>Ga0315277_10003952_pt1 | contig 19895 bp, 17 predicted proteins | sample YL17G05_15_MG_FD_203695 | JGI IMG/M metagenome (GOLD analysis project Ga0315277, IMG submission 203695) | Sediment microbial communities from Yellowstone Lake, YNP, Wyoming, USA - YL17G05_15 | ecosystem: Environmental > Aquatic > Freshwater > Lake > Sediment | place: USA: Wyoming | collected... | reverse complement strand
CCGAATCACGAAATCCACCAGGGGACCCCTGGCGGGGCAAATTCAAAGCCTTAATATTCATCTGTAGCCTTTTCTCGCTTTAGCGGGGCGATGATAGTAACTTTGCATCCGCAGCCCGGCGCCGACTTAATCTCAAGGTGGCCGGCGAGATGGCCCAGTTTCGCTTGAATACCAAAGAGCCCGAACTCAGACCGAGCAGCGGCTTGTGACGCGACTTCTACGGGGTCGAAGCCGACTCCGTCATCTTCGATAACGATGCGTATCCGGCGGTCCACTCGATCTATAGAGACTTTTACCTTAGTCGCGTGGGAGTGCCTGGCGACGTTGCCCAGGAGCTCCCGCACATCACGAAAGACCAGTATTCGGACATCATCATCCAGGGGCTTGGTCTGTCCGTCGTCCCTAAATTCAGTCTCGATCCCGGACTTTTTTTCGATCTCGTCATAGAGCCACTGGGCGACCGCGGCCTCAAAGCCGAGATCGTGGAGCAGAGGAGAGCTCAAGTCGAACGACAACGATGCTGTATCCGCGATCATACTGCCCAACGACCGGGAGATTTCGCTCAACGCCTTGTGAAGCGCGGTTCCGGCCACGGAGCGGCTAAGCATGTCCAATTTGGACTTCGATGCGGCCAGAGACTGGCTGACGCGGCTATCCAGCTCTGAGGCGATGCGCCGCCTTTCCTGCTCCTCGGTCAGGGCCAATTCCGACGCGAGGGACTTGAGCTGGAGCTGGTATTCAAGAGACTTCAGGTCGGCGCGTTTGCGTTCAGCATTCTTGACAAGTGTCCAGCGGCCGTCCTGTTTCATGAGAGCTAATTGATGGTTGTTCGCAGAATCAATGAGTTTGGATGGTTTGCACCCATCAAGGCGGTAGGCGCAGACAACAAGCATCTGATACTTGGCAATCGTGTCATTCAAAGCGTGCTCATACTCGATGAAATTCGGCCAAGTCCGCTGGTCAAGCCAGGCCGAATTGCCGGACACTCTGATCCCTGCGTAACCGTTGGTCAAGGCTTCATCGAGCTTGTCCATCCACTGTTCGAAGACCCGCAACGCATCGAAAACGCCTTGTTCAAGATACCAGTCGGTGTGCGCAAGAATCTCGATTTGTCCTTTATCGAGGTGCTCGTCAAAATTTGGGACAGCCTCTTCCATTGCTCTTTTGGCTTGCTGCTCACTGAGGGGGTCGCAGGTAATCCACATACAAAATTCGTTGTTCTGCAATCCGGCCTTGAAGTATGGAACGAGGATGTCAATCAAATCGTCTTTGGTTTCATAAAACAGGCAGAGATGCGTGCCCCAAGGCATCTTGCCCAATAAATCGATTCCCATATCTCTGCTCAATTGTTCGCCTTCGTGCAATGCCGCCATCTCAAATATCTCCAATTGTCACTTCTCAAACATCTTTGGGTTCACTGGTTTGCTCTTGGCAACCCTTGACTGTTTGTCCGACATTATAACTCCTTCAGCGGAATTTGCCAGGTTTACCTGCCGTTTTCATTTTCGATTCTTGCCCAGGTGTATCTCTTGCGGCCGTCAAACGCTATAATACTCATAGCGTGCCTGCTTTCTGTGGCCGGAAGCCGCATTAGTGAAGATTAAAAGCAGACAACTGTTTTGCCAAGAAATATAAAATGAAAGTAACTTGACAGAATCCGGCGCTACGAAGAGCAATTATCCAATAAGGAGCTATTCTTGACCGATTCATCTCCAAAACTTGTTCGCATCGACCCGCTTCGCCTGCACATGGCGCGACAGGGACAAATGGTCACCGACGCGACCATTTTCGCGTCCGAGGCCGTCAACCTTGAGCCCGACGCGGTCCATCAACTCTACGATACGGCCTGCCTGCCGCCGGCGAAGAAGGTCCTCGCCACCGCCGATATACACGTCGGCTTCGGCGTCCCTATCGGCGCCGTCGCGGGGATGGACGGCGCGATTATGCCCCCCGCCGTCGGATACGATATAAACTGCGGGATGCGCCTGCTCCACACGCCCTTCTCAAAGGGCCAAATCGACACCGACAAAGTCGCCGTCGATATCGCCCGCGAGGTCCCGCTCGGCGAAGGTATGGAGAATCTGCCCCTGGACCGAGCCGGCCTCGAAACAGTTATCAATCAAGGCGTCGCCGCCATACCGGCCCTGGCGCAGCGAGGCAGGCACCGCGCCTGGGACGCTTTCGACGGCGATGAATTCGCCGCCGACCTTCAAAGAATCGAGGAAAACGGCTGCATGCCCGCGGAACCGGGGGCTGTCCCTCAAAATGCAATGCAAAAAGGCGCCTGCCAGCTCGGCACGCTCGGCGGCGGAAACCACTTCATCGAAATACAATACGTCCAGCAAGTCTTCGACGCCGACCTGGCGAAGTCTTTCGGCCTCTTCGAGAATCAGATCGTCGTGATGATACATTCCGGCTCGCGACGCTTCGGCTACGAAATCGCCGACCACTATATGAACGTCGCCGCACAAAGGCCGGAAAACGCCGACCGCAAGAAGATGCTGGCATACCTGCCCACCGATACGAAGCCCGGCAAAGAATATATCAACGCGATGGGGGCGGCGGCAAACTTCGCCTTCGTAAACCGTCACATTATGGCCCTGCTCGTCAGACGCTGCTTCAACTACATGTTCGGGCCGACCCCCCTGCCCCTCGTCTATGACGTTACCCACAACATGGCCAAATTTGAAACACACACCGGCAGACAGCTCTGGGTCCACCGTAAAGGAGCTACCCGCGCCTTCGGGCCGGACCGAATGGCGGGGACCGTCTTCGCCAAGACGGGCCAGCCCATAATCACGCCCGGCTCGATGGGAACTGCAAGCTTCCTGCTCGTCGGAACCGGCAATTCCGAGGAATCCCTCGCCTCCGTCAACCACGGGGCGGGAAGGGTCTTGAGCCGCTCGGCTGCCCTCGGAAAGGCGCGAAAGGGCAAGATCATAAAGCCGGGAATGATTACCGACGAGCAGTTCAAGCGAAGTATGCAGGGAATAAAACTGATTACAGGCAACAAACGCACAATTAAGGAAGAGGCCCCCGGCGCCTATAAAGATATCGAGGAGATCGTCCGAATCGTCATCGAATGCGGCTGGGCCAAGGCCGTCGCCCGAATGGTTCCTTTGGCGGTTTTGAAGGGCTAAATCCCCCCGCTCAACCGGCCCCCACGCAAATTCCATTCTGCAATTATGGGACGGCCCGCTAAAAACTCGACAAAATCAGCCAACGTATCCTTGCATTTTATCGCCAAATACTGTATGCTGTTATATTGAAGCGTCGTTTTCCCCGCCGAGGGGCAATACAGGTTTCTATCGGAAAGTATGAATGGCTGAACGCCTTAGTGTTTGCACGATTTTGCTGGTGATGCTGGTCCTTAGCGCCGCTTCTCTACATTCGACGGCGCTGCCGCCCGCCGCTCCAACGGCAGATGGCGCCAAGCTCCAGGCTGCTCCAAGCGACCCCAACCAACCCGCCCCGGCTATACCCGAGCCAAACAAGGCCGACCCTAATCTGGCCGCCCCCATTGTGCCTGAGCCAAACCAGGCCGAACCTAATCAGACCACGCCGTTTGTGCCCGAACCGAATCAGATTGACGCGAACAGTATCAGCCCCGGCACAGCCGAGCCTAACGACCCCAACGGTCGCTCACCCGCCGCCTTCCATAACAAATGCGCCTTCATATTGAAGACATTCGTGAACGCCAGCGGCATGGTTGACTATAAGAGCCTTACGCGAAAGAAACCCAACCTTAGCGCCCTTCTCGACGAATTCAACAAGCTCGACCCCAACATTTACGGATCCTGGCCCAGGGAGGATAAGATCGCCTTCTGGATCAATGCGTACAACGTCAAAATGCTCGACATAATCGTCAATAATTATCCCATCGAGCCGCTGTCGAGATTTCATAGAGCCCTCTGGGGCGCCAAAAGCGTCCGCCATATCGACGGCATTCAGACCAAGTTCAAGCTTCTGGTGATGGATGAGGCCTTTACCCTTTTGGAAATTGATAAGCGGTTCTTCCGCGGCACGTTCGATGAGCCGAGAGTGCTCTTCGCCCTGACCCGCGCGAGCCTATCCAGCCCCCTCCTGAGAAACGAGCCTTACTCCGGAGACAAGCTCAACGAGCAGCTCGATGACCAGGCCAAGAAATTCTTCTCCAGCCCGTTGGCCTTCAAGATTGACAAGAGCAAGGAAAAAGTCTATTTGTCCGCGTTGTTTCAGAAGAATGAGTACGGCAGGATGTTTCTCGCCAAATACGGCATAGACAGGAAGTTCAAAACCAATGAGCCGGAAACACGCGCCGTTCTGAATTTTATCACCAATTTCGTCTCCGAAGACATCAAGAGCTACCTCGAATTGGGCAACTATACCGTTCAGTTTATGGGTTACAACTGGACGATCAACGATGGCTCGTAGGATACTAAACCGCGGCCGACAATATAAATACTGTATTAAGGAAACCGATGACAATGGCAAAGAAAACAACCGGAAAGACTCAACGGCCCGACCGAGAAAAATACCTTTTCACCAGTGAATCCGTCACTATGGGCCATCCCGACAAAGTGGCCGACCACATATCCGACGCGATTCTCGACGCAATGCTCGCTCAGGACCCCGCCAGCAGGGTAGCCTGCGAAACCCTTGTTACAACCGGGCTCGTCGTAGTCGCCGGAGAAATAACAACCAAAGCCATCGTCGATGTCCCGACCGTCGTCCGTGACACCATCAAGAAGATCGGCTACACCGACCCGAATATGGGATTCGACTATGAGAACTGCGCCGTTATCATAACACTCGATAAGCAGAGTCCCGATATCTCCCAGGGAGTAACCGAAGGCGCCGGCCTTCACAAGGAGCAGGGCGCAGGAGACCAGGGCCTTATGTTCGGCTTTGCCTGCAGGGAAACGCCCGAACTTATGCCGATGCCCATACAGCTCGCACACGCACTGACCACCCGGCTCGAAAAAGTCCGCCGGACTAAACTGCTCCCCTGGGTCCGACCTGATGGAAAGACTCAGGTGACGGTTGAATACGAGGCCGGCAAGCCAAAACGCGTACACACCGTCGTCGTCTCAACCCAGCACGCTCCCACCATTGCCTACAATAAATTGCGAAAACAGATAATCGAAAAAGTCATCCTGCCCGTCCTGCCCAAGCGCTTCGTCGATAAGAACATCATATACCACGTCAATCCGACCGGCAGGTTCGTCATCGGCGGGCCTAAGGGCGACTCAGGACTCACCGGAAGAAAAATTATCGTCGATACCTACGGCGGCACAGGCAGACACGGCGGCGGCGCCTTCAGCGGAAAAGACCCCACAAAAGTCGATAGAACGGCAAGCTATATGGCCAGATACATCGCCAAGAACATCGTCGCTGCGCGCCTTGCGGACATCTGTGAAGTCCAGTTATCCTATGCTATTGGAGTTGCCGAGCCAATCTCGGTACTCATAGATACAAAAGGAACTGGCAAGGTGGGCGAAGCCGACCTCAGTTGCATCGTCAGGGACATCTTCCCACTAACGCCTAAGCAAATGATCCAACACCTAAAGCTCGCCCGCCCGATCTTCGCACAGACCTCCTACGGCGGACACTTCGGAAGAAACCTCCCCGAATTCACCTGGGAAAAAACCGATATGGTCGAAAAACTCCGAAAAGCCGCAGGCCTGAAATAAGAACCCCGTAGGGGCGACCCCACGTTGTCGCCCTAATTCTTTTATGCCCGTCCCAACGTAGTACATACAAAACCCTAACAGGGTAAAAGAGCAAAGAGCAAAGGGTTCAGCCCGTTAGAGACTCTGAACACCATCTTGTGTCCCACCAATACTGGTCGTTGTTTCGTATTCATAACCACTATTCCCTCAGGGGAAATCTCTAACGGGCTAAAAGTCCAGGACTAAACGAAATCCGATGAGGTAGTAGCGATCCGTCGGAGAGTAGCCGTAGCTCCGGTACGCAACGCGGCAGTAGTACGCATCGCTGTACCACGCACCGCCGCGAATAACGCGAGACGGGCCGCTTGTCGGACCTGGCGGATTATTCAGCGGACTTGAACTGTAATACGTGTCCGAATACCAATCATTACACCATTCCCAGACATTGCCGGCCATATCAGACAGACCATAATTATTGGCTCCGCTTGTGGTCTGGTAACTTGTGGCGCTGCCAGGCCATTGGTATTCTGCCTTATACTTCTTTGTCCCACTGAAAAATCCAACAGGGGAAGTATATGGCTCATCTCCAACTCCCCAGAGAGGATGGAATATGCCTCTACTGGGGCTTACGTCATAAGAATAAGCGGTCGAACTGTAAAAGTTTGACTGAGTCTGGGATATTGTATTGCCCCAGGGGAATCGTTTGCCGGATAGGCCTCCGCGTGCAGCGTATTCCCATTCGGCTTCCGTAGCGAGACGATAGCCGTGTTTGTTGAAATCACAAGTCCAGGTTGAAAGATTATAGCACTGCTCATATCCATCCTGCTGACTTCGCCAGTTACAGTAGGCGGCAGCGCCGAACCAAGCTACCATAACCATAGGGTCGTTGAACATATCACGACCATCTTTGGTCCGGACAGTGAAAACACCGCCGCTGAAGGCAATCTGGGTCCAAGCATCTTCAGTCGATGTATCGCAATACGCCTGACTATTTCCAGTCCCGCAAACTATCTCGCCGGAGAGATAAATGCTGCTGCCGAAAGCGGAATTGAGATACTCACAATACTCCTGGTTTGTTACCTCGAACTTTCCAATAGCAAACGAATCCAACTGAACCGTATGGAGAGGCACTTCAGCTAAATAACCTTCGCTGAACGAGTCGCCCATCTGGAACTCGCCATCGGGGATATATACCATATCGTCCGGGATACAGGGGTCGGTGGTCAACCACTGATTTGCCATCAGAGCGAAATCTTCATAATCGACGAAACAGTCGCCGGTGAGGTCAGCCGATGGACAGGCCGCAAGGGCAAGCCCCCCTGAAACTGCAATCACAATGAAAGAGATGAGAATAAATGAAGTTCTGCACCACATGTTCTGTTCCTCCAATTATAAGCTTCATTCCATGTTTATCTCGACTCAGCGGCGCAGCCGGCCGCTTTGAAACACTGCCGCTCGCCACAACGCCCATAATACCAAATTCCCCATAAAAATGCAAGCCCTCCGTCCATTTTCCCCAAAATGACGCCCAATCCCCCCACGTGGTCGCCCCAATCTGCAATATTTTCCAGATTTGTCCTGTAATATTCCCGCGTCCGGTCGCTCTAATAGTGTAGCCATGGCCGAGAGTGTCGATTATGAACGGTTGGTTCAGGAATTCAACCGAGGCGACGAATCTGCCTTCGAGACTATTGTCGAGCAGTATTCCGCCGAGATAGCAGTCTTGGCTAATCGGCTGCTCGGCTGGCCCGGAGACGTCGAAGACGTTACTCAGGACACCTTCCTGGCGGCGTTTCTCGGCCTGAAAAAGTTCCGTTGTCAATGCAGTCTCAGAACCTGGCTCTTTACCATAACAATAAACAAATGCCGAACCTATCGATACAAGCGCATCCTCCGCTTGCGGCGCGTCTCTCAGGCGGACCGCAGAGCTTCCTCAACCTCGCACCACGCTGCGGACATCGCGTCAATGAAGAGCGAGACTCTCGAGCAGGTCCGCCGAGCAGTCAGGGCACTGCCCGCCGCGTATCGTGAACCGGTCGTCCTGATGTATCTCCAGGGCCTCACCGGCGATCAGGCCGCCCAAATCCTCGGCATTAGCAAGAACACCCTCCAGGTCCGCCTCAATCGCGCAAGAAAACGCCTCAAGCTCAATCTGGCCGACATTATGGATGACACATTATGACACAAGACAGAATAGAAAACCTCCTAATGCAGGCCGACCGCGCCGCCGGCCCCCCGGCCCCCGTCGCGGTGAGCCTCTCAACAATCCGCCGACGCGCCAATCGCAGGAGCACTATGGCTGCCGTCGCTTCAGTGGCTGCAGCAGCGGTCCTGATCGCAGCTATCGCAATCCTCTCGCGCTCAGCCGACACCCGCGATTCGCCACAGCCTGAAAAGAGAATCGCCTCTCTCGAAGACCAGATCAGGCAGCTACAGGCAACGACGGACGCCACGCTGAGCCTTGTTCGCGAGGTCCTCGATAACGAGAGCAGGCAGCGCAGGCTCGATGAGCTTCAGGCCAAGCTCGCCGCCATTGCCGACCCTCGTGAGGAAATCCGCACACAGATCGACAAGACCGTCTTCACGCTCGTGTACCAGGCAGACCGGCTCTACTACGAGCTTAACCAGGCCGATTCGGCCGTTGAGGCGTATAACCAGGTCATCATGTACTTCCCCAAGAACCGATGGGCCGACGTCGCCCGGAAACGGCTCGAAGACATCAACAAAGCGAAACTGTGAGAACCTAATTCGAAAGGAGATTTGAAATGCAATCTACAAAATCCGCCGCCATCCTGCTAATCTTGGCCCTTCTGGCAACCACCGCCGCAGACACGGCCCAAGCGCCCGCCGGCGACAAGGCCGACAAGGCATCCACTGGGGCATACACGGCAAGCTGCTTAGTCAAGATCACCGCCGACGCCGCCGTGCTGCCGCTAAATCACGAAACGGTTGACATGCTGCTGCAATCCTCCGGCGTGGCGGGCAAAGCCGCAAGGGAAGTCCTGCGCCTCTCGCCCGATCAGGCGCTTGGCTCCTTTGAGATTATGCCGGTCTCTTCCGCTGCGGGTCTATCGCTGCCGGCCATCGCAACCACAGCCGAACCGTTCTATAGTGCGTCGAATACGAGGCGCAGCAGCGCCGTTCCAACGATGACACTCTCCGTTGCCGACAATGAAGTTAATCAGGCTGTTCAGGCGACGACCGTCTCCAGCCCATCGTCAAACGTGCAGACATTAGGCTCACAAGACTTAGCCGAGCCATCTTCCTCCTCTTCGACGACACAAATCCCCAAAACCTGGGTACCCGCCAGGTCCTATAGTTCCGGGCAGCCTTCCACAGGAGGCGGATATAGTGGGTATTCCTATTACTCCGCCCCCAGAGCCGGTGCCTCAGCGCCTCCCTGCCAGGAGCAAACGGTCATATTCCGCCTTAGCGTCAATCTATCAGACCAAACCGGTGTCGAGCCGCTTGCCGAGGAGTTCATGGCGGCACTGATTGAGAATTTGAAGAATGCCCTCGCAGAGGCCTTCAACGACTCCAGTTCTCACCTGGAAGCGCAGTTCACGGCATCCGAGCTCGTAGCTAACAGGGCCGAGGAACAGCTACTCAAAATGCAGGCACAGCTCAGGGATATGGCCGGCGGACAAAACCTCTCACGAAGCGGCGTCCTCAACACAATATCCGACCTCAACCAGATCCTCCAGGCCCGCAAAATGGCAAAGGCCTCCAGCAAGGCCCTGATGGAGGAGACAACCAGGCGGATAGCCCAGACCGAAGATCGGGTTCAGGAGCAGCTCAATGCCGATGCCGTTACCGCCGAGCTCGAGAGGATGCTCCAAATCAATGAGGAGCAGATCAAAGCGCTCGATGAGCATCTCAAAGCCGGTATCGCCTCGCAGGCCGACGTCGCTCAGGCAACCGAGAGACTGGCCATGGCCAGGATCGAACTCGCCAAGCGACGCCAGGAGCTCGCCAAATCCGCCGGCGGCAACCTGATATCATCCCTGAACGACCAGCTCGCATCCAGCACCTTCGAAATGGCCGGATACGATGCCGAGATACAATCGCTTCAGCAGCAGCTCAAAGATGCCGAAGGTCTCGCCGCAAAGGCCGACGAGTATGAGCTTCTCTCGCTCAAGGCCGATATCATCAGGAACGGACTTCAAGAATCGCTCCTCTGGCGAGACCAGCTGGACCGAAGAATGGGATTGCTCCTGCCCCCGGCCGTCTCCGTCATTGGCGGCGACTAATTCGGACCCGCACCGGTATGATATGACAAGCCGCACTGACGGCGGTGACGCTCAAATCAAACGCTATCAGAAAAGACTTTTGCCGAAATGAATCGTCTCACATTCAGAATCATATAAGGGTGGAACCATGAAAACACAACATATCATTGTCCTGGTCGCCGCCGCAGGCATGGCTATGGCTCCTCCCTCCCGGATGGCCGAATCAGCCGAGTCCAGCACAGCCAACAAAGTCCTCACGCTCGATGGGAAAACGGGCTGCGTCCGCGTTCCCGTCTCCGACTCGCTTCGCTCCTTCACCAACGCCATAACCGTGGAGCTCCTCTTCAAAGCCTCGTCGTTTCCCCCGGAAAACGGCTACATCAGCTCCTTTATCAGAAAAAACACCTCAGCCGAAAAAGAAAATTTCCTGCTCCGATCCCGTACAATAGACGGCAACGCGCTGCCGGAAATGACGCCCGGCGGGCACATCGCCATGCTCAGAGCATCTTACGCCTTTGTCCCCGGAAAATGGTATCACCTTGCCGCAACGTACGACGGCAAAGCCGCCGCCATTTTCGTCAACGGGATCGCCGTCGAGAGACAACGATGCGCGGGCAGCATGAAAATCGACGACTCCGAACTCGTCATCGGCGCCGGCGACCCCGAATTCAGCTCCGGAGAATTCTTTCAAGGCGACATCGACGAAGTCCGTCTATGGAACCTCGCACGCTCCCAAAAGCAAATCCGCGAAACTATAAATGCTCCTCTAACCGGCAAAGAAGAAGGACTCGTCGCTTACTGGAACTTCGATGACGGTACCGCAAACGACCTCTCCCCGCATGCAAATAACGGAAAGCTTTGCGGCGATGCCGGGATCGTCTCGTCGCCTCCTCACGCCATCGAATCCGAGGAGCAAACTACTGAACCTTCCCACCTTGAACCCCAAGAGCTGACAACAGAGCAGCGTATCGAGGTCCTTGAAGAACTCTGGACCAAGTTAAACGACATCTACCCCGCTCTGGAATACAAAGGCATCTTCGGACGGGAATGGATTGTTCCCGCACAGTCCCGAATCCGCCAGGTAGAGAGCGACGAGCAATTATACAACATCCTCCTGGAACTCATGGCCGGCCTAAACGATACACACACGCGCATAATCTCCTATCCCGGACAGCCTCAATTGCAGTCTCCGCCGGTTGTCCTCAATCAAGTCGAGGGCAAAATCGCCGTCATTCGCGCACACTCCGAAACGAACCTCTCCCCGGGCGACGTCATCCTGTCGATAGAAGGACGTCCTGTACAGAACTGCCTGGCCGACATAATCAAACGAGTCTCGAATTCCACAGAAAGAGGAAGAATACGAGAGGCCTGTGAGCAGCTCCTTCGCGGCCAGCCGGGGACAACCGTCAATTTGACCGCGCAAACCGCCGACGAAAAACCACGCGATATCGCCTTACAGCGACAGTACAATCCGGAATTCTGGAACGAACCGACAATAACCTCACGACAGCTTGCCGACTCCGTCGGATACATCCGCATAGCCCGATGGGCCGGAGACAACGAATTTGTGGACGAATTCGACCGAATCATGGAGACCTTTCGAAAAACAACCGGAATCATTCTTGACGTCCGAGGCAACGGCGGCGGAGACGGCGACCTCGCCGATCTCGTTAACGGCCGTTTCACCGAAATACCCGTGATTAGCAGCATCGATTTCTGGCGACAGTCTGGAACCGACAAGTATCAAAAAGGCATTGGCTGGGTTCTCCCACGCGGGCCGTGGGCATACAAAGGTCGCATCGCCGCCCTGACCGACGAGGCCTCAATGAGCTCCTGCGAGCATTTCGTCTCCGGACTCGAGGCAATGGGAAACGTTCTACTCGTCGGAGCCCCCACTAACGGAGCAGGTGGAGGCCCGATTACCGTGCGACTATCTGACGGAACGAGAGTCGCAATCTCGCGCGCACTCGGTCTAAGGGCCAATGGAATCATCTTCGAGGGCCACGGAATCCCGCCACACATATTCGCTGCTCCGTCGCTCGAATATCTCCGCCAAGGCCGCGATTCCGCTCTCGAAATCGCCCAACGCTGGGTCCTCTCGGAAGAAAAGATTCCTCCTCGCACCCAACCCTTGCCCGGCGCCATCGACCGCTCTCTCGTCCTACGCCAGACAAATAATGCGCTGGCTGAGGATCGAGGATTAGTCAGGCGTTGAGTCGCCGCAGTATGTCCCAGTATGCTCCGCGCGCGCCGTTGCGAATGGCCTCGACGAGCGGCTGATTCTCGTTGTAGTTGTAGCCTGCCGGCCCATCGCGCAGCTTAGGCTCGCTGCTCTTGGCCGAAGTGAAGAACCGCTTGTCGCCGCCGATCAGTTCGGCGATAAATCCCGCCGGGTCATCACCGAGAGATGGCGAGATGTAGAACGTCGGCTTGAATAGATCGAGCGGCCCGTCGTAGCGGCGGTGGATGCCGCTCTCGTCGCCGGCCTCAATCCGCCTATTGAGAGCCTCACTGATGCCGGTGCCCGGATACAGCCGAACGCCGAGCGTCGCCCCGGCGCAGTCGGGATCTATTCGCTTTATGAATTCGATCGTTTGCCGGGCAGTCCGGGCTGTTTCGCCGGGCCCGCCCAAAAGCAGGTCTATCATAACAGCCATACTGTTCGCCCGGCAGAGCTTCACCGCCGAGGCAAGGTCTTCCGCCGTGTGACACTTGCTGTACATCCGCAGCATCTCCGCACAGGCCGAGTCGCCCGTGAAATTGATGCCGACGCACCCGGCCCGCGCCATCTTCGAGGCCATCTCCGCATCGAACGGCTGCGGCGTCATGTACGTGTACCAGCGGACCTTCCCGCCGAGACCACGCTCGATTAGCTCATCGCAGACCGCCAGTGCATGCTCGCCGGGGATGTTGAACTCCGAATCGCACGTATGCAGCACGTCAATTCCGCGGGCCAGCAGCGATTGCGCCTCGTCGGCGACCTCCGCCGGCTCGCGAAGCCTGGGCGTCCTGCCTTTGGCCAGCGGGTCGGCGCAGTAAATGCAGCGGCGATTACAGCCTCGCTTGGTCTCAATCCCACACTGGCCGCCCCGCTCGAAATAGTACGCATTATCGACGAAATCGCGGCCGCTGGGTACAGAAAGACGCTCAGGCCAACTCGGCGGATTCGCGATAATGCCGTCGCCGCTCCGCCACAGCAGCCCCGGAACCTTCGCAAAGTCCCCGCCCCCTCGAAGCTGACGAACAAGCTCGACCGCCGCCTGCTCCCCGTCGCCGCGTATCCCGAAATCGACGCCCGTACATTGGAGAATCGCCTTCGGGAAGACCGAAAACCCGACGCCGCCGATCACGATCGGCGCATCGCTGGATTCTCGTATTCGCCCGACCGTCCGCTCCAGTTCGCCGATGAACCAGTCGCCGCTCGGCCACATGCAGTCATCGGAATTGCGAAATGTGATGCCGATAAGCTCGACGCTGCGGGAAGCGAAGTATTCCTCGATCGCTCTATCCGGATCGGCCGCGGGACAAAGATCGAGCAGCTCGACCTCGATCCCCGCCTGCGCAGCCGAGCCGGCTACGTAGTCCAGCCCAACCGGCCCGATAGGCGGCGTCATCCTGTTTGTGTTCACCAGCGTCAGCATATCTCTCTATCGGCAGCAGCGCAAAAAAAGAAAAGGCCGGCCCATTGAGCCGGCCCTTCCAAAAATAACGCAGGCAAACCATCCTGGTTAGAACTTATAGGTTGCGCTGAGCATCGCCCACGTCAGGTCATCGTCGTTGTTGACGGATCTGTCCAACGTGATCTGGTGATAGACGCCCGGCGTCAGACTGACGTTGCCGCCCATATCGAACGTCGTGTTCACCCCGAAGACCACGTTCGACCAGTCATGATCGACGTTTGCCCCGTTCGGAGCCACGCCATCGTTGAAGACGATCTCCGAATGCAGATTGATCATCTGCTCCGGATTGTCCGCACTGAGGCCCTCAACGGGAACGCCATAGTCGAGCATGAAGATATGCGCAAAGCCCGATGCGGTTCCTGTGGAGGGCGACCGCGCCCCGACGAAAGTGCCGCTGTTGCTCGGCCACATCTTGACAAGCACATACGTCGGCACCAGCCGCTCCACACCGAGGAGATTCGGGAACGAGAATACTCCCTGAAGCTCCTGAAGGTCGATGCTGCTGGTCGTGTGGCTGCTCATATCAGGGTAGTTGTAATAGACCCAGCCGAACCTGTAGTTGCAGGCCAGAGGCCCGGTATCGCCCAGATGGTTGCCGTAGTACAGCATGTAGTCCCAGTACTCGCCGTTCTCGTACCCGCTTGAGTTAGCCCTGTGGCCTGTTGCGCTTACGCCGAAACCCGAACCGAACAAGTCCAGGTTGATGCTCGGCTGAATGGCGCTCTGGTCGCCGTAAACGACGAAGCCGCGCCATATATACTTGCTCAGGTACGTTACATCAATCGCTCCGTGCAGGCCGCCGTCCTGAGCCTCAGCGTAGCCCAGCGACACCGCACACAACACCATCACCGTCCCTGCCAGAATTCCTTTCTTCATAGTTGCTGTCTCCTTAAAAATTGTGCTCCATTTCTGCGATACTTTCTTCTTCGCATCGGCGGCGCCCACCGCCGACGTTGTTACCATTTGCCGCTTTTTCTCATTTCTGCCTTGGGCAGCCCTTTGAGCTCGGCGACGTACTTCTTCAGCTCAGCTTCGGGCAGCTCATAATCGGTAAGCTTGCCTGAGAGATACGCATCGTACCCAGACAGGTCCATCAGCCCGTGGCCGCTGTAGTTGAAGAGGATGACCTTTTTCTTGCCTTCGGCTTTTGCCTTCTTGGCCTCGTCGATAACCGCCGCCAGCGCCTGGCTGGTCTCCGGAGCCGGTATGAATCCTTCGGTCCTCGACCAGATAATGGCCGCCTCGTATGACTCCAACTGCCGATAAGCCCTGGGCTCGAGCAGACCCTCGACTATCCCCTGGCAAACCAGCGGGGCCATACCGTGGTACCGCAGCCCGCCGGCATGAATCGGCGGCGGGATGAACGAGTGGCCCAGCGAGTGCATCGCCAGAAGCGGAGTGGTGCAAGCCGTATCCCCGAAGTCATAAACGAACGGAGCGCGGGTCATCGTCGGACACGCTGTCGGCTCGACCGGGATGATCTTAATATCGGCGCCGTTTATCTTGTCCGCCACGAACGGGAACGAGAGACCCGCAAAATTGCTCCCGCCCCCGGCACAAGCGATAACGATATCAGGCTTCTCGCCGACGCTCTTAAGCTGCTTCTTCGCCTCCAGGCCGATGATCGTCTGATGCAGCAGCACATGATTGAGCACGCTGCCGAGGGAATACCGCGTCTTGCCGGAGCCGTCCGTAACCGCCTGCTCTATCGCCTCGCTGATTGCGATGCCCAGGCTGCCCGGAGTATCCGGCATTTCTTTGAGCACCTTTCTGCCGGCGTTGGTCTCCTGGCTCGGACTGGCCACGCAATTCGCGCCCCAGGTCTGCATCATAATCTTGCGGAAGGGCTTCTGCGTGAAGCTGATCCGAACCATGAAGACCTTGCACTCCAGCCCAATCAGCTTGCACGCAAACGCCAGGGCCGAGCCCCATTGGCCCGCGCCCGTTTCCGTCGTCAGGCGTTTGATGCCGAACTGTTTATTGTACCACGCCTGCGGCACCGCGGTATTCGGCTTATGGCTGCCGGGCGGACTAACGCTCTCATCTTTGTAGTATATCTTCGCCGGGGTGCCCAAATACCGCTCCAGATACACCGCACGCCTCAACGGCGTAGGCCGCCATCGGTACAGAATATCCAGAATCTCTTCCGGTATATCAATCCAGCGTTTGCTGCTCACCTCCTGCTCGATCAGATTCATCGGAAATACCGGCGCCAGCATCTCCGGGCCGACCGGCTTGCCGTCCGGACCAAGCGGCGGAAGCAGGGGCGTCGGTAGATCGGCAGCCAGGTTGTACCACTGTTTCGGAATGTCCTTCTCTCTCAGCAAGATTTTGACTTCATCCATAAATGCTCTTCCTAAAAATGGCCAACAAATTCCGTCTCGCAGGAACTACCCATCGAAACACGCTTGGCTACACCGCCAAGCCCAAAACGCAAATATAATATCGACACTCCCCTGAACGTTCAAACACAAAATTTACTCATGCCAACAAATCCTTGAACTCGCCAACCGTCAATCCGGCTTGACGCAAAACAGCTCTCAAGGTGCCCTTTGCAATTTCCTTATGGTTCGGCACGGTTAATCTTCGATGGGGAGGAGCTTCGTGCCTGAGAATTATATGGCTGCCCGTTTGGTGATCCGTGAAATAGCCAATCTTGCCCAGTATCTTACACAGTTGTTTTCCTGATACCACCGGCAGCTTGCTCAAATTGTCACCTCCACAATCTCTTCTTCAATTGACGGAGGAATTGGTTCGTCATGCTTCTTCAGGCTCTCCAAGTATCCTTTAATAGCATCTTGAATGTTCTCCAGGGCTTCTCTTCGGTTTTTTCCCTGAGAAACACATCCAGGTAAAGTAGGACACTCGACAACATACATCCCGTCTTCATCCTGCTCAATCAGAATTCTGTATCGCATAATCTCCTTTGTTTCCCTACTTTCTTTCGCCTTTCTTTGCCGTTGACCGCGTTCTCAGTGTTTGAAGTGCCTTTTGCCGGTGAAGACCATTGCAATTCCATTTTTGTCGGCCGTGGCGATAACCTCGTCATCTTTTTGGGAGCCGCCGGGCTGCACTATCGCTGCGACCCCGGCCTCGGCCGCGTTGACAACGTTGTCCGGGAACGGGAAGAACGCATCGGACGCCATCACACAACCCTTCGCCGCGTCGCCGGCGTGTTTGAACGCAATCAGCCCGGACTCAACGCGGTTCATCTGACCTGCCCCGACGCCGAGGACCCTCCTGTTCTTCACCAGCACAATTGTATTGCTCTTGGTGTGCTTGGCCACAAGCCACGCAATTCGCAGGTCCTCAAGCTGATCGTTCGTCGGCTTGGCCTTCGTCGGATACGTCAGCACATCCGGCTCCCACCCCGCCAGGTCGCGCTTCTGCAGCAGTATCCCGCCGATAAGACAGCGAACGTCATATTCCCCGGCATCAATCTTGGCCCGATCAATCGGACCGGTCGCCACCAGACGAACCCTGTCGCCCCAGCTCTTAAGAGTCCTGACTATCTCGACCGCGGCCTTGTCGAATCCGGGAGCGACTATAACCTCTGCAAAGAACCCGCTCGCCCTCAAAGCCTTGCCAAATCGGCTGTACGACTCCATAATCGTTCGAGCAAGCTCGACGTCAACCTTCCTGTTCAATGCGACGATCCCGCCGAAAGCGCTTACCACGTCCCCTTCGTATGCCTTGCGGTACGCCTCACAGATATCATCGTCAACGGCGCAGCCGCAGGGATTAAGGTGCTTGACTACCACCGCCGCCGGCTTGTCGAATTCCTTGGCCAATTCAAACGCAGCGTTCGTGTCCAGCAGGTTGTTAAAGCTGATATCCACCGCGCCCTTGAGCAATTCCCCGCTGCTGACAGAGGTCTCGCCGCTGGCAGCTATCTTGTAGAACGCCGCACTTTGATGAGGATTCTCGCCGTAACGAAGCGAGCATTCCTTCTTTAGTGCAAGCGAAACTCGCTCCGGGTACTCCACGCCGGCCCTGCCGTTCAAGTACTTCGCTATCGCCGCGTCATAAGACGCCGTAAGCCCGAAGGCGACTCTCGCAAAGTCGCTGCGAAGCTCGGCGCTCACCGCCCCGTTGTTCTTCTCCATCTCTTCGATGACCCGGTCGTACTGATCCGCCTGCGTGACCACCGTTACGAACTTATGATTCTTCGAAGCCGACCGCAGCATGCTCGGCCCGCCGATATCGATATTCTCGATCGCCTCCTCCAAAGTGCAGCCCGGCTTGGCTATCGTCGCCTCGAACGGATACAGATTCACGCAAACTAGGTCTATCGGCTCGATGCCGTGCTTCTTCATTGCGGACTTATGCTCCGCGTTGTCCCGAAGACCCAAGAGCGCCCCGTGTATCTTAGGATGAAGCGTCTTCACCCTCCCATTCATCATCTCCGGAAAGCCGGTAACAGACTCGATCCCCACAACATCCACCCCCGCCTCGCCCAGCGTCTTTGCCGTTCCCCCCGTGCTGATGATCTTCACGCCCATTGCGCTGAGCTTCTTGGCGAACTCGACAACGCCGCTCTTGTCGGAAACACTAATTAACGCCGTCTTGATTTTCACATCCATCTAAAACACAACTCCTTCCATAAATCAAAAAACACCACACCTTCGACTGCCTTATTCGACCGGCCGCAAACACGCAATCCGACCGCCTTCATCTGCCACATAAATCCTCGAGTCAGCCGTATTGTACGCGAATCTGGTGACTCCATGGAAATTGACGGAATAGAGTTTCGTCATCGCCTTATTATCCATCACGGTCAGCTTCTCATCCTGCGTGATAATATACGCTCTCGACCCTGACTCCGCCAGAAGCTCCAGACCTTCAGCCAACGACCACAACCGCCCACCCGCCTGCTTGTCAATCGCCGTCAGCCCTTTGCCCCGAACATACTGATAAACGGTCGTTTTAGTCACCAGTGGCGCGACCTCAGGCATTCCCGCCACCTGGCTTTTCCACGCAAGCTTAACGCTCTGCGGCCCCGTCATATCGACACGGTAAACATTAGTATCCCTGCAGGCGAAAAATAGCGCCGTCTCGTCAAGGACAATCTGCCCCGCGATGCCTCCCGCGGCATCAAACTGCCACAAGCGAACCGGCTCGCCGGCCAGCATACTCACCACGTTGCCCGCATCAGTCCCAAAGATCACAAAACTGTCCGCCGCGATGACCGAGCTTATCATCGAGTCGTTACCCGCCGACGCCTCAAAAAGCTCAACCTTGTCCTTCTGACGAAGCACGTGCAAACGCTGGTCGCCGCCGCTCAAGTACATATACTCGCTGTTCCTAACCGCCGGGCACATTATGCGATACTCGATACTCTGGCTCCGCAGCTCCTCGCCCGTCCCTTCGCTCATCTCAACGACCTTGCCGCCGTGCACCGATACCAGCTCATCCCCGTAAAGCACCGGCTCGGCCACTGGCTGACCCACGGGCGCCGCATACTTGCTGAAAACCTTCTCCCCTTTCTCTCTGCCCAGCGAAATCAGGTAGTTGCGGCCCGAAAGGGCATAAATCTTATCCCCAATGATGGACAGCCTCTCCAGCTTCTCACCGTTTTCGATCGGCAGCTCATCATCCCACACTACCTCCAACCCGGCCCGGCTCAGCAGTCCCGGCGATATAAGCCGCCGCGAATCACTCGGCGCGCCAAAGCCCCGCCCAGCCGACCACAAAACAACAAACAGAACAAACAAGACTATTAGTCCACTGCATTTGGCTGTGTGGACCTCGTCATTGCAAGGAGGCCGAAGGCCGACGTGGCAATCTCCTGCCCCTCGACGACACAGCCCCTTCCGGCCACTAAACGCCTCGCGACGACGCCCACACTTTTGATTGTAACGTGGTACAAGCCTGAATCCTGATTGCTCAGACATTGCTTTGTCCTCCCTTCAGTTAAGAATCGCCTGTTCAAAAGGTTCGCTCAAAGCTCGACGTAATCCCCCAGATCGACATTGTTCTCGGCCTCGAACTTCTGCATCTCTTCAATACGCTCAATATCATCCTTTATCCGGTTTACCAGCTTGAATATGTATGGCTTGCCGGCCAATCGATTCCTAAGATCGTCCAGCATCGGCTCCCACATACCATCGTACAGCTCTTTTTTAAGAACAACCAGCATCCGGTGCTCGTTGCTCAGCCCGGCGGCATATTCACTCGCAGCCTTGCTGACAACCGTTTCACCGCCGTTTTCGCCTGACTCAGCCATCTGCAAAACCTCAGTTCCGCAGAATACTAACCCCCGCCCCCCCGAATTGCAACATTTTTTACATTTTCCCCGCCCCGTCACCGGTTAGCCCCCACCCCTGCGATGGGGA
>Ga0315277_10003951_pt1 | contig 19908 bp, 16 predicted proteins | sample YL17G05_15_MG_FD_203695 | JGI IMG/M metagenome (GOLD analysis project Ga0315277, IMG submission 203695) | Sediment microbial communities from Yellowstone Lake, YNP, Wyoming, USA - YL17G05_15 | ecosystem: Environmental > Aquatic > Freshwater > Lake > Sediment | place: USA: Wyoming | collected... | reverse complement strand
CCCAAAGAACAGCATGCTTATTGACCATACTCCTCGATATAGCGGCGATGGGCGCGGGCGACTTCGTCGGGTGGAATCTCGTCCAGCTGACCAAGCTGCAAAGCATAGAAGACTGTGCGGGCCACATTCTCGACCATCACAGCCGCCTTGACGGCTGCCTCAGGCGTCTTGCCGATGGTGAACACACCATGGTTTTTCATCAGGATGGCCTGGCTGGATCCAATTGAACGGACGATCTCCTGCCCGATTTCGTCCCCTCCAATTTTGGCATACGCCCCAACCGGGATCGGGCCGCCGAACTCATCGCAGATGGCTGTCAGCACGGCCGGGATAGGTCTGCCAACTGCCGCCCAGGCAGTGGCAAAGGTTGAATGGGTATGGACGATGCCATTCACGTCTGGTCGGTGGCGGTAAACGTAGACATGGGCAAAGGTATCGGAGGAAGGTTTGTTCTTCCCTTCGAGCACCTTTCCTTCCAAGTTCACCACGCACATCGACTCGGGAGTCAAATCTTCATAGCGAATGCCGCTCGGTTTAATGACAACGAAACCCGTCTCAGGATCCCGACCGCTGACGTTACCTGAGGTCCAGGCTACCAGGTTGTTGCGAGGTAGTTCAGCATGCAAGCGGCAGATATCGCCGCGCAGTTGATTAAGTGACATGCTTCACCTCAGCTTTGATCTTCTTGAGAGTTTTCATCACATCGTTCTCACCACGGCCAAAATAATCATGCAGGCGCAGGTATTCAGCAAAGAGTTTTTCGTAAATCTTCTGATGCTCCTGGATGGGTTTGAAGGTCTCATCCTTGAGATGCGCCATGGTTTGAGCGGCATCGTAAATGGAATCATAGCCGCCAGCGGATTTTCCCGCTGCCACCGCACCGAACATGGCGGACCCGAGAGCAGGTGTCTGTTTCGAGGCAGTGATCCTAATCTCACGGCCGGTTACATCGGCGAAGATCTGCATCAGCAATTTGTTTTTCTCCGGCAGACCACCGCAGGCCACCAACTCATGGATAGGTACACCATTCTGCTGGAAGGTATCAACGATAACGCGCGTGCCGTAAGCAGTAGCCTCGATCAGGGTGCGGTAGATCTCCTCAGGCCTGGTCGCCAGGGTGGCTCCCAACAGCAAGCCGGTCAAGTCCACATCCACCAGGACACTGCGGTTACCATTCCACCAATCAAGCGCCAGTAAGCCGGATTCACCGGGTTTTAATTTAATGGCTTTTTCTTCCAGTAATTGGTGAGCATCAATCTTGTGTTTCCGGGCCTCAGCCTCGTAGGATGCTGGGACACAGTTTTCCACGAACCAGGCAAAGTGGTCGCCGACGCAGGACTGCCCGGCTTCGTAGCCGAACAAGCCCGGTATAATCCCATCTTCCACGTAGCCACACATGCCGGGGACGACGTGCTCCTCATCGCCCAGCACCATGTGACAGATACTGGTACCCATGATCATTACCATCCGTCCGGTTTCGGTGACTGAAGCGGCCGGGACAGCCACATGGGCATCCACATTAGCGATCGCCACCGCCGTGCCTGGTCTCAAGCCGGTCCATAAGGCTGCCTGCTCCGTCAGGCCTCCGGCGCGATCACCGATAGGTCGAATATCACGGCTCATTTTCTCATCCACAACGTTTTCCAGCCGCGGGTCGAGTGCTTTGAAGTATGATTTGTCTGGGAAGCCCTCACGCTTGGACCAGATGGCTTTATAACCGGCGGTACAGGAGTTACGGGATTCTACGCCGGTCAACTGCCAGACGACCCAGTCAGCAGCTTCAAGCAGCCGGTCAGCAGCCGCGTAAATTTCCGGAGCCTCATCCAGAATTTGTAATACCTTCGAGAAGAACCATTCTGATGAAATCTTGCCACCGTATCGATCAAGCCACTTTTGACCCATCCTGCAGGCCGTCTCGTTGATCTTGTCCGCTTCAGGCTGAGCGGCATGATGTTTCCATAATTTGACCCAGGCGTGCGGTTGCTTGCGGAACTCCTGCAGGTCGCACAACGGCGTACCATCCTGCTTGACCGGCAGCATGGTGCAGGCAGTGAAATCAATCCCGATGCCGATCACGTCGTCTGGTTTCACTTTTGACTGCTTGAGCACTTCTGGGATTGTATTCTGGAAGGTTCGTATGTAATCCTGGGGATCCTGCAATGCCCAATCCGGCTCGAGGCATATCTCCTCATCCGGGATGGGTAGTTTATCGTCGATAACACCATGCGAGTAGGGGTAAACGGCCGTGGCAACCTCACTGCCGTCAGCCACATCCACCAGCACCGCCCGTCCTGTTTCAGTGCCGAAATCCACACCGATGGCATATTTCGTCATACGAGCCTCCATTTATGGGGTGATAATGACTTTCAAACCGTCTCGTCGTGCAGCAACAGCAAAGGCTTCAGCAGCGTGTTCAAGGGAGAATGTGTGTGTGACCAGTGAACGAATATTCACTTTTCCGCTCTCTACCAATCGGATGGCGCGCGGGTAAGTGAGCTTCATTCTTCGTACCAGTTTCAGGGTCAAGCCCTTACGCCGCGCCAGCGAGGCAGTGAACGAGATCCGGTCGTCAGATGGGATGCCCACCAGCATAACCTTCCCACCCGGGCAGGCAGCCGCGACTGCCATCTCAACCGCTGCGTTTTCCCCGGCCGCTTCAAAAACAACATCCAGCCCCCGCCCATCAAGCATTGCGACTTCCCGATCATCGAAGCCTTCTACTACCAAATGGGTTTCATCCGCCCCAAAGGCACGTGCCGCCTCCACCCGGTGTGGAAGGATGTCGGTAGCTAGAACTTTGTCCACACCAGCCAGCCGCGCCAGTTGGAGAATAAGTAAACCGATCGGACCGCAGCCAAAGACGCCAACCGACATGCCGACCCTCAGGTGAGCCAAGTCCACAGCATGGATGGCAATCCCCAACGGTTCCAGCAAAACCCCGTCAGTGTATGACATCTGATCAGGAATTGGAAACAAGCAACGCCTTGGCCAAGCCATTTGCTCGCGCAGTGCACCGTCCTGGTTACCGTGCCCAGCAAAAATCAGATTTTCACATAGATTAGAGTCACCCCGTGTGCAATACTCGCAGACCCCGCAAGCGATGGATGGATCAACCGCCACACGCACGCCTTCATCCGTTAGGGCGGTAAATTCATGCCCAAGTACCAGTGGTGTCTCCAAGCGAGCGTCCCCAATCCCTGCATCGTTGAACCAGTGCAGGTCCGATCCGCAGATACCTACGGCTTTGACACGCAACAACTTTTCGCCTTGCGCGGGAACCGGAACAGGCTCTTCATGCAGGCGTAAATCACCAGGATTGTGGAGACGGAGGGATTTCATTTGAGTGATTAATTCACGATCAGTATATCCGGTCGTTCGATGATCTGACCAGCCACATCAACCTTCACTATCGGCCAGCTCGGAATGGTAGACAGGACCTCAAATCCGTCTTCTCCGATCAAAACCGAATCCTCAGACTTGCTTCCGGTGATGGAGGGGTTCCAAGCGTAGACTTGACCGGCGACGACTGTGTCTTTGGAACCAGGAGTGGCTACATATTCGCGCGGCTCGTAACCCGCTGGGCCACCCTGATGATGCAATTGCCACTCGTTAGCGTAGCCGACTGTAGCATAAGCTTCCTGGGCGATCTTAAAAATCTGGCCAAGCGTACGACCCGGATGTGTGGCAGCGATCATTGCCGCGTCCACATAGGCGACCGCTTCCTTTTTACGACGAACCTCATCGGGCAATTTGCCAAAGTAAACGAATCGCGTCAGCGAGCAGACCAGTCCCCAGCGGCGACCACAGATGACCATCATAACATAGCGGTCAAGTTTTTTATCGGTAGGGAGAGGGTGACGGAAGTTAAAAATGCGTTCGTCCACAGCAATGAGATTGACGATCGCCTGCATGCCGCGGGTTTCCGCTTCTCCTGCCAGTAGGCCGGCAATCTCATACTCGGTTTGGCCAGGGTGAACGGACCTAGCAGTTTCGTCCATGGCTTGGGCGCAGAGCTGACCAAGAATCCGGAAGCGTTTACCTTCCTCAAGGTTTAAGTTGGCACGTAAACGGGCAATCTCTCCCGATAGATCCAAAGCGCCCGGAAAATAGTCATCCGCTCCCAGTTTTAGGCCTTTCGTCAATCCCTGAGTGGTAATCTCCTTTTCAAACCATGGGGTAATGTGAAAATCCCAACCCTGAGCAGCAAGTCTTTCTTCTTTTTCCAGGCGCGTCGCTTCAATGTTATTTGTAATCAGATACTGATTATTAGCGGTAATGAGTAAAGAGGCCTCGGCGTTGCTGCGGGCGGTGTTCACATAAGCCGAGGCGCCGCTGGTTGCCCAGGCAATGCTGCTAACGCGCTGTAGCAAGATTGCATCCAGAGCGTGCCTGACTGCCAGGTCTTGAAGGAGGCTCAATTTTCCTGATATCTCACTCATGGCAACTTCCATTCCCCCCGGCTAGAGACCTCTAGCCAGAAGATAGTACATATCATTCCACTTGAGTTCGTTCTTGAGTTTCACCAGGTCTGTATCGTTGCCAATAACCAGGAATTCCAGGCCTGCGATCTCAGCAAAGTCTTCAAGGTGCTTGGTGGTAATGGACTGACTGAAGCCAGTATGGTGCGCCCCTCCCGCCAGGATCCAGCCATTTGCTGCAACCTTGAGATTGGGACGAGGAATCCAAACTGCACTGGCAACCGGCAGTTTCGAAAGCGGTTTCTCCGGCTGGACAACATCCACTTCATTAACGATCATCCTGAATCGATTCCCCAGGTCAATGAGCGTTGCGTTGATCGCAGGACCACTGCCCACATTGAACACCAAACGTACCGGGTCAGCTTTGCCGCCGATCGAGAGGGGGTGAATTTCCATAGAGGGTTTCTTAGCTGCAATCGATTCACACACCTCAAGCATGTGGGCGCCCAATACCTTCGGACATTTTTCGTTAAAGTCATAAGTATAATCTTCCATAAAGGAAGTACCACCTGTAAGACCGCTACCCATGACTTTCATTGCCCGAACCAGGGCAGCAGTTTTCCAGTCGCCCTCCGCCCCGAATCCGTAGCCTTCCGCCATCAAGCGTTGCACTGCTAGACCGGGTAACTGTTCCAAACCGGTCAAATCTTCAAAGGTTGTGGTAAAGGCTTTAAAATTACCATCTTCAAGAAAGGCTCGCAGCCCCAATTCTATACGGGCAGCATCACGCAGCGATTGGCGCTGACTGCCGCCAGGACGCAGCGATTCAATAACTGTGTAGCTATCATCATATTCAGCCACCAGTCGGTCGATTTCGGCGTCCGTAACGGAGCTGACGAACTTGACCAGGTCGCCGACACCGTATCCATTCACCGAATACCCCAACCGGATCTGCGCTTCGACCTTGTCACCCTCGGTGACGGCAACTTCACGCATGTTATCGCCGAAGCGGGCAATGCGAGCGCCCTGGGCATCGTGCCAGGCACTGGCAGCACGCATCCAGGTTGCGAGGCTGGAGAGCACGTCATCATCCTGCCAGAAACCAACAACGACTTTCCGGTTCAATCGCATCCGGCTGCCGATGAAACCAAATTCGCGATCGCCATGCGCAGACTGATTGAGATTCATAAAATCCATGTCGATATTCGACCATGGCAACTCTCGATTGAACTGCGTATGTAAATGCACAAAGGGTTTTTGCAAGGCACGTAAACCAGCTATCCACATTTTTGCTGGAGAGAATGTGTGCATCCAGATAATCAGTCCAATGCAGTTTTGGTCGTTATTCGCTTCCCGGCAGAGTTCGGTGATCGCATCAGGGGTAGTCACAACCGGCTTGAAAACAACCTTCACCGGTAGTTTGCCCGATTGTGTCATTTGCAGGGCAATTTCGCGTGAATGTTGCGCCACCTTTTTGAGCGTTGTTTCACCATACAAATGCTGGCTTCCAGCAACGAACCATACTTCAAATTCTATGAGGTTCATCATAAATACCTCCTTATAATACCATTTTATAATCAGCCAATCATCCTAGTCAGCTTTATTCAAAATAATGCCGGGCGATGATTTGATCCTGATACTCAGGAGCAAGTTCGCAGAAATAGCCACTCCAGCCCCACACACGTACGATTAAGTTCTTATGTTTTTCAGGATGTGCTTTGGCGTCCAGCAAAGTGTCAAGGTTCAAACTGTTAAGTTGCAACTGCTGGCAGCCCAATTGAGCAAAAGTACGTACAAGCATGGCTGTCTTACGAATTGATTCGGAATTGCGAAAAACGGAGTCGGAGAGCTCCATCGTGATCGGTCCACCGTTGCAAATCCGCTGATAATCGATCTTCGCAAAAGATTGGAGCGTGCTGATCGGTCCGCGAACGTACACGCCAAGTGAAGGTGAAAGATTGGCACTGAATGGTTCACCGCAGCGACGACCATCCGCGGTAGCTCCGACGACAGGTTCACGCATACCCGCGTGGCCGGTTGCCAGCCAAATATAGTACATGGCAGAACCGGTGCCCGGACGCAAGATGCCTCCCCGAGGCGTGCGCCCATACCTTTCACAAGCATTAGCCAAATCGTCGAACAGTTCCATTAGTAATGTGTCGGCGAGTGCATCGTTGTTACCGACTTTTGAACCTTCGTCTGCAAGTTGGCGACGCAATGGTTCGTAACCGACAAAATTAGCATCAAGAGCGGAGAGCAGATCGGCCGAGGAAATACTGCAATCCTCAAAGAGTAATTGCTTCACAGAGGCCAAGGCATCCGCAGCATTGGCCGCACACGCGCCATGAATACCAAAATTGTTGTATTTCAAACCATCAGACAAATCCCTACCCTGTTCAAGACAGCCATCCATGAATACCGAGTAATAGGGAGCCGGTGGCAGCAGTAACTGGGAATAGGCTTCCCCAAGCTGATGTACTTGTTCATCGATATTTTCAGAAACCCGGCCAAGGATACCCTTAAAATCAGCCTGGGCATTGAGACCCATCCATATGGCCTGATCGACTGCCGCCGGGAATGACACCGCCCCGATGTTGACAATTTCCATCCCGCGGCCAGGGATGATAAATTCCCAACAAGCTGCAACGGCATAATCGCGAGCATCTTCGAGTGCATAACCGTGAGACACAAGCGCGGGAATAACGACATCGTCATTACTATATTGGGGAAAACCTAACCCGATACGGGTAAGCTCGGTGGCTAAACCCAGCAGATCAAGGTCGGTTTGAGCCGATATGCGCAGATTGATCTTTGGATCGATCATTGCCAGGTCACGCGAGACACGCAGGACCATGTGGGTAAGCTCATTCACGGCTGAATCCCCGGTGGGTGTAACACCGCCAAGGGTGAGCGTCTGCCCATTGTCACCTTGTTGCACGCCCGGATACAGATCACTATCCTTATTCAGCGAGATGAAGAACTCGGCTAGTAATTCTTCAGCCATCTCAACCGTCAGGCGACCTGCCTGGAGATCAGAGCATAGAAACGGCCACATATATTGATCGAAACGCCCCAGACCAACATGATAGTGCCCACTAAGCCAGACTACAGCCTGGCAAAGCCTTAGCGACTGCAAAGCTTCATGGAAAGTGCGGGGAGGGTGAGCCGGGACATGGTCGAGAACATTGGCAATCTCCTCCTGACCCTTCTCGCGCGCTCTATCTGCATAGCGGGCTGCCAGTCCCAAGACCGCATCGATCGTCTCGACAGCACTATCCAGAAACTCGACGGCTTTGGGTTCATCCACCAGTCGCTCACGCGTTGCGAGTGCGACTTGCTTACGTCCTAGCAAGCCCTGTGATAATAGCAGATTCCAGTCAGCGCAAATATTGCTGACCGGCCCAAATTCGTGCAACGTACAACCGGCGGTCAATTGTGCCCATTCCTCCGGTGAATAAATAGGGGGTACGCCAGGTAATGTCCGGGTATACACAATCCGTTCATCCGGTTCGATGATGACGCGCTCGGCATCGCACTGACGCTGAACCAGGCAAGCCACACGTCTTGGCCAGGATAGCTGCCTGGTTTCGCATTCTGTAAGAATCTCAATCGAAAAGCCTTGTCTCAGTGCGCAATGCTCGCCGGCCCGCACCCGGTTCTTCAGGTTAGTCAATCGTTCATTCATACGACAGTCACCTTAATACCCGCTTGCTCAAAGAGCACCGTGTTGAGGTTAAGTTCGCGTGATTCATCATAATCCGGCTTGAATTCCATCCCAGCATACTGATATTTCGAACCGGCGGCTTTGTTGTAAGGCAACAGATCCACCCGCAGCAATCCGGACAACCCGCGCAAGAGTTGAACAATACCGACCAGATTCTGGTTGGTATCGGTAACGCCTGGCACCAACGGTACCCTCACCACGAACGGTTTACCCATCTCACTCAGCTGGTGCAGGTTCCTCAAAATCAGATCATTATCACAACCAGTGTAATGGCGGTGCACGATGCTATCGATCAATTTAAGATCGAAAAAGACTAAATCGGATCGATTGACGAGGCGCCGAAAATCCTGTTCCTGACCGTAGCCCGAGGTATCCAACAAAACATGCACGTCGTCAAGCAAATCGATAACTTCGGCCACAAAGTCCGCTTGCAAGAGTGGCTCGCCGCCTGAGAAGGTGAGGCCACCTTCATTGGCTCGCAAGATATAAACCTGCTGGTTCAAGAGCGCAGCCAGTTCTATCGCCGTGTACTCTATCCCAGCAATCCGTTCACCGGCCAGACCCCTAATGACTTGAGGCTTCCGCGACTGCCCTTCAGGATTGTGACACCATATGCAAGACATGGGACAACCTTTTAGAAACACAGTCGTACGGATGCCAGGTCCGTCGTGAATAGAGAATTCTTTGATGTCAAAGACAATACCAGAAGTCATAGTCAATCAAACCAATGTTACCAGACTGGTCTGAGAAAAATCGATTTCTCATTAACCCTTTTTAACGAGGAGCTCTTTGGCACGCGAGGCCGCCGAGGCTGCATCCGGGGCATACCCATCTGCTCCGATGTCGGTTGCATATTTGTCCGTGACCGGCGCGCCGCCGATCATCACCTTCACCCGATCGCGGAGCCCGGCGTCCTTAAGCGAGACAATGACATTTTTCATATACGGCATGGTCGTCGTCAGGAGTGCTGAACAGGCAACGAGGTCTGGTCGGTGTTCTTTCACAGCACCCACGTATTTATCCGAGGATACGTCAGTGCCAAGATCGACCACTTCAAAGCCTGCTCCTTCCAGCATCATACCGACCAGGTTCTTGCCGATGTCGTGCAAGTCTCCTTGCACCGTACCGATGACGACCTTACCGACTGCTTGAACATTGGCAGCGATTAAATACGGACGCAACAACGCCAGGCCGCTTTTCATCGCACGAGCCGAAATCAACATCTGAGGGACGAAGAATTCACCATATTCAAACCTGCGACCGACTTCCGCCATCGCTGATATCAAGCCTTCTTTAAGGATTTGTTCAGGTGGCATTTTCTCTGCAAGGGTTTTTTGTACAAGCTCCTGCGTAACATTCATTTCACCATCAATCACACTCTGACGCAGGTCATCAAGTATACTCATTCGATTTCTCCTCTTAATTCTTCAAATAACCTGGCTGGTCTTGGATTAGTTCGATAAAAGTCAGCATGTTTTCCAGCGAAACATCACCTTTCACATCATGCGCGGGGGCAAAAATGTAGCTGCCCTCCTTTCCCATCTCCAGCAGTTGATGAGTTTCCGCGCGAACCTCCTCTACGGTGCCATACGGCAATGTTTTTTGAGTCGACAGCCCGCCGTGAAAGATCAATCGGCCGCGATACTTCTGGAGAAGGACGGGCACATCCATTACCTCAGGCTGAAATGGATTAAAGCAGTTCAAGCCAATTGCGATAAGATCGTCGAACAACTCATCGACATCTCCGCAGGAATGGATAAATACATACCTGCCACCTTCATGCACGGTGCGGTACATGCGCTCTAGGACTGGATAGATAAAATTACGCCACAACTTCGGCCCCATCTGCAGGCCGTGCTGTTGACCCCAATCATCCCCGAAATACACTGCGTCGATGTCATATTTCAAGGCTTCTTTCACCTGAGCGATGTTGTAATCTGCGATTGTATTTAATAGTTCTTGAACGAACTTGGGATGATCGTAGAAGTCCATTAACAGATTCTGCATGCCGCGCAGGGTCCACGCTCGCTCATAGGGCGAGAAACCGATCTGGAAGACCCGAAAGCGGTCACCAAATTTAGCGATACGCTCGGGGATATCGGCGATAAAGCGCTGGTCGAGTGGATCGGGAAAAGTATAATGCTCCTGTGTCGGTTCACAGAGTATACAACCTTCGACATTGCCTATATCCTTATCGATGCTGCAGTTCCAAACCACGCCGAAAACATCCTGCAGGCGATTGTTTCCCAGATCGGTAAAGAAGCCTATATCACTTCCCAACCTTAAGAGATGATTTTGCAATGCAACCTCCAAATCGACCTCAGCATAGTACGATTGCAATTTCGCACACGCCTCTTTGGTGAAACCACACGACCAGGGCACATAGTGCGGTTTTTGTCCATCAAGCACCGCACGGAGGATTTCTCGCTTCGTCATCATGATGTTCTGAATTTCCAGTAGTGGTGAACCTTTTCTCTAATAAACCTCTCATAGATATCACTGGCCTGGGCATGGTTGCCCACGACCAAAAGCTGGTCGTCGAAACATTCCAGCCGGTTCGTTTCAGCTCACGATATTTCATGCCAAGACACCTTCACGAAATAGATTGATAGGGTGTTTGCTGGATGGTATCGACCATCGCCCAGAAATTCTCAAGCGGCGTATCCAGTTGTAGATTATGGGTTGGCCCGATGAGCAAACCGCCACCCCGTCCGATGGTCTTCAGGCGGGTCATAACCTCCTTTTTCACATCACCCGGTGTACCGAATGGAATGGTTTGCTGGATGTCTATCGAACCCCAGAAACACAGCCGGTCGTCGTAGCTTTCCTTTAATTTTTCCGGGTCCATCGCCAACGGCTGAATCGGATTCAACACATCAATACCAATCTCGATCAATTCAGGAATAATCGGGTACACGACACCATCGGTATGATAGGCAATCTTGATCTGTGGATTGATTTCACGCAGGGAGGCGATCAATTCAGCCATGCGCGTTTTGAGATAGGTGCGCCACATCTTCGGCGACATCAACATGGAATTCTGCCCACCTACATCATCGCCCAGCCAGATCATATCGACACCCAATCTGACCAGGTGCTGGGTGACGGAGCTATGATAATGATAGGGGAGATCCAACACTCGATTAGCCATAGCGGGGTCGGCAGCCATGTCCATCATTAATTGTTCGTAGCCACGCAGAGCCCAAGCTGTTTCAAAAATCGTCGTCGGGGTAACACCAACGATCCAATACTCACTTTTATAGTTGCGGATCACGCGTTTAGCTTCAGCGTATAAAGCGGGGCGATCTGGATCGGGTGCTGAATATGTCTCCAATTCCCGGTCATCCGCTAGTGGATGACCAAATGGTTCGGTATATTTACCCTTGCCGAAACGCGTCTGATATTCGATCGTCCTCCAAGTGACTCCCCATTCATCCCGATAACTATCTACAGCTTGATATCCGTCTTGGTAGTAGCCATTCACCCATCCCACTGAGGTCAATAGCATATCTTCGTCCAAGGTGCGTTCAAGCTCATATGTGTTGCCACCCCCATGAGGATTATGAAATCCCTGCCCCTTGAGTTTTAAATCAGCCTCGAGACGGGCAGCAAATTCCGGTGTGAAGCTGATCTGCATCGGGCAGCGATCGGGTTCTTCATGGTTAAGCGCAGTCAAGACGCGGTCACGGTGCTTCATCAAGCATCTTCCTTAACGGGTCGATGATCTTCATCCGATACGGATGAAGGGTGACTCCTACCATATTGCAGCGCGGTATCAAAAGCCGCGACGATATTCTCCGGCGGAACGAACGCCTGGATGTTGTGCACCGCCGCAAATATAAAGCCTCCACCAGGTGCGAGGTCATCGATCCGGCGTTTCACCTCGTCGATAACTTCTTGCGACTTGCCAAATGGCAATACTTGCTGGGTATCAACACCACCACCCCAAAAAACAATATCGCGTCCGAACTCAGCTTTCAGTTCCTTGGTATTCATACCTTTCGCCGAAACCTGGACCGGATTCAGAATATCAAATCCGATCTCGATCAAGTCTGGGATTAAACCACGTGTTGCCCCGCAGCTATGGTAGAACAGCTTGGCGTTCGTCTTTTTCTTGATCGCTTCAACCAGGCGTTTTTGTTTAGGCTTGATCAGCTTTCGATAAACCTCGGGATTGATGATCCAACCATTTTGGCCAGCCAGGTCATCCCAATAGGTGAAAACCTGGATATACGGGCCAACGTTCTCGAGGTACATGTTGCAGGATTCAACATAGATATCGGTGATGGTCTCCATCAAACGGTCTGCAAAAGCTGGTTCAATGAGCAACGCCATCAGAAAATTCTGCAAGCCCATCACCCGGGCCGGTTGTTCAAAAATGCCTCCTCCAATCACTGCGCTGCCAACGAGCGCGTAGTCAGTGGTTTCATACAGGGTTTTCGCCTGCAGACCCAGTTGCGCGTTGACTGCAGGTGGATCAGGATTGGGCCAGCGATAAGTGTCCAGTGCAGCCATCGTCGCTTCTTTGATCGGGAAGTCTACCCAATCAAAATACAATCCGCCATTTTTAGGCATATGCAATTTCGAGCCCCAGCGATCAACGAAAGCATAATACTCGCCGTCTTCGAAAATATCCACCCCGACCGTCGTCGCAGCTGGTAATTGCACCATGCGGAAATCAACCCCGAACCGCTCCATTAATCCATCATCAACATAAGGCAGCTGCTGCACATAATCCAACATCTTGATCTGCCCAACTGGTAGACCAAGATACTGTTTTAGTTCGATGTAAGTCTTCTTGACAATCGAACTGACGATCGTCGCGCCCAGATCGATCGGGACACGATCGGGTTCTTTATGATTGAGGGATTGCATTACCCTTTCGCGGGATGTCATCTCGCTCTCATCCACCTAGCTAAAGTATCTTCGCAGGACAGCCTGGAAGGCAACGGATTTGATGATGATAGCTCCATAGAAGATCTCATTCTAGAACGCCATCTACCCAGGAGCCACGATTCCCGGGTGAGCGAAACGATGTATATTGTATAGGCTGTATCATTCGTTTTTTGCGTTATTGATCGTTATGTTATACAATTGTATCGAATAGAGGCAAAATAAAAAGCTTTTTCATAAGATTGTTCTTGGTCACCTTATTGTTCTCCTTGCTGGGATGTGAGCCACGGACGGATGCATTGATCCCTGCAAGTACAACCCCTGGTCCTCTTGTAAATATCCTGGATCACCGTGAATATGCGGTGCACCAGCAACTGGCGCTCGTAAATGAGGGTTCGGGTCAGCCAGAGAAACAGAATATTTGGATAGCATTGATCCGAAATATACCTCCTTATCAGGAGGTGCCGTCGATGGAGATTTCTCCCAATAATTATGAGTTGGTGGTTGATGAATATGACAACCATTATGCTGAGTTTGATTTTTCCAGACAGCCTGCTGGCACAACTCAAACGGTAAAGATCGATTATCGGGTAGTCGTAAACGAATTGGCATACGATTTGTCAGTATGCCAGGGGGAACTTCCGGATGATTTCACACAACCCGAACTGCATATCGAATCCGCTAATCCACAAATTGTGACGCTTGCAAGTGAACTTTCGCGAGGCAAAGGTTCTGTTTGCCAGCAGGTGCGGGCGTTTTATGATTACATTGGCAATGAGCTGGTCTATACCTCCAATGGAGAGAATTGGGGAGCGCAAGCGGCACTGGGACCTATGGGTTCTGACTGCACTGAATACACTTCTTTGCTGGTGGCGCTTAGCCGGGCGCAAGGCATTCCGGCTCGCTATTTCGAAGGATTGCTGTATCTGGATAAGGAAACGGATGCTCTCGCTAAAATTGAGCACGCGTGGCCGGACGTGTACATGCCCACTGTCGGATGGACCGCATTGGATCCCACCTTGGGACGACCACCGGTCAACCGCGAGACTTATTTTGCCCACTATACCCCAGATCATATTATCGTCACGATGGGGGTGAACCCGTCTGTGTTGCGGGGCGGTAGCTACTGGACATTCCTCTACTGGCCTGGTAATAGTACCAAGATACGTGTAGATGGCGAGTGGAAGATCGAACTTGTCGACGAAGAGGGGCATTAGACATAATCTCCATTCATCTTATTATTCCTGTCCTGTCGATGTCGAAATGGCAATGATGGTAGAAAGATTTACAACGGAAGATGGTGGATTTATGAAAGCGGGGCTTGATTACTCTCCACGTTTGCGCAGATAAGTGTGCATAATCACCGATAGCACGATGATAAATCCATAGATCAGCTGGGTCCAGAATCCCGTCAAGCCGACGGCTACTGTCGCAGCTTCGATGGCACCAATGATAAAAGCCCCGAGGAACGTTCCCAGAATCGTGCCGGTACCGCCGAAAACGGACGTGCCACCCAGGAAGACGGAGGCCAGGGTGTTCAGCAAATAACCGCTGCCCAGGCTGGGCCAAAAATAGGCCACGTAAAAACTGTAGAGCACCCCGGCAAAAGCCGAGATTAGGCCTACCAGCATGAAGGCCTGGATGCGGGTACGCCCGGTATTGACGCCCATCAGTTCGGCGCTGTTGATGTTATCGCCGGTCAGATAGATGTGTGCGCCAAATCTATGGCGGTTTAGCATCACCCAACCAAGGATCGTGATCACGATCAACCAAACCATCTGCATGGGGAAGTATCCACCGATCTTGCCGACCAAAATTGGGTAAAAGATGGTATCTTTTATATATTCCAAAGGGAAATTCGTCCCTGATGTGAGCACTAGAACAGCGCCCCGCCAGAAGAATTGCGTACCGATGGTGACCACGAGCGAAGGAATGCCAAACTTCACAATAATTATCCCATTGATCCAGCCGATAATGGATCCAGCTAACAGGGCGGCGATAATTGCCAAGAACACACGTATGGTGCCATTACCTATAAAGGCTGTTTCATTATAGGTAAAAGAAAACGCCACCATGCCCATGGCCATGATCGATGGAAACGAGAGATCCATCTCCTTTGCGATCACTACAATAGTCAGAGGAATGGCCATAATGGCAAAGAAGGGGATGGAGGACATGAAGGCTGAGTATATCTGTGGGGATAAAAAGGTGTTGGGGGCTGAAACGATAAATATTATCCACAAGGTTACAAACACACCCAGAATTCCAAGTTGGGCGCTGTTCGTGCGGGCAAATCTCCGGAGACTGAAGGCCACTTTATAGTGCTGGCTGACTTCGGGTTCGGTTACGTTGGTTTGAGAATTCATTGTATCCATCCATGTTCATTCGCTAATCGAGGTTACCAGTTTCTGCAACACGGACCATCTTATCCATTAACTCAGATACACCGATGTCTTTAGTTAAAAATTCACCGGCAACTCTACCGCGGTCGATCACCACCACACGGTCGGCGACATTGTAGACATGAAAAATGTTGTGGTCGATAAAAATGGCGGATTTGCCCGCTTGCTTGATGCTACGCACGAAGTTGACCAGTTTGGCTGACTCTTTAAGCGAAAGACCCATGGTAGGCTCGTCGAGAACGATTATTTCCGCGTCGAAGAAAAGGGCGCGTACGATGGCGACGCCCTGTTTCTCACCACCGGAATACTTGCCGACCCGAGAATCCGGACTGATAGCATGGGAGGTAAAGCCCATGGATTGGGTCATCAACCGGTGGGTTTCATCTCTCATCCGCTGAATATCAAGGAAACCCATTGAGTTACAGAGTTCGCGTCCCAGAAAGATATTGCGCCATAGGGTTTGCATTTCAGCCAAGGCGCGTTCCTGATATACCGTTTCCACACCTAATTCTCTGGCTTTGGGAACCGAGAGGTGAGCCACTTTCCGGCCATTGAAATAAATCTCACCAGTGGTGGGCTGATAATAACCGGTAATGATCTTGATCAACGTGGATTTTCCAGCGCCGTTATCACCCAGCAGGCCTACAATTTCATTCTGGCCCAACTGAAAGTTGATATTCTCTAGCGCAAGGACTTCTCCGAAGGATTTGGACACGTTTCTAAGTTCGAGGCGGTATTCCATAAGATTATCTCCGTTCCGATATTGGATAACCCGTCTGCTTCGAAATTACGTATTTTTTGAGGATGGCAAGGGCTAAATAGCATGGAGTTCATCTGGAGCTACTTAGCCCTTGTATGTTTTAATATTGCTGATCCGTCAAAGACAGAAAATCGTCAGCAGGTAGAGATCGGTTCCGCTTTAGCGAATCTGCTTCTGCACCAACGCGGCCAGTTGCTCGACATTGTTTTTGTCAGCAAAGCCTGCGCCAGTATCGATTTGCAGACCGGCGAAACCGTAGTTATGCGTGAGACAAATCTGCAAAACGCCGAAGTAACCTTGTAGATATTGCTGCTGGTCAATCACCAGCTGGAGCCAGCCACCGCGAATCGCTTCAATGGCGTTACCCGACATATCGAAGCCAGCGGCATAGACATCACCCGGCTTCTTGCCGGCGGCTTCCAGGAAGGTCTGCACGGTACCCGTCAGGTTGCCGTGATCGGTCACCATTAGTTTAATATCCGGATTGGCGGACATGATGCCGGTAAAGACCGGTACACCAGCTGCCGCACTTGCGTTGGTGGCGTCGTCAATCTCCTGGTAGATTACGGTAAGTCCAGCTGCTTCAAGTGCATCCTTTACACCTTTGGTGCGCTCACCGCGGCCCGCTTGTGACAACAAACCCCACAGGAAGGCCTTATCGCCCGATTTCACGCCTGACCGTGTCACGGCTTCCTTACCGAGGGCGTATCCTGCGTCATAGAGAATGGCACCGGCGTAGCCGAAACCCGCGGAGCTGTATTTGGCTTGCGCTAGCGGCAGCTGCGTGTTCATGCTGGTCACGATAATGCCCTGTGCCTCAGCGTCATCAATGAGGGGATCAAAAGCAGTATCGCCGGGATGGCCCATGATGGCAATGCCGTCAGGCTTGGTGGCTGCGGCTTGCGTGAATTGGTCGATCATCTTTGCAGGATCCCAGTCAGACCACACGTACTGCACATCCGCACCTGTATCTGCGGCCGCGGCGAGAGCACCGTTATAGACTACGGTCTCAAAGCCACCACCTGCTGCTCCACCAGGGAAGAAGACGATTTTGGTACCGGAGCACCACTTGGTTTCAGCAGCAGGAGCAGCACCTTCAGTAGTGGCTGGTGCAACCGGAGCCTCGGTCGCCGGGGAAACCGGTGCCTGGGACGTTGCAGCTGGACCACACGCCGTCAGCGCAATGGCCAGCAGGGCAATAATAGTAACGCTTTTTGACACAAACTTGAACATTTCATCCTCCTAATATTTTGAAAATATTCGAATAGTGGTTTTCACTTTAGGTTGCTTAAAAAATTGTCTCTTCTTAACCGATAACCTCCTTTCATTTGAGAAACCAGATGTGTATTTGGATATTGAATGATCAAAAACCATATCACTCAAGATGAGGCTGTTTCAGGATTGTAAAGAACTCGCCCGAATGATTAACTCTGGCTTAACCAGCGTTACCGTTGCTTCATCGGGCATCATAAATTGACGCTTTGCCTCTATCATTCTATGCAAGGTTTGCACAGCGATACGACCTACATCAATAAGTTGTTGATAAACCGTGGTGAGGGGAGGCCAAAAACAGGCTGATTCTGGGATATTATCAAACCCAACTATCGCCAGGTCCTGAGGAATTTGCCGGCCTAATCGATGGGCAGTACTTAGGGCACCCAGAGCAATTTGATCGCTGTTGGCAAATACGGCATCGATGTCCGGCTCTTGTTCCAATAGCACGCGCAATCCCATTTCCCCGGCAGCGGCTGACCATTCTCCCTCAACTACCAGAGAAGAGGGCGTCTCCAAGTTAACCTGATGCATCACAGCTTGCCAGCCAGCATATCGCTCACGCGCTTCCCACCAGGTTAATGGTCCAGTAATAATTCCAATCTTCCGCCGACCTTGATCGATTAAATGTTGCGTAGCCTGTTTAGCTCCAGAAAAGTTATCCACCGCAACTACCGACAACCCGGGTCGCGGTTCCATACTGAGAAAGACAATCGGCGGAAGCTGTTCCAAGTGACTGGATTCCAGCCAAGCTCGGTTATCTCCCACCTCTGGCACTGCCCAGATAATTCCATCCACCCGATGAGTGATCAATGTGTCCAATACTTGTTCGCTGTTACCATTGTCTGGCCGATCCATGAGGTTAAGAAATAAGGAGTAGTCCAATTGGTGAGCCTGCTGTTCAATGCCAACAACCGTACGCGATGGGCCAAAGTAGTCAATTCCCCAGGTGACAACCCCCAAGGTATTGGTGCGCTGGTGGATCAAACTACGTGCCAGGACATTGGGGCGATAGCCAAGTTGTTCAATGGCCACCTGCACTCGCTCCCGCGTCTCCTTTCTAATTTCGCCCTGATTATTGACAACTCTCGAGACGGTCTTCGTTGACACACCAGCTAATTTGGCTACATCCTTCAACGTAGTATGGAAGGAACCATTGGTCCTATGAAACGATTTTTCTTGCTCGGGGATTATGACCATCTTGGAAGCATAATTTTCTTTTTCGACAGTAACTAAGAAAAAATTCCAACGAAATGTCATCGCTGGCGTTATCGTTGACGACAACGTTGTCATTAATATTATACTCATTTTTATGCCTGTTGTCAATAGGTTTCTGAAATAGGTTTCTGAAATTGGGACGTAAATTCAGAAAAGATAACCTATTGAAGCGGATAATATAGTTTAGGTGAACCAAACCCGGAAAAGGAAGCTTCCGATACCAAGAGTCCCAAGGGGAAAAACAAATGCATGGTTGTTTATAACGCCCCCCATGCAAATTGGCTAATGCCTCGGAAACGGCTCGACCTGCCGATGCACTTTGGCAGCAAGCACATCATTTCCTGCCAAATGGCAAGATGCGATTTTTCTGGGTCACCCGACTCAGACACTTCTAACCGGCTTCGCCTCTCGACGCTCGTCAGCGTTACGGGAAAGTACTCGAGTACTTACGATTTCCTAATATTATGAAAGCCAATTTCCGGTGCTCAGCCGTAAGGCAGTTATACAGGGTCATACAGAAAATACGATTGAAGACCTATCTCCTCATTTTATGGCCTTCAGTATGCTCCCGACGCTTTTTAGTGTTTTGAAAATCAAACCAAATCACATAAAAAAAGAAGGAAGAATGTCATATTGTTTTTTAGTATCCGATAATATACTATTTAGTAAGTACAATAAACTTACAAATCATCCTTAGGAATATACAAATCCTAGTCACCTAATTTTCAATGGAAAAAGCGACCCGGACACATATCAAGATACATAACCGTACTTTGGTCCTTAAGACGATTTTCGGAAATGAGAATATCAGTCGGGCTGAGATTGCGCGTATTACACGCCTCACGCGGACCACGGTGTCAAATATTGTGTCTGACTTGATCGATGAGGGAATAGTCAGTGAAATTGGAGTAGGGCAATCGCAGCGCGGTAAAAACCCTATTTTATTAAGTCTGATCGAAGATTCGCGATGGCTAATCGGCTTGGATCTTGCCCAAAACCAATTCCGTGGAGCGGTGGTAAATTTGCGTGGAAAAATCCGCGAAGTGGTCATCATCCCGGTCAATGATGGGGATGGTATCAAAGCGTTGCCTCTGGTATACCAAATCCTCGACCAGTTGATCAGTAGCACCAGCAAGCCGTTATCCGGGATTGGAGTCGGTACTCCGGGATTGATAAATACCAGCGAAGGATTAGTCGTCAACGCAGTAAATTTGAACTGGA
>Ga0315277_10003950_pt1 | contig 19914 bp, 15 predicted proteins | sample YL17G05_15_MG_FD_203695 | JGI IMG/M metagenome (GOLD analysis project Ga0315277, IMG submission 203695) | Sediment microbial communities from Yellowstone Lake, YNP, Wyoming, USA - YL17G05_15 | ecosystem: Environmental > Aquatic > Freshwater > Lake > Sediment | place: USA: Wyoming | collected... | reverse complement strand
TGCCGGTCCATTTCTCGACGCGAAAACACTTCTTTGCCTTAATAATGCAAGAATCTTTTTCAATGCGATTCGTAATCTAGCTCCTCGTTTGCTCATATATGGAATCGGAGCAAGAGATCATCTAAAACTATTCATCTCCGCTGATGGATATATTACAAATTCTCATTATATGGCCGCGTTTAAAAGACTGAGACTTACGAATGGCAAGTGGGAAAAGGATAAGAAGACTCCGACAATCGATTTGATTGATCACAATCTTCATGAGATAGAGAAATGCCTACTCAATATCCAATCATCTGAAAGAATTGAAAGATGGTGCTAAGGAATCGAACAGGAGGTAGTGCTATGGGTGGAGGAATCAGAGAGGGAGGAAAATCCTGGGCGTCTGATCGAGATGATGAATCGAAGAGAGCTTATGAATCTGACAAGGCAGAATCTATCACTGGATATCAAGGCAAGCCGAGAGTGTTCATTAGCTTCCACATGAATGATGAAGCCCAAGTCAACTTGCTTAGACATCAAGCTAGGAATTCGGAAAATCTTGAGTTTACAGATTATTCCGTAAAAGAACCCTTCGATGAGAAATGGAAAACAAATTGTGCCTTGCGAATAGAACAATCTTCCATAGTAATCGTGGCTATTGGACCAGACACATATTCTCGACCAGCAGTGCTATGGGAAATAGAAAAAGCTCATGAAATGGGAAAGCCTGTAATCGGAATGCGTCTATATTCCGAAAGGAATCATAGAATTCCAGAACCGATGCTGCGGCACAACGACAAGGTTGTTCCTTGGTCGCATGATGTCCTCCAATCAGAGTTGGATAAGCTCAAAGGAGGTAGTTGATTGACATCAGGGACTGATGTTCTGATCGCTCAATATGACACGATGGTGAATTCAGCATTGCAGGTGACGTCGTGGCGACAGAATGCGAATTTTTTCTATCTAACAGTCTCCACTGCCTTGCTTTCGATGGCGACTTTCATATCTTCTACAATAGCTTTTGGAGGCGTTATTGCATTAATCGCTGGCATCTTAATTGCATATCTATGGCATGGGACAATCATCTATTATCAAGGACTAAATGAGGCAAAATTCAGCATAATTTGCGAAATCGAGGATCAGCTTCCAGTTCAATTCTTCACAAAAGAATGGGATTACGTCAAAAAAATGAAATGCAAACCTGCAACCAGCATTGAGAGGAAAATTCCAATGGTTTTCATCGTACTTGAAATAACCACAATTGCTTTCATCGGCGTTAATATTCTTCAGAATTCACTTGTCCCTTAATCCACTTTGATTGAGAATGACTAGACAAATTGAAAGCGATGAATGAATCATGTCTTTCACGAAGGGCTCTCATGTGTTTGGCAACACAATTCAATCATATTATCAAAGAAAGCCAATTCCGCGGAAATTGCATTTCTTTTCGGATCGGGTCGCGTGATCGATCATCTGATGATTTCTTCATTAGCAATAGCGCGAATTTGACACCTTTGAATTCTTGTTTAAATTCACCGATTAGATTCCAAATATCGAAGGGGGGATCATTGTACTGGAAGACGAGGAGGTATCTATCCGTAAGATTCGTCTCAAGATTCAGCTTGAGCAAATCGTTCTTAATGTGGGAGTAGAATCTATCCTTGTCCTTTAAACCCGAACCTCTCGGATACTCCAATTCAATCCCGATTCTATCTGAATCCGGCATTCTAAGGACGATGTCGATTCTTCCTGGTCGTCCCTCTCCTGGTTTCAATATTAACCCGTCCGGTCTCGTATATTTGACGTGGGTGGGAGATTCAGGAATCAATTCGTATTCTGTGCGCTTATCTTCTATCGCTCTCGAGATATCCGCGAGAAAATAGCCACGAATCTCATCCTCGCTCTTAAAGGAATAACCGCGAGAGAATTGGATCAATCTGTGGATAGTGGCCTCGACAATTGCATTTGGATTATTCATAACATCATCTCGTTCAATGCAAGCTACTTTTCGATTCCTGGATAATTCCATCCTCTCCCAACCTCACGGTGTTCCATCCGAAGCTCCGCTTCGCGATCGACTCCTCTATCGTCCTTATCTGCTCGTTCCTCCCCCCGATGTACAGCAGCGACACCATCCTGACGCCCCCGCTCGAGTTCATCCCCTCGAACGCGACGTAGTCGACTGGGTGCAGCAGCGTCCGCACGTCCCTCGCGTCGATTTTCTTGCACGCGAACGCCGGCGCCGCGTTCCTAAGCAGCTGCGGGAGCACCCTCCTCTCCACCCTCTCCTTCGCCTTCTTCTTCAGCGCGGAGGCTTTCTCCTCCAGCGATGCGATCTTCTCCCCCAGCCCATCCCTGTGATCATCAAGCTTATCCAGCCAGTCCTTCTCGTACTTCTCCTCGAGCGTCAGGCGCAGGTCGCTCAGCCTGTGAACCTCGCCGCACTCCGGGCACACGCTGAATATACGCCTGCTCTCGTGCAGGTAGAGCGCGAAGCTATCCATCGCCGCACCTCTCCAGCCTAACGTCGCCGTCCTCGACGGCGGCCTTGATCTCCTTCTGAACGTCCTTCAGCCTGGCGTTCCCGGTCTTCACGTCGATGAAGTCGATCTCTCCGACGGCCCCCTTCGTGAGCCCGATAAAAGCGATGTAGTCGATCGGATCGAACAGCGGCCTGCAGTCCCTCGGCTCGTACGGGAACCCTTTGAGGGCGGGGAGGACCTTCTCCATCGTCTTGCCTATCTTGATCTCGACGCTCTTCTTCTCGAACCCCGTTGTGAGCTTCTTCCTCAGGCTCGAGAGGTCATCCTTGAGGCCGGAGATCTCCTCCTTGCGGCCGTCGACGTACGCCTTCGCGCACTCGGGTATCTCCCCGCCGCAGAACACGATGCTGTCGCTCAGCCTGTACGCGTGCCCGCACGGGGCCTCCGCCCTGATGCTCCTGTCCGACGAAATGCTCTTCAAAAGAGATGATTGTTCGTCGCTCTTCATTTGATATTCTCCATTCCCTGTCTTATTGAATGGCCAATCTGATATTTATCTTGTGAATGCCTCGAATCGTCCTCCCTCAATGTTGTCAGCTCCAGTACTGGAACCCGCCCCTCACCTGCCCCTTCCCCGGAGCCTCGCACAGAAGTCGACGTGAACGATTCCAGGCTCCTTCCGCCGTGAATCCATGGTGCAGCACGAGGTAGTAGAAATACGCGTACCAGATCGCAGCGTCATCGAAGGCCACGTCGTTCATGGGCACAATGACGGCTTCCGCCTCAGTCCGGTCCAGAAAGTCATCCATGAAATCATTCCTTGAAAGGCTGCATGCTGAGAATGTCACCGTTCTTCCTTTGAAGCAGGATTTCGGAAAGTCCTCAGGATGAACGTCGCCGGCAGGGAGCTGGAAAGACCTGGAGTCGGGATCTCCGTGCCCTGACAGATGGATGAAATTGCATCCTTTGGTGTTGGACTTTCTGCGCAAGTAGCTCAGAAACTCATTCTTGGAAGAGAAGTCCTTCTCCAACACCTCTCCCCGATTAGTCACTACGAGCGTCATGTTGAGAAAATCGAATAAAACCTGCCCCTCTCTGCAGTCATCTATCTTCGGTATGCACTCCATTACGAACAGCTTGTTGTGCTTCATGTGACATGCCTTCCAAAGCAGCTTACGAGCATGATATCCCCAACAGGATTTCGATGTTCTCCTCGATCCCCTTCTTCAGGAAGAGGCAGCAGCCGATGTAATCCTCGACCGGCCCGCCGAACGGGTCCTCCGTCTCCATCATGAACATGAGGAGCTGCTTGCCCTTGAAAGATAGGTTCCTCCGAATCCCGGCTGCGAGATCCTCGGCCTTCCCGCTGTCGAGCAGGACGATCCTATCGCCTTCTTTGAAGGCAATTTCCCTGATGCCCTTCGGTCTATGCTCCTTAAGGCCGTCCACCTCGCCCATAACCTTCCGCACCGCAGACTCCCTAAGGCACCTCACTTCGTCGCTATCGCGGTAGAAAGGCTCAATCCCGAAGGAATCAGCCCTAACCCCCTCGATACCCCTCCCGCGGACGATCTGATTGAATATCGCGGCTGCTATGGGGCTCCTGCAGCTGTTCCCGACGCAGACGAAGTATACGGTCGGCATCCTTAGACCCTCCTCGATATGCCGTCCCAGATCAGCCGAACCCTGTCGCCTACCTCCATGATACCATTTCCCCCAGTATATCGTAGCATGTAATTGTACGAAAGCAGGCAATATGGGAATTGTCGCGAACGGTATGAGAAATCAACTTACGGAAGCCTACTGAGAGCGATCAGGAAAAAGCCTTATCCCCGTAAGGGAATCACCTTTCGAGAGGGGGAGTGGTCCGCCATTTCCTCCAGAAAGTTCGAACCACCCACAAGTTTTTCGAATAGGGACCATACCCTTCTCACATTCCTCGAATGGTTATCAAGCCGAATATTCCGAATCGTAACCATAATAAACAGTCGGCATTCGTAACCTGCCCCGGTGTGAAACTCTGAATCCTAGTAAGGAGGACAAAGTGCTTCTTTCACTTCTCCCCGTCGTCGTGATGTGGATTAAGGAAGGCACGGATTTGACTGAGCAGGAGATCCGGACCGTCGCAAAGTTTCACCCGAAGGAGTTCGAGTTCGCCCGGAAGACCCCCACCGTCGAGATGCTCAAGTTCATGGAGAAGCACAGGGACAACAAGCACTACAGGGACCTAATTGAGGTCGTCCTTTCGGATAAAGGTTGGAAATGGGTCGAAAGGACCGTCGAGAAGTGCAGGAACATGCCTCCGATGGAAGATGACAACGTTCTAGGCGCCCCTCAGAAAAAGCCTTGAAAGGGGGTTGAGGGGTGAAATCGCCCCCTAGAAAGTCATTTATCAGCTCTTTTGGATTATTATGACCTCAATATCCTGAAATACCTAACATTCCAATTCCGTAAATAGGTGGATGAGACTTTTGGAGAGGAATAAGCGATTGATTGGTTTCGATGATGGACTGACTGACTGTTCGGAATCGAGTGATCCGGAGAAGGTCAAAATCTACTCGGTCATCATAGTCATGGCACTATTGATCTCTGTCGCGTTGCTCTCGGTGGTATTGACTCTGCCTTCGGAAATACCAGAGGAAATACCAGAGAGGAGTAGCATAAGCTATACTGCTCATGCCCCAATATCCATCACCGGCAATGCCGGTTTCCTTGGATTGAACACTTCAACTGGGATAAGCAATGGAAGCGGGACGGCATCCGACCCCTACATCATAGAAGGCTACGACATAAACGCGTCTTCTACCCATGGAATATCGATACAGAGCACGAGTGCGTATTTCATTGTCAGAGACTGCTACGTGCACGGTGGTGGATCAAGCTACAACGGCACCTATTTGAACAACACTGCGAACGGCACTCTTATCAACAACACCTGCTCGAACAATTTTATCGGCACATATCTTCAGTATTCGAGCAACAACACCATCAGCAACAACACCTGCAACTCGAACGATTATTGTGGCATACTTCTCAGCTCATCGAGCAACAACACTCTTAGCAACAACAACTGCAGCTCGAACGGTATAGATTTTGGTGGCATATACCTCAGATTCTCGAAAAGCAACACTCTCATCAACAACACCTGCAGATTGAACAGTAATTCTGGCATACTTCTCTGGTCATCGAGCAACAACGCTCTTAGCAACAACAACTGCAGCTCGAACGATTGGATTGGCATACTTCTCGGCTCATCGAGCAACAACACGCTGAGAAACAATACCCTGGTCAATGACGGGATACTTATCTATGGTACGAGCATATCTGATTGGAACACGCACAGCATAGATACTTCCAATGCGGTCAACGGGAAGCCTGTCAGGTACTACAAGAATCAGAGCGGGATCACCGTCCTTGCCGGGGCTGGGCAGGTCATCTTGGCGAACTGCACGGACTTCATCATTGAGAATCAGAACCTGAGCGATACGGGTTGGGGGATAGAACTCGGTTTCTCCTCGAACATAATCGTCATGAATAACACCTGCTCGAACAATATGCAGGGCATATGGCTCGAATATTCGAGCAACAATACCCTGTTCAACAACACCTGCTCGAATAATGTCTGGGATGGCATATGTCTCGAAGTATCGTTCAGCAACACCCTGAGCAACAACACCTGCAGCTCGAACGGTGATTATGGCATATATCTCGACTTATCGAGCGACAGCAACACTCTGAGCAACAACACCTGCAACTCGAACGAATGGTCTAGCATACTTCTCGACTCATCGAGCAATAACACTCTGAGCAACAACACCTGCAGCTCGAACGGTAATCCTGGCATCGCCATCGCCTATTCGAGCAACAACAACACTATCAGCAACAACACCTGCAGCTCGAACGATTATTGTGGCATACTTCTCTGGTCATCGAGCAACAACGCTCTTAGCAACAACAACTGCAGCTCGAACGGTGGTTATGGTGGCATAGCTCTCTACTCATCGAGCAGCAACACCATCAGCAACAACAACTGCTCGAACAGTAATGATGGCATATATCTCAGCTCATCGAGCAGCAACACCCTGACCTGGAATCAGATATGCAATAACACTCTTCAAGGACTTTACATCAGTTCTGGATCCAACAACAGAATCTGGAACAACACCTTCATAGGCAACAACGGCGCGGGGAGCGTTTATGACCCGGCCCATATCCAAGCTTCCGACGACGGGACTAACAACCGTTGGAACACCTCGGGCTCTCCCCACGGCTACGGAAACTACTGGTCCGATTGGACAACACCCGATGCAAACTCTGATGGGATAGTCGACAATCCCTACAACATCTCGGGGAGCGCGGGTGCAAAGGATTTCTATCCCTTGACCACCCCCGCCTCACCAGGCGCAATTCCTCCTACCTGCACGATAACCTCACCGACGAGCAGTCCGACATACTCGACAAGCTCATCGACGATCGACCTAGGAGGGAGCGCATGGGATGACATCCTAGTAACCAGCGTGACCTGGTCGAATGCAGCGACTGGAGGGTCCGGGACGGCGTCAGGGGCGACGAGCTGGAGCATAACCGGGATACCGTTGAACTCCGGGAGCAATGTCATCACCGTCACCGCTCACGACACGATAGCCCAGACCGGAACAGACACGATCACGGTGACGTATACTCCGTCGGTCTCTCTCTCCGTGACTGGAACAGCTTCTGCAACATCTGGAACGGCGCCGCTATCGGTCTCCTTCACCTGCACACCGGCAGGCGGGACAGGGCCGTATACCTACTCCTGGAGCTTCGGGGACGGAGGGACGAGCACTCTGCAGAACCCGAGTCACACATACAACGCTGCGAATTCATACATGGCCACGGTGACGGTCACCGATTTCGCTTCTAACACAGCACAGTGGTCCAGTCCGACGATCACCGTGGTTCCTCCGTTGTCAATCACTGGCACTGCCTCACCGACCTCAGGAACAGCACCCCTGTCAGTGTCCTTTACGTGCACCCCGAGTGGCGGTATAGGGCCGTACACCTACTCATGGAACTTCGGGGACGGGGGGACTAGCACATCGCAGAACCCCGGCCATGCGTACAGCGTGGGCGGGACGTTCACCGCCACCGTGACGGTCACCGATTTCGCATCTAACACAGCGCAATGGAGCAGCTCGGCGATCACCGTGACCGCCGCGGCGCCGATCACTGTGACGGTGTCGGGCACGGCAACGCCGACGTCAGGAAACGCGTCGTTGCCCGTGTCGTTCACGTGCACAGCTAGCGGCGGAACCGGACCGTACACCTACTCGTGGAGCTTCGGGGACGGAGGGACGAGCACCTCGCAGAACCCGAGCCGTACGTACACCGCAGCCGGCACTTACAACGTGAAGGTGACGGTGACCGACTCCGCGTCTCACACCGGGAATTGGACGACCGTAATAACGGTGACCGCGCCGTCCCCGCCGACTACCGGCGGCATCTCCTCGGATATGCTTATTATGGGCCTGTTGGCGGCCATAGTCACAGCGGCCGCCGCGATCGCTGCCTTCTTCCTGCTCGGGAAGCGTAAGAAGGGAAATGAGGAAGAACCCCCTGAGGCGGTTCAACCTAAGAAGGCGGTTCAGGCGGTCCAACCTCGTAAGGTCCGTCAGGATGAACCGCTTCCTCCTCCCCCGCCTCCTTCGGACTGAGATCGCGCGCAACAAGAGAGAAACTTAACATCTGAAAGGCAGGACGAGGAAAAAATCTTGAAAGGGGTTTGAGGGGAAGACGGGGTCTCTTCAAGTTCTGGCTGATAAATATCGCAGTTTCAGGCTCGGTATCATTCTAATACCGGAGTCTGAAGGAGCGATATTTCTTAGGCGACCAATGTATTTTCTGGCTTCTCGATCCGCCGGAGCAGATAGGCCGTCACCTTCTCCGTGAGCTGAGATACCACTATCTCGCCTTTCAGACAATCGCTCAAGGCATCTGTGAGTTCTACTGGCAATGCCTGAGTGACTTCCATCTTAGGGCATATGAAGCCTATCGGTCCGTATGGAAGCACTCTCGCCATTCATTATCGAACTTATTAAGAGGTTTATCTCCGACCCCAATCCTTGCCGATTGACCTCGGAGAATAATCTACTAGCTAGTCGCGGATTCGAATCCCGCAGGGTCCACTCATCATTCTGGGACGGAATCGGAAAAAGACTTATCTCCTGACGACGGATGAGTGGACAATGAATAAGATATATACGAATGCGAACGAACGGAATGAAATAATAAGGTCAAAACTTGCAAATACATTGAAGTATGCTTATGAAAACTCTCCATTCTATCATAATCTATTTGATTGCCAGGGTGTAAAACCCAGCGATATTACTTCGCCTGAGAACTTGTTAGAAACACTCCCCATCATTGATAAGAACCACTTGATAGACAGCATCCCACCAAAAGGACATTTTGAATTTCTTTCTGCACATGCCGCAACAAATACTCTGATGTATACATCTGGCAGCACAGGGATGCCGAAAATAATCGCAATGAGTGATACAGATCTCCATACATACGAAAAGGATTGCAGAATAATGTATAGGAAGATTGGAATTAAAAAAGATGATGTTGTTTTAGATATGTACCCATTCGGGATTAATGCTTCTGGTATTATGTCTTGGGCTGGATTCAAGAAAATGGGTGTCCAAGTTATCCCACTTGGAGTTTCACCATTTCCGCCAAAAGAATTCATTATCCAAACACATAAACCAACTGTGCTTTTTGGGCTCACTTCTTATATCGAAAGAATAGCATTTGATCTGGAGAATAATGGTGCATCTCCTGACAATTTGGGAATAAGAACAATTGTTGTGGGCGGAGAATCTTCAACTAAAGAAAAAAAGGAAAAAATCAGCAAGCTTTACAATGCAGATGTATTTGACATATATGGCACCACTGAGTTTGGCGCAGTTGGAGTAGATTGTCATAAGAAAAGAGGTATGCATGTCATGGACGATTCAGTCCTTGTCCAAATTGTTGATCCAACGACACATAAGGAAGTGGATGATGGCAAGAAAGGCAATGTAATTTTAACAAAGCTGATGGATAAATCTGAAACGCCCGGTACAATTTTGATAAATTACTTCATTGGCGATGAATCCAGAATCATAAGCAGGGATACATGCGGGTGTGGGGAGCTTTACACTATAATTGATTACCCAAGGCGTGCCGACGGAGCAGTCTTCGTCAGCGGTGCAAAGATCGACTATCATGATTTAGAATCAATAATATCGAATCCCGCCAACAGAGATCTTCTGACGGGGGATTTCGAAATTATTGTTGACTCAAACGAAGATGGTACTGACAAAGTGATATGCAGAATAGAACCAAGACCGGGAGCAGTCATACCAGAAAGGTATGCAGAAAGAATCGCAGATGCCTGGAAATCAATAAACTACCCACTAGCGAACGAAGTCAGCGGTGGAAGAATAGATCTGAGTGTACATCTTGTGAAAGGTTCTGAATTTGAGATCTGCAAAAAACCTGGAAAACCAAAGAGAATTCTTGATTATAGGAAGGAATAATCTTAGACCTGCTCCTATGGATTAGACAAATAGTAAAATAGTAAATTCCTGAAGGATCAATCGCGCTTTAACGGGCCTACGTTCTGTACGCCATTCCAGAAATAATGACTATCTCCTTTGATCTTTATTGCAGCATCGCGTTCAAGCTGGTTTGGCCAGAAGAAGTCTTTCCCCAGTCTACTGAATCTTACCTGCCCATACTCGCCATAGCCAACCGGTTTGTGTGTTTCAGGATCCACAATTTCAAATGAAGCATAAGGAAAAGGTGGGTAGTAACGCAGTTCATTATCTTTGGCTGGCATATTAAATGCGGGGCCCCAAAATATATTGCCATACCATCCAGTGACTTTGGTTTTACCATACATATCTTTCAGTTCGCCATAGTCTGTCGGTGTTAAACCAACTCCCCCCCAGAGAACAGCTTCTAAGTCAGAGACATCCATCTCTTTCGGATACTTCTTGAGCATTTGAGGCGCGCTTATCATAACCCCAATATCCTGTTGTTTCATTATCTGATTAAATTCTTCAGTTATTGGTCTCATATATCTGATCAGATGTCTCAATTTCCAAGGCTTGAACCAGCTTGCTCCAGAAAGCGCATCCTTCATCCCCTTTGGTTCAATCCCTATGAAGAAACACAATCCTCCTCGGCCCTTGGCGACATTTTGAATATGTTTTTCATACAATCCTGAAGGTCCTATTGCGAGGAAATTAATACCTTTTTTTATCTTCCATAGGTCAAGATTAAAATCATAGAATCCAATGATGTCCGATGTTATTTCTCTATGCCAAGGTATCCTTTTCTTCGGACCCGTTGTTCCGGAGGATTCTCCTATATCAAAATCGTTTTTCGGAATGTTTCGAGGCATGAAATATTCAATTGGATAATTCCTCAGATCAGCCTCATTGGCATTTGAGAAATGCACAAGGTCATCTATTGAAGCTATATCTTTTTCGGGATCGAAACCAAGCTTTTCTTTTTTCTTGATCCAATACGGCGTTCCATTTTTCGGATCAAAATGTGTTTCAATAATATGGGCTAGCCATTCATTCAGATTCAATTCCTTACCGAGATATGGAATATGGACCATTTACAATGGCGATTGACTATTCTTGATATAAAAACTTGGTAACATACATTTCGTAAGATTAGATTCGAATCGGGAAAGAACTTTATCTCCTGACATGAGGTTCAATTGCTAGCTTTAGCCTTATTGTTCACATCATCATGAGAATGAAGGTTCCCTCCATCATGGGAGCATGATTTCGGGGGAGTATATTATGTGCTACCATCTTCCTGAGGGAAGTTACCATCCTCGCCCTCCTAATAAAGTGACTATTATTCAATCGATATTGAAACGCTCACATTTTTCGACTACAAGTATACGAAATAATCCCCTATTTTATTTCGCCGTATACTTCCCCCATCCGATACTTGAAATCAAAATTTATTATAAAATCGAGTTCCTCATCAGTTAGATCATAATGTTTTGATAAAATGCGGTCAATCTCATCAATAATTACCTTACTCAATCGTGGTTGGAATGTCTGAATAGTCATCATTCCATGTTCTCCATAGTTGATAGTAAGATCTTTTGAATTATCTTTGAAATCTTTCATAAGTTTCTTACTCAAAATGCTCAGCTCTTTGCTTGCTTGGTCACCAATCGCGGTAAGTGTGCAGGGCATATCCTTAATTTCGCGACGATTGACATTGCGTACATCGGAGTAAACAGAATAGAACCAATAGAAGAGATTAGAATTCAATACTGCTAGGGCAACGTCTCTGTGTTTCGGGTTCGCTAAATATAGCATCTTCAATTCTGACGGTTCAACTCGTTTCTTTCTATGATCCAGGATTTCAGGAATGAAATCAAAGAATTGAACAAAATACCTAACCTTTCTCGTGTAATATATTATATTCTTCGATTCATCCTCAAAGAATATATTCAATCTCTCCTGCCGTGAAAGTTTCTTAAGTATCTGAATTTCAATAGATTTTGCAACTTTTGGAATTGAAGTATTGACCAAATCCATGGTATCATTCTTGCCTACATAGAATGATGTTGAGAAAAGGTTGTCTCGCTCTTCAGAAAACCATCGACGATAATTCGAAAGCCACAGAGATTCATCGGCGGTCTTGGGACCGATTATCCAAATTGACAATCGTTTTTCAACGCCTGTAAAAAGCTTTGATGGTCGTTCTGCAAAATTAAGACACCATCGAGTGTTAAGATTTGTGAAAAGTCCCCTAAGATTTTCAAAACCATCAGTACTTCCAATCGATATCGGGATAATCATCCCTATTCTGCCAACATTGCAGAGAAGATTCTTTGATCGCTCCATAACTAAAGCATACAAATCTCCGCACTCTTTTGTCTTAAATTTTCGTATCTCATAATCCTTAACATTTTTTAATTCTACATAGGGGGGATTGCCAATGATTACATCAAACCCACCTTGATTCATAATACCATAAAATTCTACTAACCAATGGAATGGCATATGGGAACCTAACCACTCATTGTAGTCCGTTGCTTTGCGAGCATTGATTTCGTATTCAACTGCTAGATTCTTGTCGAGTTCGCTTGAGAGTGAAGTGAGTTGTTTCTGTAATTCTGTCTTGGCTTTCGCTACCTCCATAGTATTAACTTGCTCCCCAGTCTGCAACTTACGGAACTGTTTGTATGATTTATCCACATTCTCTGCGGCAGCTGTGAACCGAACCATCGCGTCATCCAGATCTAGTTTACTCGCCATTGCGCTTCTGACTTCTTTCAATGAGACATATCCAACAAGTGTATTGCCAGCCCGGATGTTGAAGTCAATATCAGGCAAAGGTTCAACGCCGAGGTTGTCCTTGGATAGTTCAGGTTCAATCTGGGCGGCGAGTTTAAGGAATAGGCGCAGGCGGCATATCTCGACCGCCTCCTCCATTATGTCCACACCATACAAGTTGTTCAGTATGATGCTTTTGAGGATAAAATAGCGACGGTTGGGGTGAAGAGCCATACGCTCTAGTATGGCTTTGAAATCAGTGTATTTCTCAGGGGAGGATTTATCACCGATGCGATTGTAATCATCAAGGAAAGATTCCATACGGTTTAGGCAGGCTTCATAGAGTGATTCCAGTATGTTGAGAGCAGCGAAGAGGAATGCACCTGAGCCACATGTCGGATCAAGGACCGTTACTTTTTCTATGGTGTTCCAGAAAGCGCGCAGCAGTTCCGGTCCCTCGCAATTATCTATTACATCCTGGGCAAATTGTCGAATATCAAGATTAAGTGTGATAAGCTCGTTGATTTCCCGAATTTCCCCGCCGTGCATTTTCTTTAGCATCTCCAGGCATCTGTTCCTGCGGTCCACATATTCTCGCCAGGTCTCGGTGACCAAACGAATCTGGTCCTCAGGGCTCGCCTGCTGAAGATTATATCTACTATCTAACATCCGAACGTTGGGGTTCGCCATCCCGTGTTGTACGAAATCGGGGAGTTCGTGTTCAGTCACAAGTGAGCCATCTGAACTTATCACACCGTGTTTGACTGCGGGATAAACGTACCGTTCTGGGTTCGATTGCAATAAATTCCATATTGTTGGACCTTTCTGGTTCTCGAAGGCGATCGTGCAGTGTGATTTTGCGCCTTCGAATAGGAAAGGAAGAACCGTGTTTTTACTAATATATTCGGTGATGTCTTCCTTGGTATAATATGCGCCCATCTGCTTTTGATTGATATATTTCTCGAAGATGTAACCCAATACGTCGGGATTTATTTCGTTATCCGCTCGCAATGGACGCTCGTCGAGGTGCCATTGATACTGATCGAAGTAATCAAATATGCGTTCGAAAGCCTCATCCGGGAGCTGTATGTCAGGATATTTTTTCTCAATATCATGTAATTCAAAAAGGCCACCATTTAGATAGGGTATTCTTCCAAGGAGGGTTTCCAGTTCGTGTGAACGCCTTTTATCTCCCAATCCTTCGTGGAATAAACGCAATAAAAAGTAACGATAGAATGAGTAGAATCTATCCTGCCCATGCTCTGATTTCACTCGATTCAACCGAGCACGAAGGTAATTTTGGTCCCCGTCGAGGAAACCTTTCCGCTGGATGAAGTATATGAACATCAATCGGTTCAGCATAACTGATCCATACCATTCATGGTCAGCCGGTTCGGTGATTCCCGTTATGAAGTCTAGAAATGCTTCATGTTCGGTCTTAAATCGATCAAAGAAACGCCTTGTGACACTTTCAATATCAAATCCCTGACGCGCGCGTGAAGTAACATCCGTCAAGGTAAGAGTGTCCTCTTCTTCGAGTGTGAAGGCTATTAGTTGCAACTTTTGCGATAGCGCTTCCCCAGATTGCCCCTTGTAGAAATGATGTTCGCGGCAGGCAGCTGGCTTGCCTGGTTCTCGCTTCACCCATTGCCATATCTGATTCGTATTCGAACTATCAGTGAAAATTATCAGATGTTCATGTGTTGTTTTAGCAACCTGTTGCTCGATTTTTCTTCTTGAAGAATAATCAGGAAGCTTTTCTCCATCCAATGCTTTGTAATGATAGACTACAAGACCTCGTTTCTGGGCAATAGCATAAAGAATTTTTGTTCCGTCATAATTCACTTCGATAGATGTGTTATGGCGATCCCATCCAAGCTCCTCGATGAATAGCGTGTTGAAATTGAAATCTTTGAGCAGCTTTCGTATTTGCGCTATGTTAATTGTCATTTCTTGCCCTCAAATGGCTTTTTACTAGCCGCTAAACCCAATGAGCATATAAGTTGTGGTTCCTGGTTTTGTTCCTTCTCCTGAATTATGCAAAGCCGGTCATCCTCTCTCAGTGCTAGTACACAGGACGCAAGATCCATATCATCCACGCCGGACCGCAATTGACGATTGAGGGTATCGATTGCCGATTGGCGGAGTGGATACCGATAAATATCCTCGATTGCCTTGGATAATTCCGGTAAATGGTATATTGTACCATGTGCGTCCTGGGCATAGCGCTTTAATCGTTCATATGTCCGGAACCGCGCTCCAGATGGGCGACCGAGTTGTCCACCTACTGTTCGTTCTGTTGTGACGATATACTCAACCCCTCTCTTAACGAGGGTGTGATGATTTTCCTGCCGCGGAAGCGCTAGTGCGTCCAGGGTACATTCTGCGGCTTTGAGAATATCAAATTGCGATTCAGTAACGTTCTTCCCAGTGCTATCTATCCAGGCCAGAGCATCATTTCCCTCCGAGGTTCGCAGATAAACGAGGACGCCGGGCGGTTTTCCTTCTGTTGGTTGAAAGGCTCGAGTGGAGTATACCACTGGTGGAAGATCAGGAATAATCTTCTCCAACTCCGGATGATGATCAATGGCATTCTTCCAGATTTGATATGCAAAAGAAGCCAGATCCACTTCAGTATCAATATCTCCTTCGAGGATGCCGGACTTTTCGTGATATAAATCCAAAATTGTCTGCTTCTCACATTCATCTTCAAAGAACGCCTCATCGGTGCCTACGACTTCGGCGTTCTCCTTAAGGCGTTGGCGAACACGAGAACGCAATTTTATAAGATTTTCCACGCCATCTGCTGGTAAGAATGAGTAGCATAGTATTTTTTCCGATTTCTGGCCAATCCTATCAATACGACCAACCCGCTGCACAAGCCGGATGATGGCCCATGGCAAGTCATAATTTACGACAATATGAGCATCCTGGAGATTTTGTCCATCACTAAGAACATCCGTGGCTATCAATACCCTTAACTCATTCTCTGGTGTTACAATATCCCTTTTATTGTTGCTTTCAGGGCTAAAGCGCCAGGCCTGACTTGTAGGGTCTTCATCATCGCCAGTGACTCCTGCTAAACATAGGATTCCTCGGTCCTGCAACTGTGTTTCCAAATAATGGACAGTATCCGCGAATTGCGTGAAGACAATAATTTTCTCCTTCGGATGGGCCTTTGTTATCAACTGATATAATGCATCTAGCTTAGTGTCATTCTTTGCATTCCACGCGCCGCATCTTTGGAGAATTCTCAGTAGATTATCAGCATCGTCAGTTAAGTCCTGTACGAGGGATTTTACAAATAAAGAGGGTCGTAGCCATTTGAACCGGCTGTGAAATTGTCCATCGTAAAGTTCATACAGATCAGCTGCGCGTTGCTGGAAATCCGTTGAGTTCTTCAGCATTTGCTTCTTTGAGACCACTCTTTCCTGAATCTCGGATTCGTCTAATAGTTCCGCATTAGCACTTTCATCATCTATGTCTTCATCATAATTGCCTGCATCTAGGAGACCAGAATCCTGTGTGCCAATGGGCATTGGTAAGCCGTTCTCAATAGCGTAGATGAAGATATAATTACGAAGGATGTGGCGTTCGATAGATTGTTGGAATGCCTCACCGCTGCTTTCCAACCTTTTGAATAGGCCGGTGCGGCAGAAACCCATTAAGCGTTTTCCAGCTCGTGAAAGATCCTGTAGTTGCTTCGCTTCAGGTGGCGTAGGAGGATTTTCCTCTGCCGGAGCAATATAATTGCCTAATCCATAACGTGGCAGTTTCAAATCATTTATTGTTTCAACAACTTCTGGCGCATATAATCGCGCGTATTGATCTTTAGGGTCCTTATCTTTTATTCTAAATTTTACCGTACGTGGCAAACGATCCGGGAAATATGATCGCGTACCATCTTCAAATGTAAGGAACCTTCGACCGGATGTTGCGTCCAACGTAGCATAATTATCTTTGATAAAACTACGCGTCCGCCTAACCATATAAAGTCGCATCAACTCTCGCCAGTCGTCCGTATAATCGCTCTTTTCAAAAGCGGAAAGTGAACGAATTGGGCACTGATGACGTCGCAAGAACTCGGTCTCCCCAAGATCCTTTAACAATCGCTCTGGGCGCATCCCTAAATCCGCATCTTCTGCAATAAAAAGACGCAATTGACTAGAAAGGTCCAGGTAAGTCTTATTGTAGGGGGTCGCAGACAACATGATGCATTTGCTTTCATTCTCCTGAATGTATTCTTGAATGGCTCGATAGCGTTTTCCATTGCGGTTACGGAGGTTCTGGCTTTCATCAATTAGAACTGTCTTATACCGCCTCATATTTGGCAGTTCAGTAATAACTCGTGTAATCGACAGGACTTTTGCTAGCAATCGATAGTTTGCGACATAATCCTCCCACATTTTGACAAGGTTCTTTGGACAAAGTATTAGGGTTTCAGTGTAGTAATCGTCTTGGAAAATCTTAGCCAGCGCTGTCGCCATTAATGTTTTTCCTAAGCCTACGACATCTCCTATTAAAACGCCACCTCGCTTGTTTAGATGATGAGCCGCGATTTTTACCGCTGCAATTTGATAATCAAATAAACGCGCTCCAAATTCAGGGGGTATTTTAAACTCAGATAAGCCAGCTCGCGCCTCCTGTGCGAGATGATATGCCATTTTAATGTATATGTGGTAGGGTAGAATCAGGTCATCGCGTGCCCAGCTCTGTTCGATGATGTCAACGAGTTCTTTTGAAATGTCGACACACCATCGGTCGTTCCATCGATCCTCAAACCATTTCGCTAGTTTGATTGCAGCATCGTTGTCAAGAACATCAACGTTCAATTCGCCCTGATCCGAAAGTCCTGCGAATGTTAAGTTACTGCTACCCAAATAAGAAACAATTGGACTTATTGGGTCTTTTCGGAAGCAGAGATATAATTTTGCATGAAGTGGATGTCGCAAAAATAATTTGACATTGAGCTTACCCTCTTTTAGATGAGTAGCCAACCGGCGTAAACCCGCTTCGTCTTCATTGGTAGGAACGCCATATGTCAGCTGTGTTCGGAAAGCTTCTGCGAGTTTTTTCTTTAATAGTGATGCCCCTTGGTTATCTAATTGTCCCTGGCTCTTTACTACACTAAAGGATGTCTGAAGATCCTCCTCTGGTAGTCGTTGCATACCGACGAGCAGTCGACAGCAGTGGTCTGTACCACCAGGCCATCGATCCATATCTGCATCGACGGATTTCCATCCTCTTAAGTTGAAATACCCAACACAGAAGTCAGCATGCTCAGACAAATGTAAAGTCTGTTTTAACGCTGTGAGCAGATGTTCATCGATATTATCGAATATCCTTGGCACAAATGAATCCTCCAACTGAACCCGGATCTCTGCTTCTGGGAAGCAACAAAAGGATACTTAACCCTTTCATAATGCAAAAGGTCCAGATAATTTCAAAGAATTCAAAATAAATGCTTCAAAGTAAATGTGAGCACGGAATTCTCCTTGGAAATAACGCAAATCGATTCGACAATCGAATTTCTCCAATTGTCAAAGCTAATGATTATTTTCGAGAGATGGTTCTAAAGAAGCCGTTAAGACCTAATCTCTCTGTAAGAATCTCACTCGCTTCGGCAATTGACTCGGAATATAGTTCCAATACAAGTCCGGGTTCGATCAAGAAGACGATTGTCTTGAAGTCAATCGAAAATCCGAATCTCTTGTCTGGAAGATTGAGCTGGCTTTGCGTCACCGTTTCGATGATATCCTCTTTCTTAATGTTCTCTAGGGATTCGGGGTTCTCAATGATATTCGTGACATCAATATCCGCCCCACCTTCCTCTAATTGAGTTATTGCATCAAGGATCTGTCCCACGATTCCTTTGAATATTATCACCAGTTCATCGGAGGGCGGGTGAACGATTTTTGGCAGAATTCTTTCGAACCAAGCTAACAACTCAGAGTCATCGCTCAACTCAGCAATCGATTTCACTGGAGGTGGACAATCGTCTGGTGGCGAAATCGCAATTAGGAGTATTGATATTAGCTCATCAATCGTGATTTCTCCCTTCTGAGTATGACGGCGCCAATGCCCAGGAGGATATTTCTCATGAGTCACAAGATGTCCAATTTTATCTTCTCTTGAGAAGATATGAAAATGTTTTCCGATCTCAGGAACAGACTGCTTAAGAATCAATCCATCTCTGATCTTCTTGCCGAAGAAACCGAAAATCGGTTTCCCCTTAGAAATGAATCTCAATCTCCATTCTGGTTTGCTCGCCATTCGAATTATGAATATGAACTAGAGTATTCAAGGGTTTACCAGGTTGATTCCGATGTCGAATATTATCTGTGATCCAACATCCTGATCGCGATAACCCCAGACTCCGGAAAATTCAAGTCAGCAAAGGAGTACATTCACTTACCTCTATCAAGCATGTTTATATTCATGAAAAGAGTAGAATTGTGATTAGAGGTGGTAAGGAAGGTAATACTCCCCCAAATCATGATAGAAACCGCGCCCAATAATCCAAAGGCTTCAAATGAGATTTCGAGTTTCAAGAGCTTATCTAATCCAGATTTTGCAGAAATTCTGAGTTCAATCCCAAGAAACGGGATTGAGAATTGCCCGATAAAATTTATCATGCCCACAATCAAATTGAAAGAAGAGATGACCTATCCTAATTCTATTGATTTCAAATGCCCTGGCGTTGTAATAAGATTGCAGGATCTCCTTTCTGCCGACGGGCATCGACTCACTCCTCTTTTCTGGGAGATAGTTTCGAATGGCGGCATTCATGATTTTCTTAGATTCGATAGAACGGTTATTCTATCATCAATAATGAAAGATCAGATGATATTGGGTTGTTCAAAAGAGACATATAGAAAGGCAATCGGAGGACTTCAGCCAGATTATTATATTACTCCCGATGGCGAAACATATCAGGGAGAAAAGAACATCTCTGCTTATGAAATCCGACGAATATGCAACGACACCTTATTCTTGATGAGGAATTGTGGTGATTGCAAGCCCATCGGATTGGTCAAGGGATGTAATCTAAACCAGATAATTTACCACACCAGGCAACTCTCCGACTTAGGGATTGATATTTTCCTTTT
>Ga0315277_10003949_pt1 | contig 19918 bp, 18 predicted proteins | sample YL17G05_15_MG_FD_203695 | JGI IMG/M metagenome (GOLD analysis project Ga0315277, IMG submission 203695) | Sediment microbial communities from Yellowstone Lake, YNP, Wyoming, USA - YL17G05_15 | ecosystem: Environmental > Aquatic > Freshwater > Lake > Sediment | place: USA: Wyoming | collected... | reverse complement strand
CGCAGCGCCTACCGCGACTGTGCCACGAGGAACCACCCGGACCTCAACCCGGGCGACAAGGCCGCCGAGGAACGCTTCAAGAAGTGCGCCGAAGCCTACGAGGTCCTCGGCGACCCCGAGAAGCGGCGCCTGTACGACCAGTTTGGCAAGGCGGGCCTCCGCGGGGCGGGCGTCCACGACTGGGCACACGCCGATGTCGGCGACGTCTTTTCGATCTTTGAGGACGTCTTCAACTTCGGCGACCTCTTTGGCGGCTTCGGCGGCCGGGCAGGGCGGCGCGGGTCGGCACGGGGCGCCCACCTCAGAGTCGTCATTGACGTGACCCTTGAGGAGGTCCTCAAGGGGACGAAGAAGACCGTCACCATCACGCGCCGCGAACTCTGCGAGAAGTGCAAGGGCTCCGGCTCCGCCTCCGGCAAGCACGAACGCTGCGCGACGTGCGGCGGGCAGGGCCGCGTCCAGCAAGGCGGCGGGTTCTTCCGCATCATCACCGATTGCCCGCGCTGCCGCGGCCAGGGCACGGTCATCCGCGATCCGTGCAAGGAGTGCGGCGGCCACCGCTTCGTCAACCGCCAGCGGACAATTGAGATCCAGGTGCCGGCCGGTATCGAGGAGGACCAGCGCATCCGCGTCCCCGGCCAAGGCGACGCCGGCGAGCCCGGCGGGCCGCGCGGCGACCTCTACGCCGAGGTCCAGGTGGCGCGGCACCCGTTTCTGGAGCGGCACGGGCGCGACCTCTTGTGCCAGGTGCCCATCAGTTTCACGCAGGCGGCGCTCGGGGCCCAGGTCGAGGTGCCGACGCTCGAAGGGCTGGAAAAGATGACCGTGCCACGCGGCACGCAGAGCGGCGACCTGGCGCGCCTGAGGGGCAAGGGCGTGCCGGACCTCCAGGGGTACGGCCGCGGCGACCTGCTCGTGCAACTGGTCGTGGAGATTCCGAAGAAACTATCGCAGCGCCAGGAAGAGTTGCTGCGGGAGTTGGCGGCGAGCGAACGCAAAGGTGTCCTGCCGCAGCGCGAAGGCTTTCTTGAGAAACTTGCCAAGTATCTCGGCGAGGACAAGTCGGAGGCCAGGAAGAAGCCATGAAACCCGATGACAAGCATCGGCCGCATCGGGACAAGGCGCCCCATCCCGACGGCGAGGCGGCCAAGCCCGGCCCGGGCGGCGCCCAGGCCGCCGGGCCGTCCGGCCCTGCGCAAGAGCAGCCGCCGGCGCCGCCCGCGGCGCCCGAGGTCGATGCGCCCCTTGCGGCCAAGACGAAAGAGTGCAGGGACCTCCTGGACCAGTTCCAGCGGCTGGCCGCGGAGTACTCCAACTATCAGAAGCGCATGGAACGCACGCTCCAGGACGAGCGGCGGATGGGCATCCGCAACCTCGTGACGGACCTCCTGCCCGCGATGGACAACTTCGAGCGCGCCTTGGAGCACGCCAAGGACGAGGCCGGCAAGGATGCGCTCGTGGTCGGCATCAAGGCTGTCTACGGGCAACTTCTGGCGGCCCTGAAGAAGCACGGCGTCACGCAGTTCGAGGCTCATGGGCTGGCGTTCGACCCCGAGCACCACGAGGCGGTTGCGATGGTTCCGAGCGACGAGCACGCCCAGGGGAAGGTCGTCCACGTGATGCAGAAGGGCTACCGGCTGCACGGGCAGACGATCCGCCCGAGCCAGGTGGCCGTTTCGGGCGGGCCGGCGACGCCGCCGGCCGAGCCTGAAAAGCCGGCCGACGAAAGCAGTGAGCAATCTTAGCCGCACGCGTTTAGCCGCGGCCGCATACGGCCGCGATGATTCGATCGAGAGGCTGACGATGCCGACTTACGAGTACCGTTGCGAGGCCTGTGGGCACGAGTTCGAGAAGTTCCAGCCGATGAAGGCGGCGCCTGTCCGCACGTGCCCGTCCTGCCACAAGCGCAAAGCGAAGCGGCTGCTGGGCAGGGGCGGGGCGCTCATCTTCAAGGGCTCCGGTTTTTACGCCACGGACTATCGCAGTTCGTCCTACAAGGAATCGGCGAAGAAGGACGTGGCGCCGACGCCCGCAAAGGATACTACCCCCGCCAAGACGTGCGAGGGTTGCAAGCAAGACGCGAAAACATGCCCCAAGAACAAGGCAAGATGAAGGCGGACAAGGTTGAGAAGTGCCGGTACTGCGGGCGGCGCCTGGATGCGGCCGACCCGGAGAACCGGCGGTTCTGGCCGTTTTGCTCGGACCGCTGCAAGATGGCCGAACTGGGCCTGTGGTTCGAGGACCGCTATCGCATCAGCCGCGAGGTCGGCGAAGTGGCCGACGACGCGGCCGTGAAACCTCCCAAGCCGCCCAAGGGGGGCAAGCGGACGAATAGTTCTTGACTCTGCTTGCGGCGCAGCCGAATATGTCCCCTGCCGCATACGGCGCACCCGTCGTTGGCATGCTGTTAAGGAGAACGTCATGGCTGACGAAGTGAAGGAACTTCAGGGCGTCGATTGGCGCCGGACGTTTGCCTTTTTGGAGATCCTGCGGTCGTTCCGCCTGTCCGCCAACCCGCTCAAGATCATCCTGTGCTTCCTCGGGCTGGCGGCGAGCCTGGGCGTGGGCGTCATTGTGGACCAGATTCCGGGCGTCGGGCAGACCAACATCAACGGCGTCATTCCCATCGACTATCGCCTGGCGCACATGGGGGTGCAAGCCCGCGCCAGTTTTTATGAGAACGCGCAATACATCCTCACGAAGACGCTCTGGGGCCAGTGGACGATGCCGTACGGGGACCGGTGGGGGTGGGTCGAATTGGCGGCGGCGCCGATCATTGCCGCCGGGCAGTGCGTCTCGCTGGCGGTTGCGTACTGGCAGCAGGCGCCGCTGTTTGCGCTGATCATCACCATCCTCACGTTGGCCATCTGGGCTTTTGTGGGCGGCGCGGCGGCGCGGATGACAGCCGTCCGGTTCGCCCGCGAGGAAAGCGTGCCCCTGAAGGAGGCGCTGCGGTTCTCGCTGGCGAAGTGGCCGAGCACGGCCACGTGCGTCCTGATCCCGTTCGGCGTGCTGGTGCTGGTGGGGATCATTGCCTACTTGCCGGCGGGCGGCGTCCTGGCGATTCCGTACGTGGGCGAATACGCGGTGGGCCTGGCGCTGCCGCTGTCGCTCCTGATGGGCCTGGTGTGCGCGCTGGTGTTCATCGGCGGGACGTTCAGCGTGGGCTTGCAATGGCCGACGATTGCGGCGGAGGGGTCGGACTCGTTCGACGCCATCAGCCGCAGCATCTCCTACATCTCCAGCCGCCCGTGGCGGTACATCTTCTACACGGTTCTCAGCGCCGCCTACGGGTGCCTTACGTTCGTGTTCGTGAAGTTCCTGACGTTCCTGACGCTCTTTATCACGCACAAGGGCATCGCGGTCTTCTGGGCGGTCTTCACGCTGGGCAAGAGCGATGCCGAGAACAAGATCGTCCGCCTGTGGGCGGAGCCCGTGCTGTCCGATCCCTGGCGCCTGACGAGCGGCGTCGAGCAGTTCGGCGCCGAAGCGTCGGCGCAGGGGCTGTTTGCGTTCTGGCTCTGGATCGTCATGGCCCTGGTGGCGGCGTACCCGATCAGTTTCTTCTTCACCTCGCAGACGATCATCTATTTCCTCCTGCGCAAGGTTGTCGACGCGACCGACATCGAGGAAGTGTACATGGAGGAGTCCGACGAAGAACTTCCGCTGGTCAAGGCCGAGGAGGGCAAGGCCGGCGAGGGCAAGGCCGGCGAGGGCAAGGCCGGCGAGGCGCCGAAGGCGTAGTCGCCGCCATCGCAAATCTGATATCGCCATTTAGCCGGCGAGTTCGCTCGCCGCGCTTTCGAGCGGCGCGCGGCGGCTCCAGGGAAGGCATTGAGGAGCGCCAATATGCCCGGTATCTGTCGTTTGGCGAGCCGGGTAATCGTGCTGTTGGCTTCGACTTGGGCGTTCGTTGCGCCCGCCGCCGAGAAGCAGGAGCACCCCGCAAAGGCGGCGCCTCCGCCGGCGAAGGCGGCGTTTCCCGCCGGCTACGATCCCGCGCGCCTCGGCGCCGAACTCCTCGCCGGCGAGTCGTGGCAGGGGGTGGTGGCGGCCGGCACGCCGGACAACGGCTGGGCGAACCTCACCAAGGCCGGCAGGTTCTCAATCGGCTCCAGCGCGGTTCCGTCGACCCCGTCGGTGCTGGGGATCTTCCCCGATCCGCATGGGACGTTCGGGCAAGTGGTTCGGTATCGCACGCCGGCGGGCACGCCGACGACGATCGAGGACCGCAGGTCCTTCAAACCCTCGGCGCGCGTGTGGGCACGAGCGACGTTTCTCTTCCGGGGAACCGACCCCGCCGGCTTCACCGCCAAGACGCGCACCCCCGGAGAGTCCGGAACGCTCAAACTCATCTTCCTCTTTCCGGAGGACAACAAGACCCGGATGGATTGGGTCCTTACGTCATCGGGTTTTCTCGCGCACGGCGTTCCGCGCCACGGCAACGCGGACGCGGTGCAAGTGCCCATGACGAGCCAGGGCGCCGGGGTGCCGCCGCCGGAGCCGGCCGGCCCGTTCAAAGGCGTCTACGTGACGAGCAAGCCCGTCGGCGCGGCTGAGCACAACATGCTCACGAGCGGCGACTGGTACGAGTTCGTCATGAACTACGAGACGACCGGCCCAACGTCCTACATCCACAGGTTCTTCCTCCGCAGGCTCACGGTCAGCGGCGCCTGGGCCCCGTGGCCGACGCCGGTCTGGGTTGGCTGCGCGACGACCAGCGGCACGCCGAAACTCTACCACGAACTCTGGCGCACGGGCAATAAGAGCGGCGCGGCAGACGCGGAGCAGTTCCTCTTCGTTGGCCCGTGGGAAGTGACGTCGGCAAAGGACCCGTACGGTTGGGACCGGTACGGGAAGTAGGGTCTTGCCGGATAAATGCTTATACCCGCTCAAACGGCTCGTACAGCCTCTGATACTCGTCCTGCGCATACCGGTCGGTCATGCCTGCGATGTAATCGCAAATCGCGCGCTGGAGGCCCTCGGCGTCGGCCTGCTCGTGGTACTTGGGCGGCAACTGGTCCGGATTGCTCTGGTAGGCCTCGAAAATCTGCGCGACGAACCGCCTGGCCTTGGTCATCATCCGCGCGACGCGGTAATGGCGGTACACGCGGCCGCCCAGGAAGGTCGCGAGTTCCTGCACCTTCGGGGCGAGGCCTTCCGAGAGCCTGACCAGCCTGCCGGGGGCCGCACGAACGTCGTCCAGGCTCCGGACCTTCGCATCGCGGATGGCCCGCTCGCTCGTGTTGATGGCGTCGGAGGCCATGAGGTCAATCAGGAGTTTGGCGATGCGGCGGATGCGCTGGTCGTCGGTCAGGTCCGCGAGGCTCGTGGCGAAGTCGGAGGCGGCCTGCCTGAAGAGGGCCAGGTTCGCCAGGTCCGACGGCGTGACGATGCCCATGGCCAGCGCATCGTCGAGGTCGTGGCTGTCGTAGGCGATGGAATCGGCGAGTTCGACGACCTGGCCCTCCAGGGGGGGCTGGCCGGCCTCGAAGCCGGCGATGGCGGGCCGGTCGAACCGCGTCTCGTGCTTGGCCATGCACTCGCGCAACTCGTACGTGAGGTTCAGGCCCCTGAACTGCGGGTACGGGTGCTCCAGGTCATCGACGATGCGGATGCCGTGGCGGTTGTGCTCGAAGCCGCCGTGGTCGCGCATGAGTTCCGCCAGGGCCTCCTCGCCCGAGTGGCCGAAGGGCGTGTGCCCCAGGTCGTGGGCCAGGGCGACCGCCTCGGTCAGGTCCTCGTTGAGGTTGAGGGCCCGCGCCAGCGTCCGCGCGATCTGGGCGACCTCCATCGTGTGCGTCAGGCGGGTCCGGAAGAAATCGCCCTCGTGCGTCAGGAACACCTGGGTCTTGTATTCCAGTCGCCGGAACGCCGTGGAGTGAACGACGCGGTCGCGGTCGCGCTGGTAGGCCGTGCGGTAGGTGTGCTCGGCCTCGGGGTGCGCGCGGCCGCGCGTCTCGGCGCTCTTGGCGGCGTAGGTGGCGAGTTCCCGCTGTTCGCGGGCCTCGAAATCTCGGCGAGTCAGCATCGGGGATATCCTAGGCCTTTCCTCCGCCGTCAAGGGCGGCACGCATCTTATCGTACAGGTCCTCAAGCGCCTGCGGGATGACTTTCGTGTCGGCCAGGACGGGCATGTAGTTCGTGTCGCCGTTCCACCGCGGGACGACGTGCAGGTGCAGGTGCTCGGGCAGCCCCGCGCCTGCCGCGCGGCCGAAGTTGAAGCCGACGTTGAAGCCGTCCGGCCGCATGAGGCGCCGCTGGAGGACCATCACGTCGCGCGTTACGTGCATCAGGGCCAGCATCTCGTCGTCCGCCAGGTCCTCGAGGTTGCCCTTGTGGGCCGCAGGCACGACGAGCGTATGGCCGTTGTTGTATGGGAAACGGTTCAGGACGGCGAAGGCCTGCGGTTGCCTCAGAAAGACGAGGGCCTTGCGGTCGTTCGTGACGTCGCGGGCGGCGCACAGGAAGCAGGCGTTGTGGCTGCCGTCGTTGCCTATGCCGTCGATGTAACTCATCCGCCAAGGCGCCCAGAGGCGTTCCATGCCTTCTCCTTAGCCAGTGTGGCACGGCTGGCTTGTCCAGCCGTGTGTTGACGGGGTCAGGAGCCTGATGGATAGGGCTCCAGACCCCTTGGCATTTCGGGGCGCCGGCGGCGTGTCATCGGCCGCAGGTTGCGCACGAACCGCCGCTGCACGTGCCGCAGCCGCCGCCTCCGCCGCCAGCGGCTTTGGATCGCGACGTGCCGCCCATCGCGAACGTCGAGAATCGTTTGTGTACGCGGGCGCTCTTGCAGGCCGGGCACTTGGGGCGCCGGCGCTCGGTCATCGAGCGGATAAGTTCCTCAAACTGCCTTCCGCACGCATCGCACTGAAACTCGTAGAGAGGCATCGCCCCATCCTCTTGGGATATCCCTTCCCGGACCTGCGTATTCTATCCGTCCGCGGTGCAGCCCTCAAGCGAGAAGGGACATCCTTTCGGCCGAGGGAGCGCCGCCAAAAAGTGGCGGGCCTTTTTCTGTCATTCTGAGCGAAGCACCTCATGGGCCATAGGCCCACCCGAAGGGAATGAAAATGGGGCTGGGCGGGGCACGCTATTTTCAGAGGAGCGAAGAATCTCGGCCTCCGCCGCGTCGCAAGCCGAGATTCTTCACTCGCTGCGCTCGTTCAGAATGACCTTGTTCTTGTGGTCTTACCACTGTTTTTCGGCGCACCCTCGGCCGAGACTGAAGGCAATGGCGAGAACCTTGAAATAGTTGCGCTTGCGGAACGTTATGTCGTATAACTGGGATGACCACGGTCGCCGATACCAGCGGCCTTGACGTCGTGCCTGGGCGGGCGAAGAACAAGGTGGTGCGGCGTCACCAAGCAGTCCGTTTTGTCGAAAGTCCAAACGCGTTTAGGCCGATGGGGTTGTTCGGCAGCGGCAGCGTGTCGGACCGCATAGCGGGGGGTCCTTACGCCGTCGGATGGCGGCTGGATGAGGGGTAGGCTGTGAAGAAGGTTATGGCGTGTGTTGTGCTGGCAATGGGGTTGTGGCTGGCGACGGCGAGCGCGCCGATGGCGGGGACGGGCGTCTCGACGGTGGCCCAGGAAGTTCGTGCGCTGACGGGGGCCAGGACCCGGATCGTCTGGGTCCAGCATACGGGCGACGGCACCGACATCTTTGCGATGGGGTCGAACCTGCGGCTCCTCGGCTTCGACAGTGATGACGGCCGCGGCGAGCGGGAACTTGTTCCCGGCGAAGGCAGTTTCTACAAGCCCCTGATCACGCCCGACGGCGAGCACGTCATTTTCACGAACTTCGTGGCGCAGGGCGTCTACATCGTCAACTGGGACGGCTCCGGCTTACGGGAACTCTTGCGGGGCATCGCCGCCGGCGTCTGGAAGGACCCCGATACCGGCCAGGAGTGGGTCTACGCCCAGGTGGGCACTGCAACCGGCCCGGCCGCACGCAACGACGCGATCTGGCGTTTCCGCATCGATGCGCCCGAAGTCCGCGAACTGGTCTGGAACAAGACGCCGGTCAACCCGGACAGTTTCCAGATTTCGCGCGACGGGCGGCAGGTGGTCTCGCTCTTTCCGTGGCCGCACTTCGGCGTGGCCACCCTGCCGAACGATTCCGTGTCGGAACTGGGCCAGGGGTGTTGTGCTTCGCTGGCTACCGAGAGCGGGGACCTGGCCTTCCATCTGCTGGGCGACCATCGCCACCTGATGGTGTACTCCCTGAAGGGCGAGGACCGCTGGAAGGTGCCGCTGAACACCGCCCCGGGCGTCGATGGGTATGAGATCTATCACCCGAAGTGGAGCAACCAGAACCGTTTCCTGGTGATGTGCGGGCCGTTCAGGGGGGAGGGCGGCATATCGGCCGAGATTTACCTGGGGCGGTTTGATTCCACGCTTCACGCGGTCGAGGAATGGGTCCGCGTGACGCACAACGACAAGGGAGACTTTTTCCCGGATGTCTGGGTCGAGCCTGCTCCGGCCAAGGTCCTTCGCTTTACAGTGAACGGATCGCCGGTCCTGGGGCCGGTGGGCGCCAACTAGAGAGACCTTGTGAATCGTCTTGGCCTGTCCGCAGCGGCTTGCCCGAGTTTGCCTCCGATGGGGCCGTGGCCGCGGCCCAGGGGGGCTTGTGCACTTCTGGCAGTCCTCGTTGCCGCGATTTCGCTGACCGCTCAGGCCCGCGGCGCGGAACCCTCGTGGCCGGGCAGCCGCGAAGGTCTGGTTCTTGCGTGGCGGTGTTCCAATCGGCCCGCGGAAATGGTTGACCCGGCGACGGGCACGAGCCGCATCTTCCGCGTCGAGCCGCGGGGCGCGGCCCGCTTCGGCCGGTTCTTCGAGATGGACCCGCGCGGGGGCTTTTTTGTCGGCGAAGGGGCCGAGGCCGCCGTCGTGGCCGCTTGCAAGAAGACCCAACAGTTGACCCTGGAAGCCCTGGTGGCGCCGTCGGACCTTCAGCAGGCGGGGCCGGCCGCCATCCTCTCGCTGGCATCCCCGCAAGCGTGCGATCTTCTGCTCGGCCAGGAGCGCGACCGCCTGGTGCTGCGCCTCGGGACGTCATCGGCGGCGGCGGGCGGCGGCGCCCTGGTCGACCTCGGGCCGCTGGAGGCCGGGCGGCCACAGCATGTTCTCATCACGTACCAGCCGGGGCGTCTGGCGTGCTACCGCGACGGCGAGGCGGTTGCGCTGGCGGCGCCCGTGACGGGCGATTTCAGCACCTGGTCGGCCGCGCCGTTGACCTTCGGGGCCGGCCCGCGCGGCGAGAAGCCGTGGAAGGGCCGCCTCGAGGGCATTGCCGTTTACAACCGCTCCATGGAGCCGGCGGAGGCGAAGGCCCGTTTCGGGCCGGCGGCCGCGCGGGTCAAGGGGCGAACGCCTGCCGAGCGGGTGATCCTCGAGGCCCGCCTGGTGGCGATGACGCCGACGCCCGACCCGAAGTCGGTCGCGCCGTATGTTCGCGTGCTGGTCGCGGGCGAGTACGAGGTGGAGAAGGTCGCCGAGGGCCGTTGCGACGCCAAGCGCATCCTGGTGGCGCATTGGGCGATTCTCGACGGCCGCGCGTTGCCCATGGCTGCATCGGCAGGCGCGCCGCAGCGCCTGGTGCTCGAGCGGTTTGACGATCACCCGGAGTTGGACTCGGAGCGGCTGATCATGACGGGGGTGGACGGCAGGTTGCCGCTCTTTTTCGACACCCAGCGGTAGACGACCATGGTTTTCAGTTCACACCTTTTTCTGTTCTACTTTCTGCCGGTGGCGCTGCTGGTGTATTACGTTCTCCCGCGGCGTGCCCAGAATGTCGCCCTGACGCTCCTCAGTTACGTCTTTTATGGCTGGGTCAACCCCCTGTTCACGGTCCTGTTGTTTGTTTCGACGGCCCTCGACTACGTTTGCGGCCTCGTGGTGTCGGGGCAGTTGAAGCGCGGCGCCTGGTCGCGCCCCGTGCCGCTGCTGGAGCGCGGGGGGCCGCGCACGCGGGCCCAGAAAACCGCGCTGGTGGTGACGGTCTGTTCGAACCTGGCGCTGTTGGGGTTCTTCAAGTACTTCAACTTCGGCATGGACAACTACGATTCGCTGGTGCGCTGGCTGGGGATGCCGCAACTGGCGGCGGATCTGTCGCTGCGCCTCATCCTGCCGCTCGGCATCAGTTTCTACACGTTCCACGCCCTCAGTTACGGCCTCGACGTGTACCGCGGCGACGCCCGGGCCATCCGCAACTTCATCGACTACATGTGCTACGTGTCGATGTTCCCGCAACTGGTGGCCGGGCCGATCATCCGGTTCCAGGAGGTCGCGTCGCAGTTGCGGCACCGGACGTGCACGATGGAGAAGTTCGCGCGCGGTGTGACGTTCCTGGCGCTGGGCCTGGCGAAGAAGGTGCTGCTGGCGAACCCGTGCGGCCGGATCGCCGACGCCGCGTTCGACTCGCACAGCCTGGGTCTTGTGGATTCGTGGCTTGGGTCGGCGGCGTACGCCTTCCAAATCTACTTCGACTTCAGCGGCTACTCGGACATGGCGATCGGCCTGGGCCTGATGCTGGGCTTTGTGTTCGCGAAGAACTTTGATTCGCCTTACCGCTCCAGGTCGATCACGGAGTTCTGGCGTCGGTGGCACCTGTCGCTCTCATCGTGGCTGCGCGATTACCTGTACATCCCGCTGGGGGGCAACCGCCGCAGCGAGGCGCGGACGTACTTCAACCTGGCCACGGTCATGCTTCTGGGCGGCCTGTGGCACGGCGCCGCGTGGACGTTCCTCATCTGGGGCGGTATTCACGGCGCGATGCTCATCCTGGAGCGCCTCCGCGACAAGGCCGCCCTTTGGGACGGGATGCCCGGGGTGCTCAAGACCGCCTTGACGTTCGCGATCCTCCTGGTGGCGTGGGTGTTCTTTCGCTCGCACGACCTGGGGTCGGCGATCCAGTATTGCGCCGCCATGTTCGGCGGGAGCGGCCTTGGCGGCGGGGGGCTCTTGCGCGGCATCCTGTCCCAGCCTTACTACCTGGGCGCGTTCATCGCGGCGGCGCTGGCCACGTGGCTGTTGCCGCAGGCGTGGGACTGGACGCGAAGGCTCACGTGGCCGAAGGCAGTCGCCGTTGTAGGGGTCTTCTGGATTTCGATCATCGTGCTTTCGACGCAGGCGTATAACCCGTTCATTTACTTCATCTTCTAGGACGCGGCAGTGGCGCCCGAACCGGCAAGACTTGTGACGCGCGAAGAAGTGGCCCTGCGGGAGATCGGTCGTACGCAGGTCAGCCGCCCCCTGGCCATCGCGCTGGTGGGGGCCTTCCTGCTTACCGTCGCGGGGATGCCCCTCGTGCAGGTGGCGTACGAGGCGGCCGCTTGGGCCTGGGGCCGGCGCGACACGCCTTGGCCAAGCGCGCTGGAGGTCTTCCAGTCGATTCCCCGGGCGGCGGCGGTTGCCGACGACAGCGAGGGGGGCGTTGTGGACCGCGTTCTGGAGTTCAACAGGGCCCTGGCGGACGAACTGAAGAACTGGCAGCGGCTCAGCAAGCAGCAGTCCCTGCTCGTGGAGAAGGTAGTGCCCAAGGCCAACGCTATTCTCACGGGCTATCTCGGGGCCGGCAGTGAAGAGGTTTACGTCGGCCGCGGCGGCTGGCTCTTCTACAAGCCCGACGTGGACTACGTGACCGGCCCGGGCTTCCTTGACGAGAAAGTCATGGCGAGGCGGCGCGAGCAGGGGGTCCATCCGGACCCACGGCGGGCGGTTCTTGATTTCAATCGCCAGTTGCAGTCGCGCGGCATCACGCTGATCGTCATGCCGGCGCCGGTCAAGCCGATGGTCCAGGCGGAGGCGCTTTCCATCGCCTTTCCGGCCGACGGGCCGGTCCTCCAGAACCCGTCGTACGCGCAGTTCAAGGCGGACCTGGAGCGCGAGGGCGTGCTGGTGTTCGACGTGGCGGAGGCGCTGCGCGCATCGCACGTGGAGGTCGGCCGCGACTGGTTCCTGCGGACCGACACGCACTGGCGTCCAGAGGGGGTGGAACTGGCCGCGAAACTCCTGAAGCGGTTCATCGACGATCGCGTGCCGCTGCCCGCTGCCGCGCCTGTGGAATACCGGTGTTCGCCTGTTCCCGTGACGGCCCAGGGCGACCTGGCGGTGATGTTGCGCCTGCCCAAGGGCCTGAAGAGGTTCCGCGAGGAAAGTGTCATCCTCCAGGAGGTGATGACGCCGTCGTCGGGGCCGTGGCGTCCGACGCGGTCGGCCGACGTGCTGGTCCTGGGCGACTCGTTCAGCAACATCTACTCGCTTCCGCTGATGGGGTGGGGCGAATCGGCCGGGTTCGTTGAGCAGTTGGCGGCGGCGATGCAGCGGCCCGTCGACGCCATCCTCCGCAATAACGGCTTGGGCTACGCCGCCCGTGAAATGCTCTCTCACGAACTGGGGCGCGGCCGGGACCGCCTGGCCGGCAAACGCGTCGTCGTCTGGGAGTTTGCCGCCAGGGAACTCGCTTTCGGCGACTGGCGGCTCGTGGACCTTTCGCTCGGCCGGCCGCCGCCGTACCGCTTCTTTGTGCCGCAACGGGGAAGGGAGGCCGTCGTCACGGGCACGGTCGAGGCCGTGTCCCTTGTGCCGCGACCCGGCAGGGCGCCGTACAGGAACCACATCATGGCCGTGTACCTGAGCGGCCTTCAAACCTCGGTGCGCAGCAATGAATCGCATGAGGCGCTCGTTTACCTGTGGAGCATGCGCGGCAACGTGCTGACGCCGGCGGCGCACTTCCGGCCGGGCGACCTCGTCACGGTGCGTCTCAGGCCGTGGAGCGACGTCGAGCAGGAGTACGGGGCCATCAACCGAAGCGATCTGGACGACGAGGCCGTCCATTTGCAGGAGCCTTGTTGGGGCGAGGCGGTGATGCCATGAAACGATCCTGCTGGTGGATGGGCGTGGGGCCGCTTCCGAGAAGATTCTCTCACTTCCTACCAGCGACGGGTGCCACGGCTTGCTTGTCAAGCCGTGCTGCTATAACGGCACCCGCTCGGAAGGCACGGGTTGCAAGCAACCCGTGGCACCCGGCTTCTAGAAGTTGGGCCATCAGTCTGGGAACGGCGCTAGCGCTCGTCGCCGGCCTGGCCGCGGGGGCGCAGGCGGCAGAGCCGGCGGGCGACCTGACCAAGGTGTTTGCGGCCGATTGCGCGGCCAAGGCCGCCGCGGCCGAGCGCGCCGGCGCCATCACGGTCGTCGGCAAGGAGGGTTGGCTTTTCCTGGCGGCCGAGATTCGCCACCTCGGCGCCGGCCGCTTCTGGGGCGAGGATGCGGCCAAGGCTTCGCGGGCCACGAGGCCCGAATACGCGGACCCGCTTGGGGCCATCGCGGACTTCAAGAAGCAACTCGATGCCGCGGGTGTTGAACTGCTGGTCGTGCCGGTGCCCGCCAAGGCCGTCATTTATCCCGACGAAGTCTGCGATGCGATCGTGGTCGCCAAAGACTCCTTGCCGCCGCGCCTGGATGTTGCAGACCGTGCGTTCTACGAGTTGCTTCGTTCCTCGGGCGTGCAGGTGCTCGACCTGGTGCCGCAGTTCATGGCCGACCGGTTCGGCATGGAAGGACCGCTCTTCTGCAAACAGGACTCTCACCTTTCGGGCAAAGGGTGCGTCGTTGCGGCCCGCCTGATTGCCGACCGGATCAGAGACCGGTTGTGGCTGAAGAGTCGCCCGCCGCTTAGGCTCTCGAGCCAATGGCGGGCGATCGAAATAGCGGGCGACCTGGCGCCCTCGGGCGGCGGGACGACCCCGGAGAAGCGCCCCGCGCGATTCGTCGGTGTCCGGGCCGGCGAAGGCAACCTGGAGCCGCTGGCGGACGACCGCTCCAGCCCCATCGTCCTCCTGGGCGATTCCAGCAACCTCGTGTACCACGCGGGAGGCGACCTGTACGCCGTCGGCGCCGGCCTGCCCGACCAACTTGCCCTGGAACTGGGGCTGGCGCTCGACGTGGTGGCCGTGCGCGGCTCCGGCTCGACTGCCGCGCGGATGAACCTTATCCGGCGCATCCAGGCCGACCCGAACTACCTGAAATCGAAGCGCCTGGTGATCTGGTGCTTTGCGGCCCGCGAGTTCACCGAGGGCGATGGCTGGCGCCCGTTGCCTCTCGCCAAGTAGCAGTTGAGGGAGCGTAGGCGCCCGTAGCGGTCCCGCTGATTCCCCGGCGGAATCCTGCTTCCAACGCGGGCAATCCGTGATATAGTATTCTGATGCCGACGATACTGCGTGTCGGACCGTATCGGTTCTTCTTCTACGCAAACGACCGGACAGAACCGGTTCATGTTCACGTTGAGCGTGAGGCGTTTGAGGCCAAGTTCTGGATCGGCCCGGTCAGGCTTGCTGGCAACAGGGGTTTCCGGTCGGCGGAAATCGTCAAGATTCAGAGGCTGGTCAGCGAGCACGAACCGTTGATTGTGGAGAAGTGGGATGAGTACTTTGAGGCTTGAGACCGGAGACTTGCGTGCGATGAGTGTGTGTGTTCACGCGGATTCGCTTACGGTCGAGTTGTCGGACGGCCGGTCGCTGTCCGTTCCCCTGGCTTGGTTCCCGAGGCTTCAGGCGGGCACGCAGCGTGAGCGCTCCAACTGGCGCCTGATTGGCGGCGGCTCTGGGCTGCACTGGCCCGATCTGGATGAAGATATCAGCGTCGAGGCGCTTCTGGCGGGACGCGCATCGATGGAGAGCCGCTCATCGTTTGCCGCATGGCTTGAGGCCAGGCGGAAGCCTTTGTCCCGGCGAAACGCCAAGCCGTTGCGCATGGCCGGGTCCCGCCGGCGAACCAGGAAGCATGCCTGACGCACGTTGCCTCTCGCCAAGCAGCCCTCGCCATCGTACAATTCTTCCGATGGTCGCCCGTGCGACCTGCCGGAGATACGCGTGAGCCCCGTCGTACAACCCTTCCACATCATGTGCAAGCCGGTCTGCGGCACGTGCAACCTCGACTGCCGCTACTGCTACTACAGCATGAAGCCGCGGGAACTCTATCCCGACACCAAGAAGTTCCTGATGACCGAGGAGATCCTGGCCGATTACACGCGGCAGTACCTGGCCGCGATGCCCGTCCGGTGCGAGTTCGGATGGCAGGGGGGCGAGCCCCTCCTGGCCGGGAAAGACTTCTTCCGGAAGGCCGTCGAGTTTCAGAAGCAGTTCGGCCGCGCGGGGCAGGTGGTCAGCAACGGACTCCAGACCAATGGGACGCTCATTGACGAGGAGTGGTGCGACTTCTTTCGCGAGAACAAGTTCCTCGTCGGCGTCAGCCTCGACGGCCCGGCCCAGGTGCACGATGTCCACCGCCGCGACAAGGCCGGCCAGCCGACGTGGCACAAGGCCTGGGCGGGGCTGGAACTGCTCTCGAAAAGGCAAGTCGAGTTCAACGTCCTCGTGACCCTCAACAGCGCCAACGCCCCGCACGCGGGGAACATCTACCGCTACTTCGTCAACCGCGGCGTCCAGTACCTCCAGTTCATCCACATCCTGGAGCGAAAACCCGGCACGGACGAGCCGACGGACTTCTCCTGCCGCCCCGAGCAGTTGGGCCGCTGGATGCTGGATGTGTTCGAGCAGTGGGCGGCCCGCGACGTGGGGCGCGTGTCGGTCCGCTTTATCGACGACGCGCTGCACGGGCTCATCTACGGTCGGGCGTCAACGTGCGTGCACTCGCAGCGGTGCGCGGCGGCCTATATTCTGGAGTGGAACGGCGACCTTTACGCCTGCGACCATTTTGTCTACAAGGAGTGGAAGATCGGCAACCTCCGCGAGATGCCGCTCGTGGACCTCGTGACGAGCCCGCGCGTGGAGGAGTTTGCGGCCCTGAAGACCGACCTGCCGCTGGCCTGCCGCGACTGCGAGTTCCTCTCGTTGTGCTGGGGCGGCTGTCCGAAGCACCATCGCCCCATCGGCCGCGACCCCGCCCGCACGAATCATTTCTGCGAGGGATACAAGATGTTCTTCCGGCGGGCGCTGCCGGAGTTGCGGCGGATCGCCGAGTACATCAAACGCGGAGAACTTCCGCCCACGCCCGGCGCGGCGGCCGCTGAAAAAGCGAAAGCCCCCGGCGCGGCGCCTCCCGGCCGCAACGACCCGTGCCCGTGCGGCTCCGGCCGCAAGTTCAAGGCCTGCTGCGGACGGAAGTAGGCGTGGTCACCGGAACCCGTCTGCCGGCCGCTACCCGTACGCACAGAGGTACTCTGAGTAAGAAGTGCCCCGTCCCTGGTTTCGCCCGTTGTGTCTACCGCCTCCCTCTCGGTACAATGCCCCCACGATGTCCAGGAAACGCATCCTCATCGTCGAAGACGAACGCGACATGGCCGACCTCGTGGCCGCGCGGCTGCGGAAGGAGGGGTACCAGGTCGATGCGGCGTACGACGGCGCCGCCGGGCTGGACGCCATCCGCGCCCGGCCGCCCGACCTCGTCCTCCTGGACATCATGATGCCGGGGCTTTCCGGGACGGACGTGCTGGCCGAGGTTCGCCGCGACCCGCGCACGGCGGCCGTGCCCGTCGTCATGATGACCGCCAAGGGCCGCGAGACCGACGTCGTGGCGGGCCTGCGGCTGGGCGCCGACGACTACATCGTCAAGCCCTTCAGCCTGGCGGTCCTCATCGCCCGCGTCGAGGCCGTCCTGCGGCGTGCGGCGGCGCCGGCGGCGGAGCACGAGGCGCTCGTGGTCGGCCCCATCCGCATCGACGTCGATCGCCACGCCGTCGAGGTCGACGGGCAGGCGGTCTCGCTCACCCTGACGGAGTTCCGCCTGCTTGCGGCCTTGGCTGCCGCGCGGGGCAGGGTCCTGACGCGCGACCAACTCATCGACCAGGTCATGGGCCCCAACATCGTCATCACGGACCGGACGATCGACGTTCACATGACCTCGCTGCGGCGGAAACTTGCGAGGGCGCGGGCGCTACTGGCGACCGTTCGCGGGGTCGGCTACCGGCTGTCGGTCGAAGGCGAGGCGGGCGATGAACCGAACTAGCCTTTTCCTGAAACTGTTTCTGGGGAACTTCCTTTTGGTGGGCCTTGTGTTCCTCGTGGCGGGCATCGTTTCCTACAGGTCCCTCAGCGAGCGGTACCTCAGCGGCGTGGCCGAGCACCAGGACCGCCTGGCGGCCATCGCCCAGCAGTACGTCGAGCATCTCTGGCCGTTGCCGGACGGCGAACTGGACCGCATCTGCAAGCAGTTCGCCGCGGCGAAGGTGCAGGGCGACACGCTTGCGGCGGGCCAGGATTTTCCGATCCGGCTGACGGTGATCGCCCGGGACGGCCGCGTCCTCGGCGACAGCCAGTCTGACCCCGCCCAGATGGAAAACCACAAGACCCCCGCGCGCCCGGAGGTACTTGAAGCACTCGCCGGGCAGAGCGGCATCGATGTGCGCCGGAGCGAAACCCTCTCGGTCGAGTACCGCTACCTTGCGCTGCCCGTGCGCCACGGCGACGGCGTGGTGGCGGCGGTGCGCGTCGCCACGCCCGTGGGGGCTATCGTCGAGGCCCAGGCCGTCGTCCGCGACATCCTGATCAGTGCCGCCATTGCGGCGATGGCGACGTTTGCCCTCATCGGCCTCGTCGGGAACTGGCTGTGGTACAAACCGCTTCAGCGGCTGGCGGGTGGCGCGCGGCAAATCGCCGCCGGCGACCTGGACCATCGCGTCGAGATCCGCGGCACGCGCGAACTCGGGCAACTGGCCCTGGCGCTGAACGAGATGCGCGAGAACCTTGCGCGGCAGATCCGCACCGTCACCGCCCAGCGCGAGGACCTCCGCCAGGTGGTCGCCAATCTGAGCGAGGGGGTCGTGGCCGTCGGCGCCGACGGGCGGATCGTCGTGGCGAATGCTGCTGCGCAGGCAATCCTGGCGCCGGGCGGTGCCGACCTCGTCGGGCAGCAGTTCGAGGTGGCGGTCCGCCACGCCACCATCCTCGACGCCTGGAACAGGGCCCTCGCGGGCCGCAAGGCCGTCCATCTTCAAATCGAGATTCCCGTCAAGGGCGCGCGGCGGCACATCGACCTGCACGCGGCGCCGATGCCGACCCCCGGGGCCGGAGGCGTGGCCGGCCTGCTGGCCGTACGCGACGTAACGGACCAGGTGCTGGCGGCCGCCATGAAGGCGGAGTTCGTCGCCAACGCCTCGCACGAATTGCGGACGCCCCTGGCCACGCTCAGGGCCGCCGTCGATTCGCTGTCCGCCGAGGCGGGCGGCCAGGAGCCGGCGGCCCACCTGGCGGCGATCCTCGACCGCAGCGCCCGGCGCCTGGAGAACCTGACCGCCGACCTCCTGGACTTAAGCGCGGTCGAAGACCTGCGGCGCGAAGTAACCGTGCAGACGATCGACCTCGGGTCGCTGGCCGGGTGGGCGCGCACCCAGTTCGGCGAGCGTGCGGCCCAGGCGGGTCTCGCGCTGGAGGCGAGCGCCGGACCGCCCGGCGGCGCGCTGGCGTCGGACCGCAGCCTCGTGGAACTCATCCTGCGGAACCTTCTCGATAACGCGGTCAAGTTTACGCCGGCCGGCGGCCGCGTGGCGCTCAAGATCGAGCGGCAGGGGGACCGCGTCCGCTTCAGCGTAAGCGACACCGGCATCGGCATCCGCCCTGCCGACCAGCCGCGCGTCTTCGAGCGGTTCTTTCAGGCCGACTCGGCCCGCACGGGCGGCGCCGCGCGGGGCACCGGCCTGGGCCTGGCGATCGTCAAGCACACCTGCGAGCGCCTGGGGGCGACGGTTTCGCTGGAAAGCGAGTTCGGTGCCGGCACGACGGTGACGGTGCTCGTCCCCGACGCGGGCGCGCCCCGCTGTATGTAAATGACGCGGAACCGGCCCGGCGCGGATTTTGCTGAAACAATCTGCCGGCTGGAGCGTCTGACTAACCAAGCAGGGGTTGTATCCGTGGGCGGGTTGTTGTATAACATCAGCAGTAGGGGGATGAGGACCGGCCTCGGTAAGGAGACCACGCATGAAGAGAATCTCTCTTGTGATGACGGCAGTCCTGGCGCTGGCGGCCTTGACCGTTCAATCGGCATCCAAGCCGACCGGCAACATCAAGGTGCCGGCCAACTTGCTGCTGGAACTGAAGGTCGATAATAAACCCGTCGCCGTTCCGAGCGGGCAGGAATTCCCGTTCCCCGCCGGCACGTACGCCCCGGCTTCCATCACGGCCCAGGCGATGGCTGCCGCCGGTAAAGGGCCGGCCGATATCTGGACCATCAAGAGCACGGGGCCCTTCGGCAGTCTGGCGCAGATTGAAGTCAAAGAGGGCTGCACCAGCGCCATCGGCGCCGGTCCGCCCTTCACGCTCAAGGCGACGGTCTCCAAGGCACAGAACACACCGCAGGGCAAGACCGTGGCGATCAACCTCGCGGTCCTCGGCAAGGCGGGCGAGAAGTACGCTCCGAGTACGTTGAGGAAGGGGCAAACGGTCGCCACGCCGCCGCAACTACAGATCGTCGACGAAAAGGGGACCATTCTGGCGACGGGCGGCTTCGAGTATGGCTGAGGCGGCAACTGCGCGTACTCGTGGCGAGTACCTCCAACGTTCAGCGGCAAGTTCAAGGTGAAGGTTTACCTCGCGGGGCCGTTCGAAATAGCGAAGGAAGAGGAGACCTGGAACACGCTTGAATAGCCTCTGACTCACGAGCAAGCGCAGGAGAGGGCACCCGCGGTCCTCTCCTGCTTTTTTGTGGAGACGCCGAGGGCTGTTTGGCGCTCCGCACACCAGTGCGTATAATGCTTCGCACGGTTTTTGCCCCGGTAAGGATGCGCATGAAAAACTCCGCCAAACGCCGACGCGTCATGCAGCGCTCGATGCGACTCGGCCACTGCATCTGCGACGCCCGCAAGCCCTGCCCCTGCGACCTCTTCAAGGAGCGGGATGTCTGCCTCTGCGCGGGCGAGAGGCAGGAGGCGCCGTCGGGCCCGGTGCGCCTGACGCACCTTG
>Ga0315277_10003948_pt1 | contig 19923 bp, 18 predicted proteins | sample YL17G05_15_MG_FD_203695 | JGI IMG/M metagenome (GOLD analysis project Ga0315277, IMG submission 203695) | Sediment microbial communities from Yellowstone Lake, YNP, Wyoming, USA - YL17G05_15 | ecosystem: Environmental > Aquatic > Freshwater > Lake > Sediment | place: USA: Wyoming | collected... | reverse complement strand
CCCTCGTCGAGCTGGGTTTCGACGCCGATGGTGCCGCCGTGCGCATCGACAATGTCCTTGACGATCGAGAGACCCAGGCCGGTGCCGCCAAGCTGGCGCGAGCGCGCCTTGTCCACCCGGTAGAAGCGTTCGAAGATTCGAGACACCTCCCCTTGCGGTATCCCGATGCCGGTGTCGGAGACGCTGAACGAGACGGATGATCCGTTCTCCTCTGCGTGCAACGTCACGGTCCCGCCCTCCAGAGTGTACTTGACAGCGTTGTCCACCAGGTTCGCCAGGACCTGCTCGACCTGCTGCTCGTCAGCATAAACCACGAGGTCCTCGGGGACATCCAGTGTCATCCCCATGTGGTTACGCTGCGCCTTAGCCCGACAAAGCGCGAAGACCCTGTCGGCTACCTCTCGCAGCAGCACATCCGACCTGCGCACCTCTCTTCTTCCCGAATCGCGCTCTGCGACCTCGAGCAGGTCGTCTATCAGCTGCGACAGGCGCTCGCTCTCGTGCACGAGCGTTGCTAGGAACCGGTCGAGCAGCTTCGGATTCTCCTTCGCGCCGGAGAGCAGCGCTTCGGCCGTCACCAGAACAGCAGTGATCGGTGTGCGTAGCTCGTGGCTCACATTGCCGACGAACTCCTTTTGTGCGCGCTCGTGCCTGCGGATTCCGGTGAGATCGTGGAGGACTACGACAGCGCCCTTCACACCCGACGAGACGTCCTTCACAGGGGAGGAATATACACTGAGCTGAACCTCGGTCGGGCCGGGAAGCCTGATCTCCCTGCGCACCAGGCGTCTCGTACTGAGGGTCTCATGGACCATCTTTGCAAGCTCGGGGTGAAGGTCGAGGTCGGCTATCGGTCTTCCGAGCGTCTCCTGGGCCTCCCTCCCGAAGATGCCCTCCGAAGCCTTGTTGAACAACCTGACCCTTCCGACCTCGTCAGTGACGATGATGCCGTCCGCCATCGTTGTCAGGATCGTCTCCATCTTGTCCTTGTCTTCCGCCATCTCGGTGAGCATTCTCTCGAGCTGGAGGGCCATGGTGTTGAAGCTCGCGGCAAGCTGGCCGATCTCGTCGGGACCCGTGGCATCCACTCGCTGGGTGAGATCACCCTCAGCCATTCTACTGGCGACTCTGCTCATGTCGGTGATCGGTTTGGCGATGGAGGAGGCCAGGCGCTGGCCGAGGGCTACTGCGAGTAGCGCGGCAGCGACCAGGGCGGCGAGTGTGACCCGCTGTACCCGCCCGCGCGCCTGCCGGACTCCGAACAGCGAGATAGAAACGCGGGCTTTGCCGACCGGCCGGCCCGAGATGACGATGGGCTGGTCTACAAGCAGTACTTCGGAAGACCGGGCTTCAGGGTGGCAGACGCGGCAGCCCGGATGCTGGAGACGCTCCGCCTGGCCTTCGACTGGGTCACCATCCCCCGTGCCGCGCCTGCTGTCGCCCACAATCCCGCCGCTGGGATCGATGACCTGAACCCTGGCATTGATCCGGCTGCCAAGATCGCCGCACAACCGGTCCGCATCGGCACTCGACATGCCCGGATGGTACTCCTCTTCGAGAACGTTCCCGACCAGCCCCGCGTGGGAGTTGAGAACAGTTCGGTAGCCAGAGTTGTACTCGCGCTCGATCAGCTCGGACAAGACCAGGCCGGCTGCGCTTATGGCTATGAAGATGATAGCTACATAGGCTATCGTCAACCGCCACTTAATGCGGCCGATCGTCAGCTTCCGCCACAAACTTGTAGCCCACCCCGCGGACGGTGCGGATGTACCGAGGCCGGCTGGGGTCCTTTTCGATCTTTTCTCTGAGCCACCTGATATGGACATCTAGCGTCCCGGTATCGAAGGTATAGTCGCTGTCCCAAACCGTTTCGAAGAGGTAGTCACGGCTGAGCACCTTGTCGTGGTGCGTCATCAGGGTTCGGAGCAGTTCGAACTGCTTAAGGGGTAGGTGAACCGGCTTATCGCCGACTGTGACAAGTCTGCGGCTGAGGTCGATCGAGACCTCGCCGGCCTCGAGGCGCGTCTCGTCATCCTCCTCGGCCGCGCCCTTCGCCCTGCGCAGGACCGCTCGGATGCGCGCGATCAGCTCCCTCGTGCTGAACGGCTTGGTCACGTAGTCGTCGGCGCCAAGCTCGAGACCGACCACTCTGTCTACCTCATCCGTCTTGGCTGTAAGCATGATGATGGGAACGCTGCTTTCCCTGCGCAGCATGCGGCAGAGGTCAAGGCCGGAGAGTTTCGGCAGCATGAGGTCGAGGATGATAAGGTCGGGGGACGTGTTCCTCGCCGCGGCGAGACCTGCAACCCCGTCCTCCGCCGCCTGGACCTCGTAACCTTCGTTCCTGAGAGAGTAGCTCACGGAATCGGCGATTGCAGCCTCGTCCTCAATGAGAAGCACCTTCTGTGCCATCTTACAGCTCCCAAGTATGGGCTAGAGTTTGTGATTTATCGCACAAGCTATCCCCATTCTAGACCCGTAACGGCTGATTGTCAAGGCGCGGTTCGACTCTCGCAGGACGGAGCCTGCCTGACTATCTCTTGCATAAGCTCCCGAGCCTTGATACGATGCTGGTATGAGCAGAGGGGGCATAGAGCAGATCCACAGTCAGAAGCACCCGGCCGCCCAGACGCTTCGGGAGATCCAGATGGAGAAGGGGAGGGAAGGGCTTGGGCTGTTTCACGTCGAGGGGGAGATGGTGGTACGCCGTGCGCTCGACTATGGCGCAGGCGTCAGGTTCGTCGTTCTGGCGGACAGGTTCCGCTCGACGCCAGATGCCGCTGAGCTGCTCGCGGCCGCCGAGAGGTCGGGCGTCGGCGCTTTCCAGGTGAGCGAAGGGCTGATGGGGAAGATAGTGCCGGGAAAGCCGCCGCCCGGCGTAGTGGCTTGCGTCGAACGGCGGCTGCACCCGCCGGCCTCTCTGCTCGACGGGCCCGCCCCCCTCATCTTCCTCGTGGACCGGTGCGAGAACCCGGATAACCTGGGCATGCTGCTTCGGTCGCTGGATGCCGCCGGTGTGGATGGCGTAGTCCTGACCTCGGACGGTGTCGATCCGTTCTCCCGGCTGTCGGTAAGGGCTTCGCGCGGATCGATCCTCAGCCTGAGGCTGGCGATCACCGATCATCCGAAGCAGTGGCTCGCGCAGGCCCGCGAGAGGGGATTCCGCATACTGGCGGCGTCCGCTCACGGGACCGAGAGCATCTGGTCGGCGGACTTCAGAGGCCGTGCGCTCGTCGCGGTTGGCAACGAGCACGAGGGCCTGCGCCCGTCCGTCCGGGAGACGGCCGACTCGATCGTTGTCATCCCGATGGCAGGGAGGATGGAGTCGCTGAACATCGCCGTGGCGGCGGCGATCCTGGCCTACGAGGCCGTAAGGCAGAGGAGTGCCGCGGAAGTATGAGGTATGACGCATGAGGGGTGGGCGGACTCGCGCTTCAGTCTCCCTGCACCCGCGCGACACCCGGCTGTATGTCCGAAGCCTTCTTCTTGCCGTAGTACACGTCGAGGATCGCCCGAGCGACGGGGGCGGCAGCGGTGGCGCCGTGGCCCCCGTGCTCTGCAATGACCGCGATGGCGATCTCGGGCTTCTCGACCCTTGCGTAGCACACGAACCACGCGTGAGGTCGTCTGCCCGGACCCATTTCAGCCGACCCCGTCTTCGCGGCCACCGTGACCCCGTCGATATCGACGACTCGCCCGGTCCCGCCGGGACCGACGACCGTCTGCCGCATGCCCCACTGGACCGCCTTGAACGTTTCAGCAGAGGCCGGCACTTTCCTTTCAGGTTGCGGCTTGATCCTCTCTACCACCTTCCCTTCGGGGTCGCGAACCTCAAGCAGCACGTGGGGGCGATACATCCGTCCGGACATTGAGATAGCTGCCGCAACGAGTGCCATCTGCAGCGGCGTCGTTTCCACATAGCCTTGGCCGATGGCGCAAGGCAGTGTCTCTCCTGGGTACCACTTCTCGTGGTACCGCTGCCACTTCCACTCTTCGTCAGGCACCGTTCCCTTCCTGAGGTCGCCCGGCCTGCGTCTCTCGTCGGGCAGGTCGATCATCGTCGCCTGGCCCAAGCCGAAGCCTCGCGCCATCTTGGCAAGGTTGTTGATCCCCACCCTTCGGCCCATCTCGTAGAAGAAGACATCGCAAGACTGGGATATGGCCGTTGTGAAGTTGACGTGGCCGTGCCTCTTCCAGCAGTGGAAGGTACGCCCGAGCCGATACGCCCCCGGGCAGTAGAACCCGGTGTTCGGCGTGGCAACCTTGTACTCGAGCGCCGCGGTCGCCGTCACCTGCTTGAAAGTGGATCCGGGCGGGTACTTGTTGGCAACCGCCCGATTCTGCATCGGACGTGCCGTGTTACTGAGTATGTTGGTCCAGTCTTCGCGCCTCACCTTCTTGACGAAGATGTTCGGGTCGAAGTCCGGCTTGCTGACCATGGCCAGGATTTCGCCGGTCTGCGGGTTGAGTGCAACCGCGGCGCCGGTCTTACCCTCCATGGAGCGCTCCGCGGCGATCTGCAGATCTCTGTCGATGGTGACAGTGAGCGTCGAGCCGGCCTTCGGCTCCTGGTTGCCGAGAACTCGCCTGGTCCGCCCCCAGGCGTCCACCTCAAGCCGCTGGCCGCCGTCCACCCCATGCAGCAGCGCCTCATATTGCTTCTCGATGCCTGACTTGCCAACGTAATCGCCCGGTTTGTAACCAACTCCAGCCTTCCTGAAAGCTTCCAGCTCCTTAGGGCTGACCTCGCCGATATACCCGAGGACATGGGCGGCCAGTTGGCCGTCCGGATAGCTCCGCAACTGGTCGAGCTCGACACTTACCCCCGGCAGCACCGCACGCCGCTCCATTAGCTTCGCAACCACGTCGAGGGGAACATCGATAGCCACACGGACAGGCGCCAGCTCCGCGGTTCGGTCGTGCGTCATTACCTTCCGCAGCTCCTCGGTGGTCATACCGAGGATGCTTGAGAGCGTCTGAAGCCCGGCCGGGTCTTTCTCTATCGTCTCGGGAGTAGCGAGGACGACGAACTGTGGGCGGCTGGTGGCAAGGACAAAGCCCTTACGGTCGCGGATAAGGCCGCGCGGCGCGCGCACCCGAACCAACCTCGTGCGATTCATCTCCGACTCTGCAAACAGGCTGCCGCCAAGCGCTATCTGCAGATACCACAGCCTGGCGAGCAGGACGACGAACAGCAGGACACAGACCGCGGCCAGCGTCTTCATCCTGCTCCGCTCGAGCATCTTCTCTTCTTGCACAGTAGGTACGTTCAGGTCCAACTTACCAGCCAATAGAGCTTGCCGGCACGTCAGTCTCGCGACCGCCCGGCTGCTTGAACTACCGCTCCGGCAGGATAGGCGGCGGTGGGGTCAGGCGGAGCCCTCGGTCTCCCCCGCCCGTATCATCCGACGGGCTGGCCCCGCCGTTATCCGTGCTGCCGGCCCCAGGGCCGTGGATGTTGCAGTAAGTGGTAGGCTGCGAGCCTTCCACAAAGGTCTCGATGTGAGTAGAAGGGCACCATCGAGTTGCCAGGAGCTGACTTGTATCACATATCCTTACGCGAATGGTCCCCAGTCCGGTTTCCTGCTCCGGGCGCTGGTTCTGATCCTGCGGGGTTGGGTTCTCGGTACGCGTCCTCGCCTCGCGCCGGTTGGCACGACGTCGGCTGGCCGGCTGAGCAGGCTTCGGCTTGGATGTGTCCGGGTGAGTATCTTTGTAGACCCGGACCGCATCGAGCATGAAATCGCGCCAGATAGGCGCGCAGACGTTGCCGCCCCAGACATGCTTCATAGGTTTGTGGTCGTCATTGCCTGTCCAGACGGCTGTGACGAGCTTGCCGGGAACATAACCAATGAACCATGCGTCAACGTCGTCGTTGGTGGTGCCGGTCTTGCCCCGAGCGTCGAGCACGTCACGCACCGCATACCCCGTTCCGCCGTGCGACGTTACCACGGCTCTGAACAGCCCGTCCATCACCCCGACCGTCCTGTCTGGCAGGATGCGGCGCGGTTGCGGCACCCACTCATCGATGAGCGTGCCCTGGCTGTCGGTTATCTTGGCGATCGGTGTCGGCTCGACGTAATAGCCGCCGGAGGCGATGACCGAGTACGCCGCCGCCATCTCTATGACCCGAATCCCCTTGATCCCGCCGATCGCAAGAGCAGGATAAGCCTCGATATCCGACTTGATGCCCATCATGTGAGCATATCTGATAACGGTGTGAAGCCCGACCTGCATGGCCGTCCTCACAGCCGGCACGTTGACCGACCGGGCGACGGCCTGCTTGATCGTCATTGCCCCCGGATACTTGCCATCGTAGTTTCTGGGAGCCCAGACGCGGCCGAGTGCATCCGGCGGGGCGTAGTAGCGCCCGCCTTGCACGACATGGTCTGCATCCCAGCCCAGGGTATCGACGGCGGCCGTGTAGTCGAATATCTTGAAGGAGCTTCCGGGCTGGCGCTGCGCTTGGACGGCGCGGTTGAACATGCTCTTGGTGTAATCCTCGCCGCCGACCATTGCGCGGATGTAGCCGGTGTCGGCTTCGATGCAGATCAGCGCACCGTTGCCCTTCATAGCGTTCATCTGGCCGGAATGTTTGGCAGCCTCGATCCCACGCGTGAGCGCCCGCTGTGCTCTGTCCTGCATCTGCCAGTTGACCGTAGTGTAGATCCGGAGGCCGCCGCGGTAGACGAGGTCGCTGTACTCATAGCGCTCGCCCAGGTACTGCTTGACGTAGTCGGTGAAGTAGGGCGCCTTCGAGCGGAACCGAGCCGGCTTGAGTGGCTCTATACGGATGCGCTCCGCCTTGCCCTTGTCGTGCTGCTCGGGGGTGACGTACCGCAGCTCGGCCATACGGGCAAGGACCGTGTCCCGCCGAGCAAACGCCTTCTCTGAGTTCACGTGGGGGGAGAACGTGGAAGGCGCCCTTGGAAGCCCCGCGAGCAGGGCACATTGTGAGAGATCGAGATGGTCTACGTCCTTCCCGAAGTAAACCTTGGAGGCTGCCTGGACACCGTACGCGCCAGACCCGTAGTAGACCTGGTTCAGGTACAGTTCGAGGATTTTCGGCTTGGTATAGTTGCGTTCGATGAGGACAGCCAGGATCGCCTCCCGCACTTTCCGGCTGATCGTCCGCTTCTGGCTGAGGTAGACGTTGCGCGCAAGCTGCTGGGTGATCGTGCTTCCACCTTGAGAGATGGCCCCCCCGCGGATGTTCTCGACTACGGCTCGCGCAATCCCTCTGAAGTCCACTCCGGAGTGTTCGTAGAACCGGCTGTCCTCTATAGCGATTGTGGCATTGATCAGGTCCTTAGGAACCTGTTTGAGACTGACATATTCGCGGTTTTCCGTGCCGACCGTGTTGAGCAGCACGCCGTCGCTCGAGTAAATCTTCGTGACTTCGGGAGGGCTGTAGCCGGTGACTTTGGGGAGCATCCGCGAGACCGTGATGAATGCTCCTATGATCCCGCCGATGCCGACGCCGAACAGGAGCAGCACGCCGATCTGCAGATACAGCACTAGTGTCCGAAGCCGGCTGCGCTGCTTCCGGGGACGCCCTCCTCTTGACCAGCCGATGATAGCCTGATTGCCCATCGCCCTTTCCACATCCGGCGGCCGAGCGCCGCTCTTCTGATTATATTTCTGCGGCTGCCCTGCGTCAAACCCGGAGCGACCAGGACAACGCAGCGCGAGGCCCCACGCGACGGAGCCTGGTCGCATGTTCTACCTCCCGGAGCGCGGTTGCCACTAGGTGATACGCAAGACTTACCTGCAAGGTTGACAACTCCGTCCGCAGGGTTCACGGGGACTCGGAAGATAGTTCGTGCGCGTATGGGACGGCCAACGGAGAAGGGCGGAGGCGGGAACGCACAAGGCAGGGAAACGTTCGACTGGGCAGGCGTCTCGCAAGGTGGACGCGCCCACGGTAGAAAATGCCTCCTGGAGGGCGCGCACGTTGAAGCTGGTGGCCGGGGTGGGAGTCGGACCCACATGGGTTTCCCCGGCGGATTTTAAGTGCGTACCGCACGCTGAACAATTGCATGACTGCGCTTTCCGCCTTCAGGACTGAGGGACCGATCTTAGCTGGTGGGTTGCTCGATCGGCTCGAAGAACCGGTCAAGGTTCTCGATCAGTCTCTGCACCTCATCCCTGCTAAGCTTGACCCACTGGTCGAATCCCAGGATCTCTTTCACCTTCTCCTCAGGCACTCCGAAGAACTCGCCGAGCGCTGCTGGGGCCACGTAGGCCCAGACCTTGTTGCCCTCGACTGGATTCGCCCAGAAGGTCAACAGGCACCGTGACCTATTGGCCGGCGGCGCAAGCATCACGCTATGCTTCCAAGGATGTAGATACAGGCCGTGTCGTCGTCCAGCCTCGATCAGGGCCTGGAACTGCCAGCCGATGCCTCCCTGGGTTGCGCGCGCCATCAGAGCATCGACTGTGCTGGGCTGGTAGCGACCCGGCGATGGTTCAACCTGCTCCGCTATCTCACGCACAAGAACCTTGTCGCCGTCCGCAAGCTCGAAGACTTGAAACAGCACGACCTCGATGGGGATACGTCCTGAGACAAGATAGTCGATCATCCGTTGCAGCCCGGGTGCCTGACCCGTACCCACGACGATGGTGCGGACATCCCGTGGGGCACTGTCCTCATCTTCCTCGGCCTGCCGATCACGAAGTAGCCGAGGGAGGTCCGTGTCCGGCGATCTCTGCCTTACGCTCTCGACCAGCTCAGGGAATGTCATCGACGCGAGGGCCGACGCGTAGTCCAGGGCTTGGGCAATTGTGTCCCTGTAGACTGTGCCACGCTTGATCTCAACCACCACCCACTGCCCCTGCTGATCGAGGGCGAGTAAGTCGGCCCTGCCCGGCTGTCCCAAATCGATCTGTTTGCCAACGATGATCAGCCCGGCCTGGAGTAGGTGAGGATCGTTGATGATCCAGGCCTCGAGTCTCTCCTCAAGTCCCACGTTAGAACTCTTGACCCGAACTGGACCGCTGTCCGTCACTCTCCATATTCCGATCTGCTGCATCTCTGGTCACCTCTTCTGTCTGCTTGGCCGCGCAATCCGACCGGGCTGGAACGATTAGGCGGACGGTGCGCAGATACCCAAGAGGCGCTCGAGACACACCAGGCCTCCGGGTTCCGTAGATTCAGTCCTGCTGCTCCTCGTACGCCGCCGCGGACAGCTCCTTCAGAAGATCACGGTTGTTCCTGACGTCCTCGTGCGCCACGCGGAAGTGTAGTCGGTCGCGTGCCTTCTCGCCGGGCAGCACCGCTAGCTCGGCCTCCTCAAGCCGGTTTCCCTAAAGCTGCTGATCAGCGATTTGGACTTCCGCACGTATCCACTGCTTCTTGGGCCGGAAGATAACGAAGTTGTTGGGTGCGGCAGCACTGGCAAGGCCGATGTAGTACCTGTTGTACTTGAGATCGAGCCTACGCTCGATCTCGCGGATGATCGCGAGACACTCATCTGCGATGGCGGCAGGCTTCTTAGACCCCTTGGTCTCCCAGTAGGCTCGGTCGACGCTCTGACCCGCCGCTTCCTCCTCCTCATCGACTGGTCCCAGTCGCATCTCATCCAGGATTTTCGTGAAATGGAGCATCACGTTGCCATCGACCCTCAAGGCGTTCATCTGTATCGCCACCAGCGGGATAGAGCCGTTGAACAGGCTGATCACGTTGAGAAAGCCTGCGTTGATGGACTCCGCGATTATCACGGCGCAATGGTCGTACTGCGGGTAGCGCTTGCGCTCGATGTCCCAGTATTCGATTGTGCGGATGATGTGGCTTTCGTCCACCTGACCCAGCATTATCTCGACCTCGTAACGCTTCCTCGTCCCCGGGTCGCGGAGGAGCATGTCCAGCCGCCCAGCTTTGGGCTGCAGGCGCTCGACTTCCTTGAGCTCAAGATCCCCCAGTCCAACTATGGCCGGGTCTTCTGCGATCCGAGCCTGCAGCCACTTCTCGTCGAACTGGGCATGGTTCTTGAGTGAGATGACCTCGTGCTTAACGTACTGCAACTCTGTCATCGACGATCACCCCTATCCCGTTGCACCTGTGGAACGGCTAACCCGATCGACGCTTCCTGAGATGCGACCTTCCAGCCTCCGTCATCTCCCAGACGTCCCTTGGAGATTCCGCCTTCAGCAGTCCCTCGTGCATCATTGTGAGCCGTGCCCACTGCGCGGCGTTGCGCCACCTGCGCGATTTCGGATCAGAGGCCAGAGGCTTCTCGTCCACCGGCTTGAAGACGCCCTTCATCAACTCGTGAACACGGTCGAGCGCCTGGGCCATCTTCGCGCTGCCGCCCATCTCGCTGAGGGCTGCGAGAATCGGTACAACATACTCTTCTTCACGAGTCCGCATCCCCGCCTGGAGCCTGCCCAGATCACGGCGTGAAACCTCTTTCTTGAGTTCCTCAGCCCGCGCTGGGTAAAGAGATGTCCATTCCTTCCGCATCAAGCCCAGCCTCGTGTGGAAGTCCGTAAGGGTCTTTGCCTGCTCCAGGATGCTCGATGCCTTTTCGAGACTGCCCCGCCCGAAAGCTTGCGCTCCGGTCCTGTTCAGGTCGTCGATCAGGCCCTCGATCTCCTCCAGCAGCGTCCCGAACGCTGCCTCAACTCCTGTGACTTCGATCTCGGCCAAAGCCATCTCTCCTTTCCGACTCTGCCACTCTCACAACCTATACAGCGCCGCCACCCGCTCGCTGATCTCACGCTGCGTGCCTGTGTCCTGATCGGCCGTGGAGTAGATGAGGAAGCGAGTCTGGAGGATTTCTGAAAACATCCGCAAAAAACCCTGCAAACGTGTGTTCCCGTGGTAGGATACACGTGCAGGTATGCGCGAGAACAACCGTAGGTCGCGCTTACGGGCTGCAGCCGCTGGTCGGTGGGCTTCTACGGCTCGGGACTCGCTTCTCTTTTGTACGACCTCTCAGGGCTCCCGTCCTTCCGTTTCTGATCGCGGCAGTACCAGGAAATGCGCTCAATAAGCAGACGTACGGTGTAAAAGCATAGCCTGGCCTCATCCCTGAAGTTCTCTGGCGACGTGAGGTCGCACTTGTGTACGAACACGCTCATGACCTTCAGGTTGGCGTTTCCGATTCGAGCGGCAGGGAGGAACGGGTTATGTAAGGTTGCCGGCCTTGACCATAAGCTACCTGACAAAGCGAATCTTTGCTATCGCCAACTTCGCGATGTCATCGAAGTCGCTGTGATCACCGGTGACCAGTTCCGCGTTTTCCTGAACGGCTAAAGCAAGGCAGAAGCAATCTGCGATCGGCGGACTGTTGGGCAGAGTAACCTTATAGCGACCGGCCTGCTGCCACAGGCTATCGTTCAGATCCGTTCTCAATACTACCCCGTCCCGGATGGGACCCGCACGGGTGGCTCGAACGCGATACCTATTGCGCGATCTCGGGTGGCAATCCGCCCTCGCTGTACAAGTGCATCGACGATGACTTGTCCAAATGGCAACTGCCCAGGAAGCGCTATTCGAGTTGAGGAAAGACGAGCCGTTGAAGCTGCGCATCTACCTGGATAGATCCATCATGGAAATCTATGCAAATGGCCGGCAGTGCATCACCCAGCGCGTCTGGCCGACGCGCAGGGACAGCGTAGAGGTCCGCCTTTTCAGCAGCGCTGGTGCGGCGAAAGTGAAGGTTCTTGATGCGTGGGATATGGCTCCGAGCAATCCATACTGATCGGGACCGGGAAACGACGGGCATTGCTCTGAATCCTGCCGCAGAATCCCAATGGGACAACCGGCCTCACTGGCGCAGGGAAATCCGCAATCTGGGAACCTGGCGGTGAGGGGAGACAACAATGCCGAAGAGGACGGAATCCGCGCAACCGAATCCGATGGCGGGCTCGCCGCCGCTGCACTACCACGCTGAGGGCATGTACCACTGGGACACGTGGTATCTGCCCATCGGCGATTCCCTGCATATGTTTCACCTGCAGGTCAAACGCCCCGGCAGTCAGCGGCCCGATGCCGATGACGAGTCCGTCGGCCATGCGGTCAGCAGGGATCTGCTTCACTGGCAGGAACTGCCCGTCGCCTTGCGCAAAGGCCCGCCGGGGACATGCGATGACGGCTGCCTGTTTACTGCCTACGCCGTCGAACACGAGGGCACGATCTACCTCTACTATTGCAGCAATCACAATGAGAACGGCCGCGTGCGGCAGGCGATCTGCCTGGCCACTAGCAAGGACGGCGGCCAGACCTTTGGGAAGTATCCCGGCAACCCGATTATCGAGCCCGATCCCAGTCGTTACTACGCGGTTTCCGAGCCGCCTCCCCCGTTCGGCCACCACGCGCATCCGCACATCGACTGCCGCGACCTCGCGGTCGTGAAGGATCCGGCGGGCAACGGATGGCTGGGCTACGTGGTCATGCGCCGCAAGGGCCAGCAGGACGCCTTCCGCTCCTCATGCATTGCCCTGTGTCGCTCGAGAGACCTGATCTACTGGGAGGTCGGCGAACCGTGCTGCACGCCCAACAGGTTCAACTGCTTCGAGGTCCCGGGTGTGTTCAAGCTGGGTGATAAGTGGTACATGATCGCTTTGACCGGCGATGCGTACGGACAGTCGAAATACTGGAGCGATCCAGATATCACCTGTGCCACTGTGGTATTTCAAGCCGACAAGCCCGAAGGGCCGTTCGAGGAGGTCAAAGACAACCTTCTGTTGGCGTCCAAGAAGAACGTCTGGCAGGGATTCAGCGCGCGGACGGTGCTTCGCAATGGCGAGCGTCTGATGTTCTACACCTGCTGCGAAGGAATCAATGGCCGTGGGCGTTTGGCATGGCCGCTGAAGCTGGTTCCGCGGCCCGGCGGCGGGCTCTTACCTAGATACTGGGAAGGCTATGAACGAGGCTTTCAATCACCTCAGCATGTGGCCCGCATGACTTTCGAGCCTGGCGAGGCGCTGGGGCGAAGGATACTCGATAGACTGCCCAACAGCGATCAGACCTATACGATCCAGGCAACCCTTAAGGTCGAAAAAGGGCAGGCAGGTATTGGCTTTGGGCTGAACGAAGGGGGCTACATGGCCCTGCTCGCACCGTCGGAAGGGCCCCAGGGGTTGGTGAAACTGGCCGCGGCCGACGGCACTGTTATTGCCGATCGCCAGTGGCCCCTTCAGGCGAACCGTGACCACAAGCTGCGCCTCGTCGTTGTCCAGGAAATGTTCGAGATCTACGTCGATGACGTGATGTTGATCGACTTCTTCCTGCCGCAACTGCGGTCCGGCCGGATCGCACTGGCCCCCAAAGGCAAGGCCACGTTTGGAGATACCGAGTATCGAAGCGGACTCGCGACCAAAGTGGACAGCTACCAGACAACGTACGGAGAAGGGGAAACGCCTTGAAATCCGAAAGACAGTCGGCTTGCACATTGTGCCTCAACGCAAACGGAGGAACCTCTCGTTATTTCGGGAAACCCTTTTCCCGAAAATCTCTCCGTGCACAAAACGGTATCGGGAAAGCGGTTTCCGGACGCAACCCAGGATACACGTTTGCCGCCTCAAGCTAGTACCGCGAGCGCTGGGTGACCAAAGATCGCATCATCGTGGCCTCAGCACGCGGGCCGTTTCCCGACGAGCGAGTGAGCGAAAGGGCATGGCCTGACCTGCCGCTGCAGAGAGAAGATCGCCGATGTTTCGCACTGCAAATCCAATGCTTCGCCCCGAGCTTCCCAGATCTCCACCATTGCCTTCGGATCATCGAAACATTCGTCCAAATGCGGCGGGCAGATGCTTCGACCCTACACCGCCGGCCCACATACGCAAATCCCTCTCACCAGGAATGCAACACACGTGCTTTCTCGATCAGCGCCGAAAGGTGTAGGGTCAATGGCAGAGGTTGACTGGCGGCCGCAGACGGTTTCGCTATTTGGGGGACTGCGCTCACGCCCGACTTTCGGGTGAATCCGTACGATCGCACCGTGCGGTCGATAATGGCGAGAAGGAATGTCTGGGGGCGATCGTCTCGCCGGAGAGCGTGGAAATGTTCAAGCGGGCCAGAGCGCCGCTCGATGCCAGGGGCAGCTGCCTGCCTCGCGGTTCAGAACAGACAATCGGTGAGCAGTCTAGCACAAATGGAAAGGAAAGATAATCGTCATGCATCGGAATCGAATCTCAGCGTTGGTTACTCTGCTTGTCATCTTCGTGGCTTCGATGGCGAGCGCGGAGGTCCTGGCGCGGCCCGCTCTGCCGTTGGTGGACCTGGACGCAAGCAAACTGTCTGAAGGGCCGCTCCCGGTCTGGGAGAATGCCGGAAGCCTGAAGGGCACTTTCAGCAGTGATGGGACTAACCCGCAGGTCAGAATAGTCGGTGGCGTAAAGGCCGTGGACTTCGGCGGCAAAGACCACATGCTGTCAGACTTCAAAGCCCCGGCCAGCATCACTGGCGACAAGCCGTGGACCTGCATTGTGCGAACCTACTGCAGGGACGTTAGCCGCGAGCGCACGCTGGTGTCGTGGTCCAACCGGCCCGAGAACTGCCTGGAGATCGAATATGGCGACGCGGTCCTTTGGGGTGCGCTCGGCACGTGGAGCGCGAACACGACCGGCTGGAACAACAACGTGCCGCGGCCCCACCGGTGGCGCACCCTGATCTACACCTACCAGGGCGGTAAGGACGGAGAGTTCCAGGCGTGGTGCGACGGCGAACTTCGAGTCAGCAGGAGGTTCACCCTGGGCACCAAAGAGGGCAGACCGTTTGTGCTGGGCGCTTGTATGACCGGTGACCCGCACCGGAACCCGGGCTACACTCACTTCATCGACGGCGCCATAGCGAGCGTCCGGATATTCGCCCGCGGCTTCACTCCACTCGAGTCCTGGCGTGCCAGCGGCTTCACGTCAGCCTACCCCGAGGCTCCCCAGCCGAACAGCCAGATAGACACTGTCTCAACGACGCTCAAATGGCTTCCCGGCAGTGCGCGCGTTGCATCCTTTGATGTCTACCTGAGCGCCAACCGTGCGGCAGTCGAAAAGGCCACCAACAAGCTGATGGCCGGCAAGGCCAACGATTGGACGAAGGTTTACAAAGGCAATCAGCCTGCGGCAAACACCTCCTTCGGGCCGCTCCGGCTGGACCTCGGCAAGAGCTACTACTGGAGACTCGACCAGCGCGACGCTTCCGGCAGGTTGGCGCAGCGCGGAGTTGTGTCAATATTCTCGACTGAGAGCGGCAACGCTTCCCAGCCTGTGCCATTCGACGGCTATATCTTCGTGGAGGGCGGCGAGCATGTACTGCGCTGGAAGCCGGGGAAGTACGCGGTCAGGCAAAACGTGTACATCGGCAAGTCCGTCGCTGAGGTGCTTTCCAAGAAGACCCCCCGACTTCGCCAATCTGCCTGTAATGGTCACTTCGGTCCGAATGCCCGTCAAGAACCGGCCTCTCGGCAAGAGCTACTACTGGCGAGTCGAGTCGATCGACCGCGACAAGCTATCGACTGCCAAAGGCGAGGTCTGGAGCTTTCGCACGGTGAGGAGACAGCTCAAGGTCTACCTCCTCGGCGGCCAGTCGAACGCGGTCGGGTGCTCCTCCGTCAATGGGCTTCCGCGAAACCTGATAGGCAGCCAAAAAGGCGTGACCATATTCGTTCGTGGCGAGTGCAGGCTCGGACCCTACGGCTGGGCATATCTGCGAGACGGCCTCGGGAGCGGGTTCGGCGATTACGACGGCCGGGGCACCTTTGGCCCCGAACTGAACTTCGGCGCGATTATGCAGCCGAAGGACCCGTCCAGGGTCATCGCGATCATCAAGTGCGCGTGGGGCGGGACGAATCTCGGCTCCCAGTGGCGCCCGCCGAGCGCCGGCGGAGAGGTCGGCCCACTCTACAAGGGCTTCGTCGAAGCCTTCCACGAGGGAATGTCCAGACTGGACCCGGCATTTGAGCCTGAGATCGCAGGGATGATCTGGATGCAGGGCGAGTCGGACTCGGGTGACCAGAAGATGGCCGAGGACTATGCCAAGAATCTGACCTGCCTAATCAACGACATCCGCGCTGAGACGAAGACGCCGGACATGCCGTTCGTGCTGGCACAGATATCGGAGGCGCCGGCGTGGGAGCCAAGGGGCGGGATGATCCGCGAGGCGGAGCTCGAGGTCGCCAGGACAGTGCCGCACATGGCTACATTCCTGACTGATGACTATGGTATGTGCGACCCGTGGCAGCATGACACTCCGAGCATGGTGTCACTTGGCGAACGTTTTGCCAAAGGGATGAAGGAACTTGAAAGGGCCAAGTCGGCACCGTAGGTTTGCAGCTGTTCTTGTGGTTCGGGGCACCTCTTCGTCCCGAAGCGTCGGAGTCGGGATTCCAGGTCGTTCTTCCTGCTTGCCCTTACCAGGCAGCTTCGATGCCTCAGCCCTCAGGAGCGCGAACCGCTCGCGGGCCAGGGCCAGTTCCTTGCGGCGGGCGGCGGAGAAGGCGAGCACGTAACGTGCCCGTGCTGCCTCCGTCCGCTTCTTCGGGTCCTTGCTGTCTCGCGCTCCTTCGACCACGCGGAGAGCCGCCGCCTCTGCGTCACGATACCGGCCGGCGTCGTAGGCATCCAGCGCCGGCTGGAGCGCGTCCGGCTGCTTCAGCGTTCCGCCGCGCTTGGGGTGGGCTGGGACGAATCCGCGGTATCCCGCGCGAGTATACGCCAACTTTGGCTGCCTGTGGTTCAGGCCCCACCACACCAGCACTCCAGCGGCGGCCAGAACTACGACCTCAGCAACGATGAGCTTACTTCGACGAGTCCGCAGTATCCACATAATGCAATCTCGTCCTTGCCCTGCGCGGGAGTGCAGGTTGACGGAGCGTCGATTGGTCTTCCCGAACCCTCATTGCCGCGCAAGGCAGGACTGAGCTGTAGACATCATAACCGAAGAGGTGCCTATGCCCGACCACTGCAGCGTCGTATGGCCCACTGCAGCAGAGGGCCGTCGAAGGCGCTCCCCTCTAAAGATCGCAACGTCGGAAGCGCCCTGGGGTCGCCCCGCCTTCCGATCCCTCGAAGTATTGTGGCGCTGTCGGCGGCAGCTGTGGGATCGCTGGAGCCGAGCGCCAAGGCTTCGCACAAGTGCTCCACTAGGCGGTCACCCCTCCAGTCCCGTAGCACGAACGCTCCGACTGCCCTTATCTCAGGCCACGGATGCTTGAGGAGCAAAAGCAGCAGTTGATAAGCCTCCGGGCGGTCCACGCGAGAAACGATGCCGCCGAGGTGGCCTGCCCACCGTCTCAGCCGGGTACGGCAGCGCATATCATGCGGGGCGCAGCGCTGCATATCTGCCGCCAGCTCATTCCAGACCACACGTGCCGCTTCCAGGAACTCTTGGGTGCGAACGGGCACAACGAGCTCAAGCACCAGCCCCGCAAAAGAACTCGCCCCGAAGCTCACTCGCACTTCCTCGTCAGCAGCTCGGTCAGCCCGCATGACGCACATGCGTAGCAGCGACAGAAGGGCTTGAAGCACTGAGGCGTTGTGCGCCAGCAGCCAGGGAAGCTCCGCCAGCACAGCGCGTAGCCCTGTCGGGGCGGTCTCAGGCCTGTTCTGTACGGTCGACAGCCACCGCATGCCAGCCGACCACATGATGAGTCCTGGGAGTGGCGGGGCCCGGAGGTGGTCCAGCGAACCAGTCATCACAGCCCGCCTTAAGTCGTCCAATGCGGCCAGCAGCGGACGTGCGTCGCCGACCGGTTCGAAGCGGTATGGGGCAAACACCTCGGCACGTTCCAACTGCTACCCTCCAACAACCCCCTTCAAGATAGACACCCGTAAGGGTCCGGTCGCCGCTGATGAGGCCCTAGTCGACGCCCATCGTGGCATTGGTGAAGGCCACAGTGACGCCCTCCTCCATATCGACCATCACACCGCTGGAGACCACCCCAAGAAGACCTTCGACTTCCTCCACCGCCAGGAACTCCCCCACGCCGATCTCAGTCCCGACCTCTGCGTAGAAATCGAGCAGAGCGCTATCGACCAGCATGCGCAGCATGTAGCGGCCAGCAATAGCCGGGAGACAACCTCTGGTGACATTCATAATCCCCTGGAAGTTCTCCTCTATGAACTCAAGGAAAGCCTCGCCTCCTTGTTTCGCGGCCTCGAAGGCCAACCTCCCGAACTCATCGTCGCCGAAGACATGGTTAACCCACTCTGGCACCCGCCCGGAGGGGTCAATGGTACCCGTCGGGCTGTTCTCGCAATACACGTACCAGTTCGCCCCGTTCCTCCCCGGATCCTCCGAGATGAACCTGCCAATGGCCGGATCATAATACCTGGCCCGCATGTAGATCAGGCCGGTATTGTCCTCGGTGGCATGGCGCAAGCTGCCGACGAACTTGTGGTTGCCGGTGCTCTGGATGGGAGTGCCTCTTTGTGCACCATAGACATCCAGCTTCCGCAGAGGAACGGGTGTGCCGGAGCTGTCTACCACCTCTCCAGCCGTGTTGACCTCGCCGAGAACGCTGCCAAGGCCGTCGTATATGTACCATCTTAGCACACCCGTGGCATCGTCACGCCGGTATTCTACACCCCTTAATCCTGCAAGATAAGTCGCATACTTCGTGCCGCCTCTCATCTCGCGGACGGCGCTTTGCCCATCGAGGATGAAGTCCGTAGTCACCCCGCCAGAGGCCACGCTCCTTCGCAGTCCATCAGCGCCATAGGTGAAGGTAGCGGTCTGGCCGTTATACGTGCAGCTTGCCAGCCTGTTCTGGCTGTCCCAGTATTGACGGCTATTGTGGGGACAGCCTTGCTCCATCCCCCCTTTTTCCGCCTGGACGTAAGAGTAGCCGTCAAAACCGTCTTTCTCGCGACCTTCCGATCTGCCAGGCCATCACAGCCACATACCAGATAAGGAAGATAGCCACGTACAGGCCGCTGAGGTCGCGCAGACCAGCCAGGTATAGGATGGCCAGCGTCGATATCAGAACTATCCCCCCGCGCGCAATGGCGGTCGCGTCGACAAGCCGTCGCGACCATAGCCACAGGCAAGCCTGGCTCAGAGCACCCAGCAGGACTGCCAGGGCTGCAAACGGCGTACCCAACGCGGGCAACCGCAACGATGTCGCGAACGCTGAAGCCCCGCTTACCCCGCTGGTCCCCCAGGTCAGGCGAGGGATCTCGTCTGACCGCGCGGAAGCCCAAAGAGCAAGAGGTGCCAGAGTGACGACGCGTACCGCCACAGCCAAGCACAGGAGCCTAAGAGATCGCCACGCTGACTCAGCGATGCTGGAAGCGCTCCCCGGCCTTACCAGCGTCGCAAGCAACACGGCATTCTGGAATGCTGGCCAAAACCACCATTCCAGGCGCAGTGTCCAGTTGCTGGCAGCCGCGTAGGTGAAAAGGCCTGTGGGAAACGCAGCGGCTATTCGGCTCACGAAGAGGGCTGCGACAACGGTAGCACCTACCAAAGCTGCGCCACCACCAACCGTTTGCAGGTAGTCCTCTAGGACATGCTTAGAAAACGTACTCCGCATACAGAAATGCCTCCGCCACCACCAGGTTGTACAACAATATGCCTGCGAGCACTGCGCCGCCAACCACAGGCGCTGCACCCAACAGGACAATTCCGGCGATCACACCTATCGTGTCGCCAATCTTCAGCGCCTTAATGAACGATTCGGCGCTCCCTCCTAAGGCGGCGGCAACCTCGTCCAAAGCCGCCTGGTAGGCCAGGACCGCTTGCGCGATCAGTGGCAACAACGCGATTCCGGCATTGGGACCACCTATCACACAGATTGGGATTATGGCGAGCAGGCAAAGCGTTGCCTCCGTCAGGTCGTTCAGGGCGGCGATAGCTTGTTCAGCGTCCCTGCCGTCCTGGTCAGCAAGATTGACAGGATTGTTGTTGCAGTACGCACACCAGTTCGCGCCGTTCCGCCCCGGATCCTCCGAGATGAACCTGCCTATGGCCGGGTCATAGTA
>Ga0315277_10003946_pt1 | contig 19928 bp, 11 predicted proteins | sample YL17G05_15_MG_FD_203695 | JGI IMG/M metagenome (GOLD analysis project Ga0315277, IMG submission 203695) | Sediment microbial communities from Yellowstone Lake, YNP, Wyoming, USA - YL17G05_15 | ecosystem: Environmental > Aquatic > Freshwater > Lake > Sediment | place: USA: Wyoming | collected... | reverse complement strand
CCCTAACCCTCAGCTCCGTAGGCTGATGCTCTATCCAATTGAGCTACAGGCGCGGATAAGCAGCCGCATCAAGAATACGAAAAACTCCGCTGATTTTCAATCGATTTCCGGCAGTTCAACAAATGTGTTCGCACGGAGTGGCAACAGGCTGAGCCAAAGCTACGTTGAACGCAAGTTCGAACAGTACGTCCGATCGGCAGGTTTGAAGGAGAACCTGAAGTTCCACTCTTTGCGTCACACGTTTGCGACGTGGCTTGTCCAGAACGGCGCCTCGATCTACGAAGTTCAGAAACTCCTGGGCCATTCAGATATCAAAACAACACAGATTCATGCTCACCTCTTGGCAAGCGAGCTCCATTCGACAGTCAACAGGATTTCGTTCACTTCAAAGTCTGAAGGCAAAGCGCAGGACCTCTCTTCAAAGGTTAACTGACGGTTCAGTCCTCACGATGTCGGCTCAAGAGGGCTTGTCAAGCCTCGCCTGAATCGATTCGGGAAGAATCCGAGTGTATTCTTGTTCAAATTAAAGGCCCTTGGAATGGGCTCTAGACAAAGGAAGGATATCCCTCTGATAAACGAAGGTGAAGGGACCCCCGATCAGCAACAGCTCTCACAGTACCCGCAAAGCCCCAACCTGCCCCATCGTACGCCCCTTTTCATCTCGTCTGCAATCTACCGCCATCCGACTCTTCATGAGGGCCTCCTCGGAAACGCGCGGATAGGACCACTCGTACGTTGGCGACCGCGCTCGCTACTGTCCACCAGGTTGATCCCGTTAGCGAGCCGAGCGCTTCGCGACGGTCACGGTGAGCGAAGATGGATATGCCGCTGAGTGGTGCACCACGTTGTGCGCAACCACACCTGTCACGTCGTCGTAGTTGCGTCCGCCGGTGTTGAGATTGCGGTCGTACTCGGGGAAGCTGCTGCTGCTCACTTCGACGCGGAGCCGGTGTCCGACGTCGAAGTAGTTGCTCGTCGTCAGCGGTAGCAGCGTCACCTTGTACACCTTCCCCGGCTCCATCCACACCAGCGGCTTGTCGTATCCGTCGCGATAGCGCATGCGCTGGATGGACTCGTCCAGGGTAAAGGCACGGCCGTCCGGATACACGTCGATCACCTTTATCGTGAAGTCGGTGTCCTTGACGTCCGACGACACGTAGAGCGTCGGCGTCATCGTCCCGGTGACCTCCAGGCCCTCGCTGAACGGCGCAGTGGTGTATACGAGCACGTCGGCCCGAGCCTCTACTATACGCTGGTCGTACGAGCCGTCCACCCCTCCAACGTTGTTCGTCGTGCGGTAGCCGCCGCGCGTGGGAACCGGGTCCATCGGGTCGTACGTGAAGCGGTCCGGCATGTCCACCGACGGAGGCGTCAGAGACAGCGTGCCGTCACCGTTCAGCGTGTTGGCCTTGCCGCCGCTCGATAGGAAGAACGTCATCGGCTGCACGCCCTTGGGCGGCCAGGTGTCCGATTTCTGCCACTTGTTCATCCCCATGGTGTAGTAGGTGACCTTGGGCAGCGTGTCGAGCAAGGCGCTCTTCTCGCCCTTGAGGAAGCGGTCGAAGAAGGCGTACATGATTTCCTGGTAGTTGAGGCGGGCATCACCCATATCCCGCTCGCCGACGATCGTGTGCTCCGTCGCCCGGGTGAACTGGCAGTGTCCGACCGGGGCGATGATCGCCCACTGCTGATTGGCGGCCTCCCCCTTCGCGGTCCTCCGGACGAAGTTGTACAGCTCCAGGTTGGGCGCGATGGCGATATCGTAGTACGACATGAACCACAACCCCGGCACGTTGATCCGCTTGTCGTCATGGAAGAGCCCGCCCCGGTACCAGGCCGGATCGTTTGGGGTCCGCTGGATCATTGCGCCGCCTGTGGCCACCGGCATCGAATCGGCAAAGACCCCCTTCGGTCCGCCCACCGCCTTGAGGATGTCCTGCACGGGGAGAATCCAGAACGCCTTCGACCAGTCAACGGGCGGCATCCTGGCGGACAGGTCCCACGCCTTTGAGAGCCGGACCAAGTCCTCCTGCGACGTGTTCGCGGGGAACATCGGCCGCTGCGGCTTCTGGTTGCCGTAGAACCAGGCGATGTTGTACATCATGAAGGCGCCGCCACGATACCAGTTGCCCTGCTCGTAAAAGGGACCCACGCGTCCCACGCCACAACCGAACCCCTGCGCGTTGAACGCTGCGTACCCAGGAATGTCGCGAGCCACCACGCCGACCTGCCACTCGGCCGTCGAAGAGCACCCCGTGGTACCCACCTTGCCGTTGGACCACGGCTGGTGCGTCATCCAGGCGACCTCATCGTCGCCGTCCGTCAGCGGGGCCCCGAGGACGTCCCACTCGCCTTCCGAGAAAAACTGGCCGCGCTCCTGCATATCGACCCAGGCGTACCCGCGCTTGATCGCCGTGACTGCCGCGGTCATGTCCCGCGGCACGCCGTTCGCCACGTCCCAGTAGTTGAAGTTGTACGGCGTGCGAACCCAAATCGCCGGATACTTTTTGGAAGTGTTTTTCGGGCGGTAGATGTCGGCCGCGATGCGCACGCCGTCGCGCATGGGGATCATGACTTTGCGCTCGATGATGGCGAGCGACGCGAGTTCGTTCTCGACCGCCCAGCGGATTGCCTTGACGCTGTCGGTCATCTGCGCGCTGCGTTGGGCTGGAAGCGAGCCGGCGGCGACGGTGAGGACCGCGGCCGCGAGCATCAGGTTCCGGAAGATTCTGCGCATGTTGACCTCCGTTGACTTGTGATGGATGAAGACTCTCCGCTGACGATGACGAACTCACCGCGTCGCTACTCCTCGTACATCCGCCCGCGGATGATGACTGAACTATAAAAGAGCAAACAAATGAGCAGCCGCAGGCGAAGATAAAGACTTTCTCATCGGTACGCAAACTAACATCTCGATGCGTCACCCTTACGCGTAAGGCTCCAGGCTGTGATCCGAGAAAAAAAAGCAGGATTCAAGTGTCAAAGGCACTACGATGGGGTGCTTGGCCGACCTCCTGAACGATTTCCCTTCATAACAACCCAAGGCGATGACGTATGGAGCTACCTTCGGCTCCTGGTAGCAAGAAGGCTTCAACTTTGAAAACTGCGCGCCGTAACCAGTCGCTCCCGCCAGAGGGCAGCGGGGCCCCGACAGAATGCGTCGGGGTAAACAGGCAAGCTGATGGGTCAAAAAGATGTACATTCTCTCCGCGCAAGAACAGTAAATTTGTTAATTTATGGCAGCCTGGGCGCCGTGCTGAGCTGGCACAGTTCAGAAAGTACATGCCCCAATGAAGAAAGGTTCGGTATCAAATGACCAAGAAGAGATTTACGCTCATGGGCCGCGTAAGCACGGAGGATCGTCAGGCGATCAAGCGGGTCTTGGAAGAGCTCGTTGCGAAAAGGGCAATCACATCAACGGATGAAGGGTTTCTGGTGAAGGCGACGATGTACGGGGAGAGCGCGCGGGAGCTGAACCGATCGTTGCTCTCAGCCCTGCGTCGGGTCGAGCGCAAGACCCGCCTCCGCTCAGAATGGAAGTCAGGGGGTGCAACGGAGTGTTTCTTCGACTATGTGCCAAAGGGGTCACGAGAAGCCTGAGCCAGAATGTGCGCTTGCACTGGCATACGTCAACCTATGTCATTTCCAAGTCGTACACTGAGGTGTACAAGGCACATGACACGCCGCACCGCGGCGCTCGCTCAATGCTAACGCCAACAGCGCTGAAAGCTGTAGACAATACCTGGGGTGGACAGTTCAAAGTGTCAGATTTTCAGGCAATGGTGCTAGACCACCCTCAGGTCAATTCGGGAAAAATCCGAGGCTTTTTTGATCGAATGAACGCCTCGTAAAATGACTCCTCAGCGGCAGAAAGATATCTTTCGGTGAGCCCTTGAGGAAGGACTGAGACAGCTCTCACAGCTGTAGGGTACTCGGTCATTCGGATGTTCGCACAACGCTGATCTTCGCGAAGACTCAACTTCCGGTTCTCCAAACTGCGGTGAAAAAGCTGGAAATACAGATGCCCGCTCCATCTGAACCAAAGATGTTGAAGTAGGGAATTGGTTAGCAACTGTCGGATTTATAGAAAGGTCCCAACATTTAAGGTTTTTCTTTTAGCTCACTAGCTGCTCAGTCTAGGGAGGTAGCCCGCATACATCGAATGACCTTGACCTTTCAGCTTGTCACCGCTCGACAAATCAACTAACTTTGCGTTGGCACCACAACTGAGGGCTGGTCAGTAGAGAACAGGAGAGCAGGCTGAAATGGCAAGCACCCTTTCGGAATTTACATATGGATTGATGGCAAAACAATCATTCCGAAGATGAGTTCAATAGAACTCGGATGCAACTTACATGAAGGTTGTGAAAATATCTCGTACCAGTCAGACTAAAATCTACAAGTAGCTGTAGCAAATTCTCAGTTCAAAACGCTGCAATCCGGCAAAACCGAGTGTTTGGCCATTGACATCGGCTCTCGCATTGGGTATATTTGCCTATCGAAAGAATTTGTTCTGTGGCTGGGAGTGATCCCGAAAAAGCCGAATTCGGCATATGAACGATTCGTGAAATAGGTGGTTCCCCGGTGACCGCGCACGAGAATACAGGAGCTCGGCGTGCAGCTGACAATCGAGAAGACCTCGTGATTATATACGTGCCTTGGACGTATTTTCCTAGCCCCAACAGGATGAGCTCTTGGAGAACTTGCGAGTAGGATAATTTCGACCATCTGGCAAATTGAGATCTCCCGCGTCAATACTCTTCTAACCATGTTGCCTCCATTTCCACACAATTGTATTATGCCATACGAAGCAGTAAACGCGCAAATCCAAGAAGTCCTTCGTTCCATCCGGATCGGAAATGCTAAGGTCGATAATGGACGCGTTCATTCGGCTCTAATTAGTGATAGAAGGTTTGGTTCTGACTCCTCGCGAGCTGTGATTGGAATACCGACACGTGGGTGTGGTTATGCGCGGTCACGATATGGCGGCTGTAGCGTATGCGGGCACAACGCCAGTATGTTGTGGCGCAAATCAATGGATCTACAAGAAATCTTGCAGGACTTCGAAGAATCATTGGAATCGCTAGTGGACTCGAGGCCAACCACGATTTGTGCATACACCTCTGGATCGTTTCTTGATCAGAATGAACTTAGTCTTGAAGGACAAGAAGAAATAATGAGAAGGATTGGTGCCCTCCCGTATGTGGACACCGTGGCAATCGAGTCTTTGCCCTACTTTGTTAATCGCAAGAAATTGGAATTGCTGAGAAGTCACCTTGGATCGAGAAAGATTGTGATAGGAATGGGCTTGGACAGTTCTTCTGATCTCGTCCGAAGATTGTGTTTTCAGCGGCACATTGGTATTAAGGATTATATGGAGGCAGTGAGAGTTTGCAATGAATTTGAAGTTGAGTCAGTGTCGTATCTTGTGTATGGTAATCCTTTGCTAAGCAAATCTATCTGTGTGATGGATACAGCGCAGTCTTTGCATGATGTTTTCGATCTCGGTTTTTCAATTGCGTCCATAGAACCAGTGGCGATTCAGCCCAAAACGATCCAGTATGCGTTCGCAAAGGCGGGGCTCTTCAAAATCCCTTCCATTTGGGATCTATATTCTCTACTAAGGTCCTACAGGAACCTTTTCGTCAAGTATTCTTCCAAAATATTCTTAGGTGGACAAGTCTTTACGCCAATTCCGCTCTTGAGCCTTAGAACTTGCAGAGAATGTCTCGAGAGAGTTAAGAAACTGACACCTTACGTGAATCCGGGATTCTGGAGTGGTATTCCAATTGAAAATCGGTGCTCCTGTGGTCAAGAATCGACGAATAATCCTACTGAACGGTATGACGACAGAAGTATCGTTGCGGTCATTCAAGAGAATTTAGACAAGTTAAACAACAAGATCCGTGTCTTAGAAGACGCAGGATCAAAATCGCGGGAAGTGTGTTTTCCCGAATTGATGAGCGGAACAGTATGACGTCAGTCAGCCTTTCCTGGTTTGATTTCGCGATGGCAATCGCGATATTCCTGTCAGTGACATTGTTCGCCCTGAGGAAGTCAAGAGGGATCTCAGAAGAGGTCTATCTGGTTGGTGGTAGGGACGTCCCGTGGTGGCTCTTGGGTCCAACAATTGCGGCTGGAGTTCTCGGAGGAGGAGTCATTCTAGTTTTCTCTGAATATTCTTACAACTATGGTTTTTCAGCGCTCAGCATTATAGGTGGGATCGCGATCGGGACTTTTTTTGTCATACCGCTTGCGCTGAAATTTAAACCGATGGCGGATCGTCAGCGCTTCTTTACCTTCCCTGACTTGTTTGAATACAAGTGGGGAATCGTGGCGGGAAATCTAGCAACACTTGCAGTTTTTCTCTGGACGCTCGGATTCATAGTCCTGCATCTTATCTCGGCAGGCATAATAATACAGGCGATGGTTCAGTTACCCAGTTGGAGTGGCGTTCTGATCGTGTCGGCGGTTGTTGCAAGCTATGTTGTAAGAAGCGGTTTTCGTGCCGTGGTATTGACCGACTTCATTCAGTTTGCCGCGTTGCTGCTTCTTCTGATTGTCGTGCTTCCAAGCACGGCTGTGTCAATTGATTGGTCAAAGGCGCGGTTGGATTCCATTAAGCTTGACTTGGCCACAATAATCGGTTTTTTCTTGCTTGGATCTCTGAACATGCTTGTCTCTGCCGATTTGTGGCAACGCATTTACGCAGCAAGATCTCCAAAGGAAGCCAAAGTCGGGTTTCTCTTCGCTGGGATACTAATTCTCATTGGCGGGCTTTTGCTCCTTTTTCCAGGGCTAGCTGCCAATACGCTCCAACAAAAGGATATCCAGCCCAATGTGGCTCTTGTTGAGGTGCTGGCGCAAAATTGCCCTCGGCTGATTCTAGGCTTCGGTTTGGCCGCAATACTGATGGCAGTAATGGCCTCTCTGGATACAATGGTCTTCATCTTAGGGCTGACCATTTCACATGACATAATAGTCCGGATTTTTGGCAAACCGCTTTCTTCAAGAATCCCTTCTGCTCAGCTCTCAATGGTTTTGGCACTCCTAATTGGGTCAATCTTCGCTATTAGGTTTAGCGAGCTGCTTCCGACTGGCGTTGCTCTCTCACTTATTGGATTAGTTCTTGTGCCCGCAATATTTATGGCCGCGATCGGAAAAGATTTGAGTAAGCAAGCGGTTAACGGTGGAATAATACTTGGCCTACTCACTGTTTTCTCACTCATAATTCTAGGGAAACTGACACCTGACACCGCGCCAATCGCGCTTGTGGCGGCCATTCTCGGTTCAGCGATTGGCGCGTCATATAAGAAATGGTCCGACTAGTTCACTCGATTTTGCAATTGACCAGACCGTGGTTCTGGACCCCGGCCCTGAGTTGTGCGTTCTCTGCTGCTTATTTTGCCCACCATTTTAGTTACGATTCTGCTCTCCTCATTTGTCTTTGTGTAGGAAGTGGCATTTGTGCCTTTGCGGAGACGGTGAACGCAGTTTCCGATACTGAGATTGACAGATTTTCTTCGAGGAAAGAATTTCTTGGTCTGTCCGTAGCTGGAGGTTCAGGCCTATTCATCAACAAATCTCCAAGGGAGACTAATCTGGCTCGAATTCTCATTGTGATGAGTATCGTTGCATCCTTCTTGCCATGCATATTCCTTGGTCGTTGGTCGTTCCTAATTGTGACGACGGGTCTCATTTTATCCTATTTTTATTCGATGCGGCCGATCAGGGCAAAGGAGCGGGGTATTTTGGGAGTTGGTTTTCAGGTCATTGGATACGGACCAATGTCCTTTCTTTTAGGCCTTTTGGCTTTTGAGGGAGAGTTCACAATCTCCAGACTCGGATACTCAGTTCTTGTCGGTTTATGGATTGAAACGGTAGGTTTTGTTACAGATATTCTCGACATAGAGGATGATGAGAAGCAAGGTGTTCGAACTCTCGCAGTCCGGCTTGGCAGATCGAATTCCATTACATATGTTATAGTGGGCTCGAGCTTGATAATTGCTATCGTATCCACGCTTGGAGTTCTCGGAGAGGGGAAATTTGATCTCGTATTGCTCTGGCTCATCGCACCCTTGGTGTTGTTTCACACATTTCTCTTTTTAATGAGAAACAGACAGGTTCATCCGTCATTACACTTGTACGCCGTTATCTTGGAAACTGCGTTCCCATTAATCGTGGCAAAATCATGGGTCTATTGATTCTTTCGTGTTTGAATGGAATGCTATCCTTCTTGTTCATTCTATTTGAGTATTGCCATCTGTTTTGGCTTGCACTGCGAGGAAGGGTCAGATCATATCCAAAAGTGCAAGAAGTATGGACTGATAGATCGAATTCCGAGTTGGTCGCGTACTTTTGTGGGCAGCTGCTATTTTTTGTTTGGCCGCTTGCTCTTTCAATATGGCATCTTGCAGATTCCCGCACGATGAGCCAATGTGGGTTCTACCTTGGGGCAAGCGCTGCGTTTTTGACGATAGTGACTCTATTCGGACCCGTCGGTGCAAGACAGCGATATCGATGGTTATCTAGAGGACGGAGGGAGACGGTCAATCGGAACAAAAGACTTTTCGTCGGACAATTTCCTGCGACCCTCTTCTTGAATTCTCGCGGGATCGAATCCCAAGTATTCCTTGGTGAGATCTTATTGGCGATCGTATTCATCACCGTGACCCCTTCAATAATTTATTATACCGTCTGGATTGCTCAATGCGACAGCTTTATTGTGCAGAATGGAGTCTCATCTGGAGATGTTGGTTTCCTCGATTTTGTGGCATTGTCGATTACACATATTACGGGGGCTGGGACAAGCAGTGCAGTCCCGAAGTCTTACGACGTATTGGGAGTGGAGTGTTTTCAGATAATCCTGGGCTGGATGTATATGGTTGCCCTTCTCCCACCGCTCATTTCCAAATTCTCTGAAAACAAGCCTTGGTGGCAGATTTCTGAATCAAGAGATAGACTTGCCTATTCACTCAGGGAACAAATAGAGGCAGGCGTCAGCGCACTTCTGCGAAAGAGGGAGGAGTCTGCAATCTGGTCTCCTTCCTTGGAACCGAATCCTGTTGTCTCCGCTTTTTGCTATAGGGCACTGAAAGACTCAAGCCGCAAGCGAATTAGTTCCCATCCGAGCCTTAGGGGGTTGGAGCAATGGTGTAGAAGTGCGGGTCGGGACGTCACTGACGATCTATCGAAATGTGCCATCAATATTTGTCTCGGCGAAAGATTGAATGCACAGGATCTTCACGGATTGATAAGATCCCTACGGCGGTTGGACACGCGGAATGAAGGTCCTAAAATGCTCGCTTGGATGGCACTCAGCATCATCCATCCTCAGGTAAATCGGGTGACCGATTTGGACTCAATTGCATCGGGGAAATGGAGCTACTCGGATGATGAATATGGGAGGCATTGGTCTACATACACAGTGCTGAAAAACTGTCTCCAAGCTTTTATTAAACATGATGACCACCGATTGGACGAGGAATCCCAACAGCTCTTAGATCGGAAATGCGAAACAGGAAACTGGTTTGGTGACTTGCTCTTGACTTCAATATCGGTGCTAGTCCTCAGAAAAATAGACAGGGGGCGTATTCCTTCGGTCGAAGCAGAAAATTGGCTTCTGGACAGTTTGCTCAGCGCTGGATCCAAGGCCTCGTTTGTGTCAAATCTGAACATATGGCACACTTCAATCACCTTAGAGACTCTTGCAGCCGCGGGAGTTAGAGGTGCCGAGATTGATCTCGCCACACAATGGCTTGCGTCACAAATGTCTGTACTGGATGGATATCCTGGCTGGTCCTGGAGCACAGATTCAAACGTATTGTGCTTGGATTCGACTACAGCGGCAGTGGCGGCATTAGGGAATCCTGAAATAAGAAATGTCGAACTGCAAGAAAAATATGAAGTAGGGAAGGAGACCGTGAATGCCATTTTTCACCGGTTTGGCCGTCAATCGCTGATGCCAACGTTCGTTCATGGTAGTAATCCATTACACAATTGCCCAATCATATCCGCGAGAGCAGTTAAACTTCTTAGAAAAGACTTTGCAGAAAAATGTTCCATCGCGGCAGATGTCATAGATCGGGTGAACGATGCACAATTGTCAGAATGGTATTCCGATAGAACAGTGACTCAAGGTCTTGTTCTATGGTATCTCGCACCATATTTGAGTCCTTCAAACCAATCAGCATTAAGGCTTGTCACGCAGTTGAAGAACTTGGGTAGTAAAGCGGAAGTGACCTCAGTCGAAGCGTGCTCTGCTGCAGCGTTGGGTCTGCTTGGTTGGGATTACGTCCTCCGAGAAAAGAGCCTGCAAAAAGAAATCCATAATTTCATTAGCCGTCTGATTATGACTCGTCGGAATGATGGCTGGGCGGGAAGCAGGGTTAACGTGTTTGGATTTGGGAGCAATTATGTCGACGAGCATTTCACCTGCGTGCTGGCACTCAGAGCACTTATCGAATATCAGAGGGTCTATGGAGAATTCGCAGTTGCTTGACCACAGAGCTTCTGCGAAGAATAAAGTCTTGATACATATAACGGGGCCGACGAGACTCGAACGTGTCACCAGTTGAGACATCGGGCCCCGGATTTGAACCTGCAACAAAGAGAGAATTCGATGAGGTAACTCTAGTTCTACCATAAACACCTCGCTTGCGCGAGCGAAGAGTAGTTGGAGGACCGACCTGCGAGGAATAGCTTGGTGTAGGACTCTGGTAGGATTTCTGCTCGCGTACGCAAAAAATCCCTTGTAACAAAAGGGATTTTCCTTTCGCACTTTCACTCCTGAATCTAGCGAGTGTAAGCTCTCTTGCTTCATGATATTGAGCTTTTTGGCAACAAGGGAGCAGTGTGGCAAATATGGAACAATACCGATGCAATACTGGCCAATGGCGGCAGCGCTGATAGCTGTAGACTCAACCGGGTACAAACACGCCAAACGGCTGGATTCTCAGGTAAGGGTGCTAGAAGACCACCTTTGGGCCTAGTCGGGAAAAATCCGAGGCCGTTCCTGCTCGAATGGAGGGCAGTTAAATTGCAGGTCTGAAAGATGTGTAAAGCACCTAGCTCTTGATGTTCGATCCGGCAGCGTAGACCCGTGAATCCCCTTGCAGCAAAAATACCGAGTTTACGGTATTGCGTTTTCGTGAGGTTCATTGCTAACATGTGTCGGTGAAACGCCCGGCAACAGGATGTCAGGTGTTTCACAGATTGATTTTCCGTAGGAAAATATCCTACATTACTGTCGCACCGCGGGGGGCTCAGAAGAGAGTGAACCGATCAGACAGACCCGCAGAATCAACCTTCTGAGAGGTGAGACTGCGGGTTTCTTTTTCCCTGAGCGTTATCTACATAATACATAGAATTCTGTATGGACCAACCGCTTAGCACAATCATCGATAATCGCGAGCCTAACACTGTCCTTGGTGCATTAAAGCGTCTGCTCCCGGAGTCAAAGTCGCTCGATGTGGCCACAGGATATTTTGAGATTGGTTCTCTCCTTGCGTTGGATTCTTTTTGGAATACTTTGGAGAGTGTCCGCATACTCATGGGCGACGAAACCACAAAACGAACTCGCAGTGAACTCGTGGAAAGTCTCCGGCAGCAGAGTGAAGGAAGTATTGAGCGAGAGAAGGAAAGGGATGATTCCTTGAAGGGACTTGAATCTATCCGGAAGGCGCTTATAGACGGGCTGATTCAAGCAAGGGTATATACAAAGGCAAGGTTCCATTCGAAAGGTATGTTGATGAAAATGAAACCGCCGCACCTTTCGAATTATGCTATTGTAGGGTCAAGCAACTTCACTGAACCAGGCCTATGCAAGAACGCTGAACTGAACCTGCTCACTGCAGAGCAACACCAATTGCAGGCACTGCAGACCTGGTATGACAGCTATTGGAGTGATGCTGAGGAAGTTCGTGATGAGGTTCTGCGCGTCGTCGAACCCCATTTGAAGCTGTATGCACCATTCGAATTGTATGTAAAAACCCTGTACGAATACTTCCTTGGTAAGGAAATGCCGACAAGCTCTTGGGAGGAGAGCCAGTCGGTTATCTACCCAATCCTTGATGACTTGCAGCGAATTGGATATCGGCAAGCACTCTGGATTGCTGAGCAGTGGGGCGGCGCGTTGATATGCGATGGGGTGGGATTTGGGAAGACGTACATAGGGTTGATGCTGATAGAACGATTTCTCCACGAACGCAAGCGCGTGGCACTCATCGTTCCAAAATCAGCGAGGGAAAGCGTCTGGGAGAACCGGCTGCACCAGTATCTCTCAAAGTACTATGGCGGTGCATTCAGCGGAGATCTGATTGAAGTTCTCAATCAGACTGATCTTCCTCGTGAAAAGCTGGCAGATCACCTCGACAGCATTCGTCAAAGGGCTGATGTTATCCTCGTTGACGAAGGGCATCATTTCCGCACGCCAAGCTCTCAAAGGAGCGAAAAACTTTACGATATGGTAGAGTACGATGGGAAGGAGAAAAAGATATTCTTCTTGACTGCAACGCCGGTCAACAACTCCCTCTTCGATTTGCTACACCTCATGGAGTACTTCTCGCGCAAGAGGCGTGACTATTTCCGTAAGCTAGGGATCAATGATGCTCGAAGCTACTTTGTGAAGAAGGAAAAGGCCATCGAAGTAAAGATGGGCGTTGAGTCTGGAATCGAGGATGATGAGGCCCTTTTCCCAGAGTTTGACATCGCAGAGGCAGAAAGGGTTTTACGGGATGATTTGCTGTTCCGCACTCTTGTGGTTCAAAGAAGCAGAGAATTTGCGAAGCAGTACTTTGCACGAATGGGAAACGGCGCAGTCCTCTTTCCTCAGAGGGATATGCCACGAGTAGCCGAGTATACGCTGGCGAAGGTCTATCGTGAGCTCTTTCCCAAGATCAAAGATTCCTTCAACAAGGACAAACCCTTTCTCGAACTCTCCCTCTACATGCCGGAGAATATGCGGCGGCAAGAGGCCGAGATTAATCCAAAAATCAGCAACCGTGAGCGACAGCTGATTTCTCTAATTCGCGCGACCTTGCTGAAGAGAATGGAGTCCTCCTACAAAGCGTTTGAGGCTTCGTGTGAGGATATGTTGCGAACCATGGCCCGATTCATCCGCTACCACGATCCGGAGAAATGGGAAAGATGGAAGGTCAAGCATGAAGATTTCTGGAACACTATCGAGAATCACTGGAAGCAGCGGTTTATCGATGAAGACGAGGTGTCTGAAGTTGAAGAAGAGGATATTCTACCGGAGCCAAAGGAAAAGCTGTCGAACGAAGATTTCTTCGTTGATGAGATGGCAAAGAGCGTGCTGCGTGATATGGATGAACTATGTGACTTCTTGAATTTCATCTATCAGCACGTGAGCGAAATAACGGATGACAAACTCAGGAAGCTGCTTGAGCTTTTGAACTCAGATCACGAACTAAAATCTAGGAAAGTCATCATATTCACACAGTATCGAGACACTGCCCGATACCTCTTCAGACAGCTCAATGGCAAGATTCCCGGTATCGTCGAGCAGCTTGACAGCACATCAAAGAAGAATCGAGAAGTCATTATCAAACGATTTTCCCCGCTGTATAACTGCACCGAAGAAGAACTTCCGGAATACTTGCGGAATCCAATCCGGGTGCTAATTTCAACAGACATTCTCTCGGAAGGCCTCAATCTGCAGGATGCTCACTTGCTCATCAACTACGATTTACACTGGAATCCAGTCAGGCTCATGCAAAGAATCGGTCGTGTGGATCGACGGCTCAATGCGGAGATAGAAAGCAAGCTGGGCCGTGATAAGTGCCTAGTCCGATTTTGGAACTTCCTGCCGCCTGATGAACTTGATTCGTTGCTTAATTTGTACCAACAGGTTACGGGCAAACTCCTGCGGATTTCGAAAACCCTGGGAATTGAGGGTAAGAAAGTATTAACGCCAGAAGATGATTTCGAAGCGCTGCGAGATTTCAATGCAACATACAACGGTGTCATGACCTTCGAAGAACGCATGCGGTTGATCTATGAGGAGATACTTAAGAAATATCCAGATTTGCGCGGACTTCTGCCTCGTTTACCAAAGCGGCTGTTTTCGGGGAAGAAGTCACCGCAAGACCAACCAAAAGGATTATTCGCGGTATATCGTTTTCCGTCCCGGGCAGTGAAGGTTGATGAAGGCATTGAAAAGGAAGTTCCAGGCGAATGCCGTTGGTATTTCTACCGTTATGACACAGAGGACGTCCTTGAAGATATTCAAGCCATACACGCAATGGTTGAGTCTGTACCTGAAACTCCCAGGATTGTCGAAAATTCGCTTACTGAACTTCGAAGCCGCCTCAGCATAATTGAGCAGAAGAAAATCAAACCGGAGCTCCGCAACATGCAGGCTCTTGCTGGCGAAAAACCGACTTTGGTTTGCTGGATGGAGGTGAACTGATGGCAATTCCCGCTGAGGCCGTCCACTCCATCAAGGACCAATCGTCTTTCCTCAGATTTCTTCGTGATAACCTCGCCTGGCCGATCGATGAAAGCATCTCTTTTGAGAACCTGACGTACGACTGGTTTCCTTCAGACCTCGCATTGACACCGGAAGATCTACGTGGGTCTAAGATTTTTCAGCTGCGCCCATTTACGCAATACCAGCCCTGGGGCATTTTCATCTTGCAGCTCTCATCGTCGAGACTATATATGTCAGAGCTGCGTCGCCTGCTTCGCAATCTCGTTCCGCGGCAACGGGTTGTCCAATCGCACCCGACTTGGAAGTTAGCTCACCTTCTCTTCATTTGTACGAACGACTGGAAAAGTTATACATTCGCCCATTTCGAGGGAGACAAGCCTGAGCGGGCGAAATTGAGCACGTTCGGTTGGGATTTCCAATCAGGGTATATACGAACCCTGTGCCAGTTCAATATACCCGCGCTGAAATACCCCGAGCAGGAAAACCTATTCGGCGTTGACCCAAGACCGTGGATTCAGTTGTGGTCATCTGCATTCGATGTCAAGCCGGTAACCAAACGATTCTATCAAGAATACGATAGGGTATTCCGGTCCATCAAAGTGCACTTGGCAAAGCAATTTGGTTTGCCAAAGTCTCTGTGGAACAAAGACAATCCGGTTGAAGGATGGACTCGGAGGCAGATTGAGCAAGATAGAAAACTGCATCTATTCGTGCAGAATCTTGTCAACCGTCTTATGTTCCTGAAGTTTCTGGAAAAAAGGCGATGGCTTGACTTCAATCCCAATTATCTATTCGAACTCTATCAGAGGGCTGTGACGAGAGGTGAGAATTTCTATCAGAAATATCTCTTCTACGTATTCTTTGCTGGGTTAAATCGTCAGGTCGATTTGTTTGTCCTTCACAAAGAACAGATCGTAGCATCGGCTCAACCTCTCCAAGAGTCCATTGGCGTTTTACCGTTCTTAAACGGTGGTTTGTTTGAAAAGGATATCCAGGATGAAACAGTAGAGATTCCAAACGAGGCTTTCCAGGAGCTGTTCGAGCTTTTCAACGGTTACAACTTCACCATAATGGAAGACACTCCTTTTGATGTCGAAGTGGCTGTCAATCCCGAGATGTTAGGCAAAGTCTTTGAAGAATCGGTCATTTCCCGCAAAGAGAAAGGAGCATATTACACTCCACGCAATATTGTTTCGTTCATGTGCCGTGAAGGACTGAAAAATTATCTGCGGACGCATTGCTCGATTGAGAACAATGAGGAGAAAGTCCAGGTCCTGGTGGACGAGCATTCAGCCGAATTGCTGGCAGAGCACGATTCGCTGGAGATCTACAAAGGGCTTTATTCTATTCGCGTCCTCGATCCTGCTGTTGGATCCGGCGCATTTATTGTGGGCATGATGCATGAGATTCTGGAAGTTTACAGGGCCATCGGACAGAAACTTGCCGAAGACCATCCATTTATCGTGCAGAACAAGCTCGCAAATCCTAGGGAGGTCTACCAGCTTAAAAAGCAGATCATCCAGAACAATTTGTACGGAGTAGACATCGAAGATTTTGCGGTCAACATTGCCCGCCTGCGGTTTTGGCTTTCTCTTGCTGTGGATTTCCCGATTGACTTTGGGGACCGCAACGACTTCATCGGCAATGTGAACAAGATTGAGCCTCTGCCGAATCTGCTCTACAAAGTGAGGCAAGGGGATTCGTTACTCGCGGTGTACCACGGCGTTTCGTTGGAACCCCATGGACGCATCACTTCAGGCGAGTTTGCTTCAGGAAGGAAACAACGAATCCAGACTCCGTTGACAGAGATTATTCAGCTGAAGAAGGATTTCTTTGGCGAACGGAACTCCGGGAGGAAAAAGCAAATTCAGTCTCGCATTGAATTCTCTCTGCGGAAAGTTGTAGCAAATGAGATTGATGTCGAGATCGCCGCACTCCGTGCATCCCTGGCTCAACTGGGGCTGTTCGAAGTCACGAAGAAAGAAAAGGAAGCAGCGAAGGAGATTCTACAAGAAATTCAACGGTTGCAGGACGTGAAAGCAGACCTCCTTGCTTCGGAGGGACTTCCAATTGGCTTTGCCCACATTTGGGACGTCGAATTTGGTGAGGTTTTAGGAGAAGGTGGGTTTGATGTGGTTATTTGTAATCCCCCGTGGGTGCGCCAAGAAGAATTGAAGGACATCAAGGACGAGCTTTCGCAACACTACGAGTGCTATACCGGAACCGCAGATTTATATGTCTACTTTTACGAGAAAGCACTCAATCTGCTTAAGGCTGGAGGGACGCTTTCATTCATTTCCTCAAACAAGTTCTTCCGCGCCGGTTATGGCAGAAACCTACGAGAATACCTCCTTCAGAAAACACAACTCAATTCGATTATTGATTTCAGTGACACACCCGTCTTTGAGGCAACCACGTATCCCACGGTGGTAATAGCAACCAAAGATGGACGACCTCCGACTACCCCTGCAGGAGAAAATGCAATTCGTGCTCGAACAGTAGAGAGCGAGGAAGAACTCGACCACTTTGAAGAGACGTTCCGCGCAAAGGCTATATTGGTGAGGCAAATTGACCTAGCTGCAGAGGGGTGGCGCATAGAAGATCGTAGGGCGCTCAACCTGCTGGCGAAAATCAAAAAGGCCGGCGTGTTATTACAGGAGTACGTAGGGGGAGAGATATATCGAGGGATCACCACCGGATTCAATGACGCATTTGTGATTGATGAGGAAACACGCACGCGGCTCCTCAGAGAAGACAAAAGGAGTGCGGATCTGATCAAGCCAGTTCTCAGGGGGAGGGATATTAAGCGTTATCAAATTGAAGAGCCAGGGATTTGGCTGATCTTTACTCGGAGAGGAATTGAGATAGCGCGCTACCGTGCAATCGAAAAGTATCTTAGGCAGTTTAAGGATCGTCTCACACCAGGAATTGAAGGTGGTAGGAAGGCGGGTTCTTACAAATGGTACGAAATTCAGGATTCGATTGACTACTGGCAAGAATTTGAGAAACCGAAAATAGTGTCGGCAGTCTTGATGATTGAGCCACTGTTTGCCTATGACGACGCTGAACATTATACGCTTGATACATGCTATATCATTCCGGGGGGCAGCCACTACCTCTCTGCAATTCTCAATTCGAAAATTGGTTGGTGGTCATTGAGAAGACTGACGAATCAGATGCAAAACCAATACTCGAAAATCCAAATCTCTCAACTCTCGAAGTTGTCGGTTCCCCAGGCAAGTGAAATCCAAGAACGAGTGATTGGAGGACTTGTTCGCCTTGTCTTGCACCTTAGAAGAACTGACACAAAACAGTTGAACCAGCGCGTCCCAAACGCTCACATCGCATCGTTTTTCGAGGCCATCATCGACTCGTGCGTGTTCGAACTATATTTTGGTGATCTGATGAGAGAGAGGAGGCTCGATGTGCTCAACCTGTTGGCACGTACGTCAATTGTTGAATCGTCTGGGAAGGCCGCAGTACTCAACCGAGCGATCCTTGAATACTATGAAGAATGGCGACAGTCGGACAGCGAGATTTTCAACAGGGTTGAGCTGCTCAAATCAAGAGGTGGAGACGAACTCCTGCCCATCATACGAGGGACTATCGGATGAGAGGTCTTCAAAAGGTCGAAATCATTGACTTCAAGGCATTTGAAGGGAGGGTTGAATTCGATCTTAAAGGCAATCATCTACTTCTGTATGGTGAAAACGGGAGCGGAAAGTCATCGTTGTTTTGGGCATTGTACACCTTCCTCCAAAGTGGCATCAAGAACAAGGATTCAAGGAAGTACTTTGATCCAGCTAATCCTGAGTCGTTGGTGAACGATTTTGCTTCACCCGCGAACCCATCGATTTCCCTCGTATTCAACGGTAACCCCGCAAGAACTTATAGCCTCACTCTCGCCGGTCTGGCAATTCCCGCTCCTCCGGACACAGTTGTATCGGACGCCAACCTTGCAAGTGATTTCATCAGTCATAGATTGCTAACTGCTTTCTACAACTTCAGAAATTCTGAGGAAATAAACCTGTTTCCCGTATTTCTAAGAGACATCATGCCATTTTGGCAAACAAGCTCGGGTGAGAATCTTGGCGACTTATACAATGATATCCTAGCAAATAGACCACTCAGAATAAGCGGAACGAGAATCGTGAACAAACGGTCTGACTGGCTCTTCGATCTAAGGATCAAGAACATCAACGATGAGATCGAGAAGATCATCAACAACTTGAATATGGATCTCACAAAGTTCTATCAGGAGAATTTCGAAGTAGGCCAGACAGAATTTGAGGTAACCCTCGAATTCGTGAGCAAGTTGAGATATGAAAAGCTCCAGCAGACAAGGAAACTTGGTTCTACGGTTTATCGCCACCCAGCGTATGATATCAAGGAGTTCACAAATCCGATTATTGCCTTGCGAGTCAAGAGGCAAGTCAACATGACATCAAAACCCGTCTCAAAACCACAGTCCTATCTGAACGAGGCAAAGCTTACCGCTATCGGCTTGAGCATGCGTTTCCTGTTCCTGAAACAGCGGCCAAAAAAGGTGCAAGACAAGATTCTCGCCCTTGATGATCTACTTGTGAGCCTCGACATGGTTAACAGAGAAAAGGTAATGAATCTGCTGGTCAAAGAGTTCGCAAAAGAGTATCAGATTCTGCTGTTGACCCACGACCGAGGTTTTTTTGAATACGCGAAGGCGAAGTTCAGTGATTCCGCTTCAAAGGAATTGCTACCTCTTGAGGTGCACGTCGACGATACGACAGGACACGACGTTCCATTCGTTACACAGAACAAATCCAACATCGAAAGGGCTCAATACTACTTCAGGAGCAAAGATTGCAGAGACTATGGGGCGTCCGCGAACTACCTTCGAAAGGAAGCGGAGAGATTCTTGGAGACCTTTCTACCGAAGCATTGGCAACTGAATGATAATCTGAACGAGCTTGACCTAAATGCCAAAATCGCAAAATCAATCTCCTATGCGAATTTGAATGGGTTTGATCCTGCTCCCTTCATAGCTCTTGATAGCCTAAGAAGATATGTCTTTAACCCGCATTCCCACTACGAGCTAGATTACCCCTCGTTCCGTCAAGAATTGCAGCGCGCCTTCGTAGTATTCGAATCCTTGAGTAAGCTGAAGAACAACATCATTGTCCCTCGACAGGAGGCGTTGACCCTAGAGATTGTTAATGGGGCGATCTCACATCGGTTTGTTCTTAAGCTTACCGACGACCTTAGGTTGCTGCTGGAACCGACAAAAACTAGTTGGACATCAAGATGCAGCTTCATCCTGATGTGCACAGGACCCAAGCGTTTCCGGAGAAAGGCAATTAAAGATCAGAGTATAGAAACGTTTTATCCCTTTGCGTGTCGTATCGCTAGATCAACTCCCCGTCCCGATCCATTCCTGGAATTCAAGCTAGCGGACGGCAGAGAGCTGACTGTTCTAAGAACCTACTAACACTAGGCAGAA
>Ga0315277_10003945_pt1 | contig 19931 bp, 22 predicted proteins | sample YL17G05_15_MG_FD_203695 | JGI IMG/M metagenome (GOLD analysis project Ga0315277, IMG submission 203695) | Sediment microbial communities from Yellowstone Lake, YNP, Wyoming, USA - YL17G05_15 | ecosystem: Environmental > Aquatic > Freshwater > Lake > Sediment | place: USA: Wyoming | collected... | reverse complement strand
ATATTCTAAAGGAAAGTCCTTTCAAGGAAATAGCTGATGAAACCATCAAGAAAGCTGGTGCCAAATTTGAAGAACTAAAAAAGGCAATAGGTGTTAAATCATGAGTGAGGGAGAGGGAGATTAGATGAAATGTGACTGCTGTGAAAAAGAGGCGCGCGTGCTTTTTCGGAGAGATCTCAGAGAAATACTTGGATAGATTCGCAAAGGCGTTTACCCATGAATGATGTTAAGAATTGTCCAAAATGCGGCAGAGAACTTGAGAAGGGTGTCATCCAGGTTTCTCCTCGCGGCGGCGACATAGTCTTTTGGGGCGCGGAGAATATTGAAGAGAAACTGATCACCCAGTACTGGCAAATACGTGATCTCCCTGCTTGGCGGTGCAAGAAGTGCCAACTTGCCATCTTTCCTTATGGGGAAAAAAAGGTGTTAAGCCATGAATGAGAATAGCAATCAGATCAAGTGTCCTCGATGTGGCGGAGAACTTCAAAAGGGTTTTTTGCATACCCCTCGTGGCGCGTACTGGGACACGATAGAGCACAAGTGGCACTCGGCTTTTCTTGCAGAGACGTTGATTTCTCAGTGGAGCTGGACGACGCCAAGAGTTGAGGCTTGGAGATGCTGGAAGTGCAGATTAGTTATTTTTGGCTACTAGAGCAGATGTTACGCTATGAAAGATTGCTTCAATCAAAGTTCCACGTGGAAGAAAGGCATAATCCCACCTGGAAAATACCACAATAAAACAGCCTCAAAAACAACCGTATCTCTCTATCTGAACAAGAATCTAGTCAAAAACGCAAGAAAACACCGCTTGAACTTATCTAGAATCGCAGAACAAGCTCTAGGCTCAATCCTAGATTACCTAGCTCAACAAAACACGAACGAAAGCTCTATTAACTTTCTTGGTGAAGCTTCTTTTCCGAAAGAAGGTTCTGGGCCGGTAGATCAGTCTGGTATGATCGCCGCCTTCGCAAGGCGGAAGCCGCGGGTTCAAATCCCGCCCGGTCCACTCCCATTTGGGTGTAAATCCCACATGTAGAATATCGTTGAAGAGGGGTGCGCGCGATTCTGTGAATCTTGTCGAGCGCGCGCGCCCCCTAAACTTGACTAAAAACACGCATTTTTAACCTAGGACCGGGACTTAAAAGGATGTTCTGAAGCTTGGAAATGAACAAGAGTTTGCCAAAACTCATTAACTCGTGTGGTTCAGTTGTCAAGCATTTTGGGAGGTCCTGAGGAGAGATTGAGACTAGAGAACCTGCATAAGGAAACGATCAACCGTGCTGCGGTAGCGTCACTGATCTTGGGCAGAGTTGTGTATGCGGTAAACTGGTACAACATGGCGGCGATTTTTTCATTGATGGCTTCCGAATTGAAACAGGATGTCTCTGGGCTGGGGTTTGTCACAGCAGCATTCTTCGTCGGTATCGGAGCCTTTCAAGTGCCTGGGGGAATTCTTGCAGCCAAGGTAGGTCCGCGTCTGACGGTGATATGTGGAACCACGATTGCTTCTGTTGCTGCTTTGCTAACGGGGTTCGCGGGAAATCTGCTTGAGATTGCGGTTCTCCGGTTTTTTGTGGGAGTGGGCATGGCTCTTGTTTTTGCTCCAGGCGTTATTCTTGTTACTAGGTTCTTGAGGAAAGGGTGGGAGGGATTGGGTGTTGGCCTGTACAATTCAGCTTTCTATTTGGGAGGTGCTATTGGGCTATCAGGCTGGGCAGTACTCGCAGGCGAAGTTGGGTGGCGCAACAGTCTAATTATGAGCGGGGCGCTTGGCTTGGTAACATCTCTTTTGCTCGTTGCTTGTGTACCCAGGGAGAACATCCGCTCAGACTTCAAAATTGACCCTCATTGCTTGAGGCTCATCTTGTTTGACAAATGGCTGATAGCATTGTCAATTGCCTTGCTGGGTCTTGGGGTCGGTAGTACCGTCGTGGGGAATTTCATGGCTTACTACCTTGAGAATGTGTCTCACGTTGGCGTTGGAGAAGCTGGTGCAATCGCGTCACTGGCTGTTGTTTCCGCCCTTGTGACGGCGCCGTTCTCTGGAAGGATCTTTGACAGGTTTGGAAATGCGAAATGGCTGCTGTTGGCGACAGGTACGCTTATGGCTTTCGGCATTGGCATAGCATTCTTCGGGACGCTCTACTCGGCAATCACGTCTGGTATCCTCGTGGGCTTGGCATCAGGTGCCGGGTTCACGTTTGGTTTTGCGGCTGCGAGAGAAGCCAATAGATTCGGTCCTGAATATGAAACGCTCGCCGTGAGCTGGGTTAACGGCATCTCTTTGTTCAGCGATTTCATTCCTCCATTGCTCTTCTCCTACTTCGCGATTCAGTTCGGATACTCTTTTGCATGGTTATGCATGGCGCTGCTTGCCTTCGTGCTGATCTTTCCAGTCTTCTTCTCAAAGGCCTCGACAAGAAAAGGCTCACGTGATTGCGAACATTCCCCATCTAAAGTTTAACGAAGGAAGAAAAATCAGTTGGCAGTTAGTATTGAAAAATGGTTTGAAGACAAACACAACATGCAGAGTCAGAGAGACAAATTCAGATAAGACAGATTCCCGGTGCATCCGCGCCAAAGATTGGGACTCTAAATAGTCTTTGCCTTGTCTTTCGGCCGTCAACTCTTGCCTGAGATCCAGTTAGGCGTGAAACCTATTTGACCCCTACTGAAACCGGGACATCCCAAGGCGGTCTCCGCAGCGTCCAGAACCATTCCTCGGTACTTCTGTCTGTCACAAATGTCGGTCCCAGCTGGAATGAACGTAGGAGCTACCCTTTTGAGGGCGACATGACCCAATTCTGCGGCTCCAATTGCGTGCGCCGACGTGGAGAATCAGCAACTACCATACTCAGCAGAGCCTAAGGTAGCTGATATGCCAAGAAGCAGCGGTTCAAACACGTTCCGACGATGGCGGGCTCGAGGGGATTAGAACCCAAACGGGGTCAAGTCCATCTCTTGCTATGCTAGAGGTAGGCGCGCGCTAATATGGACTTTAGATAAATTATTGCACTTTCAATTGGGTTAGCGCGAGCAGTAAAATGCAGAACACTTAAAGCCACTGAGGGGCTATAATCATATTATCACAAATGCAGAAAAAGGAAGATGCCAATGAGTCCACGAAAAAGAAGCCCGAGAAATGCCAAGAGCCAACGTGGCAGAGGCGTTCAGAACTGCCCAGTTGAGACTGGAAAAGAATACGAAGTGGATATAACCGAAACAAGCCCTCAAGGGGAAGGTATAGCCAGAATCAAGGGTTTCTTAGTTTTCGTTGGTAACGCAAAGCCCGGAGACCATTTAAGAATCAAAATCACGACATTAGGACCTATGGGCGCAGGAGCGGAAATAGTCACCTAGGACTTAAGCGCTCTTTTCAGTTCGACCGATTTCACACCTCGCACGCTCAACTCTCATTACTGGTCATTCCAAAACAGAAAACTTGCTGAATAATGAAACTATCTTAGGATCACGCTGTTGCGCCTTTGATCTTTACCTACACTTTAATCTCCATGCTCGTGGTCTTGCTATAACTATGGATGACGTTCCGTGTTGAATACCAGAAGTATCGTTTAGAGGATGCAGTTCAGCCCTGTGACGGTTCAACAGCGAAATTTAGGAACAAACATGCGCGCTAGCCATAATAGCCAGGGTGATTCGCGGCGAATACAAGAATTGTGGTGGACTTGACCCCCAAATGGAAGCGGGCCCGAGGGTATGCGCCCAGTACAGCGAGCGGATACTGTAGATTTCTCCGATCTTCCTCCCTGTTTGATTTCCAGAGGATCGTTTCGTTCATTACGTGCCTTCAACTTTCAGACCTCGAAATAGACAAACCGTGAAGTCTAGTAACATTTGTTGAGTATATAGGATCGTATCAAGACCTGCTCTCGAGCGGAAGTATGTCATGAATTGCCATTATCGCCCAGAAGCGGCGGTATATCGCGCGCGCTAGAAGATTTGGAGATTTCGGTTTCCTTAGTTGAAAGGAAGCTCTTTTTCTACAAGGGTAACTCTGGGAATGTGATAGAGACAATATTTGTCATCAAGATTGTATTCATGCCTACATTGTGGACAGACTTTGACTTTTCTTGCAGCAATGCCTTCCCAATCGATTTCTTCTCCACATTGAGAACAAACTAAAGGTCTTTCTCTGATTGACTTGAAAGGTTCAAACGGTTTGTTGCATTGTGGATTGCCACAGCTATAAATGAGAGAACGATTATAATAGGCATTTCCAAGAAAGCCAATTGTCTCAAGTATTCCAGATAAAGCGGTCAAGTTAGGGTTTTTGAGTTTAGCTACTTCTCTTGTGATTCCCCAAATAGTAGGTTTGTATTTCATAAGAACTTGTTTACGTGAACAGAAATATAAGTTAGCGCGCGCGCTTATTGCGGCATTCGAAGAAACCGCCACGAGATTTGATCGTATTGGTTTCATATTCCGCTCCCTCGGACAATCCAAGGAACTAAAAAGGATATACCTAAACTGGTTATGTGCCGTGCTGTGTGAAAACTGGAATAAACTGGCTCCTCATGTTGCATTGACAAGAAGCGAGCGTGCCAGGAAACAAAATGGGCTGTCTCCACCACCTATTTGGTTCGTCCCTTACTTCGAACAACTAGTCTATGACGCCTACAGATATTACAGGAAATGGATAGGAACGGACGCCAAAATCTTTTGCCTGAATCATGAAGGAAAGGTCGACGTTGAAAGCGTATTTAAAGACTGACATCAAGACATCAGTTTGCTGATGACGTCCGTTTTTAAGTCCACGTTGGTTTGGGATAAAACTAGCGCGCGCCCTCGCCGGCCAAAACATCTAATTTATGAAGATTTTCCAAACATCTATGAAATAAACTCTTCCTCAGTATGTCTGCATCCTTTAGTGCTATAATTAACGCAGCCAAAGAAAGGTCGCCCATATTTGTCTTGCCTCGGGATAAGGTAGCCATCTTCACATTCCGGGCATGCTTTCGCCTGAAAAGAACATTTATCATTGGAGCACAGATATTTTGAGTTATCCTTGTGTAGAAAACCGTTGCCACCTTCTGAGTAATCCTCTCTGCATTTTGGGCAACTCCTCGGAACATAGCCGCAATACGGGCTGTTGCTACATTCGTACCATCCGCGCATTTCATTCCTAACAATAATTGCAGTTACGCAGACTGGACAATTGGTACCCTTCTTCAACTTCTGCCCAGTTGTATTAATCTCATAACCGTTATTTTCTATCTCAGTGACAAAAGTTGAAACATTGAATGGTTCATCAACAACTAAGTAAACATGCTTTCGAGCTCTTGTGATTGCCACATAGAATAGTCGTCTTTCTTCGGCGTTCGGGAAATTTTCACTTTTGGCCTGAACTAAATCTAGTAAAGGGTCATCTTCGATTTGGCAAGGAAAACCGCGTTCTCCGCTTTTTAGCCCTATTACTATGACGAAATGGACTGTACGCCCTTTTGACTTATGTATTGTCGTGTACTCTATCGCAAGCTTAGGATTATTCAATATTAATTCGTCGATATTGCTTGGTCTTCCAATTTCTTCATACCTGTTTAATATCAAGATTTTTTCTTTTTCTTGGGCGTCTCGATTTATTTCGCGAATTATTCTTTCGAGTGCGGATTCCGTTTTTTCTTTGACAATAGTCACAGCAGGTTTATTGTCTTTCTTTTTGCTTATGATTTGTTTGGGTATCTGGAATGAGTTTTCCAGGATAAATCTAGTTGAAAAGTCACACAATTTGTCGCTGAATCTATGAGTCTCCTGTATTAATCGTATTTCGCTAGAACCAAAATATTTTTCGAAATGAGTCATTATAGATATATCGCTACCTGCGAACCGATTGATTGACTGCCAATCATCACCCACGCAGAAGAGTTTGGAGTTATTTTGGCTAAGCAAGGCTTTTAGAAACCTGTATCTACTTTGCGATATGTCCTGAAACTCGTCAACTAAGATATATTGGAATGGAGATATGTACTTGTTCTGTTCAATCAAGTTGGTAGCTTTGTTGATCATGTCATTGAAGTCAATTTCGCCATTTTGCCAAAGATATTCTTCATAGTCTTTGTAAATGACTGAGAATATATCTAGGAAAGCTTTTGTTCTCATATCATCTGGACTAATTTCGCTTTTCAGTGTCTCGAGACTTTTTCCACTTGACTTGAACAAGTTTAGGAAGGTAGACAGAAGCGAGGCCAGAGAATTGACTTTGCCCCTCTCGTTCAATTTATCGAAGATTTGATTGCTTGGGAGTGGAGCAAATACTACTCCTCGTCCCAAGAGTTCCGTTTCGAGTTTTTTCAACAGGTTACCCGCCTGCCTTTCGTAGGTAAAGGTTTTGATCAATGTCGTTTCGTTTTTCTCATGCAAGCCAACTTTCCAATTCATGTCTGCTATGTACTTCTCCCGTGGAACCCAGGGCGCTGTTCCCCCATTTTCATCTATGCCGAAATGCTCTATGTAAATTCCTAATTCTGGAAGGGTGAAATCAGGTTTGTATTGGCCGTGCTCCGCATCCGATGTTTTTTCTTTGTAAGGTTGTTCGTAGATGTAATTTACTCCGTTTACGTAGAGGAAATTGGCAATTTCGCATTCTTCAAGACTCTCCACCCTATGCCCTTGCAGTGCGCGGACTCCATTATCCCTTAAGTATTGATAGTATTCTCCCAGAGAGTTGAACTCGAATATGCTCCTATATGTTTGGAAATACCAAAGGAAGTAATCATTAATGAGTTTGGCAAAATTCTCTTCTTTCATTCTGTTTCTTATCAATTCAAGAATTTTTGATTTGGAGGCAAGCTCATCTTTTGCCAAGGGGGATAAAGTTGGCATGTCTTTTCTTGACTTGCCAATTATTCCACGTCCTAAGCTATGATACGTCTTCACGGTAAACTTGATTCCAGGTTTAATGTTGACTTTCTTTTCATTCTCCTTCGCAACAGACTTGTTGAAAGCTATGAGTAGTACGTTTTCTGGAGCTGTCAGTCCTTTAGATACTATATAGAACGCTTTTCCTAAGAGGGTTGTGGATTTTCCAGTTCCTGCGCCTGCAACTACAAGGTTATTGGCTTCGTCCACGACAATCGCTCTTTTCTGTTCTTCAGTCAAGACATGCCCATCGATTTTTTCAAATAACTCTGATTTTAGAATCTCTTTTTCAACATAACTCTTATTACGCTCTTTTAGGAGCCGCTCACCATCGTTATGGACTGATACAACTAAGTCAAGCGAATCCTGAAAATCGATTTCTGTGACACCCTTTGCCTTACATTGTTCGGCGATGGGGACTAGGTTTCTCCATTGTTCTTTCCACGACTTCAGTTCTCTTTTGGAGAAGTATTGTTGCCTATTATAGAGTGATGTGAAGTCTCTCTCAGCTTGCAGAAATGTTTCTTTAAGTTTCATTGTTTTCTGTCTTAGTATGTTTCTTTCAAGCTTCTCGTTATAGCCAAAAACAAATTGCCTTGACTGCGCTATCTCACTCAGTGTCGAGGAAATAAGTTCTGAATCAAGAAAGTTCAAGGGCTTCAGGTATTCCAGATAAGCTTCGAATGTCCCAAAAAGATTCAGTAATTTCTCCTCTTGTTCCTTTGACAAGAATTCGTGATAAGCCTCTATGGTTTTAAGTTGCTGTCTTTGAGCTTCCAAAGTTTTCCTGATACAAGATTCAACGTTCTTTGTCAGAAGAGCCTTCTGCGTCTCATATTGCAGTATGTGCTGATCGACGTCTCTATAGATGAAACGGCCAATTCCAATTTTCTTCAAAATTCTGCGAATACGCTTAGCTCTCATTAGTTTAGCGATTTGTCGGTTTAGATTTTTCAACTCTTCAACTGCCGATCGCAACGGCATCATTTCAGACACTGATTTTCGGCCACCGCGAGTACTTCAATCAATCAGATATCGGATTTCACTATCCTTGTTTATACCATTTTTCTGTGGTTAGGCGCGCGCGTTTGGTTGGTTGGGGGTAAAGTTTTATCCAACCAACCAACGACGGACGGACCACGACGGACGACGAGCGCGCTATAAGAAAAAGATAAACTTAATTCCTTGGAAAAAAATATATTAGGCCAACCACCAGAAAAAGCGTGTTTGGGTCAAATTATGCCTAATGAACCGACGTGTTGGATTTGTGGCCGAACGGTAAATGAAATTTCTAGTGAACTTTCGGGCAAGACTAAAGCTGAACTCGGAATTGAGAGTGCGATTGAAAAGGCCGAAACTGAAAAGAAGAGTTTTGTGGAGAAAATTAGTCCCTGGCCGCGACAAATTCCAAAAGAATATTCCAATTTTGACTATGACTTTGTGGTTGCGAATCCTAACCAATTCAACTCGATTTCTTATTTTGCGGAACTAAAACAGCTTGAACTGCTTGTACTTGGCGGAATTGCAGAAGTAAAATACAGGGCGCGGTTGGGCGACGGGATCTCGCTTGGAGATTTGTCCGTGTCCCGCTCAGACAGGTCGTCGCTCTTGCAAGCCATAAAAGACTTTGAGAAGAAAGAGGGGCGAGATATTCGAGGCAGTAGCCAAGATATAGATCCAATAAACTTTCAGGGTTTGAAGTTTGGAGACGGTATAGCGTATCTACAGAGACTCGGGATTTTCTATTACGATCAGCGAATTGACATCTTGAAAAGAGAATTGCCGCGTGCTGCGTTGAAGAAGGCTGCTTGGAAACTTAGTCGTGTCAAGTTTAACGATGCTGGCAACGAACTGTGGGTGTGCACCGTATGCGACAGAATAATAAGTAAGTTTTCTGCCGATTATGGAACGAGTTTCAGTTTCGATGAAGACTACCGTGGCACAAGTAATGTCTGAGAATTGTCTTCGACTTGGGAGACCACTTTTTTGATTATTGTATTTATCTTCTTTTTTCTGCTTCGCCCCAAACTTCAGTGGCGCGCGCCGATATTTGAGGAAAACTCGTGAGTCCAGATAGAAACTCGGTCTTTTTCATAGGACCTGTTTTAGCGTGTTGTCAACCGAAAAGTAACAGCTTCTAGCTATGGGCTCGTCAATCGGAGAGGTAACAGAACCGTTTTGTCTAAAACTCTTAACTCTAAGTGTACGAAAATCTAAAAAGGTCGCTTGATTCTAAGCATGAGCAGGTAAGTATATGAAAACCGTAGTTCTACTTTGTGGAGACAGGCGTGCAGGAAAAACGAACACTCTAAAGGTATTCTTTGGTGTTAGTGACATCAAAAGACTCAAACCCATGCAACTACTTGAAACTACAGTGAATGGAAAAAGAGTCTGTGCTGTAGGGCTCACTTCTCCTCAAGAACTTGCAAACGATTTCTGCAACATTGAAAAAGTAGAAAAACGAATAAACAAACGCTTGAAAAAATGTGAGTTAAACTCTCAAGGTCAAGATTATATCTTAATAATTCCATTTACATTGTTTGTGGAAAATGGGAATGTTAACGAGAGATGTATTATCGAACCCATAAAATCGCTCCGTTCCAAAGGTTACAATGCTGTTCCAGTATACCTAAGAAAAGCAACATCTACTTTCTTACATCTATTTGATGCATTAATGAACAGAATTAGGGCAACCACTATTGAAAGTAGTAAGGACTATGATAGACAAGCCGAAGAATTGAAGAAACTCATAAGAGACCTTTGAAACACTCTCATCTTTGATGTGGGCTCGTATCAACCGAAAGTTGACAAGGACACAGGTCAACCGCAGGCTTTGCAGAACCCCTAACAGAACAGCCTAATCAACCGAAGAGGCGACAGAACCTCAAAGGGAAAAATTAATCACTGCTTTAAATCCTCATAATATGATGGTAGCGCGCGCGGCGCGAAGATCAAACTAGGTCGACAGTCTAAAAGCTTCGTCCAAGCAAGCTAGTATCTGCTTAGGAATCTCGTTTGTGTTCATTACCTTTGCGACGCCTAGTCCTATCTCAGGTTTTGACATGTTTGTATGGGTGTTCCTGCGCAGAAGCTTAACTAATTCATCACAGAAATTGTTTGACGTTCTCAAGTTCGAGAACTCTTCTCTTGCCCACGCCGAACCGTCGTGTTTCGGCCAGTATGCAGCACCAGCTTTTTGGTACACTCCATCTGAAAAAGAGTCCTCATACTCAATAGTTCCTACAAAAAACACTTGTCTGTCAATGTCAAAGCCATCTGCCCGCAATTTGTCTGGAGTGAAAACCGAATTAGGATTGCTTTGAGAGTCTTGATCCACCAAAAAGATCACATTTCTTTTGTTGTTGTTCAAGAACTTGGCGAGGCTTCTCACCCCACCACAACCCTCACCATTTATGAGTCTTATTCCTCCAGCCTGCAGTGAAAACCCGCGCAATTTCTTGAAAATTATAGGTAGAGAATGGATTTCTGTCTCTCCTTCAACAACTAGGAAGCATCTTTCATTGAGCATTATGCTGTTTTTAAGGCCCATACAGTCGCTTATTTCATATAGAAACATATCCACAAGCTCAGGATCTTCTGTCTTCAGTGTTTCTATGAAGGTTCGATCTGCATCTTTCTTGAAGTGAACTATGTCAGTGATAGGGACTCGATCAATCAAGTTCAGAGAGTGAGTGCAGATAACTACTGAATTTCGAGTTTTGTCGGAGATTCTTCTTATTATGTCCAATATCTTTCTCTGTGAGACATAGTCAAGATGTGTATCAGGCTCATCAAACGCTATGATCAACTGTCTCTCGTCTCCTGGGGCTTCTGGTTCCGAGAGGATTTTTTCACGCCACTCGTAGACGGCCAAGGTTATCCGTCTTTTTCTCCCTTCTCCCTCTTTGTCAAGATCGATCGATGCGCTGTCAGGTTTTTTGAGCTTCAGTTTAGAGGTTCTAAATCCATGACTGAAATCGAAAGATGGATCTATGTCGATGCCCGCGATATCTGGGCAATACGTTTTGACAATTGTCTCGAAGTCTCTTAAGTCATTTTTCATTTCTTCTTCGATTTCGCTCTGTATAGTGCTCAGTCTTCCCGAGTATTTTTCAGTCTGGATCTTTGTTGAGAAAGACTCGGCAAGTGTTTGATTCACCTCGTTTTCGGGATCCAGCGTCTTGGCGGATCTAAACAGTTTGACAAGAGGAAACTCGTTCATGAAAGCTGGAGGAAGCTCTAGGAAGCCTTCCTGCAACTGTTGGGTTGCCAGCCAAGCTCTGATTTCCCGAATGATGGGATCCTTTGCTCGTCTACTTGTTAGAACGATGCCGAGATCATCAGCAATCTGCTTCAATTCATCTATCGTTACAGAATCAAGATCGCGCTGCAATCTCTGGTCAGGATGGACTCGTGTCTTGTAAAAATACGTCGACGTATTATCTTTTTGCCTAACATTCTTAATGTAAAGTTCACTAGCATTCCATTTCAGTTTTTCCTGTTCTGCTGAAGACAACGAAAAAACGCCCTCAATCAAAATGTTGTCGCATTTGTTGCTTTCATCGACAAATGTGAAATCGTTTTCCTCCACCCTTGCGCGTCTGTCCAAGAAGAGTTTAAGCGCGTCCAACGCCGAAGTCTTGCCGCCGTCGTTTTGGCCCGTAAATATCGTTAGTTTCTTTACGTCAATCCAATCAATGTTTCTCAGACATCTGAAACCTTCCACTCTGAACTTCTGAAGCTTCATGGGTCATCTTTCGCTATTCTCGCAAGAAACAATATATGCCTTTAGCTCTAGGCGTTTTCTTGAGGGCGACGAAAAGTCCAAAGGCAAATATCATTGTGCAACAGAAGGGCCCTACTGGTACGCACTCTATGTACAACAACAGTTAAAAAGATCCTTTCATAAGCCACATTTGGTGACCAAAGTGCTTTCTCTAGTCGATGCTTGGGTGAAGGCGGCAGTGGAGCACAAAACACTTGAAATCACATATTATAGTGGAAGAACTAAGGGGGAAACGACTGTCCGAGAAGTTGAACCTGACTATTACGGTTGGTCAATCAATCACAGAAACTTGGGGTTATGGGCGGTATGCAGGATGAGAAATGACGTTCGATGCTTTAAACAAGAAACCGTTATTAGTTGGAGGTATATCGGAAATTCCTTTGCGCCGAACCCTAGAGGGAGATGGCAGGAACTTGTACCGGTTTATGACAGCAGAGGACTTGCTCGAGAGCAATTCTAGAATTCCCTGGTCTTTGTTCTCAAAGAGGTTAGTACACACCAACGTATGCAAGTGATCAACGCGATGGACTTGAGCTGATTCCTCAAACAGACCTAGAGCTTCACTTCGAGAATTTGCTTGCTACTTTTCACCATGAGCTTTAACGGGTCACTGGAGATTATCTCGATATCTGAGCGGTCAAGGACTCTGTGATGGTTAGGGCAGACAACGCGCGCGCAGCCAGCCATCCCACTAAATCAAGTAACCAATAAGCCTTGCCAAGTGCTGTGGATGCCTTTTCGATGTTGCTCTTGAGAGATTCGTACTCTTGTTTTGTCTTTTCAATGGAGACGCCAACTTCCTGTTGATTCAGATTGATTTGTTCTTTGCCTTGCGTAACAGCCTCCAATTTTCTCGCTGAATCTTCCTCTGCATCAGTTCTCTTTCTATTAGTTTCTGGCACACTACATGCCACCATTGCTCGTCAATGGAGATCCCCTCCAACTTCAATTAATATATGCATGTCTTATAATACTCCCGATGCCTCGGCTCTGTAGAAGTGCGGTTTTTTAGCAATTGGGTTTCAGGACTTGAATCCAATTAGGTATGGGCGCGCGCGGTTTCTAAACAACACATCTGAACTATTGTTTAGTAAAATTTAATACACACCCTTCTAATCAATTATGTAAGAAAAATGCATTTCTCGAGAACAAACAGGTCTTGAGATAAAGCATGAACGCGAGAAATGAAGCCAGCAAAATCATACATTTGCTTGAAGAAGGCAACTTGTATGCTGAATGCCCTTGTCCTGAATGTAGTCAACAATTTTTGCTGAAAGACTCTGGGCTTTTCTACCTTGATGATTTTTCGCAACAAGCAAAAGGGCTTTACCAACAGGAGCTCAAAAAACTCAAGGAGCAAGAGCAGGAAATCAAGAATTTGCGAAAAGCAATGAAGCTAACCTCTAGGACGGGAGCACAAGCTGTTAACATTGGTTTCCTCTTGGAACGCCTTACACCTTGCATGCAGACCTTTCCCTTCGAGCATAACGATTGCAGATCCTTATTCGATCCAATCGATTACCTAATCTTTAATGGCTTGAGCGATCAGCATTCCGTAAACAAAATAGTCTTCATGGACATCAAAACGGGACAAGCCAGACTCAGCAAAAGCCAAAGAGAAATTCGCACTGTAGTTGAGCAAAAGCATGTTTCTTGGGATACTTACAAAATGGGGGCTAAGAAATGAGTTCAGACATAAGCAATTTCTTCGGGCTCCAGCGTCAAATTTTTGGTATATGTCCTGAATGCAATAATCTCTTCCGCTTGAGTGATTGCAAGATATATTCAAAGAAGAAACCCGTTCTCGATTGGATGGACAAGATTGGCGCAGAAAATGAAAGACTAGCAAAACTTCAAGAAAAGCTTGATGATGAAGAAGAGGAAATCCGACAAAAAGAACGAGAGAAAGGCCGTTTGATGGCACAACAAGTGATAAAGAAAATCGACCCAATTTTTGCTCCCCGCAAACTTGCCGCTGATGATGCCAAAGTTCTATTTCACCCCATTGACTATGTGGTTTTTAATGGCATGAACTCGGAAAAGTCGATCAAAGATATTGTTCTACTCGACAAACAAACAGCTAACTCCGCGCACAAGAAAATTCAAGAGAGTATTGAACGAACGATCAACAAGGAAAACTACGAGTGGCAGACCATACGAGTGGAAAAAGACGGCAGCATCAAGATTGAATAGACCCAACAATCAGTTTTTTGGTAACCTAAAACATAACTGATGAATAGACAGGATATCAAGGACTAATATGAAACATAATGTGAATTGCAGATTTACGTTTCAAAATGTTGGGCAAGGATTGTTTTATACTGGCATGATAGATAGTTTCAATTTTGTTTACGATTGCGGTTCTGAGAACGATGTATTCCGTGACCTAGCCTTAAGCTCTTACGCGCGCGGACTTAACCCCAGATGGGTTCGAGTCCAATTCCCTTAATGAACCCCTTCCAGGCTAGCGCGCGCTAAGCTGTGTCTCTTCCCGAACCAGACAAGAAGAAAACTTCAATTAGTTCATTGTTTGGAAGGAATGGGAATTCAAGTCGTCAAGAAAGAGATGAGAGACAAAAGAGTCAAGAAAAGGGTATATCGTGATCTCTCACAATAGTCAGTAACTTGCTCTTTTGATTTCACAGCGTCTCTCCCCTGAGAGCTCGCTTGCAGATAACGTCGAATCTTAGATTCTTAAGAGCGCGCGCGCTTATTGGAAACAACTCTATCGCTAATGAGCGCTGCGCAGACAGTACGCAGCTTGGTCAAGATGGATGAAGTCGCTAAGGATAATGTCTCTAACAAACTGAAGAAAAGTATTCTGAAGGGTAACATTGTTGACTTTGAAATGCTGCATTCACTTCCCGTGTAATCTAGAGGTACTAATAACACGCGCTTTGGTTTGTGCTGCTTGAACCCGTTTGGGTATGAGTCCAGGCAGACCTGTCATGGCCTTTTTTACCGGTAAAGTTAGGTGGGGGTCCCACCCCCCGCACTTGAATTTGGGCTTGAGTTGAGCTTGTCTAAGCCAAAGAAGACTATTTCGTGACGTTGTGGTTGGGGGTTGAAATTTGAACACACATTTACCGGCAAAAATGTAAATGATTCTGAGCCAAAAGGATGGAGGATAAATCAGCATGCGAATCGCAGCTCATAGGTGTCAAATAGCTAATGATCGTGCTTTCCGTTTTGTAGCGACTTCATCTTCCCATACTACAGCGATTCCTTCTTCGTTAAACAATCGCTCAACTAGCTTCATACGATGGGGGTCTTTGGGCAACTTTGTGAAGATTACTCCAGGCGATACATCTTTTCCCAATTCCAATTGTGATTCGATATAACCCCAAATCTGGCGTGCCTGGCGTCTAACGTTTTTGCGAACAGTTGCTAAAGTCATTGCATCCCATTTTGAACACTTAATTTCTGCTACTGCAACCAGTGTTTCATCGCTAGCGACAAAAATATCCATCCTGCCCTTTCGTCCACTCGGCTTGGTAATCGTCTTCTCACTCACGATAGAACCTTCTGCACTTTTGTGCCATTCTTTCTGAATTCTCTTATGAACCTCTTTCCCATGTCGTGAATGTTTAGGCTCATTACTCTCGGTCATTGCAATACACTTGTCTCTTTGATATACACGAACATAAATTGATGCGCAATCGACTACTGTCCATGTTTCCGCGGTTTCTTCTTACGAGCAGTTGTGGCCGTATCTTCATGTTCCGATAATGGTTATGATTTACGTTGCCTTGCTGCAAAAGCTACAAAAATCCGTCCTCGCCCTATTAAGTTGTCTTGCGCAGGAATATGCAGCTCCTTTAGTGTCAAATGGTCCGTGCCACTTGCCATTTCTACCGGAATCTTCCTTATGGATTCCACGCCCCTCTTTGCAGAAGGCACATGCTCCTTTGTGTACTATGGCCTTGCCTCCTCGTTCAACGGTCCAGTTCTCGTAGATCCACCAACTCATGTCCTACTTCTCCATTCCTTGTTTATCTCAACTCTTCTTGCTAACTCGTCATGGCCAGAGGAATCCTTTTAGATCCTCAGCCAAGTTCTCTAATTCCTCCACATCCTCAAGTCTCTCGCTTAATTGTTGGATGTTCGAGTTTTGAGCTTTCAGGAAGTCGATCAATAGACTCGGAGTAAGCTGGCTCTTGCGGTTCGTCGACAAAAGTCCTCTGCACGTCTGTAAATACCACACTGCGGCTTGTGCCTGTAGCGCGCATGCCTGTTCCGAAAATGGTCAAAAATGGTTTTAATTCCGTCTCTTGAATTCCAGACAGACTGGTTGCTACAGAGAAGAGATGAACCTGCGCGAGGTTCAACAGCGTTCCCAAACCCCAAAAGAAGAATAAAAACCATTTTTAGCCAATTTAGGAACAACCATGCGCGCGCTTAGCAGAACCCGGATAAGCATTTAAGGCAAGATAGCCGCATTATGATTTGTGAGGATGCTATGAAAAAAGAGAAAAGCGATTGGCTCCTTTTGGGCATCTGTGTTCTTCTGCTAGTGTTAGTTATCGACATTGCTCTCTTGGTGGGAGCTTTTAGCATTCAAGGATTTAACATAATATATACGAACGATAACGGGAAAACCACGATAACTCTCAATGGATGGTCGGAAATCATCGTTGCAATTGGTGCCGCAATTGGTCTTGCCGCTGGAATCTACGTGAGGTTAGCAAGGAAGAAATGAAGAGGCGTTCTTAGAGAGAGCGCGCGCTAAATGGACGAAAACAAGACGATGAGAAAGATGTCTGAAGTTCCTTCAGCAATCGATCTTGATTTCATAGAGAAAATACTCTTTTTGATTATCGGTTGGCTTCTAGGGTTTCTTGGGACTATGGGATTTGACTTGTGGAAACGATCACGAGAAATAAAAGGATTGAAAAACCGAATAAAAGAGGAACTTGCGATTATTAGAACTGAAATAGACTCGCAATTGAAGAGAATTGAAGGAGAATTAATTCAAGGAAGGTCCTACAGATCTTCCGTTTTCAATGCACTCAGAAATGATCTAATCTGCAAACTAGGCGTTGAAACTTCCAGACAAATTGAGATCACATATGCACAAATCAATTGTCTAGGTGCAAATTCCTTACGTGGACAATGCGAAGCAGCACTGAATTCCATAAACAATACTCTAAAGGCACTCAGTTGACTTTGAAAAAGCAATTTTCTAGGATACTGTCCTCTTAATCGGCATGATGAATGCTGAAAGTTTTTAGAATGCCGTTAATGTCTATACTAAATTCGCAGTTGATCGCTCGCATGAGAAGGAAGCTTGGCTCGCTTATTTGACCAAAACTCTACTTATAACCGAGAATTGATGTACCTTTTTTGACACCGTTCAGAATATCGTTCACAGTTTTAGCGTAAACAAAATATGTTTTGCCATCGTAATCAACGTGGATATACACTTTGTTTTCCTGCAGATGCATGTAACCTTTCTTTCCAAACCCCGTTTTGTTTGAAAGCACACTAACCTGTCTATGCCTTGAACTCGATTACTTATTCCCTTCTACTGCAGATACAACCTTGCTGAAAGGTCATAGATAGCGTTTATGAAATCAAAATTCATATCATAAAGTCGAAAATCAAGACATCAATCCTCGCTACTCCATTAGCTAACAAGATGAGAAATCAGAGAGAAAACATGCTTGGTTCGGAAGCGCGCGCGCTCAGTAACCGCCGCAGTTATAATGCCCAGACGGTTCCCTTCTTCTTCGTCTCGGATGGGCATTTCCACCTTGAGGCCATGAATCAAACCAAGGCTTCGGTCCCGTATGGCCTAATTTCCAGTAGTTCAAGCTTGAGGTTCTAAATCTGTCTGACGCTTCTGTTGCAGGGTTCTTAAATGCTTCCACGTTTGTGGCGAATCCTTCTCCTTTATGTTCGCCTTCTTCTTTCCATCGCTCAGCTTCCTCATGTCCAATTTTCTTTTTAACATGATTCTCCTTTGCCCATTTTTCGTTTTCCAACAATTCATCAATCTTGTTGGGCATCAAAGCTCCTCAATAATGAAAGAGCAAAAGATTGGTATATCCTTATCGCTATCAGTCGGAAAGCAAACACAAACATCTACTTTGCGAATTGTATGTCTCGGTACTTAGTTTTTCCTGATGCTTTTTCAATGTTTGTCTTGATCTGCTTAGCGCGCGCGCTCACATTTTAAAAAAGAGGGTTTGTGCGGGAGAAGCAGGGTGTAGTGAGGAGACTTCCTCATCATCCGAAATGTTAGGTTACCATTTAATAAAAAGGGAGATTTCGGTATAAATTACAGTCTGGGAACGGTAACTCCCGGGCTACCATTCTGATGCCGTAGTTGGCAATCCGAAAGAGAAAAGAGTAATTGCCCACACCAAAGTAGTTGGTCGGATCATTATCATTGTCTTGGATGGGTAATGGCAAATGCAAAACGAAAAGAACAACGTGGAGGAAAGAACGAAAATCCTACAAAATGTGATCAAAGGATATCTGAATCAGCGTGTGATGGATCCAACCTTTGAAACAATTGAAAAAGATTTCAATGCAATTGATAGACTGGGAAGCGTCTTGATTATACTTACTGTTTCCTCTGATGCAATAAATAGGAAAGGTAGCAAGTTTGATGAGGAACATGCAAAGAACATGTCCTACGAACGCTTCATGGATATTACAAGCACTTTGACTAACATAGCGAGCTCTAATTGTGAGCAAATCAAAGAGAATGAGCTCAAGGAACTGAGAGGTATTACGTGGGATTTGTGTTCGAGAAGGTGTTTGCTGAATTATCTGAGTAGAGAACTGCAGTGGGTCACAGTTTCAATTCTGTCTGCGTCGTATATCAGTTCGATTGTTCTGCTTAGAAGCGTCTTTGAATTGCTGATAGGAATCGCAACTCGTCAAACAGGCTCCATGACTAGTAGAATACGCAGCATTTGGTTTCTTTCAAAAAATGACAAGAAGAGGCTCAGCAAACTTTGGGAAGAGCTATGCGGTTGGGCACATCCATATGGGAACTGGGTGAAAAACACATGCTCAGTTTTTATGGGCTACAAGCCAATGTATCATCAGATTCTTTGTGAGAATTGCGTCGGAAAACTAGAACAGATTACAGATTTTCTACTTGTTGTAACGACCAAGAAATTCAAAATTGGCAAAAAGGATATCCGAGAGGAATTGGCGAAACACAAGGTTTGCTTGTCAAGGTATCCATTATTCATGGGCATGTAGCGTCAATAAGGGATTCGGTGCACAAAAGCACCAACGAAACTCATAAAAAAAGGAGGGTTGCGCGGGAGATATCTCCACCATAAGGTGCTGGCAGTTTATGACATACTTTCGCTCGAGGGCGCGCGCTCCTGATGCGATCTTGTATACTTAACAAATGTTACTAGACTTCACGGTTTGTCTATTTCGAGGTCTGAAAGTTGAAGGGACGTGATGAACGAAACGATTCTCAGGAAATCAAACAGGGAAGAAGACAGGAGAAATCTAGAGTATCCGCCCTCTCTGGCGCGCGCTACGGACGACGGTTAATGGACAACTATCCATATGCTTTCAATGTACGGCTAAAACCTATAGCCGCTTCAGGATACATCTGGATACCACTGGAACAGGATAAGGATAGGATAGTGAGCAAATACTACGAGGGGTAGAATTCACTAGCGCGCGCAAGCTTTAGCGTGTCTCGAAACTCCCGAGTATCCTTGGCCCTCCTGGATCTTCAGAATCTCGAGAGTTCTGGGGGAATTCTGGAGAGGCTCCTCTTGGGTGTTCCTGGTATCTGAAGTCGCTTTCTATACATCTCGACTTATCTGGAGATATAAGGACGCCTAACATCGGTTTCTTTGCAAAGAGGAGTTAATCGGGCATGCGATTTTGTTATGCTGGTATCCACGTAAGTAACAAATTCGCCGCTCTGAAAACGCTTACTGAAGGCCACTTCAGAACAACCCTTCCAGATGTTTCCATGCACGTTCCAGAATTCTCGAGAGATAACCAGATTGCTCTCTGGCAATCAAAGAACGAGACCCTAGTAAGAACCGTCTCGAGCTCTATTCCATCGTGCTGTCACACTGGAGGCAATACCGAAGTCTTGGTTGAACCTCTCGAGAATCCTCTGAGAAACCTCGAGATGCCAAAGGCACTTCAGGACGTCGCTGAAGAAGTCTGACTAATTATTGAAACGATGGTGATGGGAAATGTCGACCGATTTTCGAGCAAGTTCTCGACTGAGAACTCTGTCAGTTCGATGAAGTATCTAGAGACAATCTGAAGACAG
>Ga0315277_10003944_pt1 | contig 19934 bp, 15 predicted proteins | sample YL17G05_15_MG_FD_203695 | JGI IMG/M metagenome (GOLD analysis project Ga0315277, IMG submission 203695) | Sediment microbial communities from Yellowstone Lake, YNP, Wyoming, USA - YL17G05_15 | ecosystem: Environmental > Aquatic > Freshwater > Lake > Sediment | place: USA: Wyoming | collected... | reverse complement strand
GGCTGGTCCTCTCGCGCCAGACCCACCTGCTGGGAATCTGCATGAGCCCGCGGCCGTTGAGCCCGGAATCGCTCCTGCTGTTTTACGGCCTGTTGGCCGGGGCGGCCGATCCGATCCGCAAGCTCTCCGACGTTTTCAGCGAACTGCAGCGGGCCGCGGCAGCCAGCGAGCGGATCTTCGCCCGGCTGGATCGCCAGCCGGAGGTCCGCGACCCCGTCCATCCCGTGCCCGCGCAGCGCCACCGGCGGGACCTGGTCTTCGAGGGCGTCCATTTCGCCTACCAGCCCGGCCAGCCGGTGCTGCGGGACGTCAATCTGCGGATTCCCTTCGGCCAGACGATCGCCATGGTGGGCCCCAACGGCTGCGGCAAGACCACGCTGGCGAACCTGATTCTGCGGTTCTACGACCCCACTGCCGGTACGATCCGCCTGGACGGCGTGTCGTTGAAGGACATCCGGCTGCGTGATCTGCGCGGCCAGATCGGCATGGTCACCCAGGAGACCCTGCTGTTCGACGACACGATCCTGAACAACATCCGTTACGGCTCGCCCCGCGCCTCCCGCGACCAGGTGATGGCGGCCGCCAGGCAGGCGCTGGCCCACCAGTTCATCGAAAGCGAACTCTCCGAGGGATACGAGACGGTGGCCGGTCCGATGGGTGGGCGGCTGTCGGGAGGGCAGCGACAGCGGATCGCGTTGGCGCGGGCGATCTTGCGGGACCCGGCCATTCTCATCCTTGATGAGGCTACCAGCCAGGTCGACCTGGAGAGCGAAAAGGCGATCCAGAAGGTCCTCGAAGAGTTCACCTGCCACCGCACCACGGTGATGATCACGCACCGGACAGCCATCCTGGCGCTGGCCGATCAGATCGTGGTCATGCAGTCCGGACGGATCCTGGACACCGGCAGCCACGACGAACTGCTCGCCCGCTGTGAGTTCTACCGCCGGCTCTACCAGATCGAGTTCGAGGAGCCGGGCGAGGCTGCGAAAACCCCGTTGGCGGCGTAAACAGACGTGCCCGATCCCCGAGAAGCAAGTGGCACCGGCGTCTCGCCGGTGAAAACAAGGGGGCACATAGCGGCCCGAGGGCACCCACCGGCGAGACGCCGGTGCCACTGTGTCCTCTGAGCGCGGGTGAATCCCGGGAATCAGGTAAGATACGCCGATTCCGGGATTGGTCCGCGCCAGCGCGATTGCCAATCGGCTGGCTCCCGCCCATAATGGTCGGTGGAGGGCCAGCGAAAACTGGCCGACGCTCTGCGCGCCGGAGACGACAACGGGGGGGCTCCGCGGTGGCCAACCGCGACAACCATTACGAGGCGGCCTTCGAGGCGTACCTCCGCAGCCGCGGCGTACCCTACGTGGCGGTCGACGAGGCCAAGCGGAGTCTGCTCTCCGACGGGGCGTCGATCAAGAGCCTCGATTTCATCGTCTCCGCGCCGTGCAAGACGACCTGGCTGGTCGACGTCAAAGGCCGGCGCTTTCCCAGCGGCGACGAGACTACGCAGTACTGGAAGAACTGGTCGACCTGCGACGACCTCCAGAGCCTGGCCCAGTGGGAAGCGCTGTTCGGCCAAGGGTTCTGCGGGCTGTTCGTGTTCGCCTATGACATCCTGGGGGACCGCGCCCCGTTGCCCGAGGCGCAACTCTTCGAGCACCGCGGCAGTCTCTATGGCTTTGTGGGGGTGCGGCTTTCGGACTACGCGGCCTATGCCCGGCGGATCTCGCCCAGTTGGGACACCGTGGCCATGCCCACCGCCGAGTTCCGCCGGCTGGCCCGGCCCCTGGAGGAGCTGCTGGGGCTGGAATAGGGAAAAAGGGGACAGGTCCAATTTGCCGGAACGGCCCGCGACCAACCTTCGGTCGGTGCCCGGCTTCGCACAAATTGGACCTGTCCCCTTTTTCCTCCCCGCCTCTGCGGCTGATCTTGCCAGGGCGGCTTCCTTTCCCGTCGGGTGGCTGGGGTCGAGCGAAGCGAGCCCCCAGATGGACCTGCTGGGGGCAGCCTACGGCTGACCACCAGCCACCCACGCACGAACTTGCCACACACGATCTTGCCGGCCGGCTTCCTTTCCCGGCCGGCTCGGTTTAGAATGGACTGACAGTGGTTTCAGGTCCGGGCAACGGGTGACTGGGGTCAGCATGTACTATCTCCGATCGATCTGGCGAAGATTCAAGCCGCTGGCTGTAGTGGCGGCCTGCTGGCTGGCCATCTACGGGACGGCCCTGGCCAGGGAGGCCAAGCAGCAGGCCGAGGAGAAACACGGCGTGGGGTCGTGGATCTCCTCCTATGCCCTGGTCCTGCTGGCCATCGTGCTGGGGTTGCTGGGCGTCTGCCTGACCAGCCGTCGAAGAGAACGCGACAAGCCCGAGACTTACGCCCAGACGAAGCTCGTCCAAGACGAGAAGAAGCACTAGTGCTCTGCCAAGCCGTTCTTGACGGGTTGGGTGCCATGCCCACGTCGCGCAGCAGCGTGGGCATGCTCACGCAAGCGTGAGCGTGGCACCTGCCACTTATCGCTTGGCGGACCACTAGACTCCACCGTCGGCCGTCTTCTTCCGCGCTGCCGGGTACTTGAGGAACTTCGGTCGGGGCAGCGGGTGTCCGCCTTTGCGAGTGCCCAGGAAGGCGGCGATGCGGTCGACCACCCGTTGCTGCTGCTGGGCGGTCAATTCCGGAAAGATCGGCAGCGCCAACACCTCCTCCGCGGCGCGGAGGGTCTCCGGCAAATCGCCCGGCGCGTAGCCCAGGTGGCGGAAGCACTCCTGCTGGTGCAGCCCCAAGGGGTAGTACACCTCGGACCCGATCCGGGCCTCGGCCAGGAACTGCCGCAAGGCGTCGCGGCGTTGGTCGGGCACGCGGATGACGTACTGGTTCCAGACGTGCCGCCTTTGTGGGGCGACCAACGGCAGGCCCAGGACGCGATCCAGCCCGCCCGCCACGAACATCTCGGTGTACCGCCGGGCGTTGGCCTGACGCATGGCGGTCCAACGGTCGAGGTGCGGCAGCTTGACGTTCAGCACGGCGGCCTGGAAGGCGTCCAGCCGGCTGTTGATGCCCACCACCTGGTGGTAGTACCGCGGCCGCATCCCGTGGACCCGTAACAACCGCAGCCGGTCGGCCAGGTCGTCGCGGTTAGTGGTCAACATCCCGCCGTCGCCGGCGCCGCCGAGGTTTTTGGTGGGGTAGAAACTCAGGCAGCCGATCTCCCCCATCGAACCGGCCCGACGCCCGGCAAGCTCGGCCCCGATCGCCTGCGCAGCGTCTTCCACGACCACGGCCCCGGCGGCCTGGGCGATCCGACAGATTGCGTCCGTCTGGGCACATTGCCCGAACAAATGGACCGGCACGATCGCCTTGGTGGCCGGCGTGACCAGCCGCTCGACCGCCATCGGGTGGACGTTGAAGGTCCCCGGCTCGATGTCGGCGAAGACAGGCCGGGCCCCCAGTCGCGTGACGGCGCTGGCGGTGGCGAAGAAGGTGAAGCTGGGCAAGATGACCTCGTCGCCCGGCCCCACGTCACACGCCATCAGTGACAGCAGCAAGGCATCGCTGCCGGAGGCACATCCGATGGCATGTTTCACCTGGCAGTAGGCAGCTACGTTCTTTTCGAGCTGCTCCACCTCCGGCCCCAGCACGAACCACCCGCTTTCCCACACCCGGCCCAACGCGGCCGCGATCTGCTCCTTCAATTCGGCGTGCGGCCGTCCCAGCTCCAGCAGTGGGACGCCCTGCTGCCCGGAATTGGCGTCGGCTTGACTCGTCGATGATGAGGCCATGTTTCGACAATCTGAGCTTCAGTAACCCCCTGCCGGACGAATGGCCAAAACCCCTGGCCAGAAACGGGCGACACGTTAGGCGTTCCTGCCCGGCGAGTCAAGGTCGACCTGCGCGCAGCCGGGGAGCCGGGTAGCTGTGTAGCTGGCTGGCCGGCCGTGGCGGGCGGTGGTGCCATGGGACCCTGAAAACCGGCGGAGATCTACACGCGACAGGGGGCCACGGCGGTCCCCCCCGGCGCCCCGATTGGGCTCGAAGGGCGTTGACGCCCAGCCCGACAGGCTTCTAAAATGTGACTGCCGGGCCCTTTACAGACGTCCGAAGTCCCCGTAGTTCAATCGGATAGAATGTCGGCCTCCGGAGCCGAAGGTTACTGGTTCGAATCCAGTCGGGGATATTGGCTTACGGCCATAATGAAGTCCTCTGGCACGCTTCGTGGCAGAGAGGAGTCCCCGCCTTGCCGCACTTCCGTTCAATTGCGGGCGAACCGGGCGTCAAGACCGTAGAGGTCTTGAATGTTGGGTGTGCGCTTGCTGCTGGTCGCTGGTCTGGCCGGTTTGTGTGGAACAAGCCGGAGCCAGTTGCCGGCAAACCAGAGCCTGTGACGGCGAGCCCAATCCGGGGGTAGATGAGCGACCCCGAGCCACAGGCCGGGATCTTCAGCGTGCGGCTTCGCATTCCGCGACCTTGCGGTCGTGGAAATCGTCGGTCAGCAGCCCCTCTTCAAAGAGGAGCTTGAGCTGTCTGAGGCGTCCTGCGGCTTGCTGCTTGGTGAACTTGGGTTTTCCCGCCGCCGGGTCAACGGCTTCTACCGGGGGTTTCGTCTCGACCGCGGACGGCGCAGGGGCGCGGGGGACGCGCTTGGGCGGGGGCTGGTAGGATGGGTCGAAGACCAGGACCTTCAGTTCTTCCGCGGGAACGAGATGCCGCCAGAGGAAGGCCTGCATCCGGTCTTCCGCCGGCACGGCCTGATGGGCGACGTCCCGCTGCCCAATCTTCGCGCGGCCTTCGACGCAGAGGCTGACAGGTTGCTTGGCATCCGTCAGGTCCGTCCTCACGGTAAGCCGCGTTACTTCCTGGGTCGGGGAGAGTGAGCTGGGAGACGATGAGAAACCCGCCGGCGGGTCTTTCAAGCCCAGCTTGATCGGGCCGGTGAACCCGTCTTTCCGGATAGCATGGACGTTGACGGGGCCGGTGGCCTTGCCGCGCAGCGCGAGGCTAGACGGCACGACGTACAACGCGAAATCGGGCTGCGGCGGGCTGATCCGCAGACGGTAGGCATACTCTTCACCGCCCTGGCGCGCGACGTCGCCCAGGTGAACGCAGTAGGTTCCGTCGGCGGGCAGCTTGACCATGAGGTAGGAATCGGCGTGGTGCGTGTTCACCCCGGCTTCCGGGTCTTCGCGATCATCGCTGAGCGCCAGCAGTTTGCCGGTCGCGTCGCTGAGCTTCAGCAGGGAATCGAGCGGGGAATCGAGCCGACGCGCAGAAACCTCGACGACGACCGTATCGCCGGCACGACACGCGACTTGGAACACGTCCCAGTCATCCGGAGCATCTATGCGCCCGTTGATGATGATGGGAAGCTCCACCTTCTGTGCCTGCGACGGGTCGTTGTTGGGTTCCTTCTCGGAGGATTCCGGCAGCGTGTCCAGAGCGAAAGGCAGGCGGTTGGAAACAAATCCCTGCTTGCACGCGGCGACCGGATAGATTCCCGGCCCTGCGTCGGGTGCAGGTGGCCTGAGCTCGGCCGTCTCCAGATTCCAGCCTTTCATCTGGATCGTCACCGCAGCGCCCACTTGGCCGCCCAACGGGAAGATGCTCGTCACAAACGGCAGCTCGCCGATGCTGACGCGATACACAAAATCCTCGCGACCGCGGTAGATGGCGTCGGTGATCTGGAGCACATATTCGCCGTCTTCGGGCACTTCATAAAGAATAACCGGGTCGGGCTTGAAGCGGTAGTCGTCGCTATACGCCACCTCCTTCCCACGGGCGTCGTACAGCGCCATCACCGGCTGAAACCAGCCCGGAACGGCGTCGGCGATATACGGGATCAATTGCCGCGCCTGGGCAGAGATCACCAGCCGCTGACCCTTGCGGGCCTGGAAACGATACCGGTTCACTTCGCCGGAAGCGATCTGGCCGTTCACGGTGCACGGCACGGTGACGCGATCCTCCACCTCGTCTTCCGGTCTCTTGCGCAGCGCGAGTTCCTCCTTGCCGAGCACCTGAACGCTGGCGCTCAGCATCGGCTTTCTGGAGACTTCGGGCAGTTGGCCGACGTGGAAAACCAGCGGGTTCGACACTCCGCGCAGCGTTGCCAGGGTTAGCTCCCGCGGGCCAGGTTTCGCGTCCGGAGCGATGGCGACCTCGACCATGACCAGGCTGGAGATCGCAGCGCAGGCCGGCCTTTGGACGTGTTCGGCAAGTCGCCTCTCGATCCTTGTCATCAGCTCCGGCGTTGCCTCATCCTTTCCCGGCGACCCCTGCGACTCTCGCTTCAACTCGGTGAGTTGCTCTTTTAACAACGTGATCTCTTGGCCTAATCTCCGGTAATACTCGACCACCTTGGCTGAAACGCCCGTGCCGGAGACAAGCACCTCGTTGACATTGTCCAGACCTTGCCCGCCCAGCCTGACCTGGAACGTAGTGCCCTGCTGGCCGCCGGCGGGATAGACAAAACCAATATACGGTCTTACCTGGGCCTGTGCCGCGGGCGCGATCGGCAGCAGGCCGGCCAGTCCCAGGACCGCAAGTTGAACTCTGCTCATCGGCCCCTCCATTGCCTGCGATTGCCAGGGATTAGGGATTGGGGATTAGTGGGGGTGTGCCGCGTCTACGGGAGGTTCTAACAGCCTAATCCCCAATCCCCAATCCCTCTCCCCTGGCCCTCCTCCTTCACATGATCTCCGTCAACAGTCCGGCCGATTTCACACCTTCCGCTGCGGAAGGCAACACGTGGGCCTCGAAGCCCATAGGATGGGGCAGCCTGGCGTTGGCGTCGATGCCGGCCAACTGATAGATGCTCCCCAGCAGATCCACCGGATACACGGGCCTGTCTTTGACTTCTTCGGCTTTGGCATCCGACGAGCCGACCACCTGTCCGCCCTTGAATCCGCCGCCGGCGACCAGGACGGAGAAGACGTTGCCATAGTGGTTGCGCCCGCCGTTCCAAGGCGGTTGCCAGTCCACCTTGGGACTCCGGCCGAACTCGCCGCAACACCAGACGATGGTGCTCTCCAGCAGGCCGCGGTCTTTGAGATCCTCCAGCAGCATCGCCAGACCTTGGTCCAGTTGCGGCGCCTGTCGGCGCATGGTCTGGAAGTGCCCGCTGTGCGTGTCCCAGCCTCCGGGATAATTGATGACGACGTAGGGGACACCCGTTTCGACCAGGCGGCGGGCGACCAGGCAGTCCTGCCCGAATGTATGGCGGCCGTAGCGATCTCGCAATTCCGGTTTCTCTTTGGAGAGGTCGAACACCTCTTTGCCTTGGCCCAAGATCAACTCGTAGGCCGCTTCCTTGGCTTCCTCAGCGGCCGCCAACTGGGGACTGGCTGCCATTGTGTTGCCCAGCGTGTTCAGCTTCTGGAGCAATTCGCGTCGAGCCTTTTGCCGGTCGTCGGTGATGCCTCGGGCGACGATGCCTTCCACCTCGAACCGGGACGTGCTCGGGTCGCCGCCGGTGGCAAAGGGCTTGTACTTCGGCCCCAAGAAGCCCTCTTCGGAAAACCGCCCCTGCGACCGGGTCAGCACCACGTAGGGCGGAATCAACCCCTTGTATCCGGGGCTCTTAAACAGCGCGAACACGGCCCCCACGCTCGGATAAGCCAGCCGCTCGCCGGGCGTGTGCCCGGTCTGCATCAGGTAGGCCGCGGTTTCATGGCCGTTGTTGCGGTGGGTCATGCTGCGGATCAGCGAATACTTGTCGGCCTGCTTCGCCAGCAGCGGAAACAGTTGGCCGAGCTGGATCCCGTCGACGTTGGTGGGAATCGCCTTGGCGAGCTCACCCATGTAGTCGCGGCCCGAGTCCGGTTTCGGGTCCCAGGTGTCGTTGTGCGACATGCCGCCCCACAAGAAGATCTGAATCACGGATTTCGCCGTGACTTTGGCTGGGGCGTTGTCGGGCTCGGGCACCGACTGCACGGCTGGTTCGGCGGCCGCCAAGGCATCAGGGCCTAGACGTTTGGCCAGCAGCACCCCCGCCGCGCCCCCGAGGCCCCGCATGATCGCTTCGCGCCGCGAGACTGGCACCGCGCTCGCTGAACCCTTGCTCCTGCCCATGATATCAGTCCCCTTTCCCTCTCAACTGGATCGAATTGGCAGCACAGCGTCCCGATCCATCTGGATCGACTCGACGACATAGCCCGCTCTTTCCACGTCATGAATCGCGGAGGCAATCGCCTCTTGCAGCGACTGATGCTCCCGGTCAAACTCCAACTCCAATCCTTGGCCATGGACGCTAATCGAGCAATCATCACACCCCGCCTCCCCTAGTGCATCAGTAGCAGCTAACAATTCTTCATCGGATAACTGCCCTGTAAACGGTCCACCAAGGATCAAGCGGAAGTGATATTCGGTCATGGCGTGAACTGTTTAGGAATCGGCATGCGTAGGAGTTCCGCGAGAATCAGTGCCGATAAAGAAACTCATCGCTGTTGATCAACGCCCAGGCGATGTCCACCCAGTCAGCGGGCCTTTTCACCGGGCCGGCCTTGCCGGGCTTGACGGCCTTGCGTACCGGGCCGGGCGGGGCGTACTCCTCCACGCTCTTGACCTCGTCGGCCGTGGGGAAGCGCGAAAGAATCGTCAGGTAAAGCTCCTCCACGATCTCATCCCGTTTGCGGCCGGAATCGAGGATGGCCTTCAGCTTGGGGCCTTGCTCAAGCTTGCGCTGGATATGGCTCGAATTCAGCATGTGCAGCCACTGGGCCGGGACAGGCTTGTTGACCCGCTCGTTTTCCATGCCCGTGGCCCGCGCCGAACGCCCGAATAAGGCCAGGAAGGAACTGGTGATGCTGCCGTCCGCAATCGCAATCGCCGGCTTGTCTTGGGGAATGTAAGTAAAAGGCTCCGGGATGGCGCTGGTATAGAGATCCGACGTGCCGGCGATCTTGTTGATGGCGTCGATCAATACCTCGGCATCCAAGCGGCGGAGCGAATAACTGGCAGAATTGGCCTCGGCTTGGGGAACGCTGAACCGGGGCATGGAGGAGAACTGGTACGTGCTCGAGTTGAGGATCAGCCGGTAGAAGCGCTTCAGATCGTAGTGGCTCGCCACCAGCTCCTTCTCCAGATAGGCCAGCAGCTCGGGATTGCTCGGCGGGTTGTCCTCTCGAATGTCGTCCGGCTCGTGGATGACCCCCCGCCCCAGCAGCCAAGACCAGACGCGGTTGGCGATGCAGCGCGTGAACCAAGGGTTTTGGGGAGTAATCAGCCAATCGGCGAAGACCTCGCGCGGATCCCGGTTCGGGGGCAACTGGATCTTGGTTCCGTCCGGGAAGACGGCCGTTGGCGGCGGACCGCTGGTCGGCTGCGCAGCCTCCGCCGGCGACGCGCCTTGCGAATCGCCGCCGGCGGCCTTCTCCGGCGCGGCGTTGGTCGCCACGGCGCCGCCACGGAAAGGATCCCAGAAAACGACCTCCTCCTTCCACTCGCGGGTGGGCTTGTAGCCGATCTGCGAGAAGAAGACCGCCATGCCCGGCAAACGGTCTTTCGGCCAAGACTCGGCCCGCGATCCCATGAACGTCAAGGCCACGGCGGTGGCGACGCCCTCGGGAGTCCTGTTCTGGACGGCGCGGTAGAAGTTGACCGGGCCGACGCGGAAATTGCTGCCGCTGGAAGTGAGCAGCTCCCGGACGAACTTGTCGTACGACTTGTTCTCGGCGATGGACGCCCGCACCCAGCGGTGATACGCCTGCGCCGCATTGGGCCAGAGATTGACGGGGAATTCGGCCTTGATTCGCAGAATGTCGCCCCATCGCATGGCCCAGTAATCCGCAAATTCATCCCGCTCCAGCAGGCGATCAATCAACACACGGCGCTTGTTGTTCGTGTCCGGATCCTGAATGAACTCTCGGGCCTCCTTCGCGGTGGGCAGCGTGCCGATCACATCCAGATAGACCCGCCGGACAAACACCGCGTCGGAGCAGAGGACGGGCTGGATGTCCAACGAAGACAACTTGGCGAAGACTATTTCGTCAAGCTGGCTCGCAGGTTTCGGCCGGGCAGGACTCTCAAAAACGTTTGGCGCCGTCTCTGGCGTCGTGGCTCCGGGCGCTGCGGCGGAGTCGGGCACCGACCGTAAGGTTGGTCCGGCGACCGCCAAGAAGACAACCGCCGAGATCAAGCACGTCTTCATCATGCCTTCTCGCTCCAAACAGGGGTCACGTCGCTCCGCGCGGTGCCCAAGCGAGGTTGTGACGCCCGGGGGGATCCTGGGCCAAATCTACGATCCGGCAGCCATATTGGGGGGTTATTTGCCTGCTGGAGTAGCGACACGGGCCCCGACGCCTTTCCGTATTCGTCCGGCCCGGAGCTCCTTGTGGCGACGACAGTCCTGCTCCGTCCACGATACTCGACTCCTCCTTTCCGCTCAAGCTTTTCTCTGGAAGCCATCGTCTGCCGAATCCACGAATCTGGGGTCCGCGCCACCCGGTACAGCCGGCCCAATCCTCACCCGGGACCGGGGCATCGGGCCCTCGGGAGCGGCAGCCGGCTATAGTCGGCTTGGCCCGGGCGTCGATCACAATGAAGAATGCGGAATGCAGAATGCAGAATAGGTCCCTCGAGTCGTGGGGGTAACTCCGCTGCTTAGGTTGTGCATGAGCATGTAGTTCACGTTTTCTGATTGTGCATTCCGCATTCTGCCTTCATCATTCTGCATTGCCAGGAGGCAACCTCCCGGAGGACCCAACCATGTGGCGATCGTTCTTTCTGGCCGTCGGAGTATTCCTGATCATCCTGGGCGTGGAATGCCTGGCAGTCGAGACGGTGAATCTGAGGGCGCACGAGGCCCCGGCGCGGTCGGTCTTGCCGTGGGACAATGGGGCGAAGCTAGGGCCCCACAAGACGCTCACCCCGCCCCCTTGGGCCCCCTGGAGCCTGCTCTCCACCGGGGCGGTCGTCTGCCTCTACTCCTTCACCATCCCCGGCCGCGTCAAAGGCGACGGGAAATAATGCAGAAGGAAGAAGGCAGAATGCAGAATGAAGAACGTTCTCTTTGGCCTGACTAGAATCGACTGCTAGAGTCGTTGGTTCTGCATTCTGCATTCATCATTCTGCATTCATGATTCTGCCTTCTGCATTTTTCCTTCCCCCTACTCCCCTTCGCGGAACCGATCGAAATACTCCTTGACCTGCTCCTGGTGCTTCCGGGGGATGTTGCGATTGGTCAGGGGATCGGTCGTCGCCCGGCGGGCTGCGTCGAACTGCTGCCGGATCTCCTCCTTCGGGTTTCCCTTGACGTTCGGACCCTCCACCAGCTCGGTCACGACGGCCGCGCCCACGCCCGGCTTCTGCCTGACCTGGGAGTCGTAGGTGGCCGTTTGGTCTTGGGCCTCGGGCCTGGGGCCTTGGCCCCGGCCGGGCCCCATGCCCATGCCGGGAGGTCCCTGGCAGGCCTTGCAGCCGGCGCCGCCGCAGTTGGGGCAGTTCATCTGGTTTCGGGCCTGGCGAAGCTGCTCCATCGCCTCGTTGAGCATGTCCATCTCATTGAGCTGCTGCTGGAGAGCGGCCTGGAGTTGGCCCAGGGCGTCGGCGGCCTCGGCAAGCTGCCCCTCGCGGAGGCATTGGGCACACTGGCCCAGCTTGTCGGCCATCCCGTCCAACTGCTTCATTTGCGGGCCCTGTTGCAAGAGCTTGTTGAGCTGCTCTTCGAGCTTGCCGGCCTCGGCCAATTGCCCGGCCTGGCGCAACTGGCCGATGCGGTTTTGCAGGTCCTTCTGCGCGGCCTGGTTGGCCTGGGCCAGGTTCTTGAGCTTCTCCTGCAACTGTCCGAGCTGTCCGCCCAACTGCTGCTTCTGCTTCGCGTCCAGGTTGCCGCCGGCCAGCTCTCGCTTGATCTTCTCTAGCTCCTCGGCGGCCTTCTTAAAGTCGCCTTCGCGGACCGCCTTGGCAAACTTGTCGGCCGGTCCGCGGTCGAGGTTCTTCAGTTGGTCCAGCTCCTGCTTGATCTTCTCCGTGCCCAGCTCGCTGCGGCGGTCCTGCAACTGCCGCGAGAGATCGTTGAGCGTGGCCAGGGCCTTCTTGCGTTCGGTCTGTCCCTTGGCCATGTCCCGGGTGCCCTGCTCGAGCCTCTTGAACAGCTCCTCCGCGTCCTTCAAACCCTGCTGCTGGGCCTTCTTCTCGCGCTCGGCCAGCTTCTCGCGGAGCTTCTTGGCCGACTGCTCGACCTGCTGCTTGGCCTTCAGGGCGTCGGCCTTGGCCACGGCCGGGTTTTCGGCCATCGGTGGAATCAGCGCCACCAGCACGGCCAACACCCCGGGCAGCAGCGGCAGCAGGACCTGCTTGCCCGGCGTGACGGCAAACCGCGAGGCCACGTCGATCCGCCCTACGCGGCGGACGGCGTCACTGAGGAGTGCCTGGCCCGCCTCGGACTCCCGCTCGTCCGGGGCCATGGCCAGGGTGCTGGATACCCGCTCCTTCAGGCCGAAGCGGCGGTCGATCTCGATGGCGGCCCCCAGCGGCCCCCGCCGGGTGGCCAACGTCCAGACCGCGGCCACGACCAGCCCCAGCCCCAGTGCCCCGGCCGCCCAGCCCCAGGCGGGCACGCCCGTGGGGTAGAACTTATCGACCGCGATCCCCCCCACGGCCGCCAGTAGCGTGGCAAACCAGCACCAGCCGAGCACCTTCAAGAACCGCTGAAACCCCAGCCGCTGATACGCCCGCCGGACCTGTTTTTCCAGCTCGTTCATGGCTCCAATCCCCGTGGCTTTGCCCACCAAAAGAGTTATTGGCCGCCGCCGGTCTCGACCTCAACTCATTATACCGTTATTCGGTCCCCGGCCATCCGGCAAGTCGCCCTGAAACTGGATTGTGAACCCGGCACCATGTGTAAATGGCGGCGTCTCGTGGGATGGGTCCTAATTCGCCAGCGGTTTGGCCCGCGGAGGCCCTGCACCCCGGGCGCGAGCCAGGCTCTCGATGGCCAGATCCGTGTGGCCCGCCTGCCGATGAAAACTGCTCAGCGCCAACCAGATCGCCCTGCTGCCGGGTTCGGGCAACATGCGGGCGGCGGCCTCAAACGAGCGGGTGGCGTCGTCGAGACGGTCTTCGCGCCGAGCCGCCTCGCCCCGAAGCATCTCTACCAGCGCCCCAAAAGGCCCCGGCTCATCCACGCCTTCCAGGGCAGCCAGCGCCTGCCGGGTCATCCCCAGCTCGAGATAGCCGATGGCGGCCGAGAGCCGCTTGACCGTGCGGACGAGTTGTATTCTGCCCAGTTCCATCGCCCTGATCCTGCCGACGCGAGTTCGTTGTGGGTCCCTGGAAAGCCATTCGCTGGCAGCGGTTCCACCTTAAAGAAATGCAAAAGCCGCGCCCAGATGGCCGATTCCTGGGCAGATTCTGCAAATGCAGTCCTAGCAATGACTTGCGGCGAGACAACGACGATCGGTATCCCGCCCGGTATGCCTGTTTGGCAGACAACGGCCAATTGTGGCAGAGATGACCGGCGGTGTCCGGGAAGTGAAAGGCTGTGGGAGGCGACTCTGTCGGCGACCGGAGTCCCTGGCGGATGGACCGGCGGAGACGCTTCCCACAAGCGGGTGTGCGGCGCGGCCCCTGGCGACTATTGAGGACCAGCCCTCGAAAACCCCGGCAACGCCAGGATCTGTGCGCGAATCGCCTCGCGCTGGCGGTGGAACTGGTCGTCCTGGACTGAGTGGTATTCCCGCAGGAACTCATCCCAAGAGATGCCTTCCCGCAGTCCGCGCCCCTCCGGCAAGTAGTCCGCGACGGCAAACGAGGCGGCCAGCCTGGACAGCGGGATCTTCCCTTCCCCGACCTGCGTGGCGAAGCTCACGCCTGCCAGGTCGGCAGACAGGTCGACGAAGCTGAATCCGGAGGGGCCGCGCGAATCGTTCAATTCCTTGGCAACACCGATGGTTTCTGCACCGGAGGGACCGACCAGCGCCGCCAGGGCACAGGAGACGGTGAAATGCTGGGCCAGGTCCCGGCGGCCCCGCATCGTGGGTGAGCCGAGCAACGCCAGCCGCTGGCGCAGCTCGTCGTCCGATTCCACCTGGCGGCAAAGCTCGCCGACGATCGGGCTGTTGCGGAGCACGTTCGATTCGTCCAGGGCGATCCCCAAACCCAACAGCAAGGCCTTGGGGGCCCGGTCCGACGGCAATCTGCTGGCCGCGGCCGCTGCCCGGCGGACGTAATGCTCCGTCAGCCGATCCCCGCTCAGTGGCGAAGGCGTGGCGGCCGGGCCGGGAGCACGGTTCTCTCGCGCCGCCGCCGCAATTGCCTGGACCACCACCCGCGTTGCCTCCACCAGCGACGCCGGATGACGAGTCGGCTGCGGCTGGGCGGACGGCCGGCGGTCCAGCAACGCCGTGAGGTGTCCTGCGGCAGGGTCCTTGGGCATGATCTCAGACAGGCCGGCGTACACGCTCCGCAGTTGGGCCTTGGTGGCCGGCTGCAGATCCGCCAGGCTCCGCACCTGCCGCGTGCGAAGCTCCTCGCACACCAGGTTCATAATCAGCGTGTTGGGCGGATCGAAGCCGAGGCGGAAGTCACGGGCGTTGGAACGGTGGTCGCCGATGCTCGGTCGCATGGCCGAGTCGCCCTCCGGGCTGTGCGCGGCGCCCAGAAAATGTCCCAACTCGTGCAACAGGACCTCCAGCCGCTCCATGTTCGAGATCCGCTGGGCCGACTCGCGGATCAGCACGTGCGAGCGAAGGGCGCCTCGGGTCCCACCGAGGTGAATCTCGCCGCGGGAAACCTTGTACTGGCTGGTAAAGCCGATGGCCAGGCGAGCCGGCGCCGGTGTGACCTTTAGCTCGAACTCGCTCAGTGACTTCTCAAAGTCGGCAATGCGGTTGTCCGACACCCAGGTGCCCACTGCCACCGGCTCAAACCGGATCCGGCAGTGGCGCTGGAAGACGTCGGAGGCCTCCGCCAGCCGCTCTTTCAGCCGCTTCTCCCAGGCCTGTCGCACCGCCGGCTCGTCGTCGTCGACAAGGATCATCACGGGAATGACGCCCACCGACTCCAGCCGAACGCCGGCCGGCGGCGGGGTCTTGCGATCGGAGGGCGAGGGAAAGGCGATCTTGACCAGGTCGAGCTCCCCCTGCCGGGAAAGCAGGTAGTACACCGAGTTCGTATCCAGCAGGTGCTTGTGCGAAGCCCCCGCGAAGTCGTAGGCCAGCACTGCCTCGGCCGCGACCGGAACCGGGACCAGATCGCCGGCGTTCAGGCCATACTGGCGCGATTCCCCGTCGGATTGCACGACGCTGAAGTCGACCTTGGCGTCGGTACGGTTGGAGATCACCACCACGCCCGCCTCGACCGCCACCACCCAGCCCCAGCCAACGGCCAGAGCAGCCGCAGAAGCCAGCAGTAGGCGGGATTTCGAGGCAATAGCCAAAGAGTCTAAGCCTGTCACTTCCACGGGCCGTGCGCGGATGTTTGACGTGAACATTTGTGACGACACCGCTTAGCGCGGATTATTCACACACCGAGGGACGTGTCTGCTCAGAACCCCAGCCCCGGGCCGTCGAGCACGGCCGTACCCAGCGTGCCGTCGCCGATCTGGAACATGCTCGGAAACCGCTCGCTCCAGCCCCGGTTCGCGGCCGGGCAGTACTGCCGGGCGTTGCCCTCGATGGCGGCCACGGTGGGAATGCGGGCTGCAAGGCTGGCCGAGTGCAGGAACGAGGCCCCCGGGCAGGTCAGGTCCTGGACACACAGGAACATCCCGTATTTCTGCGCCGCCGCGCCCATCAACAGGGCCTCGCTGTGCCCCTTGCAGGCCTTCAAGGCCACCCCCGAATACCCCAGCTCCCGGCTCAACAGCAGGCTCTCGAAGTCCAGCAGCGACTCGTCAATGACCACCGGCTTGATCTTGGCCGCCCGGTGCATACGGTTCTCCGGGTTTGCCCGCAAATCGCGGTGCGTCGGCTGTTCGATGTACTGCAGGCGCCGCAGGGCATCGGGTGAGCGCTGCTCGATTTGGGCGAGGAAATCGAGCACGTAATCGACGTTGGCGCAGCGCTCGTTGAAGTCGGCCGAGTAGCACCACGACGTGCAACCCCGCCGCCGCTGCGCCTCGGCCGCCACCCGCTCGATCGACACCACCCGATTCACGTCCCATCCCAGGTCGTCCCCATTGAGCTTGATCTTCAGATGGGTCAGGCCGTCGGCTTGGATCCACTCGGGCAAGGTCTCAGGCAGGCCGTCGCCGATGCGCTGGTCCAGGTCGGCGTCGCTGAGCGGGTCCAGCGCGCCGACCAGGTGATACAGCGGCATCGACGCCTTGGGCTTGCGGAGCGTGTAGCGGTCCAGATACTCGCCGGCAAACTCGCCGGTCAGGTAGGCGGACAAATCCCGGCCCACGAACTCCGCCGACAGCAGGTTGTAGGAGTTCTCCCCCAGCGCCTTGCCGTAGGCGTCGTAGAGGGCGGCTTCCGTAGGGCTGGCCGCCACCAGTTGCGCCAAACGGGGCATCGACTCCAAAAGCCCCGCCGCTGAGGTGATCTCGTCGGCTGCACCCTGGTACGTTGTGGCCAGATCCTGGCTGATTTCCAAGGGGTGGCCGCTGCCACGGTACTCACGGGCGTCGCGGGCAACGCGCTCGCCCAGTTGAATCATCGTCGCCAGGGTCGCATCGCCGGGAACCTGCCGGCTGGGCCACGCCCAAGCGTTCCCCATGGGCATCGAACCGAAACCTGTGCCGCGGCGTCCGTCCCCGGTCTCAACCTCGGCTCGGACGTGCAGCAACACCACGTCGGTGACCACGCGGCCGCCGAACTTCATCGGCGTGCGATAGGCGAACCTCTCGCTCTCACTGGACACCTCCCGCAAGCGCACGTCGGTGGTTTTCGACACGGGACCCTCCGGGGAGAATATGCTGCCCGCGGCCGCAACCATCGGCGCAGCCCCGAGCCGCCACGGTCCGCTCCAACCTGACGCTGCACGAGCGACCGATGCAGTGCGCACCAACCCCCGCGCGCACCGGCCGCGCCTGCCGATCGCACCCGTGGAGGGGCCGCTTCCGTCGGCGTTCGCGTCAGACCAGTTCCTTGCGTACCGCCCAGACGGCTGCCTGGGTGCGGTCCGTGACCCCGATCTTCCGCAGGATGTGCTGGACGTGCTCCTTGACCGTCTCGTAGCTGATTTTCAACGCCACGGCGATCTCCTTGTTGGTCAGCCCGTAGGCCAACTGGCGGAGCACTTCGCTTTCCCGCTGGGTCAGGGGCACCTCCACGTCGGCGGTCAGCCGCGGGGTGGCCAGCGCGCCGGTCACGCGGCGCAACTCGTCGCGGGTCCAGGCGCTCTCGCCCGTCGCCGCCTTGCGAATCGCGTCCACGAGATGCTCTCGCGTACAGCCTTTCAGCAGGTAGCCGCTGGCTCCCAAGGCCACCGCTCGCGCGATGTAGGTCGGATTGTCGTAGGTCGAGAGGATCAGGATCGGCAGATCCGGCTTGTCCAGCTTGATCCGGCCCAGCGCGGTCAATCCGTCGCCGTCCGGCATACGCACGTCCAGCAGCACGACGTCCGGGTCGTTCTCCAGCGCGTACTTCACCGCATCGGCTGCGGTGGCCACTTCCGCCACCACCTTCACCTCGGTACCGGCCAGCAGATTCTTCAGTCCGGTGCGGACGAGCTCATGGTCGTCAGCAACCAGCAACTTAATCTTGTTACTCATGCCATACTCCCGCTGTTTACGATTGCTAGTTCTTGCAGGGCGGGGACAACAGGCAGATCGACGAACACTCGGGTTCCTTTGCCCGGCGCACTACTGATCACGGCCCGGCCGCCCAGCAGTCGGGCTCGCTCGCGAATGCCCTGCAAACCAAAACGATCCTTGCCAACGCCGGCTGGGTCGAACCCGATTCCCCAGTCCTCGACTTCTATGTGGAGCCGGTCGCCGACTTGCGTGAGCCGGATTTCCGACCGGTCCGACTGACTGTGACGCTTCACGTTGGTAATCGCCCCCTGGACGATCCGGTAGATCGTGGCCTCCAGGAGCGGATCCAACCGATCAAACTGCACCTGGGTCGTCAACTTGACCGAGGGCCTCTCCCCGTGCCCGCTCTCTATCAGGTACTCGATGGCCGCAACCACCCCCAGCTCGTCGAGAATCGGCGGCCGCAGGCCGCCGATCAATTCCCGCGCCTGCGCGACCGACCTGCCCACCAGGCTCGCCGCCAGTTGGACCTCCTCGCGCACGGCACCGGGAAGCTGGCGGCTCTGTAACACGCTCTCCAACTGCATCAGGGCGGCCGTGGCGTCCTGGACCAGGCCGTCGTGGATCTCGTAGGCGATCAGCCGGCGGTCCCGCTCGTGCGATTGGAGCATCTGCCCCATCAGGCGTTGCCCTCCTCGCAGTCTTTTCTCGGCCCGCTCGTGCTCCGTCACGTCGACGGCCATCCCGGCCACCCCGACCACCTCGCCCCCCTGGTCCCGCAGCGGCGTGTACCACACCTCCAAGACCACGGCGTCCACTTTCAGGCGAACCGTCCCCGGTTCGCCGCCCAGAGCCCGGAACAGCTCCTCTTCAACTCCCGGCACGCTTCCGTATACGTCCAGCACGGCCTGCCCCAGGAGTTCGCCGGGCTTCCGCCTCAGCCGCTCGAGCCCCTGGCCTTCGCTGAGCGTAATAATCCCCGCGCGATCCACGGCGAAAACGATGATCGGCGCGTTGGCGACGATCATCTGCAACAGCGATTCGTTGTCGCCCAGCGGCGCCCGACGGCGATCATCGCCCGCCGGCGCGTGCAGTTCTGCCACCTGTCGGCGGAGCTGCCGCAATTCGGCCAGCAGTTCATCCCGGGTCTTGACCGAGTCTTCCGCCGTCATGGGTCTGGGCCACTACGCTTTGGCAAAAGGGCGCTACACCAATCCTGTTGAGCTGCGGTGCCCCAGTCTCTGCACCCGGCACCGAGGCTTCCTGGGCCCCGCAACGCGAGGCCTGCTGGGGGCTTCGGACATTCCCCGTCAGTTACCCCTCTACCTAACCAACACGCTCCACTCCCTCCAATCATAGCAGGTTTTCCGCCGGGGGGGAGCCCCGTAATAGAGATTTGGGGTGGCGCGTCCGCCTGTCCCGACCGGCCCCCAATCACCGGTCGTCCATCCTACCCGACGCCTACCGGGTGTAAATACCCCACGTCCGTGACGTGGGGCAATCGTAGGCAGGGCCGTCGGCTTCCAGAAACTGCCGGAATCCGAGGAGCGAGCCGGCAGAATCTGTCGATAAGTCCGGATAGTGGGGTTGGTCCGGAAAACCCTTCATTACGCCTTCCGGGTCTGGCATAATCATATTGTTTGTTGCAGCAGGGCGGACCTCTCGTCGTCATCCCCCCGGACGGTTGGGTGTGGGCCACGATGCCCGTGAAGGTGGCCTTCGGGGTGGGAGCGGGCCTCGCATTTGACGAGGGTGCCAGCCGTTTGTCACGCAGACTCGGGGACACGCAGACTCGGGGAGTAGCCAATGAGCCGTTTGCCGTTATGGTTCGCGTTGCTCAGCTTCAGTATCGCCGTCTCATCCGGTCAGCCGGCGCAGGCCCAGATTCCTGGCTACCGGCCAACAAGGCCGACGCTCAGCCCGTATTTCGATCTCTATCGGCGCGATGCCGGGCCGCTGGGCGGCTACCATTCCGATTTCCGTCCTCGCCAAGAGTTGCGGCGCTCCATTCAGCAGCAGGCTACCGGCCTGCAACAGCAGAACGCCGACATCCACGCTTTGGGCCAGCGGATGTCTCAGGTCGAGCAGCCATCGCAGACGTCCATCCGTCCTACCGGGACCGGTAGTGTGTTCATGAACTACTCACACTACTTTCAGAGCCAGGGCCGTTCCCAGAGCCAGGGCCGTTCCGGTTCGTCTCGTAGCCATCGCTCGTGGTCGCCAGAAGCCGTACGCTCCTCCGGAAGCGGCTCGTACGGGCGACTCTGATCGCCGTGCCGGCCACTGCTCTGGCTTTCCACGACGG
>Ga0315277_10003942_pt1 | contig 19942 bp, 13 predicted proteins | sample YL17G05_15_MG_FD_203695 | JGI IMG/M metagenome (GOLD analysis project Ga0315277, IMG submission 203695) | Sediment microbial communities from Yellowstone Lake, YNP, Wyoming, USA - YL17G05_15 | ecosystem: Environmental > Aquatic > Freshwater > Lake > Sediment | place: USA: Wyoming | collected... | reverse complement strand
TTTTTTTATTGTTGAAATGATGATATTATCCGCTGAGGTTGAGCAGAAGCTGTATTCGGGAGGAAGGATCGGATTCCGATGAAGTGATCTATTGATACAAACGCGTAGAGGGGCATTCGCCTGTTTGGCGTGCCGGTATCCAAGGTTCCATCCGGAGCGGTGCGAGAAGAGAGAGAAGTGATAGCGGTGGTCACCCGCCTGCAGATACCAGTTTCCTTCACCATGACAGCTTCTTCTCGAAGCAAGAAGTACAGGCTGAAGTACTGTGAATGGGATTGGATCATCGGTCGGGTCGAGGTAATCGCAGACTGCGACGCTCGAACTGAGTGTTATGCCAAAATGCTCATCAGAGGCGCTTATCCAGTCTTGTACTTCCCGCGGGTGAACTTCTGAAGCTTTCTGAACGTACCGTTCACCTGCCGCTCCGGAAATTTCATCTTTTCCCACTGTTACCGTTCCGAAAGGAACTTCATAGGTTACAGTTCCTTTTTTCATGTTCAGCGGTAATGCAAGCCTGAACTCGCGATACTCCGTTCCATCCCAGCCTAGGATTTCGATGTCGAAATCAATGCGCTTGATGTTTTTATAGACAGTAATTTGCTGGCGATAGAGGCAGTGCTGTATCTTTTGCTCCAGACGAGCACAGGTAGAGACCGCACCGTTGCTGAGTAGTTCCCACCGGGGAGTGTAATTACTCAGTTTGTCAAATCCTTCCATAGTCGGCTGCTGAACCTCCGAAAATTCTCCGGCACCGGTTCCAACCGATTGCATGGTAAACAATTCACCTGCGAGGAATTTCTCGGTGTTGAAGAGTTCAATCCCTAATTCGTTATCGAATATTCTGGTGATACCTCCGGGCACCAGGGTAATTCTATAAAATTTATTATTTATCATTCCAGAGAAAGTTCGATTAATCACCGTTGAACGCAGAGGTTCTTTCAGTGATTGTATGTAGTAGGTCCGATATCCGACGGATGGAATTTCCTCAGCAATGAAAAGTACCTCGGCTTTCTTCAGACTACCGTCGTTGTGCAAAACAATGTTGTGGAGCTCGGATGGTATTTCTTTCTGATCATTACCTATTACGCGTATTTCAAATGTCGTTCCTTCCTCGAACTGCAATTCTGCCCTGACGGGATCCGTACGTTCCCACGAGAGTTCGTTGAACACAGTTAGCGGGATACCAAGCGACACATCTGTCCGTATCTCGGCCGTTATTCCATCAAGCGCTTTTTCCAGCATGCGTTTGCCTTCGTTCATTGCGAACTCGTATTTAGAACGGAAGAGGCTATCAGTAATATTTCCGTCTTTACCTCCCCAGCCGTGATCTGGATAGATATGGGCCTCCCATGCATCACTCAGCGCAACCTGCGGGTACCCGAGCATACTTTTTTCAAGGAGGGCGTTGATAGCAGAAAATTTTTCTGCCGCGGTGAGAAGAATTGCCCCCTCTCGAGCAGCGGATATCGCCCAATGATGTGTCGGACCATGTATGTATAACCAGACATTTGGACGTTCTCCCTGAATCGTTGGAAGCTGTGATCCTTTTGCAAAAACAGCATCCAATGCTGTCTGAGCGATATCATATTGCAGCCGTGGCAGTGGTCGGTCTGACGATCTCCCGATATCCGGTTGTGGGAAGCGTAGAAAATTCCACAGGTTCATCAAACCGGAGAAATCTTTCGGAGAACTCATATCACTGGTAAAGAGAAACGGAACATGTGGAGGAAGCGAGTACGTTTTGTAGAACGGTTCCCATAGTGATATTGACTGTGGCAGGAGAAAGAATGATTCATAGTCGTTGTAACGCAGGAAATCGGTGGCAATGTGATAATGGCCGGGTGAGTATGCTCCGACAGAAGAACCGTCAGGGCTCTGCCAGTGAAAAAAACCTCGTTCGTGACGGCTTAGGAGAAGGTAATCTACGCCACTCTTTTTTAGAATCTGAGGCATCTGAAGGGTTCTGCCTGGGACATCAAGATTCCATGCAACCCGAGCATCACAGCCGGGAAGTATCTTCTTTAGCCACTTTCGTCCAAAGTACAGTTGGCGTATTAATGCCTCGCCTGAGTTTAATCCTTCGTATGGCTGATTGTAGGTTGCACCCCACTCGAGTCTTCCCTCCGTTGTATATTTATTGATATCAGGTATTCTCTCGGGATGGCGCGTAATGTATTCCTTGAGTATTAAAGCATCTTCAACGGAATACTTGTAATCTGGATTCCGCTCTACTATTCTGAGAGCCGGTGTGATGACGATGGAATCTCGGTCGGCGATACATGTAAATGGATCATCCATCCAAGCAATATCCTGATGACTGGAGGTTATAAGATGAAGTGCCCCGTCGCGGAAGTATGAATCGGCAATCCTCATGATAGAATCATACTGTACTATTGGATGCCCGCTCCCCTCAAGCGCGGTGCGTCCATCTTGTCGGTGTATTGTGTGGAGAACAAGAAGTCGATTTCCCCGAATTTCACTCCGTGTTAGTTTTTCCATGGGGAATTCGAGCCGGTCAAGAGTCGTTTCTCCAATAGAAATTTCAAGTGTAAAATTTGTCGAATCATAAAAGGTCTTGTCAATTAAAAATGATGCCTGGCTCATGGCATCATAAGATTGTAGCACAGCAGAAGATTTCATACCCCTGTTATTGCTGATAGTGATTGTTTTGCCGCTCCAGACGGCTGGGAACCAGGTTAACATCTTTGTCGATTCATATTCCCATTCGAGTTTGTACCAGAATCCACTGTGTGCTATTTTCCTAAGAGTTTCGATGACTCTGTCGGATTTGAAAACCATAAACCAGGCCCGACTATTTTCATTTTCGCCAGTTACATGAAGCTGGAGCGGATCGCCGGGCTTGAGCATTTTCCGTGGGACATGCAGAAACATATATCCGAACAGATCGTTGTGAACATCAGCAGTCACGGCACGAAAATCAAGACGCACACTGTCCCTGCTCACACTGGTCCACTCAACTTTGTTTGAGCTTCGGAATGTCAAGGGATGCGCACTATTCGTCGTGAGGGTAAATTCTTTTTCTCCCATGTTAACTCCGAGGCCGCAGAGCCAAACGTATGTTATAATACTGTCTGTAGAGCCGTAGGGGAGAGACTCTGTTTCCCATGCGACGGCCATTGTTCCGTCGGTAGCTCTGCAGAGTAGAGCATCGCTCACGCCGGGAGAAGAAGAGCGGTACACAATCGGTTCACCGGTAATCGTCTTGGTATAGCCTTCCAGCCAGCGATCAGCTTTACTGCCGAGCTCGATTTGGTACTTGACAAAATCGTGAAGCATACTTTCGCCGGAACGATTAGACTGTCCAAAAACCGGAGGGTAATATACTGTTGTATAAACGACTGAAAGAGCGGTAATGATCATCATTCTGAGCAACATTTACATAATCCTCATCGTTTTTCTATCAAAATTAAAAATATCGGTTGTGGGAAAGAAGACATCAACTCTATAATTGCTGTGACAAAGGTCATTAATTTCATCCGCGATTGCCCGGGTAACCGGAGCACAACCTGCGATGATCTGCATCGCCTTCCGACCCCCGGATGTGCAACGTACAGCTGACATTCTTCACGTTGATGGTTGTTGAGGTTAGGAGAGCTGTCGGCGTTTTATAGATCAATGAATCAACCCATTCCTCTTCACTTGTAGGAATCCCGGTAAAGGATTATCGTTGGCCAGGGAATGGATATTTACTCTCTCGATTCCTTACTTCAGTTGTTTGGAATGCTTTCCACCTTTGGCAGCATCGACCGTGATTTCAAACGGCCCGTTCCCGTCAACAATCCAGCGTATAATTACCGTTCCCATGCCGGGGATGTTAGGTACGTTGATCCGCTCAGGATTTCTTTTCTGTTCTCGAATAACTTCGCTGAACCTTTCTTCGGCAATAGCGCCGGTCAGGACTTTACCGCCTTTGATGGTCACCCAATCCGGCCTCGTAATTTTATTCTGGATATCATGGGCGGTATGGGTCGGAATCACACGCACATTTTTTATCGTTGCAGTCACTTCCGTGAGTCCGCCGGGTAGTTTCTTCGTTGATATTGAATCAACAATAACCTTGGGTGTGTGGTAAAGATGGTAAAGTGTAAACGCCATATTGCGGTGACACATTTCCTCAAGCAGGAATGACGGCGCGGTTCGTGTCCACGCTTTTTTGATACCTCCGATTTCTATCTGTCCGAATTGCGGATGGTTATATGGTTTCCAGGGTACAACGCCTTCTCCGAAGAGGAGGAGCTCGTCAAATCTGTACGTTTCCTTCTCTTCACCGAACCAACTTTGCTCGCCTTCCTGTTTTTTTCTGAAATAATCGAAGGATGTCCACAGCTCGTTCGAAAATGTGATAGCGCCGCGGACTCCGTAGAAGTAATCGATCTCGCCCCCATACACAGGGTACAGGTCTTTATAAATAATGAGATACCGGTAGCCGGGAAGTATTTCTTCGCCAAGTTTTCCCAGGAAGTTATACACCTGAATGTCTTCCCATTGGTATGTCGGGATTTCGTCTTTATTGCCGGGTCCGCGCAGTATCATTCCTCCGGAATTGTGGTATGTTTGAAATGCCGCAATGTTATCATGCTGGTGTGTGAAATTGACAACCGTGCGCGTCTCGGGCAAAGAAGCAGGATACCGGTCGGCGCCCCACTGAACGTTCTGCGGCGCCCATTTCCAGGGCCAGTTCCGGTTTGGATCATACGAGCCAGGTCCATCCTCATTGAGCATGCCGTCGCCGTCGTTGTCGATACCTTCGGATCCGATGTATTCGTATTCCCCGGGCTGATCCGGTTTAGCAAGAACCATAATTCTCGGATCATCGGGATCGGCGATCCACCGACCGTTCGGATCCTTTACACGCATCTGAGTGATATTTCCGTCGCCATCGAGATCGTCTTCGTCGTCTTCGTCAAAGAGACCGTCGCCGTCATCATCGCGCGGGACGAATCCCGATCGCGGCGAATGCGGACTGTTAGGCGAATGAATAAAATGATCGCGCCCGTCGGGATTGATAGTAGGAACGATGTAAAGGGTTTTTTCGTCGAGGAGGGTTGTGATCCAATCAACCTGACCGTACATCTCGGTTACATACCAGCCGGTGTAGAGCGCAACCTCGCCGCCCTGAATTTCATTTCCATGAATGTTCCCGTCTATATACATGGCAGGTTTGCTGTCGGGATCACCTTGCGCTGCATTTGAAACCGTCAACAGCCAGATGTCTCTACCTTCATACGACTTCCCGATGCTGCTGACTTTTGCAAGTGTTGGATGAGCTTTTGCTATTCGGCTGCAAATTTCACCGATTTCATTGTGATCATAATATCTGTTCCAGGCAACTTCGACTTTCGGATTGTTCGGTGCGCCGAGGGCTTTCAGAGAGCTTTTTGTAAACTCTTTTTCTGATCCTCCGAACGCCGCTGCGGTAAACAGTATTAGTAGTGCGGGCTTCCATATCCATCGAGTGATATTCTTCATGGTCATTCTCCTTGCTTCAATCGTACCGTCTCGGTTGCGATACCTGCTGTCGGACTTTCGGCGGTGATGGTGATCGTATCTCCGGTATTTCCGATGATAAGCCATGTCAGTTCCTGTCTTCCGCCGCTGCCGCTGATCGGATCCAGCACTGTTACCGGATTGCCGCTCGTCAGTTTCTGATTTTTTGATAGCCCGATAATAACTTTTACATTCCGGGGCCAGCGTACCCTGTTTCCCATAGAGCTGTTTGTCGGGAAGTAACCCGTATTCACAATATCTGCCGTGATGCGGAAGATTTTTCCTTCAATCGGTTCAATCTTCACGTTACTGATACCAATATTTGGTAGTTTAGTCGCCAACCATGTGATGAAAGTATTATATCTTTGCGCGATTGTCTCGATACTCTCGGCCGGTGGATTCGTGAGGATAAAGGGTCGAAAGCCGCCGACTTCAACTTTCTTATCGGGGAAATCGCGATGTTTTACCGTCTGCCAGTTTACGAATCCGTCCTTACGTCCCTGCGCATCGCACCACTTGAGTGCCCGTATTTCTTCGGCGTATTCATCCGGTTTGTCCTCCGGTCCTTTTTCCTTCCTCATATCGATTATTTTCCTCTTCGTCGTATCGGCACTTTTTTCTTCCGTTTCCGGAATCCACCAGGGCACGGCGGTGAACGACCACCTGCCGAAGTGATAGTATGCCCATTCGCCGAATGCACCCTCGCCTTTTGTACTTGGCGGTGCTCCCTTGTATTTCGTAATTTTCTTGAACTGCTCGCTGATATAACCGAAATACTGTTCATCCTCCTCCAATACAGAAGTGATCAAGCGAGGCGAATAATCTTCCTCTCCCTCAACCATCATCCTGCGGCGCTGTGAGCGTTGATCGGTCGGAGAAGCGCCCTGTCTTGGCTCTTTCTTCCACGGGTTGTTGAGGTTGTCGTCGGTGGAAAAGGTCATGACGAGAGCGATATTGGGGTGAGAGTCGCAAAATTCAATTACGGCGCGGGTTTCCTTTTCCGAGATCTGGTAAGGTCCTCCGCCGCGACTGAAGAAGTGGTAGTTGTGGGGAAAATTGCGGTTGAACTCGACGCCGCCCGGTTCGTCCTCATTCCACTGATCATCCTTATCGTTGTCGAATCCTTCGGTCAAAACTCTGTATATACCGACCTCTCCTTTCGATCGGTCGGCTTTCTTCATTATACGGGGATCCTCAGGATGAGGAAACCATTCCCCTCGGCTGTCGAGTATACGCATCATTGTAATAACACCATCGCCGTTCAGGTCGTCGCAACCGTCTTCATCAACTGATCCGTCGTGATCGTCGTCGATCGGTCGTGCGTTGAATTTTCTCGCTTCCTGAGGCGTACGGAAGAATGCCTCGCTTGCATCCGGATTCACGCGGGGGATGATATAGAACGTTGTGGAGTTGACCAGCGCGGTGATACTGTCCACGGTACCGTACTGACGGAGAAGAGACTGTAAAAAATGAATCGTCAGCTCGCTCCCGATGATCCGATCTGCCTCGACTCCGCCGACTATGATAACAGCGTGATGTTTGTCGGCATCCGGACCTCCGACCGTGACAGCCCAGATATCGCGCTTCTCATTTGTCTGCGCAAGTGACGTCATGCTGGCTATGTTTCGCCGTGACGCGGTAAGAGATGCGAGCTCTTTCGTCATTTCGTCGTAGGTGTGGTACTTCGACTGTGCGGAAGAAAGGCATGTTGCAACAATTAATGACGAAAGGAAAATAAGAATATGCTTTATACGCGGCTGCATGGCGAATCCTGCACGTTAATGGGGATGAAGTATTTAGTGTAGAGCTATTTATATCTTTACGTACTATGGGAATTGAAGTTACTGCCTGAGCTGTCTGAACCGCTGATGACCGCTGATAAATATGATAGAAATGACGGATGTGATAAAAAAAACATGTAAAAGAATATCATAACAATCATTTTATCACATCCATCTGCGGTTCAGACATCATGCCACTTCTTTCACAGCCTCAACAAATTTGTCTACCTCTTCGAAATTATTATAGAGATGGGTGGAAACACGTATTGAATTGAGTTTTCCCTCTCCGACGAGCCGGATGCGAAAACCCTTTTTCGCTGCGTGCTCCCCAAACTTGTCATAGGCAATATTTTTCAGACGGAAACCTATGAGGTTTCCGCGGGAACGATCCTCCGTGGGAGTAAGCATTTCGACCTTATCGCCTAACTTCAACAACTCCTGCTGCAAGTGTCCGGCAAGCACATATCCCCTGCGGATGACATTCTCAATGCCGATGTGATGGAGGAAGTCGATTGCGGCACCGACACCTTTGTAGATTGCGGCATTCTGCGTGGCGTAGTCGTACCGGTGCGCCGTCGGTACGTATCCTTTGAACACGGGAGGATCGACGGTCAGGTCCCAACCCGTATCAGAACCGCCCCCAATCCAACGGGCCTGAAGAACATCGAGGAGCTCTTTCTTTACGTAGAGAAACCCGGTGCCTTTCGGTCCGCACATCCACTTATGACAGCATGTAGCGTAGAAATCGCACCCCATGGTTTTCAGGTCGAGGTTAGTCATCCCCGGACCATGAGCGCCGTCATAAAATACCCACAATCCTTTTTCATGTCCAAGCTGTGCAATTTCCTGTACCGGAAATACTTGTCCGATTGTACACGTGACATGAGGAATTGCGATCACTCTCGTTTTCCTGTTGATGAGCCTGCTGATCTCTCTAAGATTTTCATCGGCAGTGGGCTGAGGTTTGAATGTCCTGATGACAATCCCGTCGTACTTCGCCCGGTTGAGCCACGGGAGGGCATTGCCGGCGTGCTCGTGGGTCGTCATGATTACTTCCTCGCCCTTCCTGAGAGGAAGACCCCAGGCAACAATGTTAATCCCCTCGGTCACGTTGTGGGTGAGTGAAATTTCGGATTCGTCAACATTCGTAAACAAGGCGAGTCTCGGCCGCGCCACTTCCCATCCGCCGTACTCTCCGCTGATATCGATGTCTTCCATCGCCCGCCGTATATTTTCGAGAACGACATACGGTGAAGGACCCATCGTTCCGTTGTTGAGGTAAATCCGTTCCCGGTTCAGCGGAAACTGGTCGCGGATTACGCGCCAAAAATCCTCATCGTTCGGTTCAATTGTCTTATCCTTCGCGATGATGTAGCGGGCATGTGAAGTTTCAGGTACCGATAGGAGTGCCCAGGAACCGATCATGCCTCCGGTAACCTGCTTAATGAAATGACGACGTGTCGTGTGCATCGTTTGATCTCCTCTCATTTGATTTTTCTATACACTACAGTATATCTATTGATTTTGTTTCCTGAAGTGATCATATCCGCTGAATAGAAGCGGTACTTGTTCTCCATTTTCCTGAACGAGAACGATATCCCTTTCCGTTATCCGCCCGACGATGGTTACATCGTTCGTAATACGTGAGAGCTTCTCGTACTCGGCATCGCTGATGGTGAAAAGCAGTTCATATTCTTCACCGCCATGGAGAGCATAGTCGGTTGGCTGATCAGAAAATTCCGCGGCGATTCGCTGTGTTATAGCCTCAATGGGAAAGTTATGCTCATAAATAGCGGCACCCACGTTGCTGTTCCTGCATATGTGATTCACTTCGGATGCGAGACCGTCGCTTATGTCTATCAAAGCTCCGATCCTGACCTTCTCAGTAAAGAGTTGAACAAAGTCGAGGCGGGGCTTAGGCATCAGGTGCTTTTCTATTGCCGCTTTGTACGGTTCGAGGTTCGGTATGAAAATTGTCGGATCCGCTTTTTGATACCGGTCTTTCTCCCGGTTGAGGACTTTCAGACCGGCGATGGAAGAACCGAGGTGGCCGGTAACACAGATATATTCACCTATCTTGGCGTCGTGGCGGTATCTTATCTTCTCTTCCTCGGCTTCACCGACGATTGAGACGGAAATCGCTATGCCGGCATATGATGCCGTGGTATCGCCCCCCACGATGAGGCATGAGTATTCCCTGCATGCGCTGGCTGCGCCCATGTAGAGTTCTTCTACCATGGAGGTCGTAACCTTACGGGGGAGTGCGATTGTCATTGTTGCGTAGCGCGGAATGCCGCCCATCGCAGCGATGTCGCTTATGTTCGCGACGATTACTTTCCATCCCAGATGCCTGTATGACATGAATGTCAGATCGAAGTGAATTCCTTCAACGAATGCATCGGTTGTGAAGAGCTGTACTTTACCGGGGGTGGGACGGAATACTGCGGCATCGTCTGATATTCCTTTGATGAGATTACTGTGGAGGGAGGTGTCATCAAGGCGAATGTCGACGATTTTGCGGATGTGATCGATCAGGCCAAATTCACCTATCTCGTGAAGCTCAGAGTTGTTTGCACTCATGGTGTACCGCGGATAACTTACATAAACGGCGGGTGAAAAACAACAGACCGATTTTCATCGGTCTCACGCTTCAAAGATGGTGGTATGCCCGGAGAAAAAAAGCCCGGTACGGAGGTAACGGGCTTTTAATTTGCCGAAGCTTTTTCCTTTTTTTCAGAGAAGTGCCAGAATCGCTTCTTTGAACTGTTCCTTTGTGCGGCTTCCGACGATGGTGTTGACAATTTTTCCTTCCGAATTGATAAGGAATGTTGTGGGAACGACGCGAATATTTCCAAATGCTTCTTCGAGATCCTCATTCGACAGTATTATCGTGTACGGAATCCCCTGCTCGGCAACAAAGGGAGCAACGTCGGATGTGACACGGTCGGTTGCGATGCCAATTATCACAACATTGCGGTTTGCAAGTTCTTTACTAAGCGCAATGAGGTCGGGTAATTCCCGTTTGCACGGGCCGCACCAAGTTGCCCAGAAGTTGACAAGTGTAACTTTCCCACGGAATGAGTCAAAGTCGGTTTGTGTTCCAGCGCGATCTTTCCATGAAAAATTTGGTACCATATCGGTTCGCGTTGACACGTTGAAAACTTCCGGAACGTATGCTTTCACGGATTCTGTATTTGATTCGTCTGATGCAGTTTTTTCCTTCTTGGAACAGCCGATAATGGCAAAAACAAGAAGTAGGGAGAACCATAGTCGAATAGTGGTCATATGAGGTTTACTCACTTATTTGTTAAACATGATAGAAGTTGTTGGTTGCTAATATTAGTGATTGCACAGCAGAGAGTAGAATCGTGAATCCACATAATCAGAGAATAATCTTCCATGCGATGTTCGTAGTACAAGCCGCCCTTCATTACTTCAGCAAGGACATCGTCAGGGATTGCGAGTCCGTCTTTGTCCATAAGGTCGCTGATGGTTACTTCCAGTAGGTATATGATGTGATCGTCGTAGCGGTACACAAGATGTGCAATCCCCTCATGTGTGTACTTGCTGTACATTGCACCTACAAGTCTGCAGTTGGGCATGGGTGGGACATATGCCTGGAACTGATTATCATGAAGAAAATACAGCTCTGCCACGGCAGGATTTTCGGTTGCAATCGCAGGTTGAAATTTTCCCTGCAGGATACCATTGTAGTTATTAAACGTCTGATGAATAATGTTATTATTGAACGGTGCAGGATGCGGCTGATCGGAACGCACAGATAAAAGGAGTAGAGCGATTACGATGGTTGCAGCGCTTCCCACGAATGCTGTTATGATCTGCCACTTTGGAACGCTCGCAATCCGCCGGAGAAAGGATTGTCGGGAAAGAAAAGGATCCGTTTCCGGATGAAGCTGCCGAAGAATTCCGAGTTTTAATGCGGCAGGGGAAGTTGTTCGTTTGAGCTTCCTGCCGATGTATAGTTTCGTAATCTTTTCAAGTTCGAATTCATTGCAGCAATGCCGGCATTTCCGTAAATGGTCTTGGAGCTGGTTTTTTTTCTCGGCATCAAGCTCCCCATCCACTTCGGCGCTGATTAATTCAATGATTTCTAGGCACTTCACAAAAATAATAAAATCCTATCAAGTTCTTTTTAACAATTCCTTATGATTTTGCGGTTACATATCCGTGTTTTTTTGCAAAATTAAACAACTTCGTCTGTAGCATCTTTCTACCCCTGTGTAGTCTTGATCGGACGGTCCCGATGGGGCAATCGACAAACTCAGAGATTTCTTCATAACTCAATCCCTCGATATCCGACAGAATAACAACGGTTCTGAAATCTTCCGGCAATGATTCAAGCGCACGCGCAACATCATCCTCGAGCAAACCTCCAAATATTTTTTCCTGTAGGTCGTTCTGGTCAGTAGATTGATGCCGAATTGTGTTGTAGAAATTTGCAATATCTTCATAGTCGATCGTTTCGGGTTCCTTAGACTCCTTGCGGTAACGATTGATGTATGAATTTTTCATAATTCTGAACAACCATGCACGTATGTTAGTTCCTTTTTCGTATTTATCCCAGAATCGGAATGCCTTGAGGTAGGTTTCCTGTACCAGGTCGTGTGCATCGTCGCTGTTCCCTGTCATACGCAGTGCATAATTATAGAGGATATCCATGTGCGGGATCGCCTCAGACTCAAACTCCTTATATATCGTATGTGTGTTGGCTTTATTCATACGTGAAAAGAATCTCCAGCCCGGAGGTACTCTGACCAAAAATTAATTACTTCGAAAGGAGCAATTTTAAAAGAAACTCGATTATTTCAATTAAAAATACAAAAATAGTCGCTGAGGCGCAAGGTAATGGTCAGGAGCATAGAGCAGAGAGATAGTGTCATTGGTCATTCGTCATTTGTCAGAAAGAGTACTTGGTACTTGGGAAAAGATGTCATTGGCATTTTTTTACAAAGTACCAGGTACTAATGACGAGTGACTGGTGACAAATGACTTGTTTACCTAGAGTGGAGAGCTTAGAATTCAGCTGAGACCGCCTCTCTCAGGAAATACTTATCAGAATGGACGATTGAGGCGAAGGAATATTTTTACGGGCTCGGCTTTGTCCGTCCGCCAGGCAAATCCCAGACGCAGTTTTGCGTCTCGGCTTCCTATGCCGACACCCCAGTCGGAGTGGACGGTTGATGAAGATATATCATTGAATCCTTTGAGGAAAAAATCTTCGCGATCGGCAACCGCAACATATCCGGCGTCGGCAAAAATGAATATGTTAATATTACCCAGGAGCCATGAGGGGAAAAATTCAACATCATCCAGCATCTTGCCGTTGATTATGTATTCAGCATTAGCAAGAAGCATTCTGTTCCCAAAGAATTCCTTGAATCCGAATGCCGGCAGTGTTCCGAAACCGCCGAGGTCAAACGCTTTCTGGTAAGGGACATCTCCGGTGGCGGAGGCCGCACGAAGCCGAAGGTTGAAATTTCCATATCGGCTCAACGGCTGGTAGCGGCGCACATCTATGACGTATGAGTTGAAATCAAACACACCACCCAACGATTTACCGGCTATCTCCGCGCCGGCAGAGAGACTCCAGCCGGATGTAAAAATTCGGCGGGCCTGCGTCGAGTGAAATTTCACGGTTGCCAGTATACTTCTGCTCCGCCCCTCATCGACAGGCGGGTTTTCGCGAAATGTCTTGTCTGTTCCGAAAATCGACCAGTTCGTGCTCCGGCTCAATGAGGCGTACTGGTCGTTCAGGTATCCGATTTGAATCTGCAGATCTGAAATGCGCCACCGCTTGTACAATCCGGTCCATACGGAAAATCCCTCACGCTCGAAGTAATCCCTGTAATCGTCGCGGAGCAACAACGCTGCCAAATTATTTTCCCCCACGCCGATAATCCATTGATCACGGCTGTCGGTTAAGCTGTGAACTTCAGCTCCGATTTCGATGATATTGTTTTCAAATCCAAACTGGTGTGCGCCGCCGATTCCTCCGCGCCAGCGATGAGCCGCAAAGCCGTAACCCCCTGATGCGAAGAGCGAGAGCTTCTGGTCGTTCCAGTAGTATTTCTGAGGATAGTTAAGACCCAGAAAGAGTCCCTCAACCCGATTGTAGCGAAACAAGACGTGCTCGTCGACGTTTTCCCAGGGAAAAGCCGGAAAAGAATTACGCATTATACTCCGGTGTGAAGTAAGGGGTGACAGCTGATTCCCGTGGTATGAGGTAGTCTTGGGGTACGATTGTGAGATATCGGGCACAGATTGGTCTACCTCTGCCCTGCCCGAATCGTCATTATCGTAAGGTTCGTCGCGGAATATGTAAGTACCGAGTTCATTATCAAATTTTTGCAGAACATCATTGACGATGGAATCCACCTGCAGATGGAATTTACCTTCATCTCCTTCTTCCTGAGCCCAAGAGACCGGAGCTGTTATGGCTGAGAGCGCCAGGATGATTATGTATGTAAATGCACGTTGCATACGTATTCCCCCGTCAGTTATTTTTCCTCGTAAAGTGTTATCCCCCACATCGTCGGATCATCAGGCGGTTCGGTATTCCAGTGGTTATAGGAGTGCGAATCGTCTGATACATAGTGAAGGGTGTAATCTCCTTTTTCAAGAAGAACCGTCGTTGATACTGATCGATTTTTCCTGCCGCCGCCTGCATGGAACGTCATTGTGTAGGTCATTTCCCACACTACGGTCCCGTTATTTTTATTCTCGATCCACCCGTAGTCATACATCTCGCGGTTTTGTCCTTCGCCAAGCGCAAAGATGCGTATCCGTGTCGTCTTGTCGAGATGGAAAGACTCTGTTTTCTTGACATTGTTTCCTACGTTGATTATCTGTGCGATGATACCGGACATGCGGTGTTTACCGTTTTTCTCTATTATATTTATATTGCTCTTGAATGTTTTCTCGTCAGCATAGACGGTAATGCCGTAATTTTCATCATCGTACGGCTTATCTTCATTCCAGTCGTTGTAGGCATGAGTGTCGTCGGTCTGGAAAAACACCGTATAGCTTCCCTGCGGAAGAGTAATAAGCTCATCTACCATTCGGTTTTTGTTCGCGCCGCCCGCGTGATCGGTTCGATCCGGTTCCATGACCCAGACTTTCTCTCGCGTCGACGTATTGATGATCCATCCGTAATCCGCCATCTGACGGCGGGAGTAATTTCGTTCGCCGATTGCATAGATGTGTACCGTGGCAGCATCTTTCAGTGTAAAACTCGCGCTGCGCGTTTCATCGTCCTCCATCTTTACGAGCTGTACGACAATGTTCTCTTCACCCTTTTTCATTTCCGTGAGTTTAAAATTAGCTATGTCACGCGCATCCGTCGCCATGAGTGAGATGCCGTAATTAAAAGGATCGTACGGAGGCGCGGAATTCCAGTCTGCAAAGGAGTGGGAATCGTCCGAATTGTAGTAGAGGACGTAATCGCCTGCAGGAAGCGAAATTGTACCATCATATTTTAAATTCTTCTTATCGCCGCCTGCAGATTCTTTCGCGCTTTTCTGCATGCTCCAGACTCTCTGGCCCGTCTTCATGTCGACAATCCATCCGTGGTCGGCAAGTTCATCCTGGGAATCTTTTTCCCCGAGCGCATAGATTCTCATTGAAATGGGATGGGAAACGGTGAACGGCTGCCGCAGTCGTTTGTCATCACCAATCTGCGTCGCATGGTAGAGTTGATCAGGCAGCGCCTGCGGTACTTTGAATAGACTGATTCCGTTGAATGCATCGTCCACGGAGATGGTGATACCCCAGTTTTTTGCGAGCTTTTTCCAATCCATCTTTTCATCATCCCCGAACAGTTCTTCAATCCATGTGAAGAAACCTTTTTTACCCGGAGACTTGCCGTTGAGTCTGCGGTGGTCGATGTTGATAATCATGTTTGAAAACACTGAACCTGCGGCATACCCATACGCTGTGAAGTATACTTCGTACACGCCTTTCTTGAGACGGATGACATCATCAAATACCCGGCAATCATTTTTCGTTGAAGTGTTGTTTTTCTCCATCTTCCATATTGCTTCGCGTGATTCGGCATCGATAATCCATGCATAGGCATACAGGCCATCTTTCGTAAGTGTGGATTTCTTTACTGCTCCACCCGTTGCAACAATATGAAGATCGCCATCGCGAGGCAGGATCAAGCCGGCGCCCTTAATTTCCGTTTTGGTAAAATCTCTCAATTCAATGAGAAGTTTTTCGCCTGCTTGCAGATAGACAAATCCCGTAAGCAGAAGCAAAAAAGTCCACCCATACCTTCGGCAATGTGAAGATTTGCCTTTAAGCCTTGAGTTTTCCATTATGAATTCCTTCTTTCCTTCCGTAAAATACGAGGGAAAGGGTGCAAATGTTTCATTATATGCTTGATTCTGACGATTTCTTTTTATATTTTTTCTCAGTTATAATCATGCGAAAACCGACGACTCTTCATAAGAAAATCTTTCAAAATCTGCTGTTTCGGAAAGTTCCGCCGGAGCTCCTGAAAAATATCCTCCCTACGCTTAAAATCAAAAGGTTTTCCGACAGGGAGGTCATATTTGAGGATGGAAGCGAAGGGGGAGAGCTTTATCTCCTTATCGACGGGTCCGTGAAAGTAAGCAAATCGATACGTTCGGGCGAAGAGATTATCCTTGGGGTTATCAAATCGGGTGATTGTTTCGGCGAGCTTTCTCTCGTTGATCGTCAGTCCAGGTCTGCAAGGATAGTGGCGAAGGGGAGGTGCCAGGCAGCTGTTCTCCCGAAGAGCAAATTTGATTACATCTACCGGCGCAGTCCCGCGTTTGCGGTGAATGTTCTCCAGACAGTTGTCCGGCGCCTCCGATCGGCAAATCAAATTTACCTCCAGCATGAAGAGAAAAATACCGCAGCGATACACCACCAGCTCATTAAAACAAAACACCTGGTTGAAATATCGAAGCGAGTTAATTCCTCGCTTGATCTTGACAACCTCCTCGAGATCATACTGAACACTGCAGCGCAAACCGTGGGGGCGAATCGGGGTACGTTATACCTGCTCGACGAACAGAAGAAAGAATTATGGTCAAAGGTCCAGAAAGGATCGTCGGTCGTTGAGATAAAATTACCTATCGGTGTCGGTATCGCCGGTTCAGTCGCAAAGTCGGGTAAAGCCGTCACAATCGCCGATGCATACGCAGATCCTCGTTTTAATCCTCAGATTGATCAAACGACAGGGTACCGGACAAGAACAGTGCTGTGCATGCCGATGAAAAACCGCGAAAGTAAAATCATCGGCGTACTGCAGCTGCTTAACAAAGCCGGCGGACCTTTCAACGATGGAGATGAAAAGTTCATCGAGGCATTTTCCGTTCACGCCGCAATCGCCGTAGAGAACGCTCAGCTTGCCCAGAAGATGGTGCAGAGCGAACGCATGTCTGCCGTCGGGCGCATGGCGAGTACAATCGTGCATGACCTAAAGAGTCCGATGAGCACAATGCGGCTTGCCGCCCAGGTGCTGAGAAAGAAAACGACGGAGAAAGCGGTGATCGAATTTCTGGACGATATGGTTCAGGAGATCGACCGATTCCTGTCGATGACGCAGGAGATTCTCGATTATTCACGCGGCTTGAGCGTTATGAACATCCAGGTTGTCAATTTCGGCGAGACAATGGAATCGATGGCGACATATATTGAGCGTGAGGTTTCACGCCGGAATGTGCAGGTGGAACGCAAACTTGAATTCTCAGGGACTCTGAAAATCGATCCCGATAAATTACTGCGGGCATTCTACAACGTAGCCGTTAATGCGATAGATGCTATGGGGAAAGGAGGTACCCTGCGGATCACTTCTCAGCGCGTGAACGGCACGGTTGTCGTGGAGTTCAGCGATAATGGGTGCGGTATGCCTGATGATGTTAAAGCCCGGATCTTTGAACCCTTTTTCACTTACAAGAAGAGGTACGGTACAGGCCTCGGGATGGCGATAGTGAAGAAAATCATCGACGACCATAAGGGGAGAATTGAAGTTGAGAGCCGCATCGGAGAAGGAACAACAGTGAAATTCTTTCTTCCAATCGAGGAGCAGGCCCGATGACGAACATTTTCGTCTGAAGCGGACACCGAGGCATGCGAGTTCCCATTAACCACAACGCCATTGAGATTGTCCAGGGCGATATTACCGATGAGCAGACTGAGGCCATCGTTAACGCCGCCAACAATCACCTCTGGATGGGGGCCGGTGTAGCAGGGTCGATAAAACGGAAAGGGGGAGAAAGCATCGAGTGCGAGGCAGTCGCACAGGGACCGGTCAACATCGGCGACGCTGTCCTGACCTCAGCGGGTAAACTCGCCGCGCACCATGTGATCCATGCGGCAGTCATGGGGCAGGATCTCCACACCGATGCAGATACTGTTGCGAAAGCGACGCGGAATGCTCTTGAGCTGGCTGAGCGGAAAAACATACAGACCATCAGCTTTCCGGCGCTGGGAACCGGAGTTGGTGGTTTTTCGGTTTTTCACTGTGCGAAAGTAATGATCACCGTGGGAGTCGATTTCCTAATGAATTCACATTCACTCCATTTGATACGCATAGTTCTCTTCGATAAAAGCACTTTCGATGCTTTTGAAGAAGAATTGAAGCTCCAGTTTTCTTCCAAACGTCACTGAGATAATTCTTTCCTCCGAAGCTGACCTGGGATGTTGCGCGGGTTGCAATTCCACGTAAAAAGTTGTAATTTTCCTCGTCTCCAATGCCTGGCTTAGAAAAAATTCTCATCATCCGTTTCAGCTCTCTCGGTGATATCATACTCGCGTCGCCGCTTATCCGTATACTGAGAACTGCTCATCCATCCGCCCAGATCGATTTTCTTGTTAAAGCGGAGTATGCTGATGCCGTCCGCTTCAATCCGCACCTCAGCTCTGTCATAACACTGAAAACATCGGATCGGCAGGAACTGCGGTCGTTGAAAAAATATATCAGACAAACGGGCTACGACCTCATTATTGACATCCATAACAGTCTGCGAAGCCGCTATTTGAGGTGGGGCACTGGCGCTGTACACACGTCAGTTGTGGAAAAACGCGTCGTTAAACGGTTTTTTCTCGTATCCTTCGGATGGAACTTTTACCGTAAAAACGTATCGGTCGCCGATCGCTATTGTGAGACGGTTCGCAAATACGGAGTGAACGATGACGGTGAAGGGCTTGAGATATTTTTCCCCGAAGAAACCCGTTCTTCCGTCGCATCTATCATGGAACGATTGAAACCGGAGAAGTACGATACCATCGTAGGAATTGGACCGACCGCACGACACGGTACGAAGCGTTGGCTGCCGGAGCGTTTCGTAGAGTTGGGCGTTGCTCTGGCGAAGCGTCATCACTGCCGGATTTTTCTCTTCGGGAGCAAAGAAGAAAATGATTTTTGCGGGGATATAGCGCAGATGATTAATGCTCATACGGGACATGGTATCGCTGAAAATTTTGCAGGTAAACTCACCCTTTTCGAAACCGCAGCGGCACTGGATTACTGCAATGTCGTCGTATCGAACGACAGCGCGCTGATGCACATTGCGGCGGCACGGAAGAGGAGCATTGTGGCGATCTTCGGATCAACGGTGAAGGAATTCGGATTTTTCCCGTATCGTACGCGCCACATCGTCGTAGAGAGGACCGATGTACGGTGCAGGCCATGTTCGCACATCGGTCTTGACCAATGTCCGAAAAAACATTTCCGGTGCATGAAGGAAATCACCGCGCCCGATGTCATGAACGCTCTGGAGGAGGCGCTGGGCAGATGATGTGGAAATTTTTTTATAACTGGTTTGTTGTACCCCTCTTGTGGTGCGGCTTCCGCGTATACTCTCTACTGAATGAGAAAGCTCGCCGGGCGTGGGGGGGACGCAGAGGGCAATTTAGAGAATTGGAAAGGAGGGTAACGCGCCTCGATCCGAACCAGCCGAGAATCTGGTTTCATTCATCGTCGCTCGGAGAGTTTGAGCAGGCCAAGCCGATTATTGCGGAGTTAAAGAGGACCAGACCTGATATTCAGATAGTCATCTCCTTCTTTTCCCCGTCAGGGTATGAGAACTCCCTCAAGTACGCATTTGCCGACGTGATAACATACATTCCTTTTAATTCCTCGTGGAATGCGAAAAAATTCATTCGTATTATGTCGCCATCCGTTGCCATATTCGTCAGGTACGATATCTGGCCCAATCATTTATGGGTTCTCAAGGAGAAAGGGATCCCTACCTTTATTGTAAGCGCCACTGTCCATAAGCGTCGTCATCATACACTCCCCGTTGTAGGAGCATTTCTGCGCTCAATATATAACTCTTTCGATTACATATTAACGGTTTCCGAGGATGATAAGCGTTCCTACAGTGCGCTCCGGGTTCATCTTCCGGTCATCGAGGTTATTGGCGACACACGCTACGACCAGGTATGGAAGAGAAAAACGGAAATTGTCCGCCGCAGTCTAATTGATCCTCACGTTACGCAAGGGCGTAAGGTCATTGTTGTTGGCAGTTCATGGAAGGAAGACGAAAAAGTACTGTTCCCCGCTTTGTATCACCTCTTTGCGGAGATGAGAGAATTACTGGTTATCCTCGTACCACACGAACCGAAGGAAGACAATCTTGAAGCCATCGAAAAAGAGCTTA
>Ga0315277_10003941_pt1 | contig 19943 bp, 20 predicted proteins | sample YL17G05_15_MG_FD_203695 | JGI IMG/M metagenome (GOLD analysis project Ga0315277, IMG submission 203695) | Sediment microbial communities from Yellowstone Lake, YNP, Wyoming, USA - YL17G05_15 | ecosystem: Environmental > Aquatic > Freshwater > Lake > Sediment | place: USA: Wyoming | collected... | reverse complement strand
CACCGATCCCGGAATTTTCCTTTTCCTTTTTCTCATATTCAGCGATTGCATCATCGATCGAGATCGACGGATTATCAAAGTTGAAAATCAAGACTTCGCCGGTGATATCGATGGCAGGATGGAATATGAGTGGAGGAGCTCCAGTCTCATAGCCGATTGCGGTATCCCAGTCCGGAGGAAGTTTCAATAGAAGATAATTATCTATCTGGTATTCAATCGGGTTGGTTCCGGGGATTAATCTCGGTTCGTTTTCAGACTTTTCAAGCAGCGTATCCGATATTTCTCTGTTGATATAGAAATAGCTTTTATTTGTTCCTACATAATCGCCAATCTCAAGAGTCATATCGATTTCATAGCGCCCCAGAATCGTCTGTCCAGGGTCCAGAAGCTTGATTCTCTTTTTATCACGCGCGTATGGGAAAAACTGAGTGCTGCCGCTGGTACTCTCCTCGCCGGATGGATTGTAAACCACATATTTCAAAACTGCCGCATGTTGCCTCGAACCATACGGCAACCGATTGTAATCGTACGACACAATCACATTGATACTTTCATCCGGTGTAAAATACGATCTGTATTTTGATGGCTCTAAATCGTTTGCAAAATAAACAGGGCCGATAGAAAATTCCCGCCTCTGCTGCTGATACGGATATTCATAAACCATCTGGTCATACCAGTCATTATCATTAGCATGAACCTGAACATAGCATGATTCGGTATCCATGTCACCGGCGTAATATGCTTTTACTTCGACTCTTACGCCGCTATACTCATCAAAGAAGGAATTTGGGAACCATCCGTGACGAACAACCTCCTGAAATCCCTGGCGTGCGTGGTCCCAGAAATAACCCTCGTCTATTACGCTGTCATAACGCGTTGTAAGCTTGTATTCGAATTCAACATCGTTATCCGAGCCGCGATCCAACTCGTATTCCACAACAAGCCTGTATGGATCGCCGCCTTTGAATGACTCTTTCGGGAAATCCCAGTATCCGAAATCAAGGTAATTATCCGATGTCAGGAAAACCCTGTGAATGCGGATTTGTCCCCCCCCCGTATAATTGCCTACCTGTGCATACACCATACCGCTTTCACGAATCCCCTCTACCTCAATTGTCACTCCGATTCTGAAATTACTGTTCGTCTCTAATATGTTTTGGGGGATTACATTGTTAAAAATCTCAGTGGCCGTGTCTCCTATTCTAATTGGATTGGTAATATTATCCTGGTTGATTTCAAATCCGGAATCATCATATGCGATCATCATGATATTCACATTATCGTACCCTTGGTAATCCGTAACTCGATATTTCAGCTTCACATCGACACTGTCACCCGAACGAAACCTGTTTGAATCGCCTGCGCTTGAACCCATAAGAGAGAGCTCGACTATTTTTATTCGCGGTGTCATATCCCGATCGGGAATTATAGGGATTAAATAGCGCACATCAGGCTCAGCATTATCCTTTCCACGGGAATCCTCATTATCTTTCTCTTCCTCTTTCTTCTTTTCCTCCTCTTCCTTTTTCTTCTTTTCCTTCTCTTCTTTTTTCTTCTTGTGCGCCTCGTTGATTTTGTCCTGATACGGTTTTGGAAGCGCGTATGAGGATGTTGCTGTTGAGTTGAAAATCAAAAGAGAACCCAACACCATAACGGAAATTATGATAATCAGTCTTTTAAGCGCCATTGGTGTTCTCCTTTTTGGATTTATCAGCATCGGTTTGCTCACAGTTTCATGATTCCACCTTAATTATAAGCGAAGTACATATGATATGACTATCCATGCGGGTAAATCGTTTCGTAGGGGCGGATTGACCTCGTTTGCAAATTGGCTCCCAAATTCGAATAACATCCGATATCCTGACAATTGCCAAATACGAATAAAATCCGCCCTGCCTGCATCATCTTCCGGATCCCTCTCTTTTTATTGACATAAACCAATTTTTATGATGAGATAGTTATTGCACATAGGGGAGCTCGAATGAGGGCTGAGAGGCTGCGCGAATAGCGCATCGACCCTTTGAACCTGTACGGATAATACCGTCGTAGGAAAATGTGCCTTGACTTATTACGCTTTACACCCTTGCCACCCTCACTTGTTCCCTTGATGTTTTTAACATCATATTCTTGAAGGGAGAAACAGAATGAAACTGAACGATGTCACAATCAGTCGCGCCATATTACGGAGATATATAGAGAAGCTCGATGAGTATCTCGAAAGCGATGTTGCCATAGTAGGAGCGGGTCCCGCAGGCCTTATTTGCGCATGGAGACTTGCACAGGCGGGAATCAAAGTCGCGGTCTTCGAGCGGAAACTCTCAATCGGAGGCGGTATGTGGGGCGGTGGCATGATGTTCAACGAAATCGTTTTCGGAAGCGATGCCAAACGGATTTTCGATGAACTCGGTATTCCCGTGAACGATTATGAGGAGAAAGGCTATTACACTGCTGATGCCGTATGCGCTATCACGACCATCGCATCGAAAGCATGTATCGCTGGCGCTAAGATTTTTAATCTTCTCAGCGTCGAGGATGTCGCGATCGATGGTGATAAAGTGGTCGGACTTGTCCTCAACTGGTCCGCGGTCGAAATCGCATCACTTCATGTCGATCCGATAACTATGTACGCTAAGGCAATTGTTGAATCATCGGGACACCCATCGGAGGTTGCTCATCTGATCGAGAGAAAAATGGGTGCAAAACTTCTAACAAGCACCGGAAAAATTGTCGGTGAGGGGTGCATGAACGCGCATGCGGGTGAAAAAACGGTTGTCGATAACACAAAGGAATTTTATCCTAATGTCTGGGCTGTCGGGATGTCTGCCAATGCGATTTTCGGCGCTCCAAGAATGGGACCAATATTTGGCGGCATGATTATCTCCGGCGAAAAAGCCGCGAATGCAATTATAAAAAAACTGAAATAACCGGATGAGACCTTTGAAAAAATAATGTACCGTTGTCATTCCGAAGCAAAATTCAGGATTTGACATCTACCCTAATTGATGGATACCGGGTGCAGAAATGTCAAATCCTGGATTTTGCTGAGGAATCTCTTTTGTATTAGTTTTACGGAGCTCTCAGAATTAATGGATTATGTAATCAGGCATCGCACTAGATCCAAAGCAAAAAACAGCAGAGCCGATCAAATCAGCGACGCCGGGATCCCGTTTTTCTATTCCTCATGAAAATAAACAATATGCTTCATGCTCACGACCACGGGCTTGCCTTCTGAATTAATTATAATATGATCCGGACTGAGCTCCAAAATCTCACCCGATATGCAAAAATTCTGCCCGAAGTAAATTTTCACTTTCTTCTGTGCTGCCTTGAATTCAGCAAGTTCTTTTATCATTTTTCTTTCTCCTTATCTTTTCTAAGTGCCAAATAGTTTATCGCAAAAATAGCTCTTGTTCCCAATTTTTTCCAGGAACGCGTTAAAAATGCCGTCGAGACGGGACTGTTGAAAAACCCCACTGGGAGCGCGTGCGTCCCGCTCGCATACTTGTAAATCCCACTAATAATGCGAGCGGGACGCACGCGCTCCCAGTGGGCATCCCTGCTTTTATGACACTAACCTCTAAACTTAAGATGGCTCTATGGTATCCTATTATTGTTAAAGCTGAGAAGACCGATAACCATGAAATTCAAGCTTCGAAAAAATAAATCACCAAAACCGGAATCACAACCTCCTGCGCACACACTGCCACCGCAAAAATCGAAAACGGAGGAACTTACTCAGATTCTCGCTAAAAGACGAAAACGCCGAACCAGCATTTTTGCAGGCTTCTTAATTGTTATTTTTATTCTTATTGCCGGATTCTACTTCTTCTTCCTGAAACCGTATAACGATGGCATGATACTCGTCAGGCAATCCGAGGAGCAAATCGCGGCGAAGGATTTGAGCGGTGCGAGAAAATCCCTCGCTAAGGCTCGTCTCGTTGCCCCGTTCCTGAAAAGCCTTTATTACAGGGAGGGCTTGGTTGAGATTCTCCAGATGGATTACAAAACCGCGGAAAGCCTGTTTAACGAGGAAATTCGCTCCGGAGGATACATAGCAGGTGCCGAACTCACCCTCGGATTTATCGACACAATCGATTCAATTCTCGCCGATAGCTCCCTCCATATCGATATAAAGAAATCCGCGATTGAGGAACTCAGCTCAATTCTTGACATCGATATCGCGCTCGATTCGAAAAGTGCAACTCTTAATCTCGATGAAAAAAATGGCTATTCCGCCGCAGTCGATCACTTTGCGCGCGCGATGCAGATAGATAAAAATTTCGAGGAGGTCGCGGATTTTGGGATTGCATACGTTGATGCTTTAAGAGGCGAAAGGGATTCGGGACTTAAGTCATTCGCACTGATAGCATCGACAAAAGGCCGATTCCCAACTCTCGCTAAATTCTATGAGGGTATCGAACCAAAACTGGGAGCGAGCTATAAACCATCAGAGACAGGAGAAACTAAAAAACCGGATGAAGCCGGTGGACAAGCGAACATGCCTGAGCTTCCCATTGGGGATCTCCCGCCAATCCCGGATGATTTGAATATCCAGCCGCCTCCCAATATTGGGATGCCGTCATCATCGGGAGGAACATCCACATCAAGCAAGTGGAAAGAATACCGCGAACCATCTGTCAAACCGTTCAAACTCAGTCAGTATCAGAGCAAGGGCGGTGAGATGAAATGGATTGTCACTCTGCTTAACATAAAAGAGAGAGGGCAAACCGTTGCGCGGGAGGGGCAGCGTCGTGAAATGCCCAACACACATGTCGAGGTACTTGTTGTCAAGCTGAGCGAAAAAGAGATAGTCCTTAAAGAGGATGATTTATTCACATACAAGTGGGTTCGCGATAGCTTAAGCTGGGTTATATCCGAGGATAACAAAGAAACCACATCCAATTAACTTATCCCCCCTTTTAAAAATTATATTTCTTTCCTGGGAGCGCGGTCGTCGGGACTGTTGCAAAAGTGCCATGAAATTATTTTCACTGGGATCACACTGGGATCGCGGACATCCTTGTCCGCATGAATATCGGCTTTCTGTAAATAGCGGACAAGGATGTCCGCGATCCCAGTGGATTTTTCAGCAGTTCCAGGACAACCGCGCTCCCGGGATTCAGGATTCAGCTTTATTTTTAATCGCTTTAAAGCTTATAATGTGACGCGATTGCGCAGGGATGCTTTGTTTTCGGCATGGAGGTCGAACCGATCCACCGAATTTAATCCCTGATGAGATTTGTAATAATATTTGTGATATAATTATTGGCTTTATATGCAAGTATAACCGATAAGCTGAGCCGATTTTCGAGAGGCGTATCTGACATTTGAAAATTCCTGAAATCGCCTGCCTATGGAGACTACCCTTCTCATTATCGCGATAATCCTTCTCGCTCTTGCGGGATTCCTCTTCTATGGGGCTCGTGCGCTCATGCGTCAGGTGCAATCCATGAAGGATGAGATCAGCCAGGTGAAAAATATCGGCGACCTCCTCAGCGTCACTGAGGATACTCTCGATGAAGCAGGCAGAGCCATAAACACGGCGAAACGTCTCATGGATGGGCGTATCAAACGCATGGAGGAACTGCTTGCGGAAATCGATTCTAAAATGCCGGAACTCGAACGTCGAATGAAAAATATCCAACCCGTTTCCGAATCACGTCAGCAGAAAACTCCCGACAAAGTAGATAAAGAACTTTTCTCATCGGGAAAATCGATCGACCCCGACCGCGAGGAAAGAGAGCTGATCGCGAGACGCAACAAGCGAATAATCATGATGCTCGAGGAGGGAATGAGTCCCGAGGAGATAGCCCGTCAAACCGGTGCCTCTGTTCGCGAAATTAAACTGATTCAGAAGTTTATTAGATAATTTTTAAAACGCAAAAAAAAACACCGAGTAAAGGGATATCAGTACTACGACTGTCAAGGAGTAGCTCAGAGCTATAAGCGTCAGCGCCTGCGAGACCGGGGAAGGCAGTATCCAGTGTTAGTGTCTGATACCAATCCATGCCACCAAAATCCCTCATGGTCATAGCTCTAAGCTACTCCTTGACAGTCGTAGTACTGATGGCCCTGCTCGGGGTGTACATATGCTTCCTGACGGTCGGCCATATGGGCATGCCGCTTACGCTAAGACGTTCAGAGCTGCGTTAGTGATATTTTTCCAAAAGCTTAGTGCATAAAATCCCTCATTTTCCGATATTAATTATGTAAAACGGATTATGTCCTATTACGACCGATTCATCGGTCGAGGACAGTAACATATATCATTGCCCGGAGGATTCAGGCATGAAAGGAATGAGCTTGAACATGAATATCCTTAGACTTGCATCAATTATCGGTATCGTGGTTCTTTTCGGATGCTCTAACGGTAATGACACCGCACCGCTTCCGACTAATGAATATACCCTCTCCTTCACCAGTACAGGCGCCAGCCTTAATTACTCGCTCATCGATGTTAAAGTCGATGTGCCGGTGGAGGCAATCGCTGAGGGAGAAACCGTTCCGCTTGGGGTTAAGGTCCAACCGACAAACCTTCCGGAACGCGCTTTTGCCGGTTCCATCTTTGAGAGAATCGGATGGCTCTCGCTCGAAAACAAAGGCGATCCCGATATCGCCTTGCTCAAAGAGATGTCCGTCTATTTCCCTCTCGATGGTGGGTATATCGCTAACGAGAACTACATCGTTTTCTATTTCAATGAATCGAGTGGGAAATGGTCAACCGATAGCAAAGCTGCTACGGTCACCGACACCGGAACACACGCTATTTTTTCCGCCGACAAGTTCGGGACATGGGGCGTTTTCAAAATTGTCCCATTAAAAGTTGATGCTACCGCATCAAGGACAACCGCAAAAGCGCCGGCGTCAATCACCCTGACCGCAGTCATAGATGGTGGCGCGCCGCCTTATACTGTCGCATGGTGGTTCGGTGATGACAGCGATCCCATGACCGGTCTTTCCACAAGCCATTTCTACAAAGACCCGATTTCCTACACTCCCTGCTGCATAGTGCTCGACTCAGTGGGTCACGAGGTCTCGGATTATGTCGATTTGAATTTGTACTGATTGCGAATAATTAATAGGGGAATTAGCGGAAACAAGCCGGGTATCCAACACCCGGCTTTGTTTTTTTCAGTTTTTAGCTCCTGCCCCCTGTATTTACTTGAATTTTTATCAGGTGATAAGAGCTGCGGGAGTTCTTTCTTGCCACTCCCCTTTTTCTCATGTTATCTCTCCCCTGACCATGCCAGAAGCATCATGATGAATTGTCGCTTAATGTTAATTAAAATCTATCCGGATTTATCCTATTTGGGAATTCGCCAATATGCACCGAAATAATCCATAACAAGAGCTGTTTCCGGCGGATAATAATCATTGCTGTACCTGGTGAAATACTGCTTGAAAACATCATCGGGAAGAAAAAGCATCGATGTCATTTGAAACGAGTACATGGGATTATCTTTTGTATTTTCATCTCCTATATCAATAATGCCAAGCTTCACGATTGCTTTTCCCCATAACGGAAGTTCCCTTACCAATATTTTAATTGCCTTTGCGATTTCTTCAGGATGTTCCCTTGCCCATTTCTCAATTTCAGGATCTTTTTCCTTTCCGAATACTTTATAATGCATGGTTATAATCATAATGTAAAATCCCGGGGTATCATCCGATGGCCTTTTCTGTGCCAACTCCGCAAGCCAGTTAAGGCAGTAAATTGGGTCATAATCAGCGAATGGTACTAAGGTTCCAATGCTTAGAAATTCCTCGCTACTTTTGCTGAATTTCTCCATCTCTTTTTTCAAGGATTGAATCGTTTCATTTATCTTTGAGTCAAGACCTCTTTTCTTGCATTCTCTAAGGAAAGATCCATATGTCAAAAATAAATGGTGTTTATGACCAATATCAGCTTTGAAAACTCTATCAGCTTTGATTAGTATCTCATCAGGAAAATACTGCGGTTTATTCTCAATGAATTTCGCCTGATCATAATCCATTATCTTCAAAAGCTGATTTACTGCGACTTTGTCTCTGACCGTTGCTCCGATCAGTAGGTTCAAATCCCAGAATTTTCCTGATGGTTTTGTCAGATCTCCGCATGTTTCCAGATATTTCCGTTTGCTTTCCTCATTACCTCCGAGCAGAAAATGGTTCAGGAGTTCTCTTTTGTCATTTATTTGAACCGCCTTAAATAACTTTTCCCAATCGGGCTGGATACCGATAATGTTCAAATCTTCCGCTTCATAGTCATTCCATTTTTCAGTCAGGTATTTCCTGATAATTGCAGTTTCCTCATTCGTGAATTTCACATCCTGTTTAACCAAAGAACATACAAATCTCGTGAAGGACTTGGCGGCTGTCAGCTTTGGCATTTCTTTTCTAAGTAATATGAGTGTTTCATCCGAAGGTTTCATCCCAAGCTTTTTCATATAATCAAGCGCGAACGATTTTTCGTATATCTGATCAGTTATGACATTTGGATCAGTCTGTATCTCCGCTCGAAGAAGCTTGTCGAATTTCTGTTCAGCATCCTTCCCTCCAAGTTTTGAATAAGTGTAAATAGCCTGCGCGGTATACTGTGTCAACGAAGGAGAGGTTGTTATGAATTCATTAAGCGAATCCATAAACCTTACATCGTTTTTTAGCTCAATTGCTTTAAAGACAGAATAAAGATTCGATTCATAGGAATTCGTAAATTTTTTCCACACTTCAGAATGGCTTTGATGTGTTGTGACCTGGGTTTCAGTTACGCATGGCAGACTTAACAAAGCAAGCGCCAAGCAGAATATAAATGCCTTTTTCATTTTAAAGGACCTCCCTGTTATATATTTTTTGGCAATTCCTATCCGGAACTTGTCAGTCAGTTCCGAAATAGTCCTTCACATGAGCTATATCAAATGTGTGGTTTAAAGAAAATCTAGTATAACACAAATTGGGCGCAGAAGCTATCGGAGCTACGGTCACTAATTTCGTTGCGTTAATTCGTGCCGTGCACAGTTTTGTGTGAAAAATTTCACAGAAAACTGTGCACGGCACGATTCTTTTCAAATAAGCTCATGATGCCTGTAAAACCACGATTTTATCAGTTGAACAAGCCCGAGGTATGTGACAGTTAAAAGCAGAATCGCTCCTATCAGAGCGGGCGGCATGGGGACAAATCCGAGCATTGCACCGGGTTTTAAAAACGGAAGAACGAATGCAACAACAATAACCCCGATTACGGATAAGACAAGCTGGGGACTGGGTCTGCCTTTAAAAGGATTCTGAGTTGTGCGGATTATCATTACTACAAGAGTCTGGGTAGTCAATGATTCGACAAACCAACCGGTATGAAATAGCTTTTCATCCGCGTGGAATAATCCGAGCAGAATCGCGAAAGTAATGAAATCATAAAGCGAGCTGACAGGTCCGATTATGAACATGAATTCACGGATGAAATTGATATTCCACCGTTTGGGACGTCGCAGCAAAAATTTCTCCACATTATCTGTTGGGATGCTTATTTGGGATGAATCATAGAGGAAATTATTCAACAAAATCTGCGCCGGAAGCATTGGAAGGAATTTCAAAAACAGCGATGCTAAAGCCATACTGAACATATTTCCAAAATTCGAGCTTGTCCCCATGATTATGTATTTCATGATATTCGCAAAACTCTTTCTGCCTTCGATAATGCCATCATGCAGAACCTTCAGATCTTTTTCCATCAGGATTATATGAGCGGTATCCTTGGCGACATCGACGCCATTCATAACTGAAATCGCAATATCGGATGCGTGCATCGATGGTGCATCGTTTATTCCATCTCCGAGATATCCAACAACATATCCGCGAGCCTTCAATGCGGCAATTACACGGTTCTTCTGTTCAGGAGATACCTGGGCGAATATCGCTCCATTGGCAGCCTGATACGCCAATGCGGCATCATCCATCTCATCAACGTCGCTTGAGACAATTATCCTGTCTGATGGGATGCCGACATCGCGGGCCACTTTTTGCGTGACATAACGATTATCGCCGGTCATGATGACCACAGAAACCTTATCGGTTTTCAGCTGATCGATAACCTCTTTCACACCCTCCTTTGGAGGATCGAGAAAGGCAGCGAATCCCATAAAGGTCATATCGATTTCATCATCGGTGGAATAAGTATCGCGATTCTCCAGTTCCCGGACAGCGACCCCAAGAACACGATAACCATCGCTGCTGAGATCCCGGTACGTCTGGTTTGCGATTTCCTTATATGATGAATCAAATGGCTTGATATCACCATCGATATCTGTGAATCCGCATCTATCGAAAATATTCTCAGCGGCGCCTTTTGATATCAGGATGCGTCGCTTATTTTCCTCAACAACGACAGAAAGTATTTTACGGTTGAAATCAAAAGGGATCTCATCGATTTTGCCGTATCCGCCAATATCAATAAGCTCATGTCGAAGGATAGCCTCATCCATTGGGCTTTTAATGCTCGCTTCGAAATAGCTGTTGAGGTAAATAGAATCGAGGACACGACGCTCCTCATCGCCCGAGACATTTACATGCTTGTCCAGTACTATTTCGCCCTCGGTGAGCGTACCGGTTTTGTCGCTGCACAGTATCTCCATGCTTCCGAAGTTCTCAATCGCGCTCAGGTTTTTTACGATGACTCTCTTCCTCGCCATTGCCCGAGCGCCTTTTGAAAGCGTTATCGTCGTTATCATCGGGAGAAGCTCCGGAGTCAGTCCTACGGCAAGCGCAATCGCGAAAAGAAAAGATTCAAGAAACGGACGATGAAAAATCAGATTTATAAGAAATACGAAAGATACAAGAAGCAATATAATCCGGGTAATCATCAAGCTGAATTTGCGTATTCCGCGCTCGAATTCAGTCTCCATCGGATGTTGCGCAAGTTTCGCTGCAATCGCGCCGAATTCCGTATGACCTCCCGTCCGGACAACCACTGCCGTGGCGATTCCTGTCTGTACTGATGTCCCAAGGAAAACGCTGTTATTAGCTTCGGTTATTCCATGTTTTCCCGGTGCAAGATCCTCCGCATCTTTCTCAACTGGAAGAGATTCACCGGTCAGGGCTGATTCTCTTACATGCAGATCTTTTTCCTTTAGCAGACGAGCATCCGCCGGTATCAAATCACCTGCGTTAAGGATTACAATATCACCCGGCACCAGGCTACCGACCGCTATCTCCCTTTCTACACCATCTCTTTTAATAGCTGCTGTTGATGCTACCTGCCGCCTGAGTTTCTCAACCGCATGGCGCGCGGTGTACTCCTGATGGAAATTCAACATCGTGCTTGCGAGAACCATCACGATAATAATCAAAGCCTCGACTTTACCACCTGTCGCAAAGGCGACTACACTCGCTACGAGAAGAATAATCACGAGAGGATTATTGAAAGTACCGAGGAGCTGTATCAGTCCTTTATACCTGGATTCCCTTCTGAGAGTATTAGGACCATACTTCTTTAACCTTAACGCGGCTTCATCCGAACTTAAACCGTTTAGAGATGTACCAAGATGCTCAAGCAACTTATCTTTTGGTATATCCCAGAAATTCTTATCTGTAATTTTTGCCGGAATCATCATGTTTTATAAATATGCATTTTACATATGTTCAATGTGAAACATAATGGTAAATCACAAGTCATATTTTAGCGAGATTTCTCAGGAAAGAGGTAAATATGATAACGGGGATGTCGATATTAACTATTTAAGTGCGACAAAATTGCGCAGGGAGTCAGTTTTTATAACTCTGATGCTCGAAATATGCAAGATTATGGCGGGTTTCCGGTTCATGGGAAATTCTGACTCAAATGGAAATATAGTCCCCCATGACCTTGACAGGTTAGTCCCCATAGTGTACATAGAGAATAGGGGATTTGTGAGATTTTTGAGAAAGAAAAGAATTCTTCCTTCGAATAGCATGGGACGAAGGGTAGGGTTTGTGTCATTTTTGCTCTCAATGGGGAGCCGATGGTAAAGGCGTCATGCCTTTAATCTCGTTACGGTGGTGGTATTCATGCCGGATCAGACTTCGGATAAACAGCCGAGTCTTCCAAAAAAACTTCTCGCCAGCCGGAACCTGAAAAACCTTCTGGAACAGGGCAACGAGAGGGGCTATATTTTTAAGGAGGACCTGCTCGATCAGGTCATAGTTGCCAAGGGTTTCCACGAGTCCAAGCTCGAACTCCTATGCGATTATTGCCGTGATCAGGGATTGCTTATCACCAGTAAAGAGTTTCATGGAAAGCCCAGCCGACGGAAAAAAGATCTAAATGACAGGCTCGAAAGCGATTACAAATATTCGCACGAGCAGAAAATCGATGATTCCGTTAAAGTCTATCTCAGAGAGATAGGCTGGGTTCCACTGTTGATGTCATCCGAGGAGGTCGAGCTCGCCAAAATCATCAACGACGAGACATCATCCGAATACCGAAAGCAGCGAGCTCGTGAAAAATTGACCACCGCCAACCTAAGGCTCGTGGTCAGCATTGCAAAGAAGTACAAAACACAGGGATTGAGTTTTCTCGATCTTGTGCAGGAGGGTAATCTTGGTTTGATGCGCGCGGTGCAGAAATTCGATTACACGAAAGGTTATAAGTTCAGCACCTACGCGACTTGGTGGATTCGTCAGGCAATCACGAGAGCTCTCGCCGACCAGGAGGATATTATCCGCAAACCGGTGCATATCGTAGAGAAAATCAATAAACTGAAAAAAGCGGCGAGTGAGTTCTCACAGAGAAATGGAATCGACCCATCCCCTGTAGACCTTGGCACGCGGGTCGGTATGACCGAAAAGAAAGTTCAGGAGATTAAGAAAATCGCGCAGAGACCTATCTCGCTCGAAACCCCGATCGGCGAGGATGACAACAGTCAGCTTCAGAATTTCCTCGAAGACCAGCGTATCGCAGCTCCGGATCAGTCTGTCATGAAAAGCCTTCTGAGGGAGGAGCTCGAAAAGGTTTTGAAGACATTAAGCGACCGCGAAAGGCGTGTTCTAAGAAAGCGATTCGGTTTCGACGATGGGCATTATTACACACTCGAGGAGGTCGGACGCGAATTCGGTGTCACGCGTGAAAGAATCAGGCAGATCGAGGCTAAAGCGTTGAAGCGTCTAAAAAGCCAGAAACGAAGTATCCGAATCAAGGATTTCCTCGATCTGGGATAATAGTAAAAATTAAATTAGCGAGGTAAAATCCCCCCTTTAATCGGGGGGATTTTTTGTTGCGAAAATAAAGGGGTCAGCCCTGCACTTGTCCAAAATAAATTTCAAGATGATACAAAATCAGGGGGCATCTCAGGTGCCGCCTACAATCGCTTTGTAATCATGCTTAGGTAGCGATTGGACTTCATCGCGATTGTGGGTGACATGGCAACTCGAGAACAAAGAAACACCCACAATCAGCCTTAGCCACAGTCTTTTAATTGGCATTTCATCATCATACTATGGCTAAGGCAGATTGTGGGCGGCACCCAAGCATGAATCCCTATTTCATTTTTTCCCTTACCACATTTTTATACTCCTGAAACGTTCGGTCCCCAGATATATTTATGTATCTGTATGCTCATGCGGACAGGCAGTCCGCATGAAATGACCCATTCGGCAAGGTCTCGCGGGGTAACTACATTCCATGCCGGCTGAAACAAAACATAAGGAGTGAGTTGTAAAAGGTTTAATGATTTTGTTTGTTCGATTCCCCAGTCGAAATCATTTTTTGATGTAACGACAAATTTGACTTCATCCTCATTTGCAATATATTTCAGATTTGACAGCTTGAATTCGCCTCCGGAAAGGCTTCCGGGTGTTTTAATGTCGATTATTTTTTTCACTGATTGATGAATAACGCTTAAATCCAGAGTTCCATTTGTATCAATAAAAGCTTCGAATCCGAGTTTGACTATTTCATCAAGTAGTTTGGTTGTTGCCTTTTGAATAAGAGGTTCTCCGCCGGTTATATATAAGGGAAGGTCTTTTTTTTCCTTGAGGATTTCGAGAAGTTCATTTATTGCATATTCACGCGGTTGCGGGTAATCGCCAAAATTTGTATCGCAATAAATGCATTTTAAATTGCATCCTGCGAGACGGATAAAATGCATGGGACGTCCCGCGTGATGTCCTTCGCCCTGGATGCTCGTGAAAATTTCACTTATTTTTAGTATCTTATCCATTCTCTTGATTTACAGATACCGGGGCCGCGGACAGCTTCTCGACTTTAGAAATTTCAAGCTGTTCTGCATCGTTCTGCCGGAAGATTATATATTATATTCAAAGGAAAGAGAGCGACTTGAAATTCGCACGTGTTCAAACTGTCCTGTGGAAAAACATCTTCGGATAATATTTCCTGACGAGTGTTTTTAAGCATATCACCGAAGGTAACCTCCATACCCCGTCGTCGGACACAGCATTCGACGATTTCGGCAGGCAAAAGGGTTTTATCGGTTGTGAAGAAGATTTCGTCCTGACGGTTTCCTTCCGCATCACGCACGATAACCCATCTGACCCATTCAGATACTGTCCGGGGACCGCTTGCCAAAACCGCTCAGCGCAGCAATACGGTGAGATTCTCATACGTGGGTCTTGTCAATACTTTGGAAAATTCAGAAAATTGATTTAAAATATTCATAGGTTGGTGTCTCCGTGGTTTGTGTTTTTATGACAAATAAATACTATGCGAAAGAGATATCCAACCTTCTTCCATTTTTGTCGAAAGTCGAGGGGACGACCGCGCTCCCGGAAAGAATCCCATTCGTTAACCACCTTCTACAAGCTTTCGAGCGTCTAAGAGGATTTCATCGAACACCGGACGAACCTCATCGAGAATCGCCGGATGCGGCGCCTGCGTTTCCCATTTGAAATGCCAGACCTGGTCGCCTTTGGTTATTTGAATAATATACGTGATATCATCCGCGACCTTCCCTCTTTTGTATTCACCAACCGCTTTATATAAATCCTCCCTGCCGATAACCCATTTCAATCGTTCCATGGTTTCATCAGTAAGGTCAAATTTCGTTTTGCTCTCTTTCCCTACAAAGTACTCGCCTTTTCGGGTGGATTGGATTTCAAGCCTGTCTCGAAATCCAGCAATACCTCCGATTCTCTCGAATGTGATATTCCAGTTCGCTGATTGTTTTTTCTCAACCGGCGGTTGCTGAGGTTTTTCCTTCTGCGAGTCTTTAGGGCAGGCTTTGAAAGCGGAGCAGCTTATAAGGAATATCATGATGGTGATGATGATTTTCATAACTGAAATTATTAAAGAAAAAAAATCCCCTCAAGCGGGGGACCTCATAAAAATAAAGTGGAGCTGAGGAGGATCGAACTCCTGGCCTCTAGAGTGCGATTCTAGCGCTCTACCAGCTGAGCTACAGCCCCAATTAATGAAAAGTCATTCTTTGGAATGACTTATTCAACATGGCTAATTATACTATCCCTCTTGTTATATGAAAAGGTGACAATCTCTCTGAATCGGAGTGTTTTAATGAAATCCCCTTTTTGCCTGCATTTGACGATGACACTCATGACACACAAGTCTAGTGTTTTCATCAGTGTATCCCTTCATTGCATCAAATCGATCAAGCTCTGGTTCTTCGCCTTCAAGAAATTGCTTACCACATTCAGCACATTTTCCTCCCTGTTTCAAGAGCTTGCTATATTTAAGTTTTTTTCGTTGCGCAGGCTTTCCCTTCTCGTCGAAGGTCAACTGTCTGCAGATGTAACGCCTTAATGCAAAAGCGAGCTCACTATCTTCTTGAGTTGCTTTAGTGATAAGTTCGCGGATCCGATCCAGAATTTCTTTCGCTATCTCTCGCTCTTGATTGTTTAACTGTCTGGTAGTCGACATTATAGTTCTCCTTACTCATTCTCAATGATTCTAGCAAAGATGTATCCCTGATTCAAGCGCCCTGTGAAAGCAACTATTTTTGTGGAATGGCACTACTCATATTGACAATATTTAAAATTATGGTAAATATATTTGTGGTGATAAAATTATGGCTACTTTAGCTACAAAAAAGCAAAAGCAGGTCCTTGAATTCATCAGGGAGTTTCAAAAAGAGAATGGATATCCCCCAACCCTTCAGGAAATCTGCGAAAACTTCGGGTTTTCATCGACCAAATCCGCAGACAATCATATACAAGCCCTGATCCAAAAGGGTTATCTACGAAGAAACAAAGGATTGAACCGAAGTCTTACTATTGTTGGTAATGAAAAGAGACCGAAAAACGGACGAGAGCTTGTAAACGCACTTCGGAAATCCGGTTTCATCGGGATGTGGAAAAATCGCGTTGATATTGTTGACAGCAGCGAATATGCACGCAAACTCAGGGAACAAGCTCAAAAACGAGAGGGGAATAAATAATGCGTTTACTGGATACTGATATCATGATTGATATTATGAGAAATTACCATCCGGCAATTGAATGGTTAATATCCCTCGACGAGTCACCCGGATTACCTGGTTATGTTGCCATGGAATTAATGTGCGGATGTGATAATAAGACGGAGATGAATTTTATCCTGAAACAAATCGAACAATTCAGAATTTTTTGGTCCAATGATACTGATTCAAACCGAGCGCTTGCATCATTTGAGAAAGGTCATTTGACTCACGGCATGGGGATCCTGGATGCCCTCATCGGTGAATGCGCAAAAGGTTTAAATGCATCACTATGCACATTCAATGTCAGACACTTTAAATCCATCATAAACCTTAAAATAGAACAACCATACGATAAATCTTAATAATTCGTACCCGGTGCGATTTTTCCGTGAAATATTTCACACAAAATTCGTACCAGGTACGAATTATTTTTCTTACTTTTCGCTTTTTTCCGGTTCTACATCTATTCGGATATCCGCTATCACCTGCGGATGGAGTTTCACGTTAATAGTATAAGTGCCGAGTATCTTAATCGGCTCCGGGATTGTGACATCGCGCTTGTCAATCTCAATCCCGAACTGCTGCCTGACCGCTTTCGCGACCGCGATTCCCGTGACCGCACCATACAGTTTTCCGCCCTCCCCGGCTTTCATATGTACTGAAAGCGGTCTTTCCTGGATCTTGCCTCTCACTTCCTCAGCTCGCTTGATTTGAAATGCAGCTTTCTGACGAACCTGCTCCTGGATTACCTCTATCTCCTTAAGCTTACCTTTCGAGACAAGCTCCGCCTTTTTCTGTAGGAGGAGAAAATTCGCGCCGTAGCCGCGTTTAACCTCTACAACCTCGCCGGCTTTACCAAGTCGGGGAATATCTTCTAAAAGTATAACCTTCATGTGTGCCATTTTGTTCACCTGAAAAATTGGTGCCAAGTATCATTTTTAATCAATATAGTATGGAACAAGCCCCGCGACACGTGAACGCTTAATCGCTCTCGCGACATCGCGCTGATGCAACGGGCAGCATCCGGTTCGACGCCGTGGCGTAATCTTCCCGCGATCGGTGATGAATTTCCTCAGAAGCATCACATCCTTGTAGTCGATCGGTGCCTCCGGATGCGTACAGAAAAAGCATACGCGTCGCTTTCTCGGTTTGTAATTCTTCGGTCTCTGTTTCTGTGCTTTCGCCATAGATTAAATCCTGTCATTTAGATATCTGACAAATCGAGGGGAGTGCCCTCTTCGTCTTTTAGATAATGCTCGTAATCGTCATCTTCAGCTTCCACATCGCTGGAGGTAACTGTTTCATCGCTGACCATCTTGTTTTCTTCTTCCTCGGTGTGACTCGCCTCGACAGTTTCCTGGGGTTTTTCAGCCTGCTCCGGGCGATTCTGCGGACGATTATAATCAAGGAACCTGATATCATCGGCGTGAATCTCGACCATCACCCGACGTTCATTATTGTGAGTATTAATGAACCGATTCTGCAGCTTGCCATCGACCGCCACCATCCGTCCCTTTTCGAGATACTTGCAGCAGGTCTCGGCAAGCTTTCGCCATGTCACTATCCTGAAAACATCCCTCTCCCAGACGCCTTCGGAATTTGGATGCGAGCGTCTGACTGACAGAGAAAAGTTTGATACTGGGATACCCGACGATGTATAACGAATTTCCGGCTTGCTCTCAAGCCGTCCGACAAGAACAATTCGATTCACCTGTACCTGAACCTCCCAAATCCCTTGTAGGGGCAATCACCATAACAATAAGACACTAACCTTTTATGGAAGTCAGCATATTTCTTATTATACGGTCGTTGATTTTGAGCTCATAGATCAGTTTCGATGGCTTATCAGGCTCCAGCGAAAGCTTCAAAAGGCAGAAAAAGCCCTCTCTTGCGCGTTTCATTTCAAACGGAAGCGGACGTCGTCCCCACGCTTCTTCTTTTTTTATCTGCCCGCCGACTCGCGTTACCGCGCTGCGGACATACTCGCGCTCAGTCTCGATCTGCGCCTCATCGAGCTCCGGATTCAATATATATAATAGTTCGTACTCTCGCAAAATCCTATACCTCCCCACCTTCCGTGGGAATTCCCGAATTTCATCGTCACAAAAGGGTTTATTATACCATGCTCAAAATGAAATGCAAGTTTTGGGATTAAATCACCGCGCAGCCTTGTAGCATATGCTTCCAGCATGTATTAGCTGTATACTTCCAGCATGCCTTGTGGGATCAGACTATTCTATATCAATGCGAATATGGACAGCTGCACCGCATCTGCCGTCGTATGGGTCTTTAACCTTCATTTTGACAGGACCATCGTAATCTTCGTAATATAGATGAGTCGGATGATTCGGCTCACCGGTGTAGGCATCATCGACCGGTTCGCTGAAAATGCTGTCGCCATCGAAATCCCACTCGAAGGTAAGAGTGTCTCCGTTGGGATCGGTTGTGCCTGATGCATCGAACTCCACTGCAAACGGCGCCGGAACAGGCACTAACGGTATGGGAGTGACAACAACGAGGCTGCATATGGGGGCAAGGTTATCGGGGCAGCATTTTATTACCTCGCCAGTTTTTGGCTGCGTAAGATACAAAATACGTCCATCCGAGGAAACATCAAAGTATCCAAAATCGGAGGTCGCTTCAGGAACTTCAAAAACTTCATATGCATGAGTTGCTGTATTTACCTTGATCACATAACGAGCGCGATCCGGAGCATCGGGAGGATTCCCATCGCTGGAAGTGGCCCATAGAATGTCTTTCCCAGGTACTTTCTTTATGAATTCAGTTCCTAAAATTTTTCCTGTTATAGGATTATTAAACGTTAATTCGAATTCGGGTTCAAATTCTTTAAATCCGCTTTCTCGCGTTGTATCGATAATTTTCAGGGAGCATTTGTTCAGGTCCGCTACCATATTTGGAATCGCGGCGAATCTTCCATTATCTGTCCAGTTGCAAATATTTATTGGTATCCACAAGTGATTTGCATAATTATCGCCGCCTATGGTTTGCCCGACACATTCAAGTGTGTCACCATCAAAAACAGCAATAGCTGCCCCATTTACTCTATCAGGATATATTGTTCCCCATTCATGAGCAACATAAAGGTCACCACTATAATTGCAGTACCATGCTGATGAGGGAAGAACCCATCCTTGCCGGGCTTGTACAATTGAGAATGTTTCTGTTGATATTTTCGTGATAAGAGCAGATCCAGCATGTTCACAAATCGCTTCATCCTCGGTGATAAATTCACCTGGTGCGGGCCATGTATAATGAATTGCCCAAATATAATGTATATTATTATTCTTAGCTAAACCTGTTGTATCGCCATTTAAACTAAGATGTTCTTGGTTCCCATCAGTTAACCTTATTCTACATATATAGCTCGTTGGCCATTGAGAAATACTTGCCACATATAGATAGCTGTTGTCATTATTAATAATTAGAGACCTCTGAAAATCGAGTATTTAAATTCATTTATTAGCATTAAAGTAGCTATTTTGACCTCATTATACGGTTATTTACCCTTATTTCATCATTGTTTCAGTCAATTCATCGTCATCCGGACAT
>Ga0315277_10003940_pt1 | contig 19944 bp, 32 predicted proteins | sample YL17G05_15_MG_FD_203695 | JGI IMG/M metagenome (GOLD analysis project Ga0315277, IMG submission 203695) | Sediment microbial communities from Yellowstone Lake, YNP, Wyoming, USA - YL17G05_15 | ecosystem: Environmental > Aquatic > Freshwater > Lake > Sediment | place: USA: Wyoming | collected... | reverse complement strand
TATGGGCACCTGGTGCCAGGTGCAATGAGTGGGATCGGGCAAATGAAGGACGAATTAATTGCTCCTATTCCAATCAATTTAACAATATAATCTCTACAGAATATCTAAATGGAGACAACTTATGGCGTCCTATCCCAATCTGACACCGAAACAAAAAGATATCCTAATGAAAGTCATTTCAGAGTTTATGAAAGGTGGTAAGACAATTGGTTTTGTCGTGGATGCACTTTCAAAGGAATTTCCTCCAGAACAAGCCGATCTGATTGCTATTACTGAGATAACCAGAGCCTATGCGATTAGCGAGCAAAAAGAGGGCGAGAAGCTTAAGAGAGAATGGAAAGATGTCCCGGTGGTTAAGACCTGGACCACCAATAACGATTTTCTTGTATGCCCTATATGCAGGGAGCTGGATGGCAAGGAAGTAGAAATCGATGAACACTTTGCCAATGACATTTTTATACCCCCTGCTCATCCAGGCTGCAGGTGCTGGATCAGCGCCAGCACAGCATTAGCTAGATTGTAGTAGCGATCCTCTTATAATCGCGCACAGATCGCGCACAGTATCTTAAAATGCAACCAGAAATGAGGCGAAATCCTATTTCAGCTATTAAATTAACGAAAAACCGCTTGATCAAGCGGTTTATAGGGGAAAATGCAGTATTTATTGTGGGCGGAATAGGACTCGAACCTACGACCTCCTCTGTGTAAGAGATATACCATCGGGAAAAAAGACCGTCCAGTTAGTCCAGCACCTACATTTGGTTGTAATAAGTCCAGTTTCCCGCCAGATATGGGGGTTAGACTGTCCAGCATGTCCATTATTACCATACTGTGTCAGGACATCTGCACCCAAACTGCACCCGATCTGCACCACAGTATGAAGCGAGGAGAGGCGACCCGGATAGATTTGAACAATCAACTACTTGATCCACAGACATCACTGTCGTTTTACGTTTTGGGCTGGAAGAGCGTCCAGTAAGTCCAGCACCTATATTTAGTCGTTGCATATACAATTGTCGGACCGAATTTGGCGGTCGAACTGTCCAGCACATCCATTATCGCCATACTGTCTCAGCATATTTGGACCAAAATTGGTCCCAAATTGGTCCCAAATTGGCCCACAGTATGAAGCAAGGAAAGGCGACTCGCAGAGGGGGATCTAGGGACATTTTGATATAAATAGGCGATTGGTAGACCGCCTCTCATATGTTTACTAGCCAATCCATTTCTGCTTCAGAATCAATAGACGTTAGATCATGGGTGACTCGCTTGATTGCTTGAACTGCTCTTGCCGCATCCTCGTACCAAAGGAAATCCGAACTCTGGATATTTTTTACATCAACTTTTTTCGACTTGTAGTGAACTAGTTTATTCCGCCGGGTTACTAGCCAAATGAGATCTTTCATCGCCATTGATCCCGGATCGAGCTGTTTTCCGATTACTACTTTGGGGATAATAATCCATTTGGCGACCAGGTCAAGCTTGTCGAGATAGTTAGAGAAATAATTTCTTGAAAGGCGCATAATACCATAGTGATTAATATATGCTTCGAGCGTTAACGCTGAGAACACGACAACGATAATAGCAAGCTGGCCAATCTCATCGTTCTTTGAAGCGAGAATACCCACATCATGATCAGAAACCTCCTTCCCTTTGAGGCTAGACTCAAATTCGTCGTGCTCTTTCTTTAATGCTTTTATCCTAGCAAAGTTCTCCATCACAAGTGCGAAGTAACTATCATGACTTGTCCATGCGACTGTCAAAGGTTCCATTGTCACGGTCTTTCTGTCAACAGCCCAACCTATTCGCTGAACTATTAACCTAAGGGTATAACATTATCAATATAAATCCATAAAACCAAAACGGCTCTTGGTGTCAATCAGGGAGAATCTAAAACATTAAATTCGCTCTGAGATCCCTCCTCCTTTTTTACCCTCCCAGCCTTTCTGAAAGTCCCATGTGCCGGAGGCATTTGGATCTGCTCTCCATCAAACAGTTGCTCTATCGTAAGGATCTGAATTTTGGGATAGTCCTTTTGCCAGAGCTCGGAACTGTAATATCCTGCAGATAATGCCTCTTTATTCATCTCGCTTGTAGGTTGTTCGAGTGTGATAAAAACGCCAATGGCTGCGTTTTCACGATCGACTGTGCCATGCAGATCTCGCATGTCCCCGGCTTTGACGTGCCCACTCTTGACTTGTACCAGAACGCTTTTAGGCATGCCTGAGGGGTCGTCGATAAAGTTGATCTTACCATCAACACCTAGATCCTTGCCCTTCTTACCTCGTTTATCGCCTTGCTCTCCGCCTAATGGCATAGCCCCGATCAAGCCAAGTGCCCACCATTGGAACTGGTAACGGTTATCAGTTGCCAGTTGTTTAGCAGAGTTTAGATCAACTGGTTCACCTATCACCTGGTAGTCTTTTCCTGGAGAGATATTAAACGCATCCTTCAAACGATACTTCTGTAACGAAATCGCCAGGTAGGTTATGTCAATACCAACCCAACGGCGGTTAAGCTTTTGTGCTGCTGCAATCGCCGTTCCGCAGCCGCAGAATGGATCAAGTACCACATCTCCAGGGTTGGAACTAGCTTGAATAATGCGCTCAAGCAGAGAGGAGGGTTTTTGGGTGGGGTAACCGAGACTCTCGTTACCAAGTGCAGGTGGGATATCGGACCAGAAATCTTGAAGGGGGACCCCTGGCATTTCATCGAAATAACGTTTATAGTTAGGCATTCCTGCAGCTGTGTAGTAAATCCGGTCTTGGCGGGCGAATTCTTGCATATTTGCCAATGAATATGCCCAATATCTGCCGTGGTACGGTGGCATGCCTTTGTACTCCCATCCAGCCTGTGGGGAAAGGTATTCGTTTTCTAGATCTGCCTGCCATTCTACAGAATGAAGTGGTCGTTTGATCCGCCAAAGATATCTGGTATCACCCCCTGGTTTAGCACCTGTAAGATTATCTGTCCGAAATCGTCTCCCTGAGGTTGGATCTATATGACGGTAGAACTGGGTTACATAAGATTCGTCGTAAGGGGTGTAGATTGTGTTCCAGGTGTAGTCTTCCGTTTTAGTGTAGTAAAGGATGACATCGTGGATATGCCCATGCAGGCGGCGACCCTGTTTTGCATCGGAGTGAGCACTGCTGCGCTTCCAGGAGATTTCACTACGGAAGTTTTCAAAGCTGAAAATTGTATCGGTGATTATTTTCAGATAATGACTGGCTGTTGGATCACAATGCAGATATAGGCTGCCAGTTGGTTTCAGGACCCTTTGTAGCTCTACCAACCTGGCTGTCATCATCGCCAGGTATGCCATCATCTGGTTCTCACCGATGAAACTATGTAACGCCCCGATCATATCTGAAACAAGGGCAGGAGCGTTCTGGATGATTTCATGGTAAGTACGGGATGCAGACTTGTCCCAATGCCAGGTGTCATCAAAGGCTGAGATCTGAGCTTCGCTTTCCCGCCCTCCTTCGTCGCTGAATAGTACGTTATAAGAACGGTTGGAATTAAACGGGGGATCCAAGTAAACCAGGTCAATACTTTCATCAGAAAGGTACTCCTGCAGGATTGGCAAGTTATCGCCGTAAAATAACACATTTTCGTTTATAGGTTTGGGCGCCATTTTGTATCTCCGTATGGTGTTATTAGTATAAAGCCAAAGACACAAAAAGGGAAATCAAAAGGTCGTCCAATTCTTTAACATTTCTCGTAAATCCCCAAAAATGCCTCTTGACAATCATGCTACTATTGCGTATAATAGCAAATATACGCAATACTATTTTCAACATCTTAGGAGGCTCACCATGTCCAAAAAATTAGCAAAACGCACAGTCACAATACTAGTTCCACCCAAAGCTGACAAGCAAACCCGCTCACGCATGGGAATGTTCGCCGCCTGGCTGGCAAGGACCCGCACAGACTGGAAGTCGCCCGACCTGGCTGCTTACCGTGACCACTTACTCGAAAAGAACTCCCCAGCTACAGCTGCAGCCCACCTATCAACCATCCGAAGTCAATACCGGAGGATCATCTCGGACAACACCACCCGTGAAGGGTTGTATGGTCTAGCACCCATCGAGGCGAGTCCGAGCGATAAAAAAGCTTTCGTTGATGAAGTCTTGATCCGCTTAGAAAATGCAATCAACCCGAGCCACTCGAAAGTGACCCAGATAATCCACCAGGATCAACCTGACTCAGCCCATATCCGGCTGAGCAGGAAGCAGGCTGAATGGTTGCTCAATGCACCTGGCGTGGACAACCTCCAGGGTAAGCGGGATACAGCGATCATCGCACTGCTTCTATGCACCGGCATACGGGAAGCCGAATTATGCGCTCTGGATGTGGAGGATCTCCGCCAGGAACTGGGAGGGGAATTAGCCCTCCATGTACGCCAGGGGAAAGGTTGCAAGGAAAGGTTGGTCCCCTATGGCGACCTTGATTGGTGTCTGGTAGTGGTTGACGCCTGGCTCAAATTGGCAGGGATTTCAGATGGTGCAGTATTCCGGGGTTATCACGAAGGGTTCAAGGTCCAGCGTGGCAGGCTGTCGGTAAGAGCAGTCGAATACATCATTCGCTCTTATCCTATCTGCAGTAATGGTCAAAAGGTGACCGCTGCCCCCCACGACTTACGAAGGACCTATGCACGCAGATTATTCGAAGCCGGTACCCCGATGCTGGCCATCCAGCAGAACCTCGGGCACGCCAGCTCAAAAACAACTCAGGGATATATCGGATCACTCGATGCCTCCACCCGCCGACCTGGTATGATTTATAGCTTTGACCTGTCAAAACTGGAAGGGTAAACAAAATCTGACCCGATTTAAATTTTGAAAACCTATTTTAATGTCCTTTTATGTCCTTTTATGTCCCTTTCAGCCCTTTTTATTTTGTTTTTAATCGCCTTTTCTTGCCTTTTCGTGCCCCCCTGTACCATTTACATTTGATTTTATGTGCCTTTTAGTGCCTTTTAGTGCCTTTTAGCGCCTTTTAGCGACCTTTTAACCCCCCCCTACGACTAGATCACCACGAAATAAACCGATTTTATGTGACTCTTTCCGACTCTTTCCGACTCTTTTCGACCTTTTAAGCCTTTTTATCGTGCTTTTATACTCCTATCCACTCCTTTTTACGCATTTTTATCGTACTTTTTCTCTCCTTTTCACTCATTTTTCATCTAAATATAAACTTTATGCTACTTTTTGCGTCTTTTTTATTGTATTGTAGATAAATAAAACCACGTCCATATCTGCTTTTTTCTGCCCTTTCACTCCTTTTTTACTTCATTATAACCCTTGACAAAATGTGTACCAATCTGGTACACTATCTATATAAATACAGGAGGCTACAAATGAACTCGTCGCTTACAACCATAATAGGAACTACCGGAACTAAAGGAGGTAGCGGAACTTCATCCCCCGATCAAAGGATCAAAGCTTTACAACCCAAAATCAACCTGATTGCCAGGAAATTCCATCTCAGCGACCAGACCTCCGAAGATATTTCTCACACCATGATCGAGCGCCTCCTGACCAGGTGCGCCGAGGATCCCGCTTTTATCGACCGGGATGACGGTTACTGGCTCCGCTATGCTAATTGGATGGGTTACCATATCTTACAGAAAACCGTCATTTATAACCGATTTATCAACAGCGAAGATCCGACCAATGACGAACAGGTAGACCCATACGAGCTGTACGAGTGGGCGGTCGATCTTGCCCCGGAATCCAATCCAGAGCTTGCTTACGAGCTTGCAGAGCTCAGAGGGGTGATCGAAACCCTTCCCATTCACAACCGCAGCCTGGCAGCCTTGCTGATGATCGGTTACACAAAAGCTGAAATAGCTTACAAATTTGGCATTTCCCGGCCGGCTATCTCCCAAAGATTGAGCACGATCCGTAAAAACTTAATCCCCGTTATGTGACAAAAGGACATCACCATGACCCCCAAAAAGCATCTTCACATCCGAATTAGTGATGAAGGCAGACGCCAACTTGACGAGCTGTGCCAACGATTGGGCGATACCCAGGAGGGCGTGTTTATGCTTGCCCTCGACCGGCTTTACCGGGATGTTTCAGTCACGGACGACCTGAAGGAGATCTTCGAGAAAGGCATTTTGGTTGACGGGCGCTGCGTGGTGATCGAATTGGATGACTGCCCAGAGAAGCCACCAGAGAAGCCAATGTAGGGCAACGAGGGTGATCAACGAGACTGAGATCGAAGATTTTTTAGCTGAGCGCAACCTGAGCTCCTCCACCGAATTTTCTTATGGGCTATATCTACGACGGTTCACTGAGTGGCTGGATGAAACAGGCCAAGACCCCAAAACGGTGACGGTCCGGCAGGTCAAGACCTGGATTGAGCAAAATAAGTGGGGCAACAGCACGGCTTACCAGAACGTAACGGCGATAAGGCTCTTTTCGATCTGGCGTTTCGGTGAAACTCATCCCTTGTCAAAGCTGCGCTTGCGGCTCCTGGATCCCGGCCCCCAGCCAGCCTTGACCACCGCCCAGGCTGAGCGGTTGCTGGTGAGCCTAGAAAATTCCGTCCGCACCCCAATCTTTGAAGCAATCCGCCTGCGTGACATGGCAATGATCCGGCTGGCACTTGATACCGGATTGCGTGGCTCCGAACTGGCACGACTGGACCTTGACCACCTTTCAACCTCACAAAGGACCCTTTCAGTCCTGGCTAAAGGTCCAAAATGGAGGCACCCTGTTTTTTCAGCCCGTACAGCAGCTGCATTGGATGCGTGGCTGTTAGTAAGGGAAAAATATACCTCCCCAAAGGTCACGAGGGTTTTTATCGGTCTCAAGAACGGGAAAAGAGGCCAACCGATGACCAGGTTTGGGATCCGGGAAATGATCCATAGGAGAGGGCAGACGGTGGGCCTGGAATTGACGACCCACGATCTCAGGCGCACCTTCGCCACAGAAAGTCTTAGAAATGGAGCATCAACCAGGCTTGTTCAAGTACAAGGCGGGTGGAGTGACATAAGGTTGGTTGAGCGATATTCCCAAAGCCTGACCCCGAGCGACTTTGATGATCACTTTTTTGTGTAGGAATTTTACTAACTTTTGGTATCACGGCGTGCTATAATTACTTTACAATTAAATAACAGCACGAGGTAACTTCCAAAGTGTAAACCCGTAACAAATTGCTCGGGTCTCTTTGGGCGTTACCAAAGCTTAACTGAGGATCGACCCGGAGCATACTCGGATCGATCCTTTTTTATTTATCGAAGGGAGCTGAAATGAAAGCTGGAACAAAATATCTAAGTTTTACCCTCCGTCTGTCTGAAGATGATCGGAAATCGCTCGATCAGATCTTGACTGGTTTTTCCCTGACTAAAGCCGAAGCGGTTAGGACAGCGATCAGGCTGACAGCTAAACTATTTGCTAACAACACACCGTCTGAAAACTTATCTGTACAAACCCAAAGGGGGAGTGTCATAGAGGTACAGCACGAGCAAGAGTAACCTGATCATCAGTAATTCTTCTGACAATAAATACTTTAGACAATTTTCTATTAGAAAGGACTAGAGAAAATGGCAAACGAACAAGAACAACTTCAGCAAGCAACTGACAACCTCGAACGGATCAAGACTGACTGCAAGGTCCGAATGAATGCTCTCCAAGCTCACCTTAAAGCTGCCACCTATGAAGGGCAAAAGGCTGAGATCCAGCAAGATATTGATCAATTGAAAATTGTTTTCGATCGAGCGATTGAGCGAGCCGAAATCAACCAGACAAAGGCTGAGGCAGAATACCTGGTCCAGAAATCCGCCCAAGATGCCGGATCTGCCAAACTACGTGCAGATCGGGAGGAGGAAATCAAAAACAATGCCCTCCGTGAATGGGTACGGGCCGGTGGAGAACCAGCTCAGTTTGAATCAGCCTGGCCATCAATCCGCCAGTCTGTTCTCAATGAGCGAGTGATCAATGCCCTAGTTGGTCAACAAAAGCCCGACCTCTCGATCAAATTGTAAAGATTTGCCGATGTTCAATCATCCTGCCGTGTTGTTCAGCTTTTTTTAGCCGTGTTGATGTGATTAAGTTTCACTTTTAGGTCATAAGGGTACCAAATAAGGTGAATTGATGTCGGAATTATATTCAAGGGAAGCAGAAGAAGCCCTGATCGGCTACGTCCTGGTAAACCCCGACCGCTTCAGCGAGGTCAAAATCAACCTGGACGACTTCGAGATCCAACACCACCGTTGGATCTGGAACGCTATCGACCGGCTGGCTGAAGCGCACACGGAGATTGACAATATCACTGTGGCAAACCAGCTTGAAAGCGACGGGCACCTGGCAGGAGTCGGCGGACCATCCTACCTGGCAAAGCTAATCCAGCGAGGGTCGGAGTATTACAACGCCCCCGAATACGCCATGATCATCAAGCAAAGAGCCGCCAAGCGGAAAAAGCTGGAACTGGCAACCAGGCTAGCAAAAGGCGAAGATATCATCGCCGAACTCGAGACGTTGCAGGCACCACCCGAAACCGAGAAAACCCCCTCCAGATGGTCAGTGACCGACCTAATGGATACAGACTTCCCCACTCCACAATGGGCGATCCCCGAGATAATTCCTGCCGGTCTAACGATCCTGGGGGGACGCCCGAAGATCGGCAAAAGCTGGCTGCTTCTCCAGGCAGCCTGGGCAGTGGGTAGCGGTGGGATGTTCTTGGATCACAAGGTGGAAAAGGGTAACTCCCTTTACATCGCCCTGGAGGACAGCCCCCGACGCCTAAAGGAACGTATCAGCGCTATGGGGATTGACCGGCATGCAGCGATCACATTTGTGAACGTCTGGCGCCCCCTCCACAAAGGCGGATTGGATGACCTGCTGCTTGAACTAGAAACCAACCCCTACCGCTACGTGGCGATCGATACCCTTACTCGAGCGCTCCCTGGAGTGGATCAGAAGAACGACCAGGGAGTGATCGGCGAAGTCTTTGACGCCCTCCAAAAAATGGGACAAAAGCGAAATATTGCCATCGTGCTCGCAGATCACACCCGCAAACCGGCTGGAATGGCTGCGGATCCCATCGACGACATCCTTTACTCGACCGAGAAAACGGCGATCGCTGACGTAATCCTGGCAATCTACAAGGAGCAAGGCAAACCTGGTGCCCGCCTGCTTGGACGTGGGCGAGACATCGAAGAAATCGGTTTCAGCCTGGTGTTTAACACCCCCACCCGCTGTTGGCAGCTTGAAAGCGCCACGATCACCGAGAACCACGAAAAGATCATCGCCACTCTGGTAGCCCTGGGACGCTGCAAGGCAGACGACATCGCCAAAGCAATCGGTGAGAACCGTGGCAACACTTACACCCGGCTCCAGAAACTGGCAAACGAGGGTCTGATCACCCGAATAGAAATCAGGGGGGAGGTCTTTTATGCTCCCCTCCCCTAAACACCCCCTAATCCACCTAATCATCCTAAGCATAGGTAAGCAGACTAATCAACCTAATCACGGAGGATCTTCCCTTGAGTGCTTAGGCTGCTTAGGCAGCCCTTCCGGCTTTCCAGCCATTTTTACGGCTAGAATTGGCATGCTTAGGTGGATTAGGCACTTCCCTCTGGAGAAAGGATCACTGACCTAAACATACATTTTCATAACCTATAAATGGAGAGAAACAGTCTCGAATAAGGTGAATAATGGCAGATCTACCCGACCCTGGAAAAAATACGAATAACCTGCTTAGGGCAATCGACGTCGCCCAAAGGCTGAATATATCCCGGTCCCTGGCATACCAGTTAATGCAGTCAGGCGAGATCCCCACGGTCCGGATCCGCAATAAGATTGTCAGGGTGTTCGAACCCGACCTTGATCAATATATACTCAATTCCCGCACAGCCAGCCAAGTGTGATTGTTCAATCAATGCTAAAATGATTATGAACAATCGCACCTTACCAACTGAATATGCGGGTCGCCTTTCCTTGAAACTGTAAAAGGAGTAAAGGAATGACGAGACGACGAGGCAACAACGAGGGGAGTTTACATCCGAGGGCTAATGGCACCTGGCGTGCCCAGGTAACTGTTCAAGGGCGCAGGATGAGCTTTACAGCTAAAACCCGCCGTGAATGCCAGGAATGGATCAAGAAGACTAGCGTCCAAATAGACAACGGCATGACATATGACAGCACCCGGCGAAGCCTGGCTGATTATCTCAATAGTTGGCTCACGAGTGAACGATCGGTCATGCGACAATCTACCTGGACTCACTACAACCAGCTCACCCGATCTTATATAATCCCGAGTATAGGTCAGATCACACTTAAGGACTTGCGGACCGAGCACGTCCAGGGACTTTATAACCGATTGATCAATCAAGAAGTCGGATCTTATACGATCCTGAAGGTACACACCCTACTGCACAGCTCGCTTAAGCTGGCTGTCCAGACGGGCATGATCGGGCGCAATCCGGTAAGTTACGCACACCCACCTAAAGAACCAACTAGTGAGATGGCTATCCTAAACGAAAGCCAGGTCAGTCAATTTCTAGTATCGATCATCGGGCACCGATGGGAGGCGCTTTTCCACCTGGCAATCGTCACTGGTATGAGACAGATGGAATTACTCGGGTTGAAATGGGACGACCTTGATTGGATCAGGCAAACGATCAAGGTCGAGCGCCAGCTAGCCAGACCTGACAAAACAGGTGTGCGTTTCTTAGGTCCAAAGACCAGGTTTGGAAGAAGGACGGTTTCACTCGGGGAAAAGACCACCCTGGTAATGCGAGATCACTACGAACGCCAACAAGCAGTACGGCAGGCAGCCGGGGAGAAGTGGGTAGAGCATGGGTTGATCTTCACTAACTCAATTGGTGGACCAATCATCCCCCGCAACCTCCTAAGAGATTTCTATAAGTTGATCAAAGCTGCAGGATTGCCCAGGATACGATTTCACGACCTACGGCATACAGCAGAGCCTCTCTGATGCTCAATAACGGCGTAGCAGCCATTGTGGTGTCCAGGCGCTTGGGGCACTCCAAAGCTTCAATCACCCTCGATGTGTATGGTCACTTGATCCCCACCATGCAAACCGAAGCAGCAGAGCTTATTGACGAGCTCGTGACGCCAGTAGAACTGCACCCAATTGCACCCGATTTGCACCCGATTATAAAAATGCAATAATACCTGAGGGGAAAACCCAGGTTGATGCTCAAAATAATAAAAATTCCGTGTGATCACACGGATTATGGGGGAAAATGCATCAAAAATTGTGGGCGGAATAGGACTCGAACCTACGACCTCCTCTGTGTAAGGAATAGGTTACCAGAATTAGAACATATATCCTACACAAAATGCCTATATATGGTATCATTTGTGTCTAGAGTAGCATATATTGGGTGTCAGGTGAGCTAAAAATTAACATATGCGACATAATTAACTACAATTTGGTCACGGATTGGTCACGACACAGATTGAGTTAAAATAAACGCTCCGCAGTGTATAAGCACTCGGAGCGGTGACCAGGCTGAGCGAACAGCTGGTAAGGCGGATTATATCATCACCTTTAGGGCTGTTCGCATAAGCGAACAGCTTTTTATAACGGAAAAATATATGTCTTCTGAACAGCTTACTATAGAGGATTTTGATAGAATTTTAAGTCTACGACTTAAATTAAGTCTTAGAGATCCGGATGCGATTTTAGAAGCTGATCAGATTGCTAAAAGAGCGGGATATTCTGGGCATATACCATTAGTCTTTGAAATAGATGAGATTTTAGATCGAATGGCAGAAGGGGATGATAGTGATGAAAGTTGGATAGTAATGGGGTGGACCCGTGAATTCCGTATTGCATTCGCGGTAATAATCGAGGCTTTCAAAGATTATCCCTCATTAGCGGATTTTTGTTCAAAATCACGAATAATGAAAGACTCTAGTTTATTTAGAGAATTATTTGAGCCAGGTAATAAAATCAGAGCTTATCTCGATAATAAAACTTCTGATCCATTGCCTGAACGACCCAGGGATGATGCTCCAATAGAGGATTGGTTTGATTATTATGATAAGAGGGAAGAATTAGGGGTACCATTTGGGATTAAAGAAATAGCGAAGATTAAAAAACGAAATCCTAATTATATAAATCAATTACACATGAGATACAATGCTTCGCATCATGGTAGTAAAAAAAAGGAAGAAAAAACCTAATATCGATATTATGTTCAATTTTTCATCAATTGTTTATCATACTCCCTGTGGAAAAAAACCACAGGGAGAATTTTTATGCCACGAATAGGACGTTTTACATTTGTCTTGAACGCTGAAGAGAGAGAGATGATCAGTCAGATCGCAAAGGAGCTACAAAGGTCGGACAGTGATGCAGTAAGGTTCCTAATCATCTCAAAGGCCAAAGAACTGAACGATGTAAACCTGAATAAAAATATACAGGAGGGTGCCAATGTCGGATCAATCCACTCCTGAAAAGTTGCTAAAGCCTAGTGAGGCCGCTGAAATCCTTCAGCTCAGTCAGGTACAGGTCTACAGGCTGGTCAGACAAGGCGACTTGCCGGCCGTGGTCATTGGGAAATCGGTCAGGTTCCGACTAGGTCAACTTATCGATTTCGTCGATGACCATAATGTAAATAAAAAACCGGCTGGTGGGCCGGGCGGCAATGGAGTACGATCGGGTGGAGATCATGCCACAAAATGATTATAAAGATCATGAGTTGGATCTGCAAGAGGGTTTATCAATTCAGACCCAATCAGCCATTGAGATATTAAAACGAATACAAAAACATGTGGCTGTCCTACTGTTAATAATTTTGGTGGATCCAAGGCCAGTTGGCGAAAGTCTTATATCAGGAATTTTGGGAATTGATCGTAAGACAGCCCGTGGCCATTTGAAAGGCCTATCCCAACTTAATTGTATTGCGCGCTCAGGTCACTTTGAGGGTTTTATTCTAACCCAGGGTGGACGACAATTAATTCTTCCTGTTGATTCATCATTGGGGAGAAATTCCCCATTAATGGGGAAAAATTCCCCATCATTCCCTTCTTCTTCTGCTACTACTTTAAATAGGAAGGTGGGAAAAATAGAAGGGAAAATCGAAGAAGAAGAATATTCATTGGGGAAAAATTACCCAATTATGGGTGATATTTCCCCATTGAATACAGAGATCGACACGCAATTGATGAATTTGGGAATTGGCAAAAATAAACGAGAGCAAATAATGAATTTGAATTATCTTACTCCAGAAATGATTAAAAACAAGATCGCCGATTTACGACAGCGGGGAAAATACTCGACAGGTTTACTGATTTTTTCGTTATTGAATGATCCACCTCCAGCAGCACAAAAAATCAATTCAGATCCAGAAATTTTCGATTATCTCTTACCACCTCAAAGAAAGGAAAATAATTTATCCGGATTAATTGATAATCCAGTCTGGTTTAAGTTGATCGGTGCTCTCGATAATAATCAGAAACTAAGGGGTAGCTTAGGTTCTTATTTAGCTATGTGCCAAAATATCGATTTAGATGATGAATTCATCACGTTCACCGTGGGTGACTCCTATAGTCGCCAATGGTTGAATGAGAATGCCAGGATGACCATCGAAAGAGAATTAGTCGGCGTTTTAGGTCGAAAATTGACAGTATCCTTCGAGGCGGCCACTGATGCTTAAAATCCAATTGCAACCAGGTTAATTCAAGTGAAATTCGCCATAAAAACAGATGAATTCGTCACAATTTGACGCTAATAATGCAAAAAAATTACTGGATTTGCATATAAGCTGGGAGAAGTTGATCCGAGCACGTAACAATGCTCGATTAGGTAGCCAGGTACGCAGGGAATTGGATGCAATCTATTTCAAGGCACTACCAACGATCGTTGACATCACCAAGGCGGCCGATGATTCAGAAGTGGTTAGATTGGTCCAGGTTGCTGGCAGTCTGCTAAAGTAAAGGGAGAAAGTGAAGACAATATTATGACTACCAGAGCGACGTTGACGCTGGAGGGGTTTGATGAATATCTTGAGGAGCTGATTAAATCCGGGGAAGATATCGACCAGGTGGCTGAAGATGGATTGGATGCGGGTGCGGACGTGCTTGTCGCAGGAATGCAGAGGCGTGCACCATTCGAGCGTATTCGGGTGCGGATCCGTAAATCAAGAATGGGTAGGGATGGAAACAAACGCTATGTTTACGTGGGGGTGCTGCGTGATACACCGGCGGAGGATGCAAGGATCGCCAATGTATGGGAGTTTGGCGGCAGGACTTCACCAAGCCCGAAGAACCCCAAGCGGAAACCTAGACCTGGGATCAGAGCCAGACCTTATATCCGCCCATCCTTACGACAGGATGCAAAAAAGGCAAGAGCAGCGATGGAGAATAAGTTTCAGGAATGGCTGAAGAAATAAACCAGAGATCCTCAATAATATTTGCAGGTATGGGCATGCAAAACTTCATGCATTTGGGAGTGACAAGCGGGCGGGGCGGTAGTTTTTTCCCTGTACGGGTTTGGAACCCCCCAGGGGGGGTGCAAAACTCTATGCATTTTGGGATGACTAGCGGGCGGGGCGGTCCTCTCGAAAAATCCCTGAATTTAGAAAAATTCCACAATTCAAGAAGTTTTGCATGAAATTAGGTGATTTATGACAAGAGGAAAACCACTTATTTTGAGTAGAAAACCGGGATCCGAAGTTCGGGAGGAGAGGAAACGAAAAGCGGAGGGTGCTTTTCAGGCTGGTAGCTTACCAAAGGGACCGCCGGCGGAATTAAAGGGAATGCTGACAGCTCGGAGGGCATGGCGCAAGCTAAAAAAAGCCCATGATCAGCTACCTGGACAGCTCTTCAATGGATTGGACCGGGGATTTTTAGTTGGTTATTGCCTGGCAGTGGAAGCCCGGCAGCGGGCGCTTGATCTGGAGGGGGAGGTTCGCAAGCGCTTCGAAGAGGGAAAATTTGACCTGGAGAATCTGATCAAGGTTCGGGCAGAGCTGCGCATGGCAATCAGGTTATGCTCAGATCTGGAAAAGCAGCTATACGCCTCTCCAAAATCCAGAGGCGGAGTTGATCCGGGTGCCAGGGAATTGACCCCAGAGGAAGTTATTGAGCGTGAGCTCCAGGATCTGGATTATTGATGAGGTTGGCCATGAAAAAAAACAAACGGGAATTTTATGCAAATTCAGCTGATGTACCTGATGATCCTAATCGGTATGTAATATCCAAGGAAGATCTCGAGGGGAAAGAGCTTCAAATCTACGATCGTATTTCAATTAAGCTGAAGGATCCAACACCTGATAAGCTAAGGATGCTGGCCACGTATTCCTGGTTAGCGTTTGAGTTCAAAGAATCAGCTGAAAACAAGAAGTTGGCAATCTTCATCCACCGATGCATGGTTTACGCTCGAAATCGATTAGGCATATGGAAACCCGAGCCGATCGATCGTATGGAATTGTTTCTTTATGACGGTTATGGATTTAATGAAACTTTTTTTCCGTTATACCTAGATGATGCCTGGGAGATCGCAGCAAATTAATTAAAATCTAACATTTGAAGGAGATTATAGTATGGCCATAAGCATTGAAAATTTCAAAAACGTCAAAAAGGGAGGGAAGAGCCAGGGCGGAGTAAATGTTATCCCAAATGATGACCTGGCAGAGCTGAAAGCAGACCTGGATGTGATCATAGCGGAGATCACCGCAAAACGAGCTCAACTTGCCGGGGTTGAAGTCAAGATCCGTTACGCAGAGCACGATGTCAGGCTGCATGCTAATTATCATGGTCCTAGATCTGATATCGTCTTCGCCGACCAGGCGATCGTAAGAGATCTTCAGCTGAAGAGGCAAAATCTAGCAATAGAATATCAAGGATTGGTCGTAAGACAACAAACCCTCCAATTCCAGCTCAGCGAGATCCAAAAAAAACAAGTCAAACAGCTCGCCCTGGAGGGAGATCCCGAGATTAGAGCTGCAGGAAGACTGATGCTGCAAGCTGTACAAACAGCCATAGCAACCTGTGAGGATTATTGGCAATTGAGAAAATCATTTGCTCGACCCAATCCACTTTGGCAATTTCCGTTTAAACCGCTTACAGAAAAAGCAGCGGCTGATTGGGTTGAAAAAGTGCGGAGGTGGCTGCATGATGGAAAATAATGAATTTAAATTTTGGGAGGCTGTGGCCAATACCGCCAAAAATGAAATGCTATCATTTTTCCCTGATAGTGATCCGGACAGCCAGGCTGCAGAGCGGGTTTTTGCCCTCCTAAAAGCACATGCGCCCCAATCAGCTTTTAATCCGGAAGATGTGGCTGCCTGGAGGCGATTGCTTTTGAAGGCCAGTTTACCTCCAAAGAAACAGAATCTTCTGCAGCGCCTAATTCGAAGATTGGAGATTCGGTGATGATCAAACAAGCTGAAATAAGAAATTTTCCCATGCAATGGGAACAGCGGGAGACAATACTATCCGGAGGGGGTGGAGCGACCTTGCGGGGTTATGCAGCTATATTTGGGGTTAAAACAGAAATTCTCGGGCTTTGGATTGAACAAATCGAGAGGGGGGCATTCTCAAAAACAATCCAGGAGGGAGATCCGCTCAGTCTATGGGGCCACAACACCGATCTGGTGCTCGGACGAAAGAGCGCCGGTACCCTCTCTCTTCGTGAGGATGCGAAAGGATTGGCAGTGGTGATCAGCCTGCCTGATACAACGGCCGGGCGAGATGCACTAGTCTCAGTAAAACGACGGGACGTCCGTGGTATGAGCATTGCTTTTCAAATAATCCGCCAAACCTGGGTCATGCCAGAGGATCGAAAAGAGCTGCCCCTCCGGATCGTTAGTGAAATCAAACTGTATGAAGTTAGTCCAGTTGCGTTTCCCGCGGTCGAGGAAACCAGCATAGAAGCAAATTGAGAGGAAAATCATGAAAAACCAACATTGTCAATTTGAAAATTGTAACGATAAGCCTATTTCTTCGGTGGATATCCAGGAGATTTATAGCCGGTTCGAGCTGCCGGCACAAAATTTACCTGATATTCATTGGTGTCATAAGCATGCCTTGCAATCAGCCGAGCGGGCTTATGTCCGATTATGTGGGGAAACCCGAGTAACAGATCCGGATGCATCGGCCAGGCTGGCCAGGCTGAAAGAGATCGAAGCTGAGATGAATGCGCCGTCAATACACTATCCTACCAGCTCAGCTGGCAGGTTGGCCCGGCTAGCTGAAATCGAAGCCCAGATGAATGCCCCTACCCTCGAGGAACGTGAGGCGCAGAAAAGGCTTGCAGATCTGCAAGCAAAAAGAAAGAGATTGAGCGAACTCCAGGAGCTGCAGCGTAAAAATGCCCCATTGTCACCCAGATTTTTAAGAATTAAATATCTGGAAGATCAAGGCGTAGATACTACCCTGTTTAATATTTGAACTCCGGTGTTCATATCTCCTTTGGGATCCCGGCCAGGAACTGGCCTGGCCGGTGGGATCCATTTTCGGAGGGGGTCCAGATCCACAGGGGATGTTTGCATGCAAACCAATTATTTTTGCAATAATGAGCTGAATGGCAATTATAATTCCAACAAATGAATCATACTCCCAGCCTGGCGGATATCTTCACCTCTGATCAAGAAATGCAATTAGCGATCTTACTTGCGGAGCTCATGGTACTAGGACACGGAAGCATAGAAATACTGATAGTCGATCATCGGCCTAAGTTTTTTAGCTCGAAGCGATCTTATAGGGCTGTTCCTATTGCTGATCAATCAGATATCCCCGTGGGCGGGAATGCACCTGGAATTCCCCGGGAGGTTAAACCTACTCGATGAAATCCCGTGCAGGAAGCCCCAGGATGAAAGATTCTCGCATAATGGATTCTAATATACTTGACTTATTAACAGAACGGCATATACTGGATGTTAGCTTCGAAAAAGAAGCGGTCCTGGTTATCAGCCAGGACCTGACCAAAACCATCGGTGTACGATGGAGTGGCTGAGATAATTTTAACATAAACTCCCCTCCCCGATGGACAATTCACCGGGGATTTTTTATCCCCAGAGGAGCTGAGAATGAACGACAATCCATTGGAATTAAGGAAGGCAGTGATCGAAGCAATTACTGATTATGAAGTTGAATTGTGGTCCCTGTGGTCTGAAGAATTTATTGCATCACTATCAATTCAGGCTAATGAAACTCTGATCGATTGGTTAAAAGCCAATAATGCTCCCAAAGAGGTGGTAGACATGCTCGAGGATGTTATTCTATTAGAGCGTTGTGTTAGTGGCTTTGAAAATCAAAATTTGAGCGATAATCTGGCAATGCAGCTCACTCAGGAATTACCTTCGATCACTTATCATATAGTTGAATTGGGAGGTGTTTTTTTCAGTGGGAGTAGTGAATCTCACCGGCGTGAAAATGTGATCACCTGGCAGCCGTCACCATCAGCACCACCGGCGGTGCAGCAAGATCAGAAATGATGTTATTTGCCGGCAGCTAAGATTTATAGCAGCTCACATCTCCAGATCCGGAGGGATGACCGTGGTCATCCCTCCAGATCCGGGATTATTGAAAATAGAGGCATTGAATGACTAAAAACCGATCACATGGAGAGGGCAGCCTCCATCAATTACCTTCTGGAAAGTGGAGGGGCCGGCTGACTCTTGGAGGCCGGCGGTTGTCGTATACCTCCAAATCCATCAACGAAGTGAAAGCCTGGATCCGTAAAACCGCAGAGCAGATCGATCAGGGATTAACCTACCGGGCTGCTAAAATGACCGTGGGTGAGTATCTAACCAGCTGGCTGGCCAGCTCAAAGAATTCAACCAGGGTTACTACAGCCTATCATTATAAATCCCTGTGCAATAAATATCTAATCCACGATCTTGGAAAGATCATAATAAAGGATCTCACGACCGCGCAGATACAATATGTTTATGATCATTGGGCACAAGAGGGGATCCCAGCTCACACCATCATCAAAGCGCATACGGTCCTTCACAACGCCCTGGCCAGGGCTGAAGAAACCGGGCTGATCATCCGCAATGTTTCCAGCCTGGCCAAGCCTCCGAAAGCGCCCCACAAAGAAATGCAGATCTGGAGCGATGAGGAGGTTAATAGATTTTTAGTCACTGCCAAAGATGATCATTTCTATGCTCTATATTATCTTGCTCTGGCTTACGGCATGCGGCAAATGGAGCTGCTGGGTTTAAAGTGGCAGGATCTGGACCAGGCTCGAGGGATCCTCCATGTCAGCCGGCAGCTGTCCAGATCTGGAGGCAGGATGCTCGATCAGAAAACCAAAGCTGCAAAACGGGCGATCCAGGTGGGTGCTGGCACTTTGAAAGTGCTGAATGATCATCATCAGAGGCAATCAGAGGAACAATATAACGCCGGTGCTCACTGGAAAGAGATCGGACTGATCTTTACAAGCTCCATTGGGACGCCGGTCAATTATAAGAACATGATGGATCGATCCTTCAAGCCTTTGATCCAGGCTGCCGGTGTACCGGTGATCAGGTTCCACGATCTCCGCCATACAGCTGCCAGCCTGATGCTCAATCAGGGTGTGCCTATTTTCAAGGTATCTAAGATATTGGGCCATGCCAGGCCAAGCATTACCAGCGATATATATGGCCATGTAGTACCTAATTCGATGGATGGTATTGGAGATATGATGGATGAGCTGATCACCCCGATCGAAAGTAATATTATTCTCAAAAAGGCTGAATAATTGGTCACGGATTGGTCACGGCATTTTGAGATGCAAGGGAAAATGAGACTATACACCTCTGAAATGGCAAAAACAGCTAAAATTCCGTGTGATCACACGGTTTTAGGGGGAAAATGCATCAAAAATTGTGGGCGGAATAGGACTCGAACCTACGACCTCCTCTGTGTAAGGGCTGTGGTCAAACGAAAACGACATAAATAATCGTCTAAATTGTAGTTTTTCGTCTAAATTGTTATAGAATTATGTCCAAATCGGAAGAAAATGAGC
>Ga0315277_10003938_pt1 | contig 19950 bp, 20 predicted proteins | sample YL17G05_15_MG_FD_203695 | JGI IMG/M metagenome (GOLD analysis project Ga0315277, IMG submission 203695) | Sediment microbial communities from Yellowstone Lake, YNP, Wyoming, USA - YL17G05_15 | ecosystem: Environmental > Aquatic > Freshwater > Lake > Sediment | place: USA: Wyoming | collected... | reverse complement strand
TCCCAGGCGAGCGCTATCCGGTGACCGAACGGCTCGCCCGGCGCGGCTTCTACCTGCCCAGCGGCCTGGCGCTCACGGAGGCGCACCAGCGCCGGGCAGTCGCCGCCCTGAAAACAATCCTCGCCGCGTGAGCGACATCCCATCCATGCCGTGAGTGCGATCCCGATTGCTCCGCTGCGCGAACCGGACATCCTTGCGGTGGCGAAACTGCATCACGCCGAGTTGCCGTACTCGTTCAACAGCCAACTGGGCGTGGCGCATCTCGCGCGGATTTACCGCATCATGTGCGCGTTGCCGGACTGCTTCGTGGGCGTCGCGACGGACGCCGGCGTGCCCGTCGGCGTCGTGAGCGGCACGCGGGATGTGCGAGGGCTCAAGCCCGCCATCCTCAAAGGGCTGGGTTGGCACGGCAAGCTGGCCATGATCGGCGGGTTGTTGCGGAAGCCTTCTGCAGTTTTCACACTTTTGGAGGAAATGAAATCTCGCCCTCCAATCAAATCTGGCGAGAAGCCGGTGAACGCCTGCCTTACGACTATCGCCGTGGTGTCCTCGCACCGTCGGCAAGGTTTGGCGACGCACCTGGTTTCGGCGTTGGAGGGCTTTTTTCGGTCTGGCGAAGTCACTCACTACTGGCTGGACACGATTGTCGAGAACAGCAGTGCGCTTGCTTTCTACCGGAAGCAGGGATTTGCGGAAGTTTTTGTCACCAGCCGGACAGTCGTGCTTCTCAAGGAGCTTCGGAGCGAAAACTCCCACGGCGGGTAATGCCGTCGGCCTAGGCGGCGGCCGGCAACTCACCGCCAGCAATTCCGCAAGGTGGGTGAGTTCTGCCGTGTAAGGGCAGACGGCCAAGCGGATTGCAGGCGATTCGCTTTGGGGAGCACATTCTTCTTGCTGCTGCGTTGCGAGCAAAGGCGAACAGTGTGCGTTCAAACCCGGACAGGTGCGCGAGCAAAGGCGAACACTCCCGGTCCTGCGGGCCTGGAGGAGGCCGGAGCGTAGCGGAGGCCGACGGAAGGCCCGCAGGGGCGGGCGGCGCTATCTTCGCCTCATACGTGGCTAAATCCGCTCCGCCGCACCGCGACCTTGGCCTTGCGTCAGCGCAAGGCCGCGCTGTTGCGCCAAGCCGGGCTGCCGCTCGACCTGTTGCGCGGCTCCTTCATCGAGCGCTTCACCACCGGCGGCAAGCCCCACTGTGCCTGTGTGCGGGACCAGAAGCATGGGCCCTTCCATTACCTGACGGCCCACTTGGGGGCAGGCCGGAACCATGCGTTCAATGAACTGACGGCGCATTCTCATCTGACCCACTGTCCGCATCACGAACCGGTGGCGATCCTAGCTTGGCTGCTGATTCGGGTCCTGGGGTTCAATCTGTTCGAGTTGTTCGTGCGGCTGCACGGCAAGCTCTGGCGACTGGGGCGGGTGACGCTCCAAGAAGTGGCACTACAGTTGGATCGGGCCTTGGAAGCCTTCGCCGAGTGGCAACCGCTCTGGAGCGGGTGAAGGGAATCGAACCTCGTCTCAGGCTTGGGAAGCCCACGTTCTACCATTGAACCACACCCGCTGCCGTCGGACGTGGTTTAGCAAAACCGCCACGTCGGCGCGACTCGGCTTTTTGCTTCGACTTCTCTGCCGCCGCTGTCCGGCCGCGCGGCTTGACGCCTGTCGGCCTGGCGCGTATCACTGGCGCTGCCTTTATGAACATGAACCAATCCGAAACCAAGCCACGAACAACCGCCACGTCGCGTCGAGAATTCCTCAACATCTCAGCGGCCGGGCTCGCCGGTGGTGTCACGGCCCTGCTCGCTGGCTGCGCCACAAAACCCAAACCCCAAGCGACGACCGCGGCCGTCGTGAGCGTCGCGGCTGCGGCCCACGCCGCCGGCAGTGACATTCTCAAGATCGGTTTGATCGGATGCGGCGGGCGCGGCACGGGCGCCGCGCAGCAGGCGCTGACAGCTGACAAGAACACGACCTTGGTCGCAATGGCCGACATCTTCCCGGACCAGATCACCAAGAGCCTCGAGGCGCTTCAGAAGCAGGCGGAGATCGCCGAGCGCGTAAAGGTGACGTCAGAGAAACGGTTTGTCGGTTTGGACGCCTGCCAGAAGCTCATTGACAGCGGGGTGGACGTAGTGTTGCAGGCTGCGCCGCCGGGATTCCGCCCCACGCACGTGCGCGCCGCTGTCGCGGCCGGGAAGCATCAGTTCGTCGAGAAACCGATCGCCACCGATGTCGCGGGCGTGCGTTCCGTGCTGGAGTCCGCCAAACAGGCTGCCGCGAAGAACCTTGCTTGGGTCGCGGGCTTCTGCTGGCGCTACGAAAATGCCCGGCGCGAGTTTTACAAACAAGTCCTCGACGGCGCGATCGGCGACATCCGCTCGGTTTATGCGACCTATTACACCGGCCCGGTCAAGCCTATGCCGCCCGCGAGCGAGCGGCCCGCCGGGATGGGTGATGTGGAATGGCAGGTTCGCAACTGGTACAATTTCGGTTGGCTTTCGGGCGATGGCCTGGTCGAGCAGGCGGTGCATAGCGTGGACAAGGTGATGTGGGTGATGAAGGATCAGCCGCCGCTCAAGGCCGTGGCCACGGGCGGCTGCCAGACGCCGAACCACGAGGGCAACATCTTCGATCACATGCACGTCGTCTATGAATGGGAAGGCGGCGTGCGCGCATTTGTCGGCCAGCGCCAGATCAGCGGCTGCTTCAACCAGAATTCCGATTTCATCATGGGCACAACCGGCCAGGGCAACATCGAAGCCCGCGGGCCGGTCATCACCGGCGCGAAGGCGTGGAAGTATCGCGGCCAGCCCAACAACATGTATCAACAGGAGCACGACGAGTTGTTCGCCTCGATCCGCAGCGGCAAGCCCATCAATGACGGCGCGTGGGAAGCTCAGAGCACGCTCGTGGCGCTCATGGGCCGCATGGCCGCCTACACCGGCCAGGAAATCACTTGGGAAGTGATGCAGCAATCGCAGGAACGCCTGGTGCCGGACAAACTCGAATGGCACATGAAACTGCCCATCGCGCCGATGGCCGTGCCCGGCCGCACGAAGTTCGTCTGATGACTCGCCTCAACCCCAAACCAACCATGACCCGACGCCAATTCCTCCAATGCAGCGGTTGCAGCCTCGCCACCGCCGGCCTCGGCCTCACCGCGCTTTCCGCCTTCGCACAGGACGCCGCCAAACCCACGAAGCGCCCGCTCAAGAAAGGCATCATGTGGGGCACCATCGGCCTCAAAGGCTCGGTGCTCGAGAAAATGAAAGCCGTCAAGGAAGCCGGCTTCGAAGGCGTGGAGATGATGGGCCACATGGACGTGGACGAAGTCTTGAAGGCGCGCGATGAAGTCGGCTTGGTAATCCCGAGCGTCTGCTGTGCGCTGCACTGGTCCAAGCCGGTAACCGATCCCAACCCGAAAGTCCGCGAGGAAGGACTCGAAGGATTGAAGCAGGACCTCCGCGAGGCGAAGCGTTACGGCGCATCCTCCGTCCTGTTCGTGCCCGGCGTCGTGAAAAAGGAAGTTTCCTACGCCGAGGCGTACGAACGTTCGCAGGCGGAGATTCGCAAAGCCGTGCCGCTGGCGGAGGAGCTCGGCGTGAAGATCGCCATCGAGAATGTTTGGAACCAGTTCCTGCTCAGCCCGCTCGAAGCCGTGCGGTTCGTGGACGCGTTCAACAGTCCAGCAGTGGGCTGGCATTTTGACTGCGGGAACATCGTGAACTACGGCTGGCCGGAACAGTGGATTCGCATCCTCGGCAAGCGCATCCAAAAGCTGCACATCAAGGAATTCAGCCGGCAGAAACGCGACAAGGAAGGCCTCTGGAAAGGCTTCGACGTGCCGCTGCTCGAGGGCGACAACAACTGGCCCGCCATCATGCAGGCCGTGGACGATATCAGGTACACGGGCTGGTGCATCACCGAGCAAGGTGGCAGCCTGACGGACCTATCCCGCGCCCTCGACAAGATCATCGCTTCCTGACCCCCCCCATTTCCGCCGGACGGGGGCACCTGCGGACTTGGCGAACCGGGCGGGAACTGGGACACTGCCCGCAAAACGGGCCACGCATTGAGACAGACGCCACAGAATACGAACTTGGTATCACGCCTCGCCCACAGAGTCTGACCGCACAATGAATGCTACGTCCAAGTCGCGTTGCGGAGCGGCGATGCTGGCGCTCCTGATCTCGTTCCTCTTTCCAAGTCCGCCGCCCACCGCGTTGGCCGCGGGCCGGAGTGCAAGCTGGCTTTCCCCAACCGCGCTCGCCGTTTCGCCGGATGGCCGCACGCTGTTCGTTGCCTGCGCCACCGGCGACCGCGTACTGGTCTTCGACCTCGCCGCGCACAAAGTCGTCAAGTCCATCGCAACGCCCGCTTCGCCCACCGGCATCGCGCTCTCCGCCGATGGTAAAACGCTTTACGTCACTTGCGCCGCGCCGGAAAGCCAGATGTGCATCGTGGATGTGGCAAAGGCGCGCGTCAGCGGCAAATTGCCTGCCGGCCACACGGCTTGCGCGCCAGTCTTATCACCGGATGGCAGGACGCTCTTCGTCTGCAACCGCTTCAACGATGACGTGAGCGTGCTCGACCTCGTCGCCAAGAAGGAGTTGCGCCGAATTCCCGTGCGCCGCGAACCGGTGGCGGCGGCGATCACGCCCGACGGCCGGCGTTTGCTGGTGGCCAACCTCCTCCACACCGGGCGCGCGGATGCGGACTACGTCGCGGCGAGGGTCAGCGTGATTGACACGGCGCTTGGACAGGTGGTGGACGATCTGTGGCTGCCCAATGGTAGCGGCTCACTGGCCGACATTCGCGTCTCGCCCGACGGGAAATACGCCGTTGTCACGCACATCCTCTCGCGTTTTCACCTTCCGACGACGCAGCTCGAACGCGGCTGGATGAACACGAACGCCAAGACGATCATTGATCTGACGCACATGCAGGTGCTGAACACGGTGTTGCTCGACACGATTGACCGCGGCGCGGCCAACCCTTGGGGTGCTGCGTGGAGCGCGGACAGTCGAACACTTGTCGTCGCACTCGCCGGCACTCACGAGGTCAGCGTGACCGATTTCCCGGCGCTGCTCGAGAAGCTGGCCAAGCTCGCGTCCGAACCACAGGCGGGGATGAGCGCCGCGCTGCCTTACAGCGGCGTAGCGTCGCGCGGTCTTTCCGACGTGCCGAACGATCTGGCGTTCCTCGTGGGTGTGCGCGAACGGCGGCATTTGCCGGAAGGCGACCTCGGTCCGCGCGCGGTTGTCGTCGTGGGGCGGCGCGCCTACACGGCGAATTATTTCTCCGACACGCTCACGGCCATTGACCTCGATGGCGAGCATCCGAAGATGGAAACGATTCCGCTCGGTCCGAAGCCGCGGATGACCGCCGCTCGCCAGGGCGAATTGAATTTTCACGACGCCCGCATTTGTTTCCAAGGCTGGCAAAGCTGCGCCACCTGTCACCCCGGAGACGCCCGCGTGGACGCATTGAACTGGGACCTGCTCAACGACGGCATCGGCAATCCGAAAAACAACAAGAGCCTGCTGCTCGTGCATAAGACGCCGCCCGCCATGAGCACCGGCGTGCGTGAAAGCGCGGAAGCCGCCGTGCGCGCCGGCATCCGGCACATCCTGTTCACCGTGCAACCACCGGAAGTCGCGGACTCCATGGATGCCTACCTCAAGTCGCTCAAACCCGTACCCAGCCCGCATCTCGTGAAGGGCAGGCTATCGGCGGCGGCGCAACGGGGCGAAAAACTCTTCCACAGTGGCCGGACCGGTTGCGCCCAGTGCCATCCGGAGCCGTTGTTCACGGATTTGAAGAGCTACGATGTCGGCGCGCGCGGCCGGTTCGACAAACCGTCCGACAAGTTCGACACGCCGACGCTGGTCGAGCTTTGGCGCACCGCGCCGTATCTGCACGACGGTTCAGCAGCCACCATGCGCGACGTGCTGACCACCGCCAACCCGAACGAACTGCACGGCAAAACCTCGCGCCTTTCCGCGGACCAGCTCAACGATTTGATCGAGTATTTGATGTCGCTTTAGCAAGAACCTGAACCGCAGCGCCGACTCGACTGTAGCGCAGACTTCCAAGTCTGCTGTATCGCAGGTTTCCAAACCTGCGGGCTGTGGGATGACGTACGGCCTGCCGATTTGGAAATCGGCGATACGGCAGGTTTGGCAACCTGCGCTACGAGCGCGGCGGCGCACGGGCAACGAAACGCAACGTGACTGTGCAACCGATTAAGCAAAGCGAACCGAATCCCGGCCTTGACCGGGTTGGGTACGAATTGCGCGCGACCGGGCTGAAGCCGGAAACGACCAACCCCTTGCGATCGGGCGTTCACTCGCGCGGTTACCTCCCACATGTGAAGCGGGAAGGTGCGAGCTACTTCGTTACCTTCCGGCTGGCGGATGCCTTGCCCAAGGAAGTACTGCTCAAGTTTGAGGCGGAACAGGCGGAGAAGCTCCGTCACCTGACGTTGGCGGCCAGGAAGGGCTGGGCGTTCACCGAGTCGGAAGAAGACATCCGCCGTGACTTCCAGCGCAAGATTGAACGCTATCTGGACAAGGGCCACGGCGCGTGCCACCTACGCCGCCCGGAGATCGCCGACCTTGTCTCTCGCACCTTGCTTTACTTCGACAGCGAGCGTTACCGGCTGGACGAGTGGGTAGTGATGCCAAATCATGTCCACGCCGTGCTGTGGCCGATGCCCAACCATTCGCTCAGTGAAATTCTGAAAAGCTGGAAGCAATTCACCTCGCGCCGGGCCAAACCGCTGGTCGGCATGGGCGAAGAGCCGTTCTGGCAACGGGAGAGTTACGATCATTGGATTCGGAACGACGAAGAACAGACGCGCATCCGCCATTACGTGCGGAACAATCCGGTGATCGCCGGGCTGTGCGCCGCGCCGGAGAATTGGCAATGGAGTAGCGCCTGGCCCAGTTGGCGGAATGAGCGTGAGAAGCGGCAAGCACCGTAGCGCAGACCTCCGAGTCTGCCGTATCGCAGGTTTCCAAACCTGCGGTGTGTGCGATAACGTGCGGCCTGCCGATTTGGAAATCAGCGATACAGCAGGTTTGGCAACCTGCGCTACGAGCCAAGCGACGCGGCATTGAATCTCGTTTCCCGATTTAACAATACAAACACCATGAACCAAAAACCTCTCGGCAATTCGGGCCTCTCAGCCTCCATCGTCGGTCTCGGCGCGTGGGTGCTCGGCGGCGGACCAATCTGGGGTCAGGACACCGACGACGCGGAATCGGTGCGCACCATCCAGGCCGCGCTCGACCTCGGCATCAACCTCATTGACACCGCGCCCGCCTACGGCTGGGGACGCAGCGAACGCGTCGTCGGCCGCGCGCTCAAGGGCCGGCGCGACCGGGCCATCCTCGCCACCAAATGCGGTCTCTGGTGGGAGGACGCGCGCGGCAGCTTCTTCGCCGATTTCGACGGCAAGAAGATGAACCGCAGCCTCCGGCCCGACACCATCCAGATCGAGATTGAGAACAGCCTGCGCCAGCTCGACATGGACTGCATTGACCTTTACCAGACGCATTGGCCGTCCATGCCGCCGGACCACACGCCCATCGCCGACACCATGGCCGTGCTGCTCAAGCTCAAGCAACAGGGCAAAATCCGCGCCATCGGCGTGAGCAACGTGTCGCTCGACGAGTTGAAGGAGAACGTCCGCTGCGGCGGCATCGTGAGCGACCAGTTCCGCTACTCGATGCTGCATCCCGAGGCGGAGCGGGACATCCTGCCGCATTGCGCGCGGCACAACCTCGCCACGCTCACCTACATGTCGCTCGAACAGGGCCTGCTCACTGGCAAGATCGGCATGGACCGCGTCTTCCAGCCCGGCGAATTCCGCAGCAACACCTGGTGGAACGACTGGCTGATCCCCGTGAACCGACGGCGCGTGCTGGACCTGCTCGCGTCGTGGCGCGACCTCACGGACAAATACGCCTGCACCCTCTCGCAACTGGTCATCGCCTGGACCGCCGCCCAACCCGGCGTGACGCACGTCCTCGCCGGCGGACGGAACATCGCGCAAGTCACCGAGAACGCGAAAGCGGGTGAACTGAACTTGGAAACCGCCGATCTGGCGCGCATTCGCAAGGATGTGATTGCGCTGGGGGAACCGGTGAAAGCGTGAGCGGCAGGCGTCGCTCACCGGCGGCTGGTTTGAGTGCAATGCTCGTGGCGACAAGAAGCGCGGTGGAATGGCACGGGGAAGCGCGGTTTCAAAGAGGTCCATTTCAAGCCGCAACACGCCGCCGTTCAATGCGAGCGGTGGGCGTTAACTTTCAGACCCGGCACCAGGCAAACCCAACGCAGCTTCACCCAGGCGAGCACGCAAAAGAGCAGTGCGCATTTGCTCCACTGGGATGCGGCGCATTGAGCGCCATCTCCGGTAAGGTTCTGGTTGCTTCTCGCTCAACTTCTCGAATGCCCCCATGAGGCTGATGTCTCCTAGTCGTTCGATGAGGCGGAACACGAAGTATTGAGAGAGCGCGATATGGGCGGGACTCTCCCTCTGGAACGGGCTCGCAGCGGAGGCAACTGCGAATCCAAAGCCCGGCTGTCCATCGCAGTCGCGAGCTTGGTGTGCAATCGCCCAAACCGAGAGCTGGATGAAAACGATGTTCTTCAAATACCGTGGCTGTAGGCCGAGGAGCGGACCAAGCGCGTCCAGTATCGCCGGGTAAAGCTCAACCTGCCCGGATGCCGGGTCGTAACGACCAATCAAGCTGCCTGTTACCAGCGAGTTCTTGTTGATTCTGCCGCGCAACCAAGTCCGAAGCTGAGATGCGTCGGCCATTAACTTCTTAGCCTTCTCGAGAGTCTTTCCGTCCAGATCAGTCAAATCACCAGACCAATAGCGGTCATCCCGCAATTTTTGATCCCAGAGCAACAACGGAGGCGGGTCGTCACAGAGGCGTGAGCGGCTTTCACGAAAGAGCCGCCGTTCGATCACATGTAGCCTCTGACTCTCATCGTGGTCTCCCTCACCGTCCTCGTCCAATAATTGTCCGGCCAGAGAGTCAGATTCCTTCAATGCGTTTCGCAGAGGATCGTAGTGCAGGCCCATGACCTCCTCAGACAGCAACCTTCGACCTGCGAGGCAAGGCGTCCAAAAGGGATGGTCCGGCTCGCTCATGTATTTGATTGCCGCTTCGGCTGGCAGTCGCCAAAACAAAGGCGCAAAAAGTTCTTCCTCTGTAATTGTGTTTAGCGCTCCACCACCATGTCGCTCGTCAAAATCATCGAATTCAGGCCTATGGGAAGCCTTTCGAGCAGCATATCGCAGAATCCGCACAGCAACTTCGACCTTCTCGGTGGCGGCGAGGCCATCCAATATTCTTCGTGCCTCACCGGGTCGCCAAGGCGGGCCAAACTTGTGCATAATCAGCCCCGCCATGCACTCCTGCCACTCCGCGACCAGCTCTGGAGCTAATTCGGCATTACCCCGGTGCAATGCTTCCAACATTTCGTCAATGGACCGCTTGCCTGGATTTTCAAAAATCTCGAACTCTATGGGAGTCGGTGGTTCGTGTCGGTCAGTCGGCTCAAACTTTCCCCAGCGACCAGATCTACAGTAAACTTTTTGGCCGTATCCGCCATATTGGGTTCGTTTGTGGAGAAGAATGACGCAGCGTGCATCGCCATGCTCTTTCCAGCGCTCCAGCGCTTCAGACTCCTCGCTCTCCGAAACATATTCGACGATCATCAATGGATCACCCTTCGCACTGCGGCAAACCAAGTCAGCATAGCTGGTCGTCTTGCCCCGGTCGGATTTGAAAACGACGCCTTCCTCGATTGCCGATTCCTTCCAAGGATCGAAAGCATCTCGGAAACGAAACCGCCTACGGCGGCGCTCCGTGAGTTCTTCTTTCAGTTGAGCGACTGCCGTAAGCCGATGTAACGCTTCTTCCGCTTCCTTTCGTGCCTGAGGAAAGAGATGCTGGAACAATTCGAGATACGCCTTGTGAAGCGGCGAGAACGCACTCGCTTTCTTCTCGCCGACAACAACTTTGTCCGTTGTGCCCAGCGCGCTATCGTGAGGGAGCACAAATGGTTTTGGGTTCTTCTTGTCGTCTTCGGCACGCCCCTCTCCAAGCTTTACTAGGCGCTCAATGCCTTCTGACATCCGCCCTTCATTTGCAGGGTCTCCCGTGGTTCTTGCCATTACTGGCACGACCCGAACAGGGTCACGCCCCGTCTGCTTTGAGGATGCTTTGAGGGCTTCAACGATGGCGAGTGTGCCATCAACAGATTCCTGGTTCGGAACGAGAAGACAAACGACACAATCTGCGAGGGCCGTCGTGGCTAATCCACCGAGTTCCGTTACACCAGTCCTCGAATCAATCAGCAAATAGTCCGGCTTTAGCTCATCCTCAATGCGAGCGTGAAGGTCCAAGAGAGCAGCGAGGCCTTTCCCGCTTGGCTCGTCAAAACGAAGCCGTTCGCGGAGTTGCTTCAAGGCTGTCCAGTATTCGCGGCGTGGTGCTGGTCCGGCGGGCATCAGTTGAAGCCAGCCCTCAGTGCCTTCGGGCAGGGCCAACTTCGCCATGTGTTCCTGCAAAGGTGGTGGATTCTTCGCCCCTTTGGCAGTAGCCACCAAATAAGGAACAGCCCCTCCAGCAATAGCCGGCTTGCTGTCTGAATCAGTTGCACGGCCAAGCTTGTAGTGCAGACCCGGCGCTTCGATATCCAAGTCCAGCGCGACAACACGCTTGCCAAGCATGCCGAGGAAGCGAGCCGCATTTGCGACGAGCAGCGACCGTCCCACGCCTCCCTTGTATGAATAGAAAGCTATGGTTTGCATAGGAGTCAAGCTGCCAACAGGAATGGGCCGCGCTCCAAGAGGAGCTTGGCGAGTCTCAGGACGTCGCCTGACTTGTGATGCCTTGACGCGGACGGAAACCGCTCGGACAACCCGTTCACCTCGGCTTTCAACAAATCGCGCAATTCCTTGCACAATGCCCTCGAAGCGCCGTCCTCAGCAAAACGTTGGGCGAGGTCTTCGGCCCGGGCAAAGTCGTTCGCTTTGAGCGCGGCGCGAACCGCCCCGCGTCTCGCGATGCGCCCTTCAGCATCTTCGGCTGGTTTGATCTTGGCGAGTTCTTCCTCAAGCTTGGAAACTTCCAGCCACGCTGACGATGCCGCGTCCAACTCCAAATCGTCGAGTTGTTCCGCGCGCCAAATGGCGCTGCTGACCAAGGCATTCAGTGTGTTAGCGTCCATACGTTTTCTCTTTCAGAGACCTCAACGCTGCTTCCGGTCGCTCAAATCCAACGACTCCGGCGCAGCGATGGTCAACATCAGAACTCTGAGCAACTTGTGCCAGCTTCTCTCGCATCCGCACCGCTATACTCCCTTGATCAACTCCGCTCACCTCAAACGCAACCAGCTTGCGCCTCCCGTCGGAGTCGTGCTCCAAAAGCCAGTCAGCGCATTCCTCGCGTTGCATCCGCCGCACCACACGCCAAGTTTTTGTCTTGTGGGCGACCGCAAGGGCGATGGCTTCTGCACCGTCTTCGGTGATTCGGTTGTGATCGTGTTGCACGGCGTCGGCGAGGTCGGCAACCACCCACACCAGCGGGCAATGAGTCGCTGCGTTTTCGATGGCCATTTGAAGCTCAGTTCCGGGAGCGTGCTGATTCCGTTGCAGGCCGAGTGCGGCACGCATAACCATCACCGCAGCCATGTCGCCAGGAAGGCGTGGATGCATGTCGCATAGGCACCTGAGGTCAATAGCGGCGTCGCCATTCACGGCCATGAGAATACTGAGGTAAACGGTGGGTGCAAAGCGGGAACTTCCAGGAGAAACTTCCAGCCACCCGGCAGGAGAACATTCGAGGCCACAAGCGCCCCGCGCGAACCGCTTTTTGATTGCACGCGAAGGCGTGTTGGATTCAAGCTGCATCACGGCGACTTCAGAACGCAGCGCCCATTAAACCCATGAAAACTCCAACCAACCGACCAAGCAGAGCGACCGCCATCGCCACGGTCGCGTTCGCCACGCTGGTGTTCACCACCGCGCCCGCGTCCACCCGGGAATCCTGGCCGCAGCGCATCGAAGCCGCCTGGCTGCTGGCCGAGGAAGTCGCCGCGCAGGACCAACTCGGCGGCTTGGTCACGACGAAAGCCGACGCCGCAAGAGAAGCTCTTGCCCAAGCCGCCATCGAATGAAATTGCCCAACACGGACAAGTTGGTTGTGGAGCGCGAGAAGATCGTGGATTATCTGCTCAGCCCCGCCCACCGTTACGGCGCGAGCAAGGCCCGGTTTTTCGTGGAATTCGGCTTCCGCGTCGGAGAATGGGAACGGCTGGCGGAGGCGTTGCGCGAACACGGGCGGACGCAAGAAGTGGTGCGCGTCAGCGAGACGGGTTTCGGCCCTCGTTACGTGGTGGAAGGCGACTTGAACACGCCGGGCGGACGCCGTCCGCGCGTGCGAACGGTGTGGCAGAGGGACAAAGGCGCGGTTGCTCCCCGGTTGATCAGTGCGTATCCTTTGGAGGCGGAAATATGATCAAAGAACACGATTGCGTGGTGCTGACCAGCGACCTGCCCGGAGAAAATCTTGAGGCGGGCGACATCGGCACGGTCGTGCATATCCACGACGGGGGCGCTGGCTTCGAGGTGGAATTCATGACGCTGACCGGCGAAACGGTGGCCATTGTCACCTTGATGGCGAACCAGGTTCGTCCGCTGAACCGTCGCGACCTCGCGCACACGCGGGAGTTGCAGGCGGCGTAGGTGCATAATTGGTTTCCAGTTTCCGGGCGCGCGCCAGAAAACTGCGAGGGACCAGATGAAAACCGTTGAAGTGCAAATTCCAGAGCCGGTGCTGAAGCAGGCGCAAGAGCTTGCGGAGCGCGAGAATGTCCCGCTGGAGCAAATCATTAGTTTGGCCGTGGCTCAATCCGTGGGGGTGTGGAGCAACGAGAGCTATGTGGCCATGCGCGCCAAGCGCGGCAGCCGGGAGAAGTTTCTGGACGCGCTAAAGGAAGTCCCGGACGTTGAGCCGCCGAATTACGACCGGCTGCCGGAAGGTCATCACCCGCCCCACTGACTGCCTCCAGAAGGTTTCAGACCCTCGCCCGCAGTCGTTTCGGATTCGGCTGCGCAGCCCGCGCACGTTGAAAAAGTGACTCCGGCTGTACGTGAGACGCGCGAACCGGTTTTTGATTGCACGCAAAGGCGCGTTGGATTCAAGCTGCCTCCCGGCGACTTCCGAACACAGCGCCCATTAAGCCCATGAGAACTCCAACCCACCAACAAAGCCGAGCGACCGCCCTCGCTACGGTCGCGTTCGCCACGCTGGTGTTCACCACCGCGCCCGCGCCCAGCCGGGAATCCTCGCCGCAGCGCATCGCCGCCGACTGGCTGCTGGCCGAGGAAGTTGCGGCGCAGGATCAACTCGGCGGATTGGTCACGACGAAAGCCGACGCCGCCGGCGGTTGCGACGGCATCAAGAACGGCGAATGGGGCTTTCACACGGACCCCTCGAAGAATGCTTGATGGCGGGCGGCGCTCACCAGCGGCTGGTTTGCATGAAATGCTCGTGGCAAAAAGACCGGCGGTGCGATGGCGGGGCAAGAACCCCTGCGTTACGCTTTCCACGGATTGAGAACCTTGCAGCCCATGCGCTCGAAAGGCGCGGAGTCGCGAGTGACGATGCGATAGCCGCGCGAGCGAACGATCGCGGCAATGAATGGATCGCGCAAAGGTAGCGGCCCAGAAGCGTGAGCGGTCATCTCTCCCCAAATCGCCGCCGCGCGAGAATCAAAGTTCAACACGCGAAACTTCCCCGGCAGATCGGTCGCGAACCGCTTGATGTCTTCGTAATCCGGATGGTCCGGCTGCAAACTGTGAAATCCACTCCACACCTCGGCCAGCGTGATCGTGGTGACGAAAAGATGAGCCGCATCTTGGGCAGACAACCAATCGAGCAAACCGGGATCAGGCCGGGACTTCCTCGTTTCGCTGACCGCGTTCGTGTCGAGCACGAAGTTCACAGCCGAACGGGTTTGGCCACATCGTCCGGCATGCGTGGAGGCTCCCAGTCGGTTGTCCCGCGAATGGAGTCATACCACGCCAGCAGATTCTTCATGGAGGGGTGAATTTTCCGTTTTCCGCGCGCCGTGCGTGAGGGATGCCTGTGAGCGGTTCCGTTCGGCTGACGTTCCTCCAGCCAGCCCAACAATTCGCGGGCTTGGCGATTCGACAGCTTCCTGACTTTTCTCACCGCAAGTTCCACCGTGCTCATGGCGAAAAGATATGCCGTCCGCGGATGCGGGCAAGCAACGAATCAAAAGTAACTGGCCTGCGTTGAGGTGATTTGGAAACCACGCACCATCAACTTCTGGCGTTCAACGTCGGAAAGCCGGCTCATCCGCGGACGGTATTTCTCCACCAGCTTCATCCCGGAGGACTTGGGCTGTGGTTCGGATGCTGCCGGCTTTTTTGTTTTCACGCGCCCAATATGGCAGGGCTCGACTCAGGGGTCAACCGCGCCGGACAACGGTTTTTGAACCGGTTTTTGATTGCACGGAAAGGCGCGTTGGATACAAGCTGTCTCCCGGCGACTTCCGAACGCTGCGACCATTAAACCCATGCAAACTTCAACCCACCGCCAAAGCCGACCGACCGCCCTCGCCACGGTCGCGTTCGCCACGCTGGTGTTCACCACCGCGCCCGCGGCCACCCGGGAATCCTGGCCGCAGCGCATCGAAGCCGACTGGCTGTTGACCGAGGAAGTCGCCGCGCAGGACCAACTCGGCGGGTTGGTCACGACGAAAGCCGACGCCGCCGGCGGTTGCGACGGCATCAAGAACGGCGAGTGGGGCTTTCACACGGACAACTCGAAGAACCCCTGGTGGCAGGTGGATTTGGGGCAGGCGCACGGCATCGCGCGTGTCGTGATCTGGAATCGCACCTCCACCGCCGAACGCGCGGCGCGCCTCAAGGTGTTGCTGTCGGACGACGGCAAGGAGTTCCGGCAGGTATATCAACACGACGGCACGGTGTTTTTCGGTTTCAAGGACAACAAGCCGTTGGTCGTGACGTTGCAGAATGAGTCCGCGCGGTTCGTCCGCGTCGCCCTGCCGGACACGAGTTACCTCGATCTCGATGAAGTGGAGGTCTTCAGTGTCGCCGATCCGGGCAAGAATCTCGCCCTCAACCAACCCGCGGATCAGGTCAGCGTTTCGCAATGGTCCGTCTCGCACGAGAAGACGAAGTCGGTGGATTGGGCCGCGTGCGCGAAGCGTTCGCTGGAAGTGTGTGAACGGCTGGCCGCCGAAGTAGCGCAGGTTTCCAAACCTGCTGTATCGCAGATTCCCAAATCTGCGGGCGGTGCGAAGGTCGGTGACGCTCGTGCAATCCAACGCCCTGCCGGCTTGGAAACCGGCGATACAGCAGACTCGGAGGTCTGCGCTACGACCGTTGTGCGGCTCAAACAAGAACTCGCCAGTCTCCTCGCCGGCCAATCCGCCCAACCGCAGTTCCTCGAAGCGCGTCGCTTCCAGCGCCAGCTCGCCTTGCGCAATCCATTGCTCCGCGAGTTCGACACGCTGCTTTTCACCAAGCGCGTGCCGGGCAGTTTCAATCACATGTCCGACCAGTATTACGGCTGGTGGTCCAAACCCGGCGGCGGGGTTTTCCTGCTGCACGGCTTCACCAGCGATTCGCCGACCGAGCAGTGCCTCACGACTTCGTTCAAAGAAGCCGGCAGCTTCCTGCGCCCGACTCTTTCCTATGACGGCAAGAAAGTTCTGTTCGCCCGGTGTCGTCACTACCCGCAGCTCGCCGCCGAACCCAACAAACTCGACAAAGCCAACGTCCCGGAAAACGCGTTCTACCACCTGTTCGAGATGAACCTCAAAGGCTCGGGCCTGCGTCAGATCACGCGCGGCAAGTACGACGACTTCGACGGGCGCTATCTGCCGGATGGCCGGATCGTGTTCCTCAGCACGCGGCGCGGGCAATCGTTGCAAGTCGGTCGCGAGAGCGCGGCGCGGACGGTGGCGTGCGCGGACATGCCGGATTGCTATGTGCGTTGCGGCGGTGGCCCGGAGCGGCCCGTGGCGGTTTACACGCTGCACACCATGAACGCCGATGGCTCGGACTTAGTTGCCATCTCGCCGTTCGAGATGTTCGAGTGGACGCCGGAGATCGCGCACGATGGCAGCATTCTCTATTCGCGCTGGGATTACATTGACCGCGACAACATGCCTTACATGGGCCTGTGGGCGATGAACCCCGATGGCACGGACGCGCGCATGGTTTTCAAGAACTACACCAAGTCGCCGCACTGCACCTTCGAAGCGAAACCGATTCCCGGCTCGCACAAGATCATTTTCACCGGCAGCGCGCATCATGCGCAGACAATGGGCAGCCTGGCGTTGCTCGATCCGAGCGCCGGTCTCGAAGGTGGTGAACCGATGACGCGTATCACCCCGGAGGTGGCCTTCCCTGAGATCGAAGGCTGGCCGAAAACCTCCTACGCGAACCCGTGGCCGCTGAGCGAACGCTTTCATCTCGTGGCCTGGGGTGCGGAGGGATACCTCGTGCAAGGCAAGGCGGGTTGGGACCGCTGGCACGCTGTGCAGCGGCCAAGAAACGGCATGGCGCTTTATCTCTACGACGCTGCGACGCGCACCCGCGAGCTGCTCTGGAGCGACGACGACATCGCGTGCGGTGATCCGATTCCGGTGTGCCCGCGCGAACGACCGCCGATCATCGCCAGTCAGCTTGCCGACAACGTTGCCAAGGAAGGGCGTTTCCTCGTGACCGACGTGTATCGCGGTTTGACCGGCGTGCAGCGTGGCGAGATCAAATCACTCCGCATTGTTGCCGTGCCGGCAAAGACGCATCCGACGATGAACTTCCCGAACATGGGCATCACGCGCGATGACCCAGGCAAGTGCGTGCTGGGCACCGTGCCCGTGGAGGAAGATGGCTCGGCTTACTTCCGCGTGCCGGCGGGCGTGATCGTGTTTTTCCAGGCGCTGGATGAGCGGGGGCTCGCCGTTCAAACCATGCGGGGCGCTTCGCACGTTCAGCCCGGCCAGACGTTGAGTTGCATCGGTTGCCACGAATCGCGGCAAGAAGCGCCGCCCGCGAAACTGGCGCTCGCCAGTCTGCGCGAGCCATCGCGACTGACTGCTGGCCCGGAAGGCTCTTGGCCCCTTCGCTTCGATCGTCTCGTTCAGCCGGTGCTGGATCGCCAATGTGTCAGTTGCCACAACGCGGCCGCGACCAACGCCGTGGCTGCGAAGTTGGATTTCACGCCTGCCAAGGCCTACGACACACTGATCGAGTTCGGCAAACCCAGTTTGAACGAGCAGGTCTGGGCTGCCTACCGTCGTGGCTACTCCATTCCGGGCGATGGCATCGCCCAACGCAGCGCGCTGCTGGCTTTGCTCGATGCGCCACAAGGGCATTACGATGTCCAGTTCGACGCGGACGCGCGTGAGCGCTTGCTCACGTGGCTCGACACTTACGCTCAACGCCTTGGCCATTTCAGCGATGAGCAAGAGCAGGAGTTGATCGAGTTGCGTCGCGCCTCGGCGGGCCTGCTGATCGAACGGCAAACCAAACAGACTGCCGCACTCGGACGCTGAGGAATGACCATGCGGAACGAGTCAACGCAAAGGCGCAAAGGCGCAGAGACGCAGAGGTTGCCGCACTGGCGGAGATTCCATTTCGGATTTCGAGTTTCGGACTTCCTTCGGAATTCGGATTTCGGGTTTCGGATTTCGCTCTCCAATGCCGTCGCTTTCTTCTCGCTGGTCCAGCTCGCGTGCGCCGAGCCGACCAACACCCACCGCTTCGCCTGTACCGATTACACGCAAGGCAAGGTGTTCATCGTCGCACCGGACGGGAAGATCGAGTGGGAATTCCAGACGACGAGCTGCAACGACCTCTGGGTATTGCCGAACGGCAACCTGCTGTTCAACACCGGCCACGGCGTGAAGGAAGTGACTCGAGAGAAGCAGGTGGTGTTCGATTACCAGTCGAAGAGCGAGATTTACGCCTGCCAGCGACTCACGAGCGGCAACACGTTCATCGGCGAATGCAACAGCGGGCGGCTGCTGGAGGTCGAGCCGTCCGGGCGCATCGCGAAGGAAGTGCGCCTCTTGCCCGAGGGCAAGGACGGCGGCCATCTCTACATGCGCAACGCGCGCCGGCTCGCGGATGGCCATTACCTGGTCACGCATTACGGGGAGCAGATCGTGCGCGAATACGACGCGGACGGCAAGGTGGTGCTCGAAATCCCGGCGGCGGGCGGACCGCACAGCGCGGCGCGCTTGCCGAATGGAAACACCGTCATTACCTGCGGCGATCTGCCCGGCGGGGCGCGCGTGTTCGAGGTGGACAAGTCCGGCAAGGCTGTCTGGCAGGTGCAAAGTGACGAACTGCCCGGCATCAGCCTGAAGTTCGTCGCTGGCTTCCAGCGGCTGCCCAATGGCAACACTGTGATTTGCAACTGGCTCGGCCACGGTCAGCTTGGTAAGTCCCCACATCTCATCGAAATCACGCCCGACAAACGCGTCGTGTGGACCTTTGCCGACCACTTGGCGATGAAAACGATCTCCAGCGTGCAACTGCTCGATGTCAAAGGTGACGCAACACGCGGCGAGATCGCTCACTGACGGAACTGCCGATAGTTCTAAAGCCGCGCCCAGGTTTCCGGCGAGAGCGGCAACTGGCGGTAGCGCGCTTCGCGCAACGGTTCGGCGCTGCCGGACTTCCGCGCGCGTTGCAGCCAGGAGGCGTCGAGCGGCTCGTCCAACAACTCCAACCGGTTCGCGGCAACCGTCGTTTCCTCTTTCACACCGCTGGGCCGGCCGCGCCCGACGAAGAAACCCGCGAGCAGCAGCGCCACGCGGACCATCGTGCTGCGCGAGTACGTCGCAAGGGCGCAAGGTCGCTCCCGGTCAAGCAGGCGGAAGAGGTTTTCAAACACCGGCAGCGTCCACATCGCGGGATTCTTTGCGGGTGAAAAGGGGTCGAACAGAATCGCGTGTGGCTTTGGCAGCGAGGTCGCCGTCGCGCTGGCGAGCAACGCCGGGAAATCGCCGACGTGGATTTCCCACCGCACCTCGTGTTTCCCATCCGTGAAATCGTGACGCCGGTCCTGCAAAATCTTGCCCACGACCGGTTCGAAACCGCGCAGATATCCGAGCGCTTCCGAATGTGCAAGCGCGAAGGCCAGCGGTTCGAGCGTGGCGTCGAAGCTCACCAAGCGGAGCGGGCAGGTCGAGTCGCGCGAAGCACGGAGCACCGCCAGTGTGTTGGCGGCCGCGCCCAGCCCCACGTCCCAGACGACGAACTCACCTTCGTGCTGGTGCAGCCGCTCGCGGAGTTTGAGTTGGCCGATATAGAGGGATTCCGCTTCCACTGCCGGGCCGGAACCCGGATGCATGACCTCGCCGTAAGCCCGCGAATAAACAGCACAGCCACCGCCCGGCAATTGAACGAGGGAATAACCGGCGGTTGCCATGCAGTCCGAGCGAAGTGGAGACAACGAGGTACACCACCCTTCCGAAAGGGTGGTGCACTCGAACGCGAGAGCGTCGGGAGACTACTTCTTGCCGGCCTTGAGCTTTGCCCAGCGCGCCTTCTGCGCCGCCGAAATCAAAGCCCGCGCCTTCTTGCTCATGCGCCTGCGCTTCCGGGGCGCCGCCGCTGGTTTCTCAGCCGCCGGGGCGCCGAGCAGCTTGCCCAGTTCCTTTTCGAGGGCCTGGATTTTCTCTTTGAGGTTCGCGGCGCGGCGAAGTTCCCGGGCCGAGAGGTTCACGAGTGACTGTTTCATGGCGGCAGTTAAGAAGCAATGCGAAGCCAAGTCAAGGTTGGGAAAGGCTGGGTAGATCGTGACCCCCCTGTGGTGAAGATCAAAGTGTTGAGCACTCGACGCAAGGATGAGC
>Ga0315277_10003937_pt1 | contig 19950 bp, 12 predicted proteins | sample YL17G05_15_MG_FD_203695 | JGI IMG/M metagenome (GOLD analysis project Ga0315277, IMG submission 203695) | Sediment microbial communities from Yellowstone Lake, YNP, Wyoming, USA - YL17G05_15 | ecosystem: Environmental > Aquatic > Freshwater > Lake > Sediment | place: USA: Wyoming | collected... | reverse complement strand
CCCTCAGAAAAGTAATGCCGTTTAGCCGCCGCCGGAACGGCGGCGAGGGCTCGGGCCGACGTGCCGTCGGCCGCTAAACGCACACGACTTTACTTTTCTGAAACGCAATAAACGACTCATTCCCGGAGTCTTGCCCCGGCAACACCCGGTCCCCTGCCTATTCCCCACTGCCGACTGCCGACTGCCGACTGCCGACTGCCCACTTCCCCTGTCGGGTGGTACCGTTTACACTGCACTATCCTGAATCCTCTGCCAACCCAGGAGCGACTCGCCATGAAAGCACTGGTGCTCACTGAGTACAACCACTTCGAGCACCAGGACGTGCCGAAACCGCCAGTCGGGCCGGAGGACGTCTTGGTCGAAGTGAAGGCCTGCGGCATCTGTGGCAGTGACGTGCACGGCATGGACGGCAGCACCGGACGGCGGGTCCCGCCGATTATCATGGGCCACGAGGCATCCGGAGTGATCGCCCAGTTGGGCGAGCGTGCCGAGGGCTGGCAGGCAGGCGATCGGGTCACCTTCGATTCGACCATCTATTGCGGCCGCTGCCGGTTCTGCCGCCGCGGGGAGGTCAACCTCTGCGACCACCGTCGGGTGCTGGGCGTCTCGTGCCAGGAGTTCCGCCAGCACGGCGCGTTGGCCCAGTACGTGGCGGTCCCGCAGCACATCGTCTACCGGCTGCCCGATGGGCTCTCGTTTGAACACGCCGCGATGGTCGAGCCCGTTTCGATCGCGGTCCACGCCGTGGCCAGGGTGCCGATCAGTTTGAACGACTCCGTGGTGGTGGTGGGGACCGGGATGATCGGGCTGTTGGCCCTCCAGGCGCTGCGGGCGGCCGGGTGCGGCCGGCTGATCGCCGTCGACGTCGACCCGCACCGGCTGGAGCTGGCCTGCCGACTGGGGGCCGACGAGGCCTTATCGCCACGGGAGACCGACGTGGTGGCCGAGGTGTTCCGGCGGACCGGCGGCCGGGGGGCCGACCTGGCCTTCGAGGCGGCGGGGCTTCCACCCACGGTGGCTACGGCCATCGGCTCGGTCCGCAAGGGCGGCTCTGTGGCCCTGGTGGGCAACCTCACGCCGCAGGTTGACCTGCCGTTGCAGGCGGTCGTCACCCGCGAGCTGACGCTCTACGGCTCCTGCGCCTCCCGCGGCGAGTACCCCGCCTGCCTGGATATGATCGCCCGGGGGACCATCAACGTAGAGGCCCTGACCAGCGCGGTGGTCCCCTTGTCCGAGGGCGCAGCGTGGTTCAACCGACTCCGCCAAGCGGAACACGGCCTGTTGAAGGTGATTCTCAAGCCATGAAGCCCAAGCACAGCCTTCAATGCTGCCGTACCAGTGCGGGTCTATTGGCAGTTTTGCCTCTTGTCGAGAACGTGCGCTGGAGCGCTTTGCGCGTCGCGGGGTCGTGCCCAGATTGACCGCTCAACCAGCGGACGGGGAGGATCCCCGCCCGCTGGTGTCGCGGGACTACTGGGCCGGCCTCAGAAGGCCCTGTTGCGGCCTTCCGGCTTATTTCTCTCCCTTCCCCTGGTCATGAGGCACCATCACCTCCACTGTCCCGGTGGCAGTATTGCCTGAAGCATCCGTGCACTCGACGTGAATGGTGTACACTCGTCCGGAGCCGCCGCCAGCCCGCTCTGCTCGTAAACTCACCGTCAGGTCGCCGGTGATCACCCAGTCAGGGTCGGTGTTACCGTCGCCCAGACCGTTGATGGGTTCGTTGCTGGTGACGTCCACAATCCTGCAAACGGGGTCGGAGTCGCAGATATCCTCACAGTCAACCGTCACGGTCACATCGACCATCTTGTGGTTGGGTGGCCACAGCACGTCCGGACCGGCAGAGATGCTGTTGATGGTGGGCGGCGTGGTATCCACAACGGTGATGTCAACGGTGTCGGTATCGGACATTTGTCCGTCTGAGACGGTCAAGGTCACCGTTGTTGTTCCCAGCGGAAGTGTTCCACTCGGATTGACACCCGATGCCGAACCACCTGGCCATGTCCAGGCGTACGTCAATGGATCGCCATCCGGATCGGAGGAACCCGAACCATCGAGAATGACGGTTGCACCAGCGTGACTATCCTGCTCAACCGTCTGGTCGGGGCCAGCGTCAGCAACCGGTGGCTGGTTGGCCGAGATATCCGTCGTTCGGTTGACCGTCGTGGGAGGCGTCTCCTGGCTGTCGATGACACAGGAGTTGGTGATGGTCGTCCCGGCGGCCTCCGCCATCACCGTGACGACGACCTGGAACGTAGCGCCTGCACCGGCTGCCACCGTGCCGAGATCCCAGGCGATCGTGTGCGTCGTGGAGTCATACGTGCCGCCGCCGGTGACACTCACGAGTTGGACGTCGGCCGGGAGCGTATCGACGATGCCCGCGTTGGTCACCGGGTAGGTGTTGCCATTCAGGTAGGAGACGTCGTAGGTAATCGTGTCTCCCACGTGCACCTCCGAGGTCTGATTCCCGCCCTCGTCGTGGACCCCATCGTCCTTGGCCAGATTCAGAGGGTTGTAGGAAATCTCCTTGCCCGGCACCACGATTCCTGTTGGGTTGCCGATAGGGCCCGTCCTGAACAGCACATTCAGATTGGTGTCGAACACCATGATCTGGTCCGACCCCCCCGACCCCTGGTTCCCGGTCGTGATGTAAAGGAGGCTCGTTGCCGGATCCACGGCCAGTCCGAGAACATTGTCAGAAGCGACATTCGTTAAGGCGCGCACGTTAACGGTCGTTTCCTTGCTCTGAGTGAGGTCGTATCGGCACAGTAGGCCACTGCTGCCGTAGCCGGGGTAGGCGTTGCCCGAGTAGACGAATCCTCGCTTTACATCGACGGCAACGCCCATGGCGACCTGGCTCACGGGCACCGTGCCGGCGGATGACCAGTCGCTCGTCCTGAAAATCTTGATGTTCGTGGTCAGGTCGCCGACGTAGAGCAGGTCATGCACCTCATCTAGGGCGATTCCATAAGCCCGGTAAACGCCGGGCAGCGGGATATAGTACGGCGACGAGGTAATGTCGTTTGTCAGCGTCTTGTTGACTGCGTCCCAAGAGTAGACGTACAGGTGATTGGTCTCCCGTTGGACGGTGTACACCTTCTGTTTGTCCTGGTCCACCACAATCCCGGCCAGATTGTTTGCACCCGGGGCGGCGACCCGGCCCAGGACTGCGAGCGTCCTGGCATCGACGATGTCCAAGTCGCCGTAGGTCTCGAAGGTGACGAACAGCGTCTCTGAATCGGTGTCAATCGCCAGTCCGGCGCCACCGTATCGTGTCGGGGTAGAATCCTTCTGAAACACCAGGTTGCTTCCCTGGATGTCGTACGCCCGAATCGGACTGTTGGCGTTCAGATCCCTGTTCACGTACAACGACTTGGCCTCGGCCGTCGCTGCGGCGGCCACAGCCAACGTGAACAGGACAGCCACCAAGTGTGAACCGGACCCCCTCAAGGCTTGAACTCTCATTTCAAGGCTCCTTTGATTAACGGGTAGCTCCCTCCAAACCGATGCTCGCCTGATCTCGTCCCGCGCCTTAGTCGATCCTCCGCAGCACGTAGCCGCAGATCGCAACCGCCTCTCTTGGGATTCCTACCGGCGACCGCGATGACGGTCACGGCATGCCATACGCGATTTCTGCGAGGATGCCGCGATACTCCTGGCTCCGCGAGTGGATTGTGGTTTTCGTCCGCTGCACCACCTTTCTGCCGGATGGATGCCCCATGGAAACGGTCGGCGGGCTGGCCGGCTCCGGCTGGAAATCGCCCTTGCGTGTGCCAAGTATCTATGGCGCCATGACTGGGTAGTTTGTAAAGTATGTTCCACAATCCGTGCCGGATTCCCCGTTTGACGCGGAAATCTAGGCCGGCGCGACCTCTTCTCCTTCGGACAAGCCTACCGCAAACGAATTTGCGCGGTTGATCGTCGGACTACTACGGCGTTTTCTTTGGCATAGGCATCCCTCCTTCCAGTGGAGAATCTAGTGCCGCACGGACCACTTGATCCCTGGCAATGGCTACACACGCCAAGGGGAAACACGCCCTTGTCGTCGACGACGCCCCGCCAACTGTCTGATGCTCGATGCGGGGTCTGCCGATGTGGGAACAACCTGCGCGCACCCCAACTTTGGCGATGCACTCCTGGATGCGCCGACAAGGCCCTGCGGAGATACTTCCCGTCGCAATTATATTGACCGCAGCCCGCACGAGTGTGGCGCCAGTTCCTGGAATCCTCAGGGATTCTCTACGTGCGCCCGCCACGGGGCAATCGTAACTCTGTTGACCGGCATGGATTGCGTTCTGGCGTCTCGCAGTTGCGCTGTCAGCCCGCGGAACGCGCACGGGCGATACGCAGCCCGCGCATGATCGCGCGTTTTACCCTCCGCTTCATGCGATAACAGCGATACCTGACTTGCTCTGGTGTAAGATCCAATGAGGCGGCAATCTCAGAGACGGTGCGTTCCTCGATACAGCGGAGGTGCAGGACCTGATAGCTCGTGGCGCTGACCTGCCGACGAAGCTCGGCAATCGCTTCGTGCACCACGTCTCTGTTCTCCTGCCGCTGATAGGCGACAGCGGGGTCCAACTCACGGCAGCAAGGGACGAGCGACGCCTCGCGGCCCAGAGTCGACACGGGATCCCCCTTTCCCTTGCGCAGGAAGGCCGTCGTGCGACGGCGGACCAGCGTGGCCAGCCAACTACAAAACCGACCGCGTTGCGGGTCGAATTGCAACTGTGGAAGTTTGGCGACAATCTCTTTCCAAACGTGCTGAACGCAGTCGTCCAGATCGGCATCGGGGAGGTGCCGGCCCATGATCCAACGCCGCACCATCGGGTTGTAAACGTCGTAAAACCATTCCCACGCGTCGACCGAACGGCCGTCAGGCCGTTGGCCGGCGGCCAACGACCGTAGGTACGCTTGCGTGCGTTCCAGCAATCCGACGCCAACTTCGCGCTCGCCAAACCAATTGCCGGTGGTCAGTAAGCGTTGACGTGACATATCGGTGCAAACAGATCAATGAGCAACTCTTGCCAGGCAATTCCACCTCCGTGTCTGAACATGCCGGCTTCCAAATGCATTTGGACTTCCCTTTTTCGACAGTTTCGGATATAATTAATAGAATCGCCTGGGCGCGCAGACTAAGCGTCCGGGTGATCCCGGGCCGGTGAGTGGTCTCGTTGCTAGCGGGCGCTCACCGGCCGCTCTTGTTTCTGCGTCCCGGATTTCAGGGGGACATGTCCCCCCGCACCCATCTTTCTGGTTGATTTGTTCCCAACACCACAGGTAGTGGGGGCCGACTACCGCAGTGTTACCACGTCTAGCACTATCGGCGAAGAATGTCAAGAGGCGCGGTGAAGATTATTCCGCTCAGTTGTCAGAGGCCCAGGAGCGGTTTGATTCCTTGCCAAAAGGCAATCGACAGGGGGGAACCAACGACGCTGTGGCCCCGGCACAGTCAAATCACTTCCGCCCCCTCGGTCGTGACTGGCTGCGGATCCGGATCGTCATAGGTGCCAGGGTCGACAATGCGGCTAGGGAGGTGGAAGCTGGGTGCCGATTACGCGCGAGGTCTTGTTCGCAAAGCTTGCATTCTTCGTGTGGATTCTGATATCCTCACGAGCCGGAAGAGGAAGCGGCCTGGGTAGCCAGATTCCGGCTGGCAATTTTGGGACAACGAAATCACCGTGGGCCAGGAGGTCGAACCATGTGGTTACGGCATACATCGGCGTTGGCACTATTTGGGACATGCCTCATCGGCTCAACGGTACAAGGCCAGCAGCACGACCCGCCCGATCGTGGCCAGCCTGGCGACGAGATGATTCAGCGGTACCTGGCCCGGATAGCCGACGAGATTGACGGTTCCTTCTTGCGGGAGGTGAAATCGCAGGAAGACTGGGAGAAGCTCCGTCCGCGATACAAAGAGGAGTACTTCCACATGCTGGGGCTCTGGCCGATGCCCGCGAAGTCGCCGCTGGAGGCCACGGTCACCGGCACCATGGAGGGCGACGGCTACGTGGTCGAGATGCTCCACTATCAAAGCCGGCCGAAGCTCTACGTGACCGCCAATCTCTATCGCCCGGCGAAGGTCGAGAAGGGGGCGCGTCTGCCCGCGGTGCTGTACGTCTGCGGGCACTCGGGCCAGGGCCGCAACGGCAACAAGACGGCCTTCCAGTCGCACGGGATCTGGTTCGCCCGGCACGGATACGTCTGCCTGATGCTCGACACGCTCCAGTTGGGCGAGATTGCCGGCATTCACCACGGCACGTATCGCGAAGGGCGGTGGTGGTGGCACTCGCGGGGCTACACGCCCGCGGGCGTGGAGTGCCTGAACGGGATGCGGGGCATCGATTATCTCACAGGCCGCCCAGACGTCGATCCGCAGCGGATTGCGGTGACCGGGATCAGCGGCGGCGGGGCGGCCACCTTCTGGATTGCGGCGGCCGACGAGCGTGCCAAGGTCGCCGTGCCCGTCAGCGGGATGGCCGACCTTTCGTCCTACGTTTCCAATCGTGTGATCAACGGACACTGCGACTGCATGTTCTTGTACAACACCTTCCGCTGGCCCTGGACCCGCATTGCCGCCCTGGTGACCCCGCGGCCGCTGCTGTTTACCAATAGCGATAACGACGGCATCTTCCCGATGGACGCCAACGAGCGGGTGATCAACCGGCTGGAGCGGGTCTACAGCCTCTACGGGGCCAGCGACCTGGTCGACGCCGTCGTGAGCATCGGCGGCCATGCCTATCGCCAAGACATCCGGCAGGCGGCCTACCGCTTCATCAACACGCACTTGAAGGACGATCCGCGGGTGGTCGCCGACAGCGAGGCAGACCTGATCGCCAGCGAGGGCAAGGACCAGAAGTACCCGATTCCCTTGGAAAAACTCCGTGTCTTTCCCAAGGACTCCGACATTCCCAAGGACGAGCTGAACACAACCATCGACCGGCACTTTGTGCCCATGGCCAAGGTGGAGCCGCCAGCCGAGGGCAAGTTTGCGGAGTGGAAGACGGCGTTGCACGCCGAGCTCCGCCGGCTGAGCTTCGGCTACTTCCCTGAGCGGATACCGTCGGCGAAGTTGCTGGAGCGAGCCGAGCCGGAGGTCGCTCGCGTGGACACCGAACCGGGCATATCAGTCCGCCTGCAGAGAGTCTCGACCTTCAAGCCGACCAAGGACGTCAAGCGCGTGCTGCTGGTCGTTCGCAACCCTGCGTCCGAAACGCCGGTCACGGAGTTCATGCACCGTGTGCACGAGGCCGGCGACGAGATGTACGTCTGCGAGCCGCGGGGCGTGGGCGACACCCGCTGGACGCAGAAAGACCCGCCCAACTACGTCGCGCGTTCGCACGTCCTGCTGGGGCGGACCGTCGATACGGGCCGCGTATGGGACGTGATTGCCGCAGCCCGCTATCTTCGCGCCGAGCATGACGGCAAGGTTCCGGTTTATCTGGTCGGTGAAGGTGCGGCCGGGGTGTTAGGGGCCTATGCGGCTTTGTGGGAGGCGGACATTGACGGGGTGATCCTGAACAAGCCGCCGCTGAGCCACATGCAGGACGGCGCGCCGCAGTTCCTAAACGCACTGCGGGTCTGCGACGTGCCCGACGTGCTGGGGATGCTGGCCCCACGCCCGCTGACCGTGTACGGCACCTCCCGGGAGCAACTGGAGAAGGTCGCGGCAATCTACGCGGCCGCCGGCAGTCCTGCGAAACTGATCGTTCAGACCGAGTAGCAACCTCCCGAGTTGCACCAGTCGTATTCATCACGCTCCGCGTGATGTGGCCCCGGAATGCTGAGGAAGCCGCTGCCTTTGCCCTCATCACGCGGAGCGTGATGAATACTGTCCGGAAGTCAATTCTAGGTGGCAACTCAGGCCCGGGTTGACAACCCCCCCTGCCGGACGTACCCTTGACAGATTCGCTCTGGCGACCGCAGAGCGTTCTGGGACCATTCCACAGGAGGCACGTGGTGACCGCCTATTCCGTCAGTCCGTCGGGCGAGAAACTTGCCATTCCCGAGAAGGCCGAGTACGGCTGCGAGCTGGCCCGCTTGAAGAAGCTGGTGGACCAGGCCCGGGAAGAGGGCAAGGAGATCGTGGTGGTGATGGGGGTGGGCTTCGTCGGCGCGGTGATGGCCGCGATCATCGCCGACACCGTGGACAAGACGACGGGCAAGCCGAGCAAGTTCGTGATCGGCTGCCAGCGTCCCAGTACGCGGAGCTACTGGAAGATCCCCTTGCTCAGCCGCGGCCTCTCGCCGGTGAAGGCCGAGGACCCCGAGGTGGCCCCGATGATCGACCGCTGCGTCAACCGGAAGAAGACGCTCACGGCGACCTACAACAGCGATTGCCTGGCGCTGGCCGACTGCGTGGTGGTTGACGTGCAGTGCGACTACACCAAGCACGAGCTGGGCAACATGCGGAGCGGCGAGGCGGAGATGACCGCGCTGGAGGCGACCATGCGGACCATCGGCCAGCAGGTCCGGCCCGACTGCCTGACGTTGATCGAGACCACGGTGGCCCCGGGCACGACGGAGTTCGTGGCCTGGCCGCTGATGAAGAAGGCCTTCGCGGCCCGCGGCATCCCCAGCGAGCCGCTCTTGGCGCACAGCTTCGAGCGGGTGATGCCGGGCAAGGAGTACGTTTCGTCGATTCGCGACTTCTGGCGGGTCTGCTCCGGCTGCAACGCCGAGGCCCGCCGGCGCGTCGAGAAGTTCCTCCGCGAAGTCCTCAACACCGACGAGTTTCCCTTGACCGTGATGGACCGACCCATCGAGTCGGAGACCACCAAGATCGTGGAGAACTCGTACCGGGCGACGATCCTGGCCTTCTTGAACGAGTGGAGCCTGTTCGCCGAGCGAAACGGCGTGGACCTGATCAAGGTGATCGAGGCGATCAAGGTCCGCCCCACCCACAGCAACATCATCTTCCCCGGCCCCGGCATCGGCGGTTACTGCCTGCCCAAGGACGCCGGGCTGGGCTACTGGGCCTACAAGCACATCCTCGGTTTCGAGGACGGGGAGAGCGTCTTCAAGATCAGCCCCACGGCCGTCGACGTCAACGACACCCGCGCCCTGCACGTGGCCGAGCTCACCCGCGACGCCCTGCGGAACATGGGACGCTACATTGCCGGCGCCGACGTGCTGCTCTGCGGCGCCAGCTACCGCCAGGACGTGGGCGACACCCGCTACAGCGGCTCGGAGCTGGTCGTCCGCAAGCTCACCGAGATGGGGGCCGAGATGCGGGTCCACGACCCGTACGTGGAACACTGGTACGAGCTGGAGAACCAGCAGGAGTACCCTGCGCCGGGCCATTCCTGGTCGAGGTTCTTCCACAACCAGGACCATCTGGAAGAGATCCGCCTCCAGGCCGACCTGCCCGCTGCGCTCGAGGGCGCCGAGGCCGTGATCCTGGCCGTCCCGCACCGGCCCTACCGCGATCTGGACCCGGACCAGGTCGTCCGGTGGGCAGGCGGGCCGCTGGCCGTGATCGACTGTTTCGGGATCCTCAGCGACGCCCAGATCCGCCAGTACTTCGAGTTGGGCTGCGAGGTCAAGGCCCTGGGCCGCGGGCACATCCAGCGGATCAAGGAACAAGTGCGATCGAGAAAACGCTGACCGGCCGCGTGCCATGCTTGCCAAGCGAGCCGGGTGCCATGCTTGCCCAACGAGCGAAGCGAGACGGCAAGCATGTCGACGGCATGCGAGGGTATGGTACACGGCCAACCACTCATGCCCACGACAAGCGTGGGCATGGCACCCAGCGGGCACCCAAGCCGTCACGGATACAACTCGGCCGCGGCGAAGTCGAGGCCCAGTTCCAGCAGGGTCTCTTTCTTGGGCGCACCGGTCGCCGGGTCCCAACCCACGACCTCTAGGTACTCGCGGACCTGGGTGTCGATGTCAACAGTCACGCCCTCCAGCGGCCCGGACTGAAGCGGCGGCGAACCGATCATCCGCCCAGGGACCTTGAAATCGATGTTCCGCAACCCCTCGCGGATGTTGAAGGCCATCCGCAGGGCGGCGATCCGGTCGCCGATCTCCAGCACCTCGTCGAGCGTGTACTGGTGGCCGGTGGTATGGGTGAGCGAATCGACCAGGGCCTCCGGTTTGAGGTTGCACCAGGAAAACATGCACATGCCGGCGGCGCTGCTGGCATGGTTGTGGGCGCTGACCAAGCGGTGGGCGTGCCCCTTTCCCGTGTACTTGTACCGCTCGACCGGTTCGGTCACCAGGCCCGGCGGCGAGAATCCGCCCTCCACGGTCCAGGCGCCCATTTGGGTATGGCGGCCGGGCGTGGCGTCCATCTTGTAGCTGGTGGCCAGCCCGGGGTTGAGCCGCGGATCGTGCATCGCCACCTCCTCGCCCTGGACGTGGACGGCATACTGCTCGGCCCCCTTGCCGATCCGCTCGGCAGCCGGCTTTATCCCGTCGGCCAGGACCTTGCCGCCGAAGCCTCTTCCCTCGGCGATCTGCCGGGTGATCTCGACGATGGCTGCGTGGTTGCCCCAGGTCAGCTCCACGCCGCCGGTGTCTTTGGCCGTGATCAGTCCGTTCTCGTAGCACTCGACGGCGAAGGCCACCGTGCAGCCGGTGCTGATCGTATCAAGACCATAGTGGTTGCACAGCTCGTTGCAGAGGTTGATCGACGCCAGGTTGTCGTTCAGGCACATCGTGCCGAAGGTTCCCAGGGTCTCGTACTCGGGCTTGTGCGTGTCGGAGGCGTAGGGGCCCTGCTCCACGACCGTATGACCGCCGCAGGAGATCGGGCACTGCCAGCAGCCGTATTTCTTCCGCTGGATGGCGAGCACCGCGTCGTCGCTGATCTTGCCGACGGTGGGGAAGTCGTCGGGCACACCGGCCCAGTTCTTGATGGGCGTATCGCCGCTGGCACAAGCGCCGGCCGTGATGCCCGAAGTCCCGTACTGCTGCAACACCCCGTGGAATCCCTGCTCGCGCATGAACTCACGGTGTTTCTTCATGGACTGTTTCATGCCTTCGGGGTCGGCCAGGGGGATTTTGGGATCGCCGACGGCGATCACGGCCTTGAGCTTCTTCGACCCCATCACCGCCCCCAGGCCGCTGCGGCCCGCCGCTCGGCCCTTGTCGTTGATGATGCACGCCAGGAGGTTCATCCGTTCGCCGGGCGGGCCGATGGAGGCCGAGCGGGCCTTCTTCCCGTAGAGTTCCTGGGCCTTGTCCTCGACGGCGTCGCAGCGAAGGCCCCACCAATCGCCGGCGGGCAGCAGTTGGGCCTGGCCGTCTCGCAGCAGCAGGATCACGGGCCTCTTGCTCGCACCCTTGAGGATCACGCCGTCGAACCCGGCGGCCTTCATCGCCGGCCCGAAGCTCCCGCCCGAGTTGGCGTCGCCGAACGTGCCCGTCTTGGGGCTCTTGGCCACCACCACGTAGCGATTGGCGGTGATGCCCGACGTGCCGGTCAACACGCCGGCAAAAAAGCCCAAATGGTTCTCCGGCCCCAAGGGGTCCACACGCGGCTTCTGGAGCCTAAATAGGTAGTAGGCCCCCAGGCCGTAACCCCCCAGGTAATTCAGATAGAGGTCGTCGCTGGGAGTCTCCAGCGAGGTCCGTTGCGTGTCGAGATCCACCAGAAGGATCTTTCCCATGGTCCCCGGTACTGACATGCTGCGAACTCCTTTTGAGAACTGGGCAGGTTTGAGAGCCGGACAGCGGCCCGAGCACCAGTGGCGGGGGGTGAGCCGCGGCCGACACTGCAAGCCAAATATACACGCCCCCGGCAATTAGTCCATGGGCCCGGCCTCCCATCGGCAGGGCTTAGCACGTATCGAGAACCTCGCATGCTTGCAGGAAAGCCCCGCCCGGCAGGGCGGGGTTGCCAGGGTCACCATTCCAGGAACCCCGTCCTTCCGGGCGGGGCTGCCAGCGCACGAAGAAACCGGAACTGTTCTTGGACTGGCACTAAGCGCCCTGCCGAATGGGCGCGGCGCGGATTTGCAGGGGGCTCCGACCTCGGTACAATACCGTCTTTCCAGGCGTTTCACGGTACGAGGGGGCGGGACTGCCTCGCCAGGAGTATCCGGCCATGCCCGCCAGTCCCCTGACCGAGTTCTCCCGGCTCTGCGTCCATACGATCACCACCAGGCCGTGGTCGATCGAGGAGGCCACCGACGCTTATGCGGCGGCGGGCGTGAGGGGAGTCACTGTCTGGCGGCAGTGGCTCGAGGGGCGGGACATCGGCAAGGTTGGCCGGTCGCTCAGCGCGGCCGGAATCGAGGTCGTCTCGCTCTGCCGCGGGGGTTTCTTTCCGGCCCCCGACGCCGCCGGGCGCCGACGGGCGATCGACGACAATCTCAAGGCCGTCGACGAGGCCCAGGCCCTGGGGGCCCCGCTGATCGTGCTGGTCTGCGGCGCCGTGCCGGGCCAGCCACTCGAGGTGTCTCGCAAGCAGATTGCCGACGGCATCGCCGCCGTGCTCGACCGGGCCCAACAGGCCAACGTCCGGCTCGGCATCGAGCCGTTGCACCCGATGTACGCCGACAGCCGCTCGGCCGTCAACACGCTCCGCCAGACCAACGATATATGCGACCAGCTCAACTCGCCGCTGGTGGGAGCGGTCGTCGACGTCTACCACGTCTGGTGGGACCCCGACCTGGAGAGCCAGATCCGTCGCTGCGGCCGAGCCGGGCGAATCTTCGCCTTCCACGTCAGCGACTGGCGGACCCCGACCGAGGACCTCTTGAATGATCGCGGCCTGATGGGCGAGGGTTGCATCGACGTCCCCCAAATCCGCGCCTGGGTCGAGGAGTCCGGCTTCGGCGGTTTCGTGGAGGTGGAAGTTTTCTCCAACCGCTATTGGGCCATGGATCAGGGTGAGTTTCTGCGGAAGATCAAGGACGCATATTTAGGGCATACGTGAAGCAAGCGGTGAGCTGTCAGCTATCAGCCGTCAGCTATCAGTAGCGTATATCCATTGCCGACTGCTGATTGCTGATTGCTGACTGCTGATTGCTGACTGCTGAGAGCTGACAGCATTGTTCCGATGGAGCCAATGATGAAGATCCACAAACTCGGCATCATCATGAACGGCGTGACCGGTCGGATGGGCACTAACCAACACTTGGTCCGCTCAATCTTGGCCATCCGCAAACAGGGTGGCGTGAAGATCGGTACGGATGAAACGATCATCCCGGATCCGATCCTGGTGGGCCGCAACACGAACAAGCTCAAAGCGCTTTCCGAGCAGCACGGCGTCGAGGACTACACCACCGACCTGAACGCCGCCCTTTCCGACGCCGACTACCCGGTCTACTTCGACGCCCTCTCGACCAACCTGCGGGTGGCGAACGTCCGCAAGGCGATCGCCGCCGGCAAACACGTCTACGCCGAGAAGCCGACCGCCACTAACACCGCCGATGCAATGACGCTGTACACGGAAGCCCGGGCCGCAGGTGTGAAGCACGGCGTGGTGCAGGACAAGCTCTGGTTGCCGGGGCTGTTGAAGCTGAAGTTCCTGTTGGACAGCGGTTTCTTCGGCCGGATTCTCTCGGTCCGCGGCGAGTTCGGCTACTTCGTGTTCGACGGCATCAGCCAGCCCGCCCAGCGGCCGAGCTGGAACTACCGCCAGGAAGACGGCGGCGGGATCTTCTTCGACATGTTCAGCCATTGGCGCTATGTGATCGATCACCTGTTCGGCAAGGTGAAGCGGCTGGTCGCCCTGGGCGCAATCCACATCCCCGAGCGGGCCGACGAACAGGGCAGGCCCTACCGGGCCACCGCCGAAGACGCCGCCTACGCCATCTTCGAGACCGAGCAGGGCGTCCCCGTGCAATTCAACTCGTCCTGGTGTACGCGGGTCCGCCGGGACGACCTCTTGAGCGTGCAAGTCGACGGCATGAAGGGGACCGCGGTGGCCGGCCTGCGACGCTGCTGGGTCCAGCCGGAGGCCTGCACGCCCAAACCGGTCTGGAACCCGGACGTCGAGCCCAAGCTCGACTACTACGCCGACTGGGGCGAAGTCCCGTCCAACGTCGAGTACGACAACGCCTTCAAGGCCCAGTGGGAGCTGTTTCTCCGCCACGTGGTCCAAGACACGCCGTTCCCTTGGAGCCTCCTGGAAGGGGCCAAGGGCGTGCAGTTGGCCGAACTCGGGCTGAAGTCCTGGCAGGAGCGCTGCTGGGTAGACGTGCCGGAGTTGGCATAGCAGAGCGTCCGGGTGAGAGAGCCGCCAGCATAGCCTGCGCCCTGATGTTTCCGGGCATAAGGGCTAAGCGCGATGTTCCCAATACGTCGGATCCCGGTGCAAGTGCATGACTGCAAGAATGAAAACCCGGTCGGCTTCAACGCGGTAGATCATGCCGAAGGGAAAGCGATGCAGACGATGACACCTGATATCGCCGGACACGATGCCGAAAGCTTCAGGCGTGGCAGCTATCCTTGAAGCAGCAGCCTCGGCCTCCTCACGAAATGCGGCACCGAGGCCGGGAACACGCTCCTCGTACCAACGTGCCGCGGCAGCCTGTTCTGCCTTGGCTTCGGGGTGGAAGGCGACGGGCCTCATCCGAACTCCTTCCGGAGTTCGGCAAACACGTCCTCAGCCGGGATACACTGCACCTTTCCTTCCGCGATTTCCGAATCCCGCCGCTTGATCTCTTCGAGCCAGGGCTCCTCGGCGTCAAGCGATTCGAATTCGTCCAGACTGGCGATCAACCGCCTCGCCAGTTCTGCCCGGGAGGACGCCGGCAGGCTCAGCAGTTCGAGCGCCAACCTTTCCATTTTCGTTGACATCGCGATCCCCTCACCATACGAGTCAGGTTTTCCCGCCTGGAACCGAAGGCGCGCACCCACCCATACTCTTAGTCTACCGCCAGTGCTCACGCATGGCAAGTCAGGCAGCAGTAGGTCAGACTTCCTAGCCTGGCAATTCCACCAGCCGTGCCAACCTGGAATTCGCCAGAGGATTTGACCTGTGGCCCTGGGGTTCCTATACTACGCGGCAATGTATCCGGCGGTGCCGCGCTCGATTGTCTGGTCCACGCCGTCCACCTTGGGAGAGAAATGCCATGGCTATTGGTGCTCAGAAAGAGAATGCCACATGCCGTTTAGCGGCCGACGGCACGTCGGCCGAGAAGAACGCCCGCGTCGCCGTGCCGGCGACGGCTAAACGACGTGCCATTAGCTTTCTGAGAGTCAATAAGTACATCCGGCCCGGTTGGTTGGGCTTGCTCTCGATCTTGTGGCTTGCGGCAGACCTCGCCGCCGCGGAGGCTTACGCCAAGCGAGACACCTGGCGCAAGACCCTGGTGGCCAGCCTGGCCTCCGGACCGTCAGAAGCGGTGGCCCGGACCGTCAAGGACTTTCCCGCAGACCGGCTGCCGCTGGAGATCGTGGCCGACTGGATCGCACAAGACGGTTTGGACGGCAGCTTGGGCGCCGAGGTGATCGACCGGGTCCTCGACGGATTGGGCCCGGCGGCAGTGAATCTCCGCGCGGAGTTGAAGTCGCTTGCCGATCCCGAGGTACCGGGAAGCGATCCCCGCTGGGCCAAGCTGTATCTGGATGCCTGTGAAGCCCGCCGCGCGCTGCGGCTTCAAGCGCATCGTGAGAGGCTCCGCCGGATCGTATTCACCAAGCATTACGACCTGGGCGGTTCGCACTACGCCTATACCGAAGGGCAGTCCGACGCCCAGAACGAGCGACATTTCAAGCCCGGCAGCAGCCTCTGCGTACTGGAGACCGACGGCCTGTCCGGCAAGGTCCGCACACTGCTGGACGACCCAAACGGTGTGATCCGCGATCCGGACGTCTCCTACGACGGCCGGCGGGTGCTGCTGGCCTGGAAGAAGTCGCTCAACGACGACGACTATCACCTGTACGAGATCAATCTTGCCGACGGCGAGATTCGGCAGCTTACCTCAGGGTTGGGTTTTGCCGACTACGAAGGGGCCTATCTGCCCAGCGGCGAGATCGTCTTCAACTCCACCCGCTGCGTGCAGATCGTCGACTGCTGGTGGACGGAGGTGAGCAATCTGTTCATCTGCAACGCCGACGGCCGGCACATGCGGCAACTCAGCTTCGACCAGGTCCACACCAACTTCCCCACCGTCACGCCCGACGGCCGCGTGATCTACACCCGCTGGGACTACAACGACCGCGGGCAGATTTATCCGCAGGGCCTGTTCCAGATGAACCAGGACGGCAGCGGCCAGACCGAGGTCTACGGCAACAACTCGTGGTTCCCCACGGCGATCCTCCACGCCCGGTCGATCCCCGATAGCGGCAAGATCGTGTGCACCATCAGCGGCCACCACTCGCTGCAGAAGGGCTGGCTGGGGATCGTCGAGCCGCGCAAGGGGCGCCAGGAGAACCAGGGGGTGCAACTGATCGCCCCGGTCCGCGACACCCCGGCGGTGCACGTCGACGCGCTCGGCCAGGAGGGGGACCAGTTCCAGTATCCCTACCCGCTCGGCGAGACGGAATTTCTGGTCACCTTCAAGCTGGAACAGGCCCCGCGGTTTGGCGTCTACTGGATGGACGTCGACGGCAGACGGGAGTTGTTGGTCTCAGATCCGAAGATCTCCTGTAACCAGCCGATTCCGCTCTGCCCTCGTCCCGTCCCGCCGGTGCGGCCCAACCTGGTGGACTATCGCAAGACCAGCGGGGCGATCTACTTGCAGGACGTCTACGCCGGGCCGGGGCTGGCGGGAGTGCCGCGGGGCACGATCCGGCAGTTGCGAGTGGTGGCCCTGGACTTCCGCGCGGCGGGCATCGGCAACAATAACAACAACGGCCCGGCCGGCGGGGCCCTGATCAGCACACCCATCTCCATCAACGGGGCCTGGGACGTGAAGAAGGTCCTGGGCACGGCCGCCGTACACGATGACGGCTCGGCCTGCTTCATTGTGCCCGCACGTACGCCCGTCTACTTCCAGGCCCTCGACCGGAAGGGCCGGATGGTGCAGTCGATGCGGAGCTGGGTGTCGCTCCAGCCGGGCGAATCGGTCTCGTGCGTGGGCTGCCACGAGCAGAAGAATTCCGCTCCGCCGGTCGCTCGCGCGAGCCAGGCCATGATCGCCGGCCCGCGGCCGCTTCAGCCGTTCTACGGCCCGCCGCGGGGCTTCAGCTTCGTCCAGGAGATCCAGCCGATCCTCGACAAGCACTGCGTCCGCTGCCACTATCTGGACGAACCGCCCGACTACTCGGAGCCAGGTGGCTGGGCTCGAGCGGGTGGCTGGGGTCGGGCGCAGCGCGCCCCCAGGGGAACGGGCTGGGGGCAGCCTGCGGCTGACCGCCAGCCACCCTCCGGCCAGCCACCCTCCGGCCAGCCACCCTCCGGGCCGGAAGTGCAGAACTCGTCGGAGGTGAAGCCGGCGTTCAGCCTCAAGGGCACGCAGACCCTTGATCGACAGGCCCAGCGGAAATGGAGTGACTCCTACCGCGCCTTGGCCGATCGGCGGATCTGCACCTGGATCAACGTCCAGTCGGCCCCGCCGATGCTGCCGCCGTACACGGCCGGCGCGTCGCAGAGCCGGCTGATCGCCCTGCTGGAGGACGGCAGCCACTACGGCGTGAAGCTCTCCCCGCCCGAGGTGGACCGGTTCATCGTCTGGATCGACCTGCTGATCCCCTACGCCGGCGACTACACCGAGGCGATGGCCGAGGACCAGGTCCCCCGCTACAACCACTTCCTGGATAAGCGCCGCCGCTGGCAGGCGGAAGAAGCCGGGAACATCACGCAGTATCTCCTCCAGCGGTGATTGACAGCCTCATTCAGCAGTTGCAGGTTCGGATGGTCGGGGTTGGGGGTGGCCGGGGTCGAGCGCCAGCGAGCCCCCGGAAATCCGGTGGTCTGGGGGCTCACTTCGTTCGACCCCAGCCACCCGTCCCCCAGACTTGGAACCCACTGTCATTCGGCGCTGTCGCTGATGCGCACGATCTTGCGGTATCCGGTGGGCTCCTTACCGGTGTCGATCACGAAGTCGAACCCCTCGCCCTGATCGAGCGCCTCGTGATACGCGCGGAGCGTGTTCTGCATCAGCCGGCGGTACCGCAGCGAGGCCTCGTTCTTGCCCTCGGGGTCGAGCACGCGGACCCACCAGAGGTTCTCCAGCGACACGAAGTAGCCGTAGGGGATCACGATGGCCTTGTCCAACGCCGTAGGCGGCCCGTAGATCGACTTGCGGGGATGTGCCGCGGCGTGGCTCTTCAGCCGCCGGGCCAGATCGAGCTGCTCCGGCCAAGGAACGTGATGATCGTGGTCCGAGGTCCAGAACCAGACGTAGCGTGCGCCCATGTCGTAGGCCAGGGTAACGGCCCGCTGGGCAATCTCCGGGTCGCACTGGCCGTAGATGCTCGTGCCCCAGAACTTACCCAACGGTCGCGTGCCGCCGCGGAGAAAGGCGAAGTGGTATCGCAGCAGCTCGTCGGCTGTGTGGCGGCGTTTGCTGCCAAGCCACCGCGCCACGGCCTCGTCGAACGGCCCGAGCCGGTAGCGTCCCTCGTGGACGATGCCGTTGAGCCCGCCTTCCATCTGGTAGTGGGCCGTCTCTAAGATGGTCTCCCACGAGGGATAATCGTACTGCTGCAGCCGCATGTCGCCGAAGTTGACGCCGCGCCTCTTGAGGGCCTCTTCCAGGCAGTAGGAGCTGTAGCCGCCCGAGGAGTTGTACCCGGCACGGACCCGCGCCGCGATCAGGGCGGCGGCGTCGCTGAAGTAGCGGAGCGAAGTGTGGATCAGCTTGTCGCCGACCATGATGATGGTCGGCTCGTCCATAAACATCACCGGGCCCAGGTAGTTGCTGCGGTAGAGATCGGCCGGATAGCGGAGCGCCGGGGTGCCGCCTTCACCGCGGAGGTAGAAGACCCCTTCGCCGCGGACGAACGCCTCCTGCGCAGGGCTCACCGTGAAGAGATTGATGCCGGCCGCGATCATCGTGCGATAGTCCTCGCCGGTGAACTCGACGTAGTTGTAGTTCTGCCGCTGGGGTTTCTGGGGAAGGCGATGTCCTTCCGCGTCCTTGAAGCTCCTTCCCGTGCCCACCAGCAGTTCGCGGTCGAGCCCCAGAACCTTCACGTCGTTCCAGGGTTCCCAGGGGACGTCGTGCCCGGCGTAGCGGAGCGTCAGCACGTGGCCTAAGTAGTTGCACGTCTCGGGGATCTCCCGTTGGGAGTTCGCGCCGGCAGCGCGGTGCGGGATGAAGTGCTCGCGGAAGCTGCGCCACCCGGGCAGGAGTGGCCGGTGCGAGCGGGTGTTGCGGTATTCGAGCGTCGCCGCCGTTTCGGTAATCCGCAGCAGGTAGCGGGCAAAGTGCAGGCCTTGTGCGGCTGCCTGCAACGGGTCTTCTCGCGTCAGGGCGCGAAGCTGAAAAAGTGGAGGGGCGTCGGAGGACTCCTTAGCCCGGACCTCGAGCTGCCACCAGAGGTGAGCCGTGCCCTCGACGTCCTCCCTGGGGCCATAGAAGACGTCCACGGCGGCAAACGGCGCCGCCTGATCGGGTGTCGCCGTCAGCACCGCGTAGTGGCCGTGCGTGCCCGGCACGGGTGGAGACTCGCCGGCCGGGCAGCGGGCCGAACTTGCCATCACCAGTGTGCCCACAGACAGTAGTCGGAGGGTTTTCATCAGACGCATGGGAGACTTCTCCTTTGGAGGCAGATCAGCTATTGCCCCTCAGAAAGATAATGGCGCATCGTTTAGCCGTCGCCGGAACGGCGACGCGGGCGCGTTTCCTGGCCGACGTGCCGTCGGCCGCTAAACGGCATGTGGCATTCCTTTTCTGGGCATCATAAATCGTCCTACGATTGCGGCCGGGCAGGGAATCCGCCCCGCCGGTGCCGTGAGTATAGGAGAATGTGGGCCCGGCGGCAAGCGCCGGCGGAATCTCGGCTGTCCTGCGCGGGACACAGGCGAGGGGGGAAGCATGAACCTAGCCGGGCCGCAACGCGGCCCGGGGGCTGCCTCCTGCCCAACTCCTCCCGGGCCGCGTT
>Ga0315277_10003936_pt1 | contig 19951 bp, 13 predicted proteins | sample YL17G05_15_MG_FD_203695 | JGI IMG/M metagenome (GOLD analysis project Ga0315277, IMG submission 203695) | Sediment microbial communities from Yellowstone Lake, YNP, Wyoming, USA - YL17G05_15 | ecosystem: Environmental > Aquatic > Freshwater > Lake > Sediment | place: USA: Wyoming | collected... | reverse complement strand
CCGCACGACCAGCCGCTGCTCAACCAAGTGCACTACCAACTACCCAACAAGCTCTTCCGAGAGTGACCTAAAGGTATTGACCATTTGTCATCGCGCGAACAAAAAAGTGACCTAAAGCTATTGGCAATCGCCCAGTACTGGGTACTCAGTACCCAGTGCCGGTGCTGAGAGTTGACCACCGTCATGTCCGAACTGTTGGCCAAGTGCGAGGTGTGCGGGAGCCTGTTGGACGAGGAGGATTTGTTCTGCGCCAACTGCGGCACGGAGGCGCCTCGGCAAGGGACAGGACCCGCCCCAGCGGCCGGCGCGTCACGGGTGGCCACGCACAACTTCGAGTGCTCCGGCTGCGGGGCGTCGATGAGTTTTGACGCGCGGGCCGGCAGCCTGCGTTGCCCGTTCTGTGCGTCGGTCGACATGCTGCCGCGAGAGGACGGCAAGGTTCTGGCCCCGCGGCGGGTGGTCCCCTTCCGGCTCAGCCGCGAAGAGGCCGTGGCGGCGATGCGCAGTTGGCTGGGCCGCGGGTTTTTCCGGCCCGGCGGGCTCTCCGAGCGGGCCAGCGTGGTGCAGATGCAGGCGGTCTATGTCCCCTACTGGGTCTTCGAGGCGACCACGCACACCTACTGGACGGCCGACACCAGCCATACCCCGCCGGGTGCCCGAGGCGACTGGTACCCGCTTGCCGGCGAACACCACGGGCGCTATGCGAACCTGCTGATCGGCGCCAGTGGTGCGCTGGCGCCGGGCGAGACGTCGAGAATCTGCCCGTTCGACCTGGCCGCAGGCGCGGCCCCGGAGGAGGTGGACCTGGAAAACGTCATCGTGGAACAACTCTCCCTGCCGCGGAAGTACGCCCGACCGTTGGCCCGCGGAGGATTGGAGCAGTTGGAGGCCCAGGCCGTCGAGCAGGCGTATGTGCCGGGCCGGGCACGGAACGTACACGTGAACGTCCGCCTGGAGTCGATGTCAAGCGAGCCGGTCTTGCTGCCGGTCTGGATCATGGCCTACCGCTACGGCGAGAAGGCGTAGCGGTTCCTGGTCAACGGCCAGAGCGGGCAGGCCACGGGCCAGGCGCCGATCTCGTGGCTGAAGGTCGCCTTGATCCCGCTCGTCGTTCTGGCGGTTCTGCTGACGGTGCTGTTCTGTGCGGGCGTGTTGCGTGCGGGAGGAGGCCTGGGGATGAACCGGATAGACGGACTGGACTGGCCTGCCGGCGACCGGAGTCGCCTCCTAGAAGAGGCGGGTATCTGCTATATTCCTCCTGTTGCGGGAATTGATTCTCCAAGTCTGTTTAGCCGCCGCGGCCACGCGGCGGTCGGCATGACGGAGTTTCCCGTTGTTTCCGCCGCGTGGCCGCGGCGGCTAAACGGGACGCGCGCCACGTCGGGTCGTTCCGCAACAGAAACTGACTTGGCCGCCTGGTCAACACCCGTTCATCTCCCGGAAGAGCCTGGCAAACCATGGGCCGCCGACCGATCCTCCAGCAGCCGGCTAGTGTCCAGGACGACGATCGGGATCTGCGCCCGCAGCGGATGCGGGAGATGGTGGGCCAGCGGGCGGTCTACGCCCGGTTGGAAATTGCCGTCGATGCGGCCGCCAAACGGGGGGAGCCCCTGGGGCACATCCTCTTCGATGGCCCGCCGGGACTGGGAAAGACGACCTTTGCCACCTGTATCCCCCGCGACCTGGGCGTGAGCTTCCAGATCGCCAGCGGATCGACGCTGGCGGCGCCGAAGGACCTGATCCCCTACCTGACCAACGCCGGGGAGCGATCGGTGCTGTTTATCGACGAGATCCATCGCATGCCCAAGGCGGTCGAGGAGTTCCTCTATCCGGCCATGGAGGACTTCCGCATCGATCTGACGCTCGGCGAGGGGGTCAACGCCCGGACGATCAACATGCATCTGCGACCCTTTACGCTCATCGGGGCCACCACCCGAACCGGGCTGCTCTCGGCGCCGCTGCGCGACCGGTTCCAGATGCGAGAGCACCTGGATTTCTACAGCACCGAGGAGTTGGCGGAGATTGTGCGGCGGAACGCGGGAAAGCTGCGGGTGGAGATCGAAAGCGCGGCGGCCAGCGAAATTGCCGGCCGCAGTCGGGGTACGCCCAGACTGGCCAACAACCGACTCCGCTGGGTCCGCGACTACGCGCTGAGCAAGGCCGACGGCAAGATCTCGCGGCGGATTGCCCGCGACGCCCTGGCCATGCAGGGTATCGACGCCATGGGGCTGGACTCCCAGGACCGCAAGTACCTGGAGACGATTGCCCGGGTGTTCGGGGGGGGGCCGGTGGGTGTGGAAGCGGTCGCCCACACCATGAACCTGGCCCTCGATACGCTGATCGACGAGGTGGAGCCCTACCTGTTGCGGAGCGAATTGGTGGTGCGGACTCCCCGGGGGCGGAAGATGACGCCGGCGGCCTTCGACCACCTGGGGCTGAGCACCCCGCCCTCGGCGCAACAGGGGGAGCAACAGAAGCTGTTCGAGTAGCTGCAGGTGCCATGCTCACGCTGGCGCGAGCATGCCCACGCTACTCCGCGGCGTGGGCATGGCACCCAACCTGCGAAGGACCGCCGGGGGGGCCGTTTTCGCTTTTGCGGGGATTGCAACTCTTGCCGGTTGCGGTATCATTAAGGGTCTGGAGGACGAGTCTCTTTTTGCGGCTCGACCGCGACGTTGAAGGAGAAACGTGATGCTCGCAGTAGCTCCGGGCTGGGAATTGGACGTGGAACGTGGTCCGGACTGGCTGTTGGTGAGGATCAGGAGTTCGGACCGGGCCTCAACAGAACCCCAACTGGCAGAGGGGCTCTGGAATCTGTTGGAGCGGCACTTCACCTATCGCGTAGTGCTGGAGTTGGACCAGGTCAGTGTGCTGAACAGCCACTTGATTGGCCAGCTTGTCCAACTGTACAGGCGGGTTCGTCAGCACGACGGGGTGATGCGATTATGCGGCCTCTCGCCGTATAACCTCGAGGTGCTGCGGACGTGCCGGCTGGAGGACCGTTTTCTGCCTTACCGGGACCGCGAGGAGGCCGTGATGGGCGGTTCGCGTCCCGGGCAGCCAAGATAGGCGGATCGGCCCACCGATAGCCGCCGCCGGGAGAAACCCTGCGCCGCGGTTGGAGGGTCGACCTAGCGGGCCGTCAGAGTGAAGCTGACGGGTGCGGGGGGCAGCTTGTCTGCCCCTGATCGGGCAGTGGCGGACCAACGCTTCGCGTCGGTGCCCGCCGCCATTGGCACCCAAGCCGTCACTGGCACCCAAGCCGTCACTGGCACCCAGGCGCCACGGTCGGAGGTTTGGCTAACCCCAGCAAACCTCTAACTCGTTGGCTATCTCCCGAACGCCCTCGACGCGGCGGACGGCCTCCTGGGCCATCTGTTTCTGGTAGTAGGTGCCTACCACACCCCGCAGGGTCACCCGGCCTTGCTCGGTTTCAAAACGCAAGTTGCGGCGTGCGACATGGGGGTTTTGTTCCAGTGCGGTGAGGACTCGATAGTCCAAGGGCATGTCGATCATGGTCATCGCCAGCTTTTCGATGGTTGACAGGAGGAAGAAAGTCAGTTCCCCCGTCCACATTCCACACGACGGAAATTGCCCCCTCTTGGAATGCTACAGGGTAGGTAAGTCGACAATCTGGGAAGCGGTCGTAAAGGGCAAGTGCTGGGAGGGATACGAAATGTGCGCAGGAAAGCCAGGTGGTAGCGATCCTTCGGATTGCACCGGCGGCCTTAACCGAGCAGAAGCTGGTATGCCAAGGGGCTGAGCACGGTGCCAATCAGCAGGCTGCCCAGGAGACGGACCCGCCGTTGAAAACGTAGCTCACGTTTTGGATCGCGGCTGAGTTCGTGCAAGAAATCGATGCGTCGGGCGATGCTGGCGTGCTGCCAACTGCGGGCGTCCCGGCCCAGCCCGCTCGTTTTGGCCAGCTTTTCCAGGGCGGAAGTGAACCTCTCGACCGCCGGCGGCTGTGCTTCCGGTGCCACGCAGCGGCATCCGAACAGATCGGCCTGGTGCTCCAACTGGCGGGAATAATAGCCGAAAACCACCACCACATAGGCCGCCATCAGCCCCAGCAACACCAGCCCGGAGGGAACGCTCAGCCCGAAGGATGCCGAGGCCGACGGCTGCGGGGTACCCGCTTGCGGGTCCGGCCAGCCCGAGAGTCCCCCGACGGCCTCGGGAAACGCCTGCCCCAGGAGCATCCAGAGGCTCAACGGGGCGACCATGGCCAGCACCCGCAGGAGCAGATGGTGATGCCGCACGTGCCCCACTTCGTGGCCGAAGACCGCCTCGATCTCCTCGTCGCACAGCCGCAGGAGCAGGGCATCGGTCAAGAAGACGTACCGCAGCCGGCGGACCAGGCCGGCCACGGCCGCATTGACGACCATGCCGTTGGTCTGCCAAACGAGGATCTCCCGGGCAGAGAAACCCGCCCGCCCGGCGGCGCCTTCCAGTCGGTTCCGCAGCGGGCCCGGCGGCAGCGGGCGAGTCGCCCAGACGTGCCGCAAGAGGAGCGGAAACAGCACGAACAGCCCCGCCAGCGACAGCAGCAGCACGGTGGCCTCGCAGCCCTGCCGCACCGCGTCTGGGGCCGTCAGCTCCAGGGTGTCCTGCACGGCCAGCAGCCCCAGCAGGGGCACCAAGAGGAGGCCGAGGTAATGTCGGAGGTGGAGGACGACGTACTGTCCTCGGGTGGGAAGCTTCTCCTGGCCCCCGTCCTCGGCGGCCAGCCCAACCTGCACCGCCCGATCCACCTCGTAGAAGGCGGCCCAGGAGAGGACCAGCGGCAGCAGGACCGGTGCGAGAATCAGCAGCTCCTCGACCAGCAACACGCGGTCCAGGTGCCAGTTGAAGCGGACCAGTTGACCCCAGTCGAGCCCGTAGACGATCCCCCCGGCGCAGAGCAGCCAGACTGCCGCATGGATTTGCCGCAGACGGCGGAAGCGCCGCAGCAGCAAGCGGTGCCTGGAGAAATCGGCCCGCAGCCGGCGGGCGGTCAGGCCGGATGCCAGCAGGGCGAACAGCGCCGGCAGGGCAATCGCGGCAGCGGCGATCGTCAACCGCCCCGCTGGTCCGGAGACCGGCTGGTGGGGGGCAGATTCGCAGACGACCAGGGCGGCCAAGACCGCCAGAGCCAAGACCAACTGCATCGATCGCCCGGTGGACGAGAGGAGGTGAACCGAGGGGCAAACCGCCCCCAGAGTTCCATCCTAGTTGCCCGGCCGGGCGGTCTCAAGCATTGGTCGTCTGGAAGGCTGGGCCGCCCCGCCTGCACGTCAGTTCATCTGCCCATCCAGGCGGGCAGTTTTCCTGCTGGCGGGAGGGTGACGATGGAGGCCGTGGCGACTTCGTCCAGCGCCAGGACTTCGGCCAGGGCTTCGGCCGGGGGCGCGGAGTCGAGCACCAGCACGCCGATGGCCTCGCCGCCCGGCTGGTCGCTGCCGCGGCCGACGGACATGTGGGCGATGTTGACGCGGTGGGCGCCGAAGATGCTGCCCACCTTGCCGACTACGCCCGGCATGTCGCGGTGGGACATAATCATGAGCGTCCCCTCGAGGTAGCTTTCCAGCCGGAAATCACCCTTGCGGACCAGCCGCGGCATGTTGTTGCCGAAGAGCGTGCCGGCGGCGACCGATCTGCGGCCTCGATCGATCGCGAGGTCACTGTTCGCGCGGCAGCGCCGGCGGAAGGATGATCGGTTCGGCCTGCGGTGGAGTGACCGTCAACTTCAGTGGGTTGGCCGCCGCCCCGTCGCCGCGGACGACGATCAGTTCGGCCTCGGCAGGGCCGGCCAGCGGGAGCCCAGGCAGCGCCAGCCGCACGCCCAGGTCGTACCAGCCGCGGATCTCGCCGTCCATCTCCAGGCCGCCCAGGTGGACCAGCACCCGGCCCGGCTCCGGACCGAATCCTTCGCCGGCCACCAGCACCTCCCCGCCGGCCGGGGCCTGATTGGGCTTCAGCTCGAAGGCCGCCGGGTCAACCGGGAGCACGTCGGCCTGGGCAATCCGCGCGCCATTGTTGGCCTCGAACAGCTCGGGTACTTCCCGGTTGGCGTCGACCAGCACGTGGAGCATCCCCAGCGGCGCCGGCCCGCCCTTCTCATTGCGGCCTACCTGGTAGACCTCGAACGGCAGGCGGACGTCGACCGACTGGGTGCTGCCGGCCCCCATGCCCGTCACCCGCACGCCGGCCCGGGGCGAGTCGGCCGTGAGCTTCTCATCGTCGGCCGCAAACAACAGCACGTCGAAGGGGCGGTCGATGGACTCCGGGCTGTTGTTGCGAAACCAGATGCGGTAGCACGGCCCCAGCTTCTCGTCCGGATGGCCCGGGTCGACAAACCGCACCGCCAAGAGTTGCAGATCAAACCGCTGCGGCTCCACCACCACCGGCTCGACGTCCACCCAGGTGCCGCTGGGCACCACCGGGAGCGGAGTCCAGACCGGGCATTCCCACCAGACCCACGGCAAGCATGGGGCGTAAACGACCGGACGGCACCAGAGCGGCCGCGGATCCCACCACGGATCGCAATGGAAACGCCAACTCCAGTCCACCCAGCCGGCCCAGTGCGGATACCAGCAATCCGACGCAAAATACCCCGGACCGTGGTAGCGGTACCTGAAGCAGTCGGCCGTGTACGCCGGGCTGATCGGACCCCGGTGGTGGTACCGATGGTCAATCCGCTGATCACCGTGGAGACGCTCCAGGTACGTGGCATGAGCGACTCCACTGGCGCCGGGGACGTGCCCGTGCAAGGCCAGCCGGCGGGTTACGTCGCCCTGTTGATACATGCGATACTGCTCGGCCAGGTTCAGGTTCCGCGCCACCGGGCCCTCGGTGAGCTGACGGAGTTGGCCGGCCCGGTATTGGTCGGCAAAACGCTGGCGGGCGGGATGCCGCGACGTGTCTTTGCCCGAGTCGCGTTCACCCGGCCGCGGGTCGCGAAGCCTGATCGTCGCGTCGTGTCCCAAATCGGCCGGCCGAAATGCGTTCCGCCGGAGCACGTCGGGCGGCAGCGAGGGCCCACGCAACGCCGTGGGGTGGCTGTCACCCCGCAGCCGACGCGCCGCGTCTGCGGCCGCCTGGTGCTCTTGCAGGCGTTTCGGCCCGTCGGGTCCCGCCGTCGCAGTGGCCCGTTGGCTGGCGATTGTTGCCCCGCGCGGCTGCGGAACGCCTGCCGGTTTGGGTGGGGGCGTGGCGACTGTCAGCGCGGGCCCTGCTTTGTCCTTTGACGGCTGGGCTCCCCTCGCCCCGCCTGCGGGGAGAGGGGCCGGGGGTGAGGGGGCTTTGGAGACGCTCTTGGGCCCGGGAGCCTGCCCGGACTGAGGCGGCAGCCCGGCCGGAGGTGCTTGCGGAATCGCTGATCCGCGGCTCTCAAACCTGGCCGGCTGGACACCTGGCGGGCGAGAGACGGGCCGCGGAAGGCTCGGAACCCCTGCCGACTCCGGACTCCGCCTGGCCGGCCGCTTGAGGAGTTCGCGTGTGACGCTCGGTAGTGACGCCTCTCGGTCAGCGGCCTGCGGCAGCGATCTCGGAATGATGGAGCTGTTCAACGGCGGAGTACGCCGGGCATCCTCCGGACGGAACGCCGCCGGCAGCGGCGACCTGCGAACGTCGCCCTGCCCGGGAGGTCGGACTGCGCTGATCGGCGCGCTTCGCGTTGCGACAGGGGGTATCTGAGGTCTAGGCCGAACTGCCGGGCTCCTGCCGGACATGGGCGACCTCCGCACGTCCCGCTGGTCGTCAGACCCATTCCGCCCTTCCGGCCTGGCAGCGGCGGAGACGCTTCCCAGCAACGGCAAAACGGCCAGGACAATCGCACCCAAAGCGGCCGCGCGAAGCACGGCAAATCTCCCTCGATGGAAGTCTAAGGCGTTCGTGGCTCTGTCTCCTGTACTACGATTACCGGTCCTGAAATGAAGCCGGCGAAGCCTCGAGCTAGAGGAGAACCAATACCGTGCCAAATCGCGTTTTTCGCCCGGCCGTCGCTCGCCTTCTTGAACCAAGTCGTTTCCTGGCAAAGTGTTACGATCCAGTTCAGGCGGCCGTTTGGCGCCCTCCGGAGGAAGGCCGGGCACGCGACTACTGTCGTCAACCTGATTTGCGAAGTCATTGTGACGACAGCACACGGCACAAAACTGCCCGGTCACCGCGGAGCTTTTTCCGGCCTTAACTCTGGGGTCTGGTGAGGCGATACCTCGGGGGAAATTGCCTGCGGTTGCCAATCGCACCAAGTTTTCTGACTGTTCGTCCCGTTTACACTTGATTTTGTGCGTTCCTTCTGATCGCTGCGCTGGACCTGCGCATGGGGTGTCGGCTCCAGCGGCTGTGACGCATCGGCAGTCAGCCGCGTCGCGCCGAAGCTTGGATCACCTTCTTCAAGTCATCCGCCGGGAAACAAGTCTTCCCGCGCCTGGTAGTGCCCGAGAGAACGCCCCCAGCCGATGAAATGGATCTGGACTGGCGGAAATGGCGGGCCGCTGCGCGGCGGGCAAGCCCGCTCGCTAAACGGTGATTATTCATCAGACCGTGGTCAAGTAGGCCATCGGTGCCACGGCTGTATCAGCCGTGCTCCAGGTTCCCACGCTTACCCACTGCGACACGGCCGACACGGCCGTGGCACCGCTATGAATAATCCGGGCTAAACGAGATGTTCCGTCGGCGCTGCAAGCCGTAAGTCCCTCGTCGGTTACACGTGCATGGCTCCAGTCGCCTCCTACAGGCGGGCTTGGACCGCTGCAACGCCCTCCTGTTTCGTCCCATGCTAACTCCGCAGGGGGAGCGTCTTCAACCTCGCCGGGATTCGACGCTGGTCGGGAACGGGATTTGCCAGCTCGGCGTCTTGTGGTATCATCAAGGTTGTGTAGCGTCCGACGATCGGCCGGGAAACGTCACGTCAGACTCCGCTCGGAGGGGACGATCCCATGGTCGCTGCAAGCCCGAGGAGAGGGTTTACCTGGGTCGAGTTGCTGGTGGTGATTATCATCGTCGGCATCTTCCTCCTCTGCCTACCTGTCTACCTCAACGACTCAACTACACACCGCCGCCGGGCCACCTGCATCAACAATCTGAAGCAGCTCGGCCTGGGGTTGCACAATCACCTTGATTCGCGGAAGCGGTTTCCACCCTCGTGCTCGCTCACGGGTTCGCCAGGCAGTCGCGTGCAGAACGGCTGGAGCTGGCTGACTTACTTGCTGCCGTACTGCGAGCAGGAAATCCTCTACGAGGAATTGAAGGTCGGGGAGAACCTTGTCCCCAGCGAGCAGGCCACGCCGCTGGCCTTCAGGACGGAACTCAGCTACCTTCAGTGTCCCAGCTACTCGGGCCCGAAGTTCGCCTCGCCCAGGAAGAATCCGCCCAGCGGCGCACTGACCAACTACAAAGCCATCGGCGCGACGCACCACGGCAGCCTGGCACAGGCCGAGGGCGGCGGCGGCAGTCCACCGGCGAAGTACCCGGGAACTCACCCCGACGGGGCGCTGTATCCCGGAGACGGCATCCGGCTTGCTGACCTGGCCGACGGGTCCTCCAACACGGTGATGGCCTGCGAGACCATCGAGCAGCAGAGCGCCATCTGGTGCCTGGGCTCGACCGCCACTCTGGTGGGCCTCCCGCCGAGCGTTACCTGTGCCAGTATCCCGACCGTCGGCAACTACTGGGCCCCGGCCAGCGACAACGGGAAGTATGACGAGCAGGGCCGGACGTCGGTGTGGATGACATATCTGTGCTGGGATTACGAGGAACATGGTCCCTACATCAGCAAGCAGTACCGTATCGGCCCCAGCAGCGCGCATCCGGCCGTGGTAAACCACCTGTTCGGCGACGGGACGGTGCACAGCATCGACAAGCAGATCGACACGGCCCTCTACTTCTTCATCATCACCAAGGCCAACGGCGACCCCGGCAGCGAATACCACTCCCATGAGCAGTAGCCCGTAGGGTGCGTGCTCGCACCCTACTGCCGAACCGGCATCGCCTCGAACACCAGGGCCTCGAACGGGGCCAGTTTGAAGGTGTGCGGCGTCCCGGCCTGGAGGGTGACCTTCGGTGTCTGGCCGTTTTCCTTCCACGGGCTTTGCAGCGCGTAGCGCCGTGGGGCACCGTCGGGCAGTTCGAAGGCATCCTTGAGCTCCACCGTCATCTCTCGGGGCTTATCACTCGGGTTCCGCAGCGCGAAGATCCCCTTCCGTGGCGACCAGGAGGCGTAGCCGTAGGGCTCGCCCGCGCCCGGATCGCCGCCCAGCCAGTGGACGTCGACCAGCACGTCGGCATTCTCGCGGGACCAGGCAGTCGCCTCGGCCAGGGCGTCCCACATCGGCGGGGTCATCATCTGCGGCGTGACGTAAAGCTCCTGCAACTGCGTGCCCGAGGCAAACAACATACGGATCTCGTCGATCACGTCCTTCAAGTCGCTGCCCATCTTGGTGGCCGTGCCGAGCTGGGCGTAGCAGATCCCCTGGACCATCAGCGAGTTGAGTGGATAGAGCGGCCCGCGGCGGACGACCATCCGGTAGGTGTACGTGTCGCGGTAGGTGATCCACTGCTGCCGCATCGAGCCGGCGCCGTGGAAGCCGCAGTCGGCCCCGTTCCGCCAGGTCGAATCACCCCAGAAGAGCCAGTAGGGCGACGGCCAGGTGCCGGTGGTGATGCTCAGGTACACGTCGGGCCGCAGCCGCCTGAGATCCTCGCAGAGCCGCAGCAGCCCCTCGATGTCGGCCAGGTACTGTGCCTCTGCGCCGGCGCGGTCGTTGCCTGCGCCGACGCCGTCGAACTTGAAGTAATTCACGCCGTACTGCTGGATCATCTCGGCGCAGGCGTCGCGGAACCGGGCGTAGTATTTCGGCCCGGCCAGCGAGAAGCCGTTCTGATTCGTCTCGAAGCCTTGCGTCTGCCCATACTTCAGCCGTTCGGCCTTGGCCTGGCCGTAACCGCCCCAAGGCGAGAGCCAGACGCCGACGTGCGACTTGTATTTCTGGGCCGCCGCGTCGAGCGGGGCAAAGCCGCGAGGAAAGCCAGAGTGAAAGCCCCAGAGCGTGCGGTTGTCGTCCCAGCCGTCGTCGAAGACGAACGAGTCCATCGCCACGCCGCGCCGCTGGGTCAGCTCGCGGCCGAAGGCCTCGATCACCCCGAGGCACTGCTTTTCGTCCATCTTCCGGTCGCCCCAGGCAATGTCGTACCAGGAGTTGTAGTGCAGGAAGGGTTTGTACGGCCGCGGCCGCTCCCGCTCGATGTAGTAGAGGTATGCCCGGCGCATCTGCCCCTGGGGCGCCGCGCCAACGACCGACGACTGCACCAGCGACCCAGAGGGTACCCCGCCGGGCTGGAGCGGCTGCTGCCGATCCAGGCTACAGCGAATCTGCTTCATGGGCGGATTGGGCTCGCCGGGGGGCTGGATGTCGACGACCTCATTCTTGGCGTTGGGATGCTCGTAGGCGAAGAAGATGGACCCTTCGACGACCGGCGAGCCCGCCACCGTCCCCGCCACCCGCGCCCCCAGCGCGGGCAGGTCGATCAGCCGGATGTTCTTGATGGGAATCTGCTCTTTCAGCGCCTTGAGCGTGACGGACTGGCGGACGTAATTGGACCCGTCGCGCAGCACGGCCTGCCAGAGCACTTCAAGACTGCCGTCCAGCCCGGCAAACGTCACGGAGAGCTGTTGGCCGGGAGAGCGATGTGCGATACTCACGGCCTGGGGATTTGCCGCCAGCTTCTCACTGCGTGGTGGGCCGACCCGCTTCAGTTCGGACGCCCTCACCACTCGGCCGTCGGCCAGCGTCAGCACAAACAGCTCCGCCCCCGTGGAGATCGCCGCGCCGGAGCGTTTGTCGAGCACCGCAGCCAGGTGTGCCCCCTGGTCGGGAGTCCTCCACTCGACGGCCAGCGCGTCGTTTTCCAGCCGCAGGCGGTCCCCGTCGATCGTGGCCGCCGCGCGGCCGGGATCAGGGCCGGGGAAGTCCAGCGTCGACCAGCGCTCCGCGTCGGCGACCACTCCTGCCGAGCAGTGCCCGGCCGCCGGCAAGACGCTCGCCAGCACGACCAGTGCCGCCGCGAGGGCCGCTGCCCGCTCTACAATTGCTCTGTGCATGGCATGAACCTCCGATATGTCTGAAGTGATTCTCATTTCACTCTCACAATGCCGGGTCCAACCGGGTCGGGCGTCACCAACTCCCTGAGCACCTCGCGTTTGACGTCTCGCTTCGGGGCGCACATGCGACAGTCTAACCCGGCGCGGCGGATACTACCAGGGTCTCGGCGGCCTGCTGCCGCGCTGGCGGTTCAGAAAGCCGCGACCGGTGGTCGCGCCAAGAAAACTACGACCGGAGGTCGCGCCAAGAAAACTACGACCGGTGGTCGCGCCAAGAAAACCGCGAGCGATGGTCGCGCCAAGGCACGACGATACCCCCCCGGCCACTTCCCGGGGGGCGCGCCCTGGCCACTGCGCGGGGCGCGACCGCCGGTCGCGGCTTGATGAAACCACCGGTGGCGGTTCTACGAGACAGCGGTCGCGGCTTTGCGAATCTGACTCCGCCGCCGGACAAGCAGCACCAGTCCCAGGCCGCCGGTGAGCAACAACACCAGCGTACCCGGCTCGGGCACCACCGTCAGCGTCAGGCCGCTGGCGTCCGCCTGCGTGATGAGCATCTGCCTGCCCAGCGGAGCCAGACTCGCGTTGATCGAGGCAAGCTGGTTGTTCAGATCGGCGAAGAAGCTCGGTCCGTACGCAATCGTGCCCGCCTGCAAGTCGGTCGCCTTGAGAGGGAAGCCGATCTTCAACCGGGCCGCAGCCGCGAAGATCAAGTCCAGGTCGCCAGGCTGCAGAGCGGTCCACTCAAAGCCCGCGGATTTGTTCAGTGCCAGCGACGTGAACAGCGTCGCCGAGCCAGTCCCAGTCGCGTCTCCCACCACGTGGAACTGCGAATACTCGCCGGCCACCGCCACATCCACATCCGTGGCCGGATTGTACGTCACCTGCCCCGGGGCGGTGCCGCGGATCTCGAATACCGCCGTGGCGTAACTGACGTGCCTGGCAAAGAAATAGCCGGGGCTGAAACCCGTCGGACCATATCCGGTAAAGTCCACGTACCCCGCCGGCGCGTTACCCCTGACCAACCCGCTCAGTTCCAGCCGGTTGGAGTCATCGATGCCGGAGACGAGTGCCGCCTCGACGCCCGCTTCACCCAACCGCACCGTACCGGTGACCTTGCCGGTGCCGTAGATGACGCCGACGGACGGGGCCACCTTCAGCTCAGGTGAACCGGTGAGCGTGCCCCCGTTGAGCAGCGCAGTCGTGATCATCGGAGTGCCCGGCGGGCCGAGCACGGTCACCGGGTGGGCGCCCACGTCCAAGATCCCCGCGAAGTTATAGCCGGCCGATCCTTGATCGCCGAGCGTCAGCGGGCCGGTGGCCATAATCGTCGAGACGAACGGATCGGCCCCGCCCTGCATGCTGATCGGGCGGGGGACACTGCCCGCTGCCTTCAGCGTCGCATTGCCGATGGTGATCGGCCCACTACCGAGGGCGAGCAAGTCCTTGCCGAGCTCTAATGTGCCGCCTTGCACGTTGATGTCTCCGAGCAACGCAAGCCCCCCGTCGAGGACCCACCCGCCGCTCCCTTGCTTCGTGAGGTTTCCATGCACCACGCTGTCGCTGTCGAGGTGCAATGTCAGTCTGGCGCTGCCCTGGGTTACGACGGTTGCCCCGCCCGGACCGATGTTCCCCCCGCAGACAACTGGAGTGGACGAGTTTGCCATTGAGATTGTGCCGCCGTCGATCGCGATAGAATTTGCGGCCAGGGTACCCAGGATCTGGAGCGTGCCCTTCGCTACGTCCACGTTGTTGACGACCGTCAGCGTCTTGCCCGCCCCAACCATCACCTTCCCGTCAATGTGGTCGATCTTCAGTGAGCGACCGCTCCCGTCGGCCGACACCGTGACTGTGTCGTCCATTACTTTGGCGTCCCGAGAGGCGTCGGGGATACCGTTATCCCATGTGGTCGGGTCGTTCCAGTTCCCGGTGGCAACACTGGTCACCCTCGACGGTAGGGGAGCGGTCGCCAACTTCAGAGACCAGTTGTCGTACAACTGGCTCCTCAGGGCATAGTTGCCGTAGGGCAGGCCCGCGATGAAGCCGAAACGCAGAGTAGATCCGGTGGGTGAGAAGTTGGGGTGATCGGCAAGGTTCCAAGAGTCGTCATTAGACGCCCCCCAACGCTTGAAATAGGGTAAGCGTTCACGGGAATTGAAATTCTTGCCCAGCTTTTCCAATGGGTTGTGGCACGCGTGTCCGGGAGCCACAAGAATACCGATTGATGCATTGCTAGCAAACACAATCTCTTGTGCCAGTCGGCTGGCACCACCACAATTCTCCACAACCCCGTGAACGCTTACGTTTTCCGGTGGTTTCGTGTCGTTTCACCATCCCACTCAGAAGGTGGGCCGCCCGGGCGCAGACCCTTACAGCGGACGGCACTTGGAAGGGTCTCTTGGCCGGACGTATAATTCAACACGTCCTCGGAAGAAAGGGAGCCATCCCCACGACTGGGTGGACATGCACTGGCGTGTGGTGGGGATGGGGCGTGGCCACACCGGTCTGGCCACGGCATCCCGCGCAGTCTCCTGGGAATCCTCGATCAGTTATGCCAACCGCCGACCAAGGTTACCGACTGCTGGCCACCGGGTACCTCCGCAAGCAGGTCAAACGGCTGGCCGCACAGCTTGACGGGGCCCGCAGGGGGGACGATCCCGAGTGTGTTCACCAGGCCCGGGTGGCGTCGCGGCGGTTGCGGGCCGGCCTGCGGGTACTCCGCGAGTGCTGCGACGCCCAGCAGTGGAAGACGTGGCGGAAGCAGATCCGGCGGGTGACGACCAGGCTGGGCGACGCCCGAGATAAGGACGTGCAGATCGCATACCTCTGCGACGTCCTGGACGCCTTGGACGAGAAGGCCTGTTACCCGGGGATCGCACGCCTGTTGGTCAAGCTGGAGCGACAGCGAGAGCGGATTCAGCCGAAGGTCGTGGAGGCGGCAGAGCGGCTTCGGTCCAGCGGCGTCCTCGAACAGATGCTTGCGGCCACCAAGGAGGTGCTCTCCGAGGACAGGTCGCGGCGAGCAGGTGTGCAAAGCGCCTGCACGCTGACCCAGCGGCACATTCTCGACAATCTCGACCGGTTGCTCTCCTGCCAAGACAGCCTTTCCGACCCGGAAGACCGCGAGCGTCACCATGCCATGCGGATTGCCGCCAAGCGGCTGCGATACACCCTGGAGATTTCTGCGCCCGTCTGCGGCGGGCAGTTGGACGGGACGGTCGAAGCGATCAAGAAGGTGCAGACTCTCTTGGGTAAGATTCATGACTGCGACGTGTGGGCGGAGCGTCTGCGGGGGTTCGCGGCCCAGCAGCGCCGCCGGATTTTGAAGCACTTCGGCCACGCCGGCCCGTTTGCCCGCCTGGAGGTCGGCTTCGAGCATCTTCACCAACAGTGGCACCGGCGGCGGCAGCAGGTTTTCCAGGAGCTGGTCGACTATTGGCGAGAGCTCGATCAACGGCGAGAGTGGGAGAGACTGGCGGAAACGGTCCGCCCTCCAGGCCGGCAGCCTGCCCCGCTCGGATCGCCGCTGGAAACCTCGTGCCCGGGCGACGGGGCCGCAAGGCGGAAGGAAGTTTCTGATGGAACCCACTGACAGTAGTCCCAAGTTCGGCCGGTCCGACTTGGGGTGGCCGGGGTCGAGCGCCAGCGAGCCCCCGGGAATCCCAGGGCCTGGGGGCTCACTTCGTTCGACCCCAGCCACCCCCGCAAGGCGGAAGGTAGTTTCTGATGGAACCCACTGAGGGCTCGCAGCCAGTTGCGGCGGCGGCCAAGACGGTGGCGGCTATCGACATCGGATCGAACTCCCTGCGGATGGTGGTCGCGGAGGTCCTGCCCGACGGCCGGATCGAGGTCCTGGAGCGACTCCAGCGGGCGGTTCGGCTGGGGCGCGACACGTTCGTCCGCGGGCGGCTGGGCGGGCAGAGCATGCGCGCGGCCGTGGCCGTGTTGCGAGACTACCGTAAAATGCTCCGCCTGTACCACGTCGAGCGGATCCGGGCAGTGGCCACCAGCGCCGTCCGCGAGGCCGGCAACGCCGATACCTTCCTGGACCGCATCTTCATGGCCACCGATCTCCAGGTCGAGGTGATCGACACCTCGGAGGAGAGCCGGCTGACGGTCTCCGCCGTGCGGCAGTCGATCGGGGAGGCCCTGGGCGTCAGCCGCGGCCAGACCCTGATCGCCGAGGTGGGGGGAGGCAACACGCTGCTGACCGTATTGCACGACGGCGAGATCGCCGCCGCGCAGAGCCTGCGAATCGGCTCGATCCGGCTGCAGGAGCTGCTTGCCACCGGCGGGGAACCCCCGCAGCGGTCGGCCGAGCTGCTGCGGCAGCAGATCGTCAACGAGACCTCGACGCTGCAACACTCCCTGCCGCTGGAGGGCGTAGATTCGTTTGTGGCCGTCGGTGGTGACGCCCGCTTCGCCGCCCGCGAGATCGGCAAACCCGGCGGCTCGGCCCCGCTGGTCGCGGTGGATCGCTCGGAGTTCGACAAGCTGGTCCGCCGCTGCCAGGGACAAACGGCCGAGGAGATCTCCAAGCGTTACGCCCTGCCGTTTACCGAGGCCGAAACGCTGGTTCCCGCCCTGTTGGTCTACCAGATTCTCTTGCACAAGACGCGCGCCCAACAGGTGATCATCTCGCCGGTGTCCATCCGAGACGGCCTGTTGCTGGACCTGGCCCGCGACGTCACCGGGCAGCAAGACGAGGCGCTGCCGAAGGGCGTGATCCACTCGGCCGTGGCCATCGCCGAGAAATTCGGCGCCAGCCTGGAGCACGCCCAGAACGTGGCCGACCTGGCGGTGGCGTTGTTCGACCAGCTTCAGGCCGATCACGGCCTGGGTGCCAGGCAGCGGCTGCTGCTGATGGTGGCCGGCCTGTTGCACGAGGTTGGCTCGGCCGTGAGCAGCCGGGCGCACCACAAGCACAGTTATTATCTGATCAGCAACTCGGAAATCTTCGGCCTCACGCGCGACGAAACCACCATGGTGGCCCACGTCGCCCGCTATCATCGCCGCGGCGTCCCCAAGCCCTCGCACGTCGAATACATGGCCCTGCCCAGGAAGACCCGAGTCACGATCAACAAGCTGGCGGCCCTGTTGCGGATGGCCGACGCCCTGGCCCGCGGGCACCTGCGGCAGGTATCCGACCTGCGCTTCGAGCGGCAAGGCGATGAACTGGTGGTCTGCGTGCCCGGCGGGGCCGACCTGCTGCTGGAACGGCGGGCCCTGGCCGAGAAGGGAGACCTGTTTGAAGACATCTACGGGATGAAGGTTCGCCTGGAAGAGGTGTGATGGCCGAGCAAGACCTCAAGTCCCCGGAACTGTACTTCAACCGGGAACTCAGTTGGCTGGAGTTCAACCAGCGGGTGCTGGAGGAGGGCCTCTGCGCAGAGCTGCCGCCGTTGGAGCGGTTGAGATTCCTGGCGATCGTCAGCTCCAACCTGGACGAGTTCTTCCAAGTGCGGGTGGCGGGGCTGATGCAGCAGCGCGCGGCCCACGTGCGACGCCGCGACCTGGCCGGCATGACCCCCGCTGAGCAACTGGCGGCCATCGCGCGGCGCGCGCACCGCTTGGCCGCCCAGCACGCCACGGCGGTTAGCGACGTGCTCGAGGAGTTGAGCCGGCACGGGCTGAGCGTCTTGGAGCCGCCGGGCTGGACGACCTCGCAGCGGGACTTCTTGCGGTCCCACTTCGGCAAGGAGATCCTGCCGGTGCTGACGCCCCTGGCCATCCAGGAGCTGGATCCCCCGCCGCTCTTGCCCGGCTTGCAGTTGCACGTCGCCGCGGTGTTGGCTTCGGGCCACGCCGACCGCCCGGCGGAACGCATAGTCGTCGTGCCGGTACCCACCCAGTCTTCGCGGTTTCAGTCTGTGCCGGCTGGTGAGGGCCTGCACCTCGCCCGGCTGGAGGACGTGATTGCCGAAAACCTGGCCGAGGTCTTTCCCGGCTGCGAGGTGCTGGCCACGGCCGTCTTTCGCATCACCCGCGACGCCGACGTGGCCGTGCAAGACGACGACGCCGGCGACCTGCTCCAGGCGGTCGAGGAGGCCGTGCTCGCCCGCCGCAGACGCGCAGCAGTCCGCCTGGAACTCTCGGCAGGCGCCGACCCGCGCATCGAAAAGTGGCTTGCCGACTGGCTGCGGATCCAGCCCGATCAGGTGTACGAAACCCAGGGCATGTTGGGCGCCGCGGCCCTGATGGAGCTGGTCAACCGGCCGGGTTTTGAGGCCCTGAAGGCCGCCGACTGGCCGCCACAACCGCCGCGCGACCTGATCGGGGCGGACGACCTTTGGGCCGCCCTGCAAGACCACGACGTGCTGCTGCTGCACCCCTACGAGAGCTTCGAGCCGGTCGTGCGACTGCTCCAGCAGGCCGCCGAAGATCCGCAGGTCCTGGCCATCAAGCAGACGCTCTATCGCACCAGCGGCGATTCGCCGATCGTCGCCGCGCTGGCTCAGGCCGCCGAGAACGGCAAGGAAGTCACCGCGCTGGTCGAGCTGAAGGCCCGCTTCGACGAAGTCCGCAACGTCAACTGGGCCCGACGCCTGGAAGACGCCGGCTGCCACGTGATCTACGGGATTGCCGGGCTGAAGACCCACGCCAAGGCCCTGCTGATCGTCCGCCGCGAGTCCCGGCAAATCCGCCGTTACGTGCACCTGGCCACCGGCAACTACAACGACCGGACGGCCCGGCTCTACAGCGACGTCGGCCTGCTGACCTCCCAGCGAGACATCGCCGCCGACGTGGCCGCCTTCTTCAACCTGCTGACCGGCTGCTCGGAAACCGTCGGTTGGTCGAAACTCAGTCTGGCCCCGGCCGGGCTGAAGCAGCGGTTCGTCGAGCTGATCGAGCGGGAGGCCCAGGTCTCCACGCCCGATCAGCCGGGACTGATTCGGGCCAAAGTCAATTCGCTCGAAGACCCCGAGATCTGCCGGGCCTTGTATCGGGCCAGCCAGGCCGGGGTTGCCGTGATGCTCAACGTCCGCGGGATCTGCTGCCTCCGCCCAGGGGTCGAAGGCGTCTCCGCGAACATCGAAGTCCGCTCCATCGTGGACCGCTTCCTGGAACACGCCCGAATCTTCCACTTCCGCAACGGCGGCCACGAAGAAGTCTACCTCAGCAGCGCCGACTGGATGCGCCGCAACCTCACCAGCCGCCTGGAAGTCCTCTTCCCCGTCACCGACGCCGGTCTAAGGCGTCGCCTGATCGACGTGCTGAGCACCTTATTGGCCGACAACGTCAAGGGCCGTCGGCTCCTGCCCGACGGGACCTACGCACCGGTGCCCTTCAAAGGCCAACGACTCCGCGCGCAGGAGAAGCTCCACCAAGAGGCCGTCGACGCCGTCCGCGCCGCCGAGCAGACGGCCGTGCAGTTCCGCCCACTCAGCCGGCCGAGATCATGAAGGATCCGCTCAGTCAGGCCACGTCCGACTAATCTGAGGGCCTCCGGGAATTGGCGCAGCGCAAACCCTCCTGTGGGAGGCGTCTCCGACGGCGACTGCATCAACCGGGTGCCGAGCCGCGTTGCGGCCCGGCCACAGGCACTCCGGCGCGGGGCGGTTTTGAGCAGGGCAGCCGCGGTGCAGAAAAAAAAGGGGCAACCGGCCCGAGGCCGATTGCCCCCTGGTTTCGACTAGGTCGAGATCAGCTTCTGCGACGACGCCGCCACACCAGCAGCAGCGCGCCCAGGCCGCCGCTGAGCAACAACACCAGCGTGCCCGGCTCCGGAACGACCGTCAGGATGAAGGCGTCCGGGCCCAGGTACGGAGGAGCGAACGACAAGCCGGGGGCCAGCTTGGGCTGGAGGTTAGCCAACTGTTGCATCAGGTCGGATTGGAAATCCGGTCCGTAGGCAATCTGGCCCGGCTG
>Ga0315277_10003934_pt1 | contig 19956 bp, 10 predicted proteins | sample YL17G05_15_MG_FD_203695 | JGI IMG/M metagenome (GOLD analysis project Ga0315277, IMG submission 203695) | Sediment microbial communities from Yellowstone Lake, YNP, Wyoming, USA - YL17G05_15 | ecosystem: Environmental > Aquatic > Freshwater > Lake > Sediment | place: USA: Wyoming | collected... | reverse complement strand
AGCAACAACGAATGGTCACCTATATCTTTTCTGGTTCGAAGCATCATGTGTTACAAGCGATGGTGAATCAAAAGACACGACCGTTTTATCGACAGCTTCGCTCAATGACACTTGGACCGATTCTCATCGATGCGTTTACCCCGTTTATCAAAAAAGGCTTTTCGAATGTTGGAAAAATCGATGAGAGTACCATAACAGCAATCTATCGGTATGGACAAGGGAATCCTCAACGGACACAGCAGATTTGTCATTTTCTTTATTCGAAGGCCACAGAACATATTCCCCTTTCACCTAAGATAGTCGATAAGGTGGTCGCTGAACTGTGTTTGGACCTTGATACACAGTTCGAAGACGAGGTCGATAGTATTAAAAACAAGAGACAGCGGATGATTCTGAAGGCGTTAGCAATTGATCAGACAAATAAACCACTATCCTCGGAGTTTCTGAAGAGATATCTGCTCGGTCCTACGAGTAGTGTGCAAACCGCGCTGAAAGGATTAATTGAAAAAGGAATCCTGGATGAGAAGTACGAGTTCGTCGACCCGTTGTTCAAGGCATGGTTTGTGTTCAAGTATCGAAAAATGCTTTAAAAAAAATCAAAAAATATAAGAATGATTACATAATTCATTTTCTTAGGTCTATTGTAAAAGTCTGGGAGAAATGAAGTCATGAATATTCGTGAGATGCCATGGTTTGAGAGACCTGGGGTTCGGTTGAAACGGAACGGTCCTGAGGTGCTCTCTGATGCTGAACTGCTTGCTATCGTGCTTGGTCGCGGAAGCAAAGAAGAAAACGTCATCGATTGTTCCCGTCGGGTTTTACGTGAGCAGAACCTGAACTATCTTGCGGAGCAGTCGCTGCCTGAGCTTGCAAAGACGTTTGGTGATGACCAGGTCAAGGCACTCAAGGTTTCTGCGATGTTTGAGCTGTTCCGACGGACGAACCGGCTCAAGGTGCAGGGGTTTAGAACAAAGATACAGAGCGCGGAGGATGTGTACCATTATTTTGCTGATAGGCTAGCGGAGAAGAAGAAAGAGTATTTCTACGCGCTGTGTCTTGATACGAAGAACCGGATAATTCAAGAGACGCTTGTTTCCGTTGGGATCCTTGATGCGAGCCTTATTCATCCACGGGAGGTGTTCAACCCTGCGGTGAAGGCAAGTTCTCATGCGGTTATTTTAGTTCATAACCATCCGAGCGGGGAGGCGGAACCGAGTAATGCAGATATTGAAGTTACTAAGATGTTATATAACGCCGGTGATATAATCGGAATTAGTATTTTGGATCATATTATCATAGGAAAACAAGGATATTCAAGTATGAAGGAAAAAGGAATAATAAAGTGATAAAGGATACTCAAATAAAGGGATATTCCAGCTTATAAGCATTTTAGTTTTCAAAGTATTTGTTTTACAATAAAACTTTAAAGTAATGTCTTATTTTGATTGTCAAGGATTTTCTTTATGGATGATAAAACGAATATCAAACAGTTAAAAGAAATGGTAAAAGCATTTTGTGAAGAACGCGATTGGGATCAATATCATAATGCAAAGGATCTTGCTATTGGGATTATCACGGAAGCATCTGAGCTCCTTGAACATTTTCGTTTCAAATCTGGAACGGAAGTCGATGATCTTTTCAAAGAAAAATTCAAAAAAGATGAAATTTCTGAGGAGCTAGCCGATGTCTTATTCTTTATTTTGAGATTTGCTGAGAAATATCACATTGATCTCAGTGATGAATTGAAGAAAAAATTAGATAAAAATGTTCAAAAATACCCTATCGAAAAAGCAAAAGGATCTAATAAAAAATATACGGAGTATGTGAAATGATCATTCGACAAATAATCTATGATGCTCCGCAAGAACAATTTTTCAAAGATGTTAGATCAAATACACTTGTCGATATTATGAAAACTAATTTTAAGGAAACCTCAGGAATGCATATTGGAGAATCTGAGTATCACTCCTGGGGCGTGACTGGGGATAAAATTAAAAATTTAATAGAATCTACAAATTTATCTAATGTATATGTGTCATTCGAATATCAAGTCCCCTATACTTCAAAAAGAATCGATTGTTTGTTATTTGGCAAGAATACAAATGATCGGGGAATTGTTGTCCATATCGAGCTGAAACAATGGGAAAGCGTAGAGGCATTGGACATCGAGGGAAATTTTGTCGAAACATATATCGGGGGCAGTACAAAAACGGTTCCTCACCCCTCGCAACAGGTTGAAGGATATCACGATTATATGTTCGGGTTCATTGAAGTGTTTGAGGAAAACACCTTAGATCTTGTTGGTTGTTCGTATTGTCCGAATTATCGTAAAAATATAGGAGAAGGATTGTTTAATCCGATGTATAATAAAATTTTGGAAAGATATCCGGTTTATACGCATGAAGATGTGGAACTATTGTCACGTCGATTAAGAGAATTGTTGGCGAAAGGGGATGGTTTTGAGATTTTTAATAAATTCATGCAATCTCCTGTAAAGCCTTCAAAGAAATTATTGGAAAGTGCTTCAAAGATTGTTTCAAATACCTCGGATTTTTCTCTGTTAAATGATCAGATATTTGCGAAAAACGCAATCTTGGATAAGATAAGAAAAGCTGAGAAGAATAATGAAAAAAATGTTGTTATCGTAAAAGGCGGTCCTGGTACAGGGAAGACAGTTATCGCTCTGAATATCTTAGCAGAGATGGCAGCCAAGAAAAAATCTGTGTTTTTTTCGTCTAAATCTAAACCTTTGATTGAGGCAATCAGACATAAGGTTGATACAAATAATGTGAAACTTCTTTTTACATCTCTTACTCCTTTTATTCCCGCGAGAATCAAGGAAAATCAAATAGATATTTTGATTGTCGATGAGGCACATAGAATTGGTAAGACGTCTAATAATCAATATACGAGACCATCAGACCGAACCGATATGCCCCAGATTGAACAATTGATTCGATGTGCGAAAACATCAATATTTTTTATTGATGATAAGCAGGTGATTCGATTTTTGGAAGTCGGAAATACTGAGTTAATCAAGGAAGCTGCAAAAAAATACGATTGTGTTGTCAAAGACGTTGAATTGGTTTCTCAATTTCGATGTGGTGGTTCAGAGAATTATCTCGATTGGTTGGAATCTGTTTTAGGACATTCTGACAGGAAAATAATATTTAATTCTAAAAAAGAAAATTTTGATTTTCAGATTATCGAATCTCCAGAAAAACTGTATGAAATGATAAAGCAAAAGGACAGTGAAGCCGGAAAATCCGCTCGATTGACAGCAGGGTTTTGTTGGGATTGGTCTAAGACATTAGATTCCAATGGTGAATTGGTAAAAGATGTTCGCATCGGGGATTTTGCGATGCCTTGGGAGACTCATGATAAGATAAAACCCCCCAAGGGTTATGTGAGGTGGTATGAGTGGGCGTACAAACCTGAGGGAATCAAGCAGATAGGATGCATTTACACTGCACAGGGATTTGAGTTTGATTATATCGGTGTTATCGTAGGCCCTGATTTGAAATATGATAAAGAACATGATTGTTTGGCTGGGAATCCTAAGGGAACTAGAGATCCAGTTCTTCAGAGAAGTACAGAACGATTTGATGAATATGTTAAAAATATTTATCGAGTGTTGATGTCTCGTGGTTTGAAAGGATGCTACGTGTATTTTGTCGATAAGGATACTGAACAATATTTTAAATCAAGGATGGAAAAAATAGGATTGGGTAGAATCTAAGAAAGTTATAATTTTTATTTGTTTATTTTTCTTTTGAGGCTGCTCACGTTTAATGGAAGATGTTAATAGGAAAATTTAAAGTTAGTTTTGTGATTCAAAATATAATGTATCATGTATAACAGGAGATGAAAATAATGGTTAAAAGTAGTTCATATAATAAGTTCATAGAGATCTTGACATCTGATGTTCTTCAAAAATTAGATGGAACACATGAAGATTTCGAAAGACTCAAACTTCCGGATAAACCTTCAAAAATTATTGTATTGGGAACTTTAGCAGATAAAAGTAAAGATTATTCTGTTGGTTCAAGTGAAACAAATCGAACGCTTACTAGTGTGAAAAATAATAGTTTATCTGTTAAATTTTTAGTAAAAGATCTATCTGAAATTATTAAGGTAAAACCTTCACTTTCATTATTTTATAGAGTCTATCCGAATCTTGACGAACAACTAAATTATGTAAGAGAAAATTACGAAGAATATCGTGAAAAGGAAACTGTTGATCTTGCCAGGGTGTGGAAAAGATATAATTTTATTCATCCAATTACTGAATTGTCTTTATCAGAAGTAAATATCGATAAGATATTAGATCTAACTCCTGCAATAGATGAAATAAAAAAAGATAAAGACATCTATTCAGAGGGAAAGGTGGTTCCTTTTAGTTGTTTAGACAAAGAAGTTTTATATATAGAAGAACTTAAGAAGATAAAAGGTGGAGCTTCGCATTCTTTTGGATGGAATTGTCGAATTAATTTACAAATTGAAGAATTTGTTCAAAATGAGGAAAAATTGAATTTAGTTACTTTATCTATGATTAATGATACTGAAGAAAATAAGGGCTATGAAACCTTTTTATTTGATTGCAATCTCGAAATAGTATTGACGGATAAATCTCTTATTCCTTTCAAGTATGAGTATGAATATGAAGGATATAATTTTGAATATTCTAATCTTTTAAGATGTCTTAATTGTCAAGCGGATTTTGATGGGAAAAAAATAAAAACTTTACATTTTGCTTCTTACTCTCAAGATAAAATTATACCTAAGTTATCTAGTGACTCATTGATAATTAGTTTCAAAGAATTAGCTGATTCTAGTAAGAATTTATCTTTGTTAGAAGAACTGCACAAACAAATGCAAACTTACTTCAACAATTATAAAAAAATATCAAAAATAAAAAACCAAGAAAAATATCAGCGAGATCTAGATCATTTTGAAGAAATAATAAACAGATTTTATGAGGGGATCATTGTATTAAAAAATAATTCGAATGCAAAAAAATCCTTTGAATTATTAAACAAATCCTTCGCTAAGTCAGTTAAGTATGATAATTGGAGATTATTCCAAATAATTTTTATTGTATCTTTAATCCCAGACATAATTGATAAGACAAAACGTAGAAATGTTTGTGAAGTTCTCCATGTATCTACTGGTGGAGGTAAATCAGAAGCGTATTTTGGATGTGTTTTATTTTCAGCATTTTTTGATCGATTATCTGGAAAAAAATTTGGAATAACAGCAATAACAAAATTTCCTCTTAGAATGCTATCCGTTCAGCAATTAAGAAGAATCTCTAATTTGTTCATCTGGGCTGAAGAAATTAGAAAAGAAGAAAAGATAGATGGAGACCCTTTTACGGTTGCATATTATGTAGGCTCGTCTGATGAGTTTCCTCGACACACAAAAACAATAATTGATGAAATTCAAAGAGAAAGAAAAAATAAAAAAGAAGTTCCGGGTCGGATTATTAAAAATTGTCCTTTTTGTAATGGAAATGTTATTTTGGATTTTAAAGTAAATGAAAGATACGTGATACATAAATGTAAAGAGTGCAGTAAAGAGTTCTCTCTTTTTTTTACTGATGAAGAAATATATAGATTTTTGCCAACATTTATAGTTTCTACAGTGGATAAACTGGCAGGAATTTCATCAAATAGAAGATTTAAAAATATTCTAGGGGGAAGAATTGATTTATGTCCTAATGGACATGGCTATATTCCTCATGGAGATACTTGCGAAGTGGAAACAGATCGAGATAAATGTAATCAGAAAGGGCAAAGTGTAAATCTTGATTTTAAAACAGGTCCAACACTTATTATCCAGGATGAAATGCACCTTATCAGAGAAGGATTTGGCACAATCAATGCTCATTTTGAAACATTGATGGAGGCTTTACAAATCGAATTGTGTGGATATGGGTTTAAGAATATTGCAATGACAGCAACTATAACAGGAGCAAAAGAACAAATTGATAACCTGTATCATAAAGATATTAATATTTTCCCTGGAGAGACACCTGATGAAACCAAGAAACATGATTTTTTCTTTCAATATGAAACAGATGAAAATAAAAATATAGTTGTGCAAAGAAAAATAATTGGGTTAAAACCAAATTTAAGGGATAATCAATTTGCTTCACTACTTACGCTAAGATACGTATCAGAATTTATTAATAGCGTAGAAAGTAATTTAGATACATTTTCAAAAAACGCTGGGTTTGAACCTGGAGAAGTTAATTCAATACTATTAAGTTATAAAAATATCCTTACATACCATAACAAAAAATCAGATGTTCATTCTATGAATTATTACTTAGAAGCAGTAGCTAATTCTAAGTTAGATGAATATAAAATTGTTTCAAAAATTTTAACTGGAGACAACACCCTCGAAGATATCAACATACTTATTGATCTGATAGAAAAATACTTCGATAAAGAAGAAAATAAAAAAAGTTTACTCTCGGTATTTGCTACAAGCATTGTTTCTCATGGAATTGATATCGATAAATGGAACATCATGGAATTTCAAGGAATCCCTAGAAATACAGCTGAATATATTCAGGCTTTAAGCAGAATTGGTAGAAAATATCCGGGTGTGGTTTTTGTTTGGTTTTATCCAAATCGGGCTCGAGATTTAAGTTTTTATCAAAATTTTATTGATTATCATAATATTTTACAACAGAAAGTTGAAGATGTTCCATTAACCCGTTGGTCAAGGCTCGGTCTTAAACAGACATTTACGTCTATTTTTAATGCTAGCATCCTGAATTATTTTTCAGATATTGTTGGAGAACCTATTTATACGGTAGATAAAGTCAACGAAATATTCACCAATCTTGAAAATAGAAAGAAATTGATAGATTTCATACAGAAAGCTTACGTCTCAAATTCTTCTATGATAGGTGCTCAATATTTTAAATTAGAAATACCCAATGAAGCAGAAGAACGACTAAACGAACTTAAAAGATATAGTGGAGGAGAAAAAAACTTTTTCCCAAATGCTTTGAAAGATAATGCTAATAAATATTATCGAACCCAATATGGTATGAGAGGTATTCAAGATGAGATAGTGTTAAAACCGAGCGACTGGGATCTTAATTTTTTACGAAATGCACGAAGGGGAGGAGATTGATATGGAAATGGATTTTGCAGAAAAAGATAATTTTTCGTTTCCTGCGTATAGTGCACTATATCATTGCATAGATGATTTGATTTTTACAAGAGGAGCCTTTGCTCATAGAATTACTAACATATTACCTGATGAGAATGATAGAAATCTAAAAATCCTTAATGAAAAAAGATTGAAGGAGAAATTATTTAGAGAAATAATGTCTCAATATAATCAAAGAATTATACACTATAATCTTTTACTACCAAAACTAAGTCTCGATAAAAAGAATATCCTTAAGATCATCAAATACAAATTGGTTTCAGATACATTTGGGGATGAAGGTGACTATAGTGGCAGACATAAAGTATACCCTAGGACTTTTGTATGCCAGAAATGTGGTGATTTTAGAATTTTAGATCAGACTGAGTGGGGGACTTTTAATCCAAATAAATGTAGAGATCAAAAGTGTAATGGTAAATATGAACAGGTTTCAATTTTAATGTTCTGTAATCAATGTGGAAAAATTATCAACTTATATTATCCATGTAAAGATCATGGAACTAAAGATTTAAAATTGATTAGACGCGAAAAAGATTCACTCCTTACATGGCGGGTCGTTTGTAGATCGTGTGCTAGACAGGGGGGAAAAGAGCCCATAGATATATTTAGATTTACTTGTAGTCATAAGGATGAAAATAATGTAGTGATATGCAATGAGAAACCAACGAAGTTTAAACCTTTAACCATCAAAGAGGGAGGCATATACGGTCCTGTTGTTATCACACTAGTTGATATACCAGCAACAGAAAATATTGAACTTATGGATTTAGAATATATTTTACTGGGTTTACATTTGGATAAATTTGATGAAATCTCAAGGAGAATAAAATCGGATGTAAATCTTTCAAAAATTGAAAGTTATTTTAGAGCTTATCGCGACCAAAATATAAAAAATATGCTTCTTTCTACAGACACCGAGTTTTCCGGTCTTTCTTCAGAAGCTAAAGATGAAAAATGGAAACAAAAATGGTCAATTGATATAATCGAGACGGTAATACGTGAATTAAAAGAATGTTATAATAATTCTGATTTGGAGAATTATAATGATTATTTTGCTATCAAAGGGGCATTTCTAAATCAAGAGAAAAACAAAATAATTTCTTTTGATAAACATATTGACTCTATAAGTGATAATACAAGAAAGAATATAATTAAGAGTAGTTATCAAAGGTTAAAGGAAGACTTTGGTTTAAGTGATATAATATATATTTCAGATATTAATTTAATATCTTCTTGTATTGGTTTAATTCATGGGGTCAATAAATTTTATGAGCAAGGTTTTGTTCCACATTTTTCTCCTATTTGGAAAGGTAAAAAGAAAGAAGATTTAGCTGTATACTCTTATCCTTTTGAAACTGAGGGTATTTTAATAGATCTTGATAAGAAACGGGTATCGAATTGGCTTATTGATAATAATTTTATTCAAAACGAAAAACCAAAAAATGATAAAGAAGCTAAAGAACTCCTTTTAAAAATTGAAAAGGATACAGAAGCCTATTCTGCACTAAAGACTCTTTTACATACATTGTCTCATACTTTAATTAAACGCTCGTCTATCTATACCGGATTAGATAGCGATTCTTGTAGTGAAATGATTTTTACTAACCCTGCGTCTATTTTAATCTATTCAACATCTAATATTAACATCGGTGGTTTTGAATATGTTTTTGAGCATTCTCTAAATAATTGGTTCAGAGAAGTTAATCTGGAAATACATGATTGCACCTTTGATCCAACTTGTATTTTTGAAACCGGAGCATGTTTTTCATGTTTGTATTTACCCGAATATGTTTGTTCAGAGTTTAACCATTACTTGGATAGAGATGTTTTCATAGCAAAAAAAAGATTTAAAACAAGTTATTGGTGAATAAATGGAAAAAATACCTGTAAAAAAAAAATACTATTCTCTTTTTGATTCATTACTTAAAAAAGTATCCCCAGAACAAAATATTGAAATTGATTATTTAACTCGAATAATGGAAAGTGAAGGTTACACCAAAGAAATGATTTATGAAAGCATCTCTTTTTTAATCTCTCAAGATTTTTTTGAAATAGTAGAATCAAAAAAGAAATTTGGTAAAATAAAAATTAAACTACGAAGTATACCAGAGATATATTTAGAAAAGGAAGAGCCTGTCGCAATATATCCCAAATTAATACTTAATTTACCCCCATATAATGTATTTGGTATGCTTTCGGAGTTAAAACAGGCCAATATTAAATATTTTGATATGAAGGAGGAATTTAGTAAGTTATTTTTAGACGCAAAAAAATATATTTACATCTGTTCTCCATTTCTTCAGATGAGTGGTTTTAAAGATTTTATTGATATTTTAATTTCTAAAGCTAAAGAAGGAGTTGATATTAAGATTGTGGCTAGACAAATTGATAAGAACGATCGTGAAAATAGATACACAGACATTAAAGAGATTTATCGGATCTTTAAAGAGAAAAACGCAAATATTGAAATTAGAAATTATCATTATCAAAAAATCGGATTGGAAAGTAGCACTCATGCCAAACTGATTGTATGTGATTATAAATATGCATATATTGGTAGTGGAGAGTTTAGGGGACCATCATTTGAAAAAAATCTAGAAATGGGTCTTGTAGTTGAAGGAGAAATTGCTAAACAAATTGGGATTATTTTTGAGAAATTATTTTCTGTTTCTAGAGAGATTAATTTTGAATAATGGAGCTTAGAATGAAAACGTGGTATAAGGTTCTGAATGGACCAATCTATTCGTATAATCCGAAGCCGGACACTTTACCTTCTAATATTAAGTTATCAGGAAATCTAAGTCCATTAACGAATTTTTTTCTAAATGTTTTTATTAATTCAATAGGGGAAAAAAATCTCATTATTGGAATTCCAAACAATGTGTTGAGACCCATACCGATAATTGCTTATTTATATGCTATTATGGAAAATAAAAGTGTGATTGTATTTACACAAAAGGGTGATTCTACTGCTAAAATAAATCCAATCGATTTTCACAACATGAATTATCATCTGATGAATGAAAATGGGAGGTATATTTTTTATCAAATTCCAATGGGAATTATGTCCGATGAAGGAATAGATGCAAGGGCGTATATACCAAGGGCGAAAAAGGGTTTTAGAGAGATATTCAATGAGAAGCAAAAAACAAATTTTTTAAAAAGAGAAGGAGCTAAAATTGTATTATATCATGATATCAACAATAGTCGATTAGTGGATACTATTAAAAAAATCACACTGGTAGATGAGACATTAGATGATTTGAATATTCAAATCGAGCCAGGATTGGTCATATTTGAAAATGTTGATAGATTTGCTTATTCTGACTATCATTTCGAACTTTTTTTAACCTGGATTTCTCCCTTATTGGAAAAAAAGAAAAATATTTTATTTCACTTTTCAAACCCCACATCGATGTATATTCAGAAACTTAAAGAAATAACAAATTCTCTCGCCATTCCTTTTGATCATAGTCTATTAAAAAGTAATGAAGAAATCAAGGAAGCTTCGATAAAATATTTCAAAAACAAGGATAAATTTTCTATGTCTTTTTTAGAAAAATATTTAGTGGATCCATATCATTTTTATGAACAAACAACAGATATGAAAATACTGACTCCAGCCTTGGAATCAGGCAATATTGATTATTATCGAAAAAATGTAAATTTTCTCAGGTCTAGGGTAAATGAATCTATTTTAAAAAATAAAGGTCTGTACTACAAAATTTTACAATTAGCTTTTAAATTTCCTAATTTATCAATTAATCCATCAAAATATAAAGAGTGTTACGGTGATAAAAATTTGGTATTTAGACATTACACTATATCTCAACTGCTCGGTCTTTTTAGAGATTATGTTGCAGAAGAAAGTGAACAAAACCGATTAATTTTACTTGACATAATATCTGAAATATTTTGTATGTATTCTGAATTAAAGGAATGTAAACGATTTGGAGACGATGGAAGTTACACTCGGATCGCAAAAGACTATAAAATTTTAGAGGAAATTAAAACTGAAACAGCGGTTAATGCAAACAATGGAAATAAAATAATTGTAGCCACTTTTTCCCCTCTGGAACGTAATATTTTGGAGGGGCAGATTCTAAACGAAGGTATAGTAAAAAATTGTGAAGTTAAAACAATTAAACAAATAAGTCAATCAATTTTTAACAAATCGAATACAATATTGTTTTTACCAGGGCCACTGCGAATGAAATTTATATCTGAGTTGCTCAGACCCTATATGAAAATAATTTTTGTTACATATGATGGAGAAAACTATCTAGCGACAAAAAATCAAATTGAACTATCCTCAGTATATTCATTTGACCAAGAGCAAAATTCGATGATATGTTTAGGAGAAGCCTATGATTTTTTAGGAATGCAAAAAGACGGATTATTCAAGGATTATTACGAGCGTTTAATACAAACCAAATCTAAAACAGAACAAAGGGAGGATCAGCCTTCATCTGATGAAGATGTGAAGAAACAAGATATCAACGACATCCTTAAACGCTTTAAAGAAATGGTTTCTAAAGATATTTCATATGATACTTATAAGCAGCAGGAGGATGAAATAGCGTCTGTAGAAAATTCATTGGCTAAATTGGAAGAAGAGCGAACAAACGGGGAATTAAGTGCACTATCTACTTATTATAATGTTGTTTTAAGAAAGACAAATGATTCATCTGTTAAAAAAACATTAAAATTACCTGTAAATAAAACTTATCTGTTTTTAGATAAAATCGATGGTATTCTTGAAGAAGGAACTCCAAGAAATTTGAAGGAAGGGTATTTTGTTATTATTCTAGATGATGATGAAAGAAAGACGATATTAGAATTGATATTCGAAACCTCTGATTTAGAAGAAAGTATAGAAAAATATTGGATTGAATCATGGAAGGAAAAGTTAGCAGAATTTATCGAAAAGAATAATTTATCGTACTCTAAATTTCATAGACTATATACCGATGCAGGTGGTAGAAGAGATTATCAAACTGTTTTCCTCTGGGCGAAAGGCGGTGTTATTGGACCAGACGATAAAATGGATCTTTTTATTATTGGCAAGATACTTGCAGATAAAGAAATAATGGAAGATTATGAAAAGATAGATAGAGAGGTGGAAGGTCTTAGAAAGATACATAGGAATGTTGGAAGAAATTTAAGGAAAATTATCAAAGCCGTTATGACCGGTAATATTGATCCCGAAAAATTGAGTTATGAAGAATTAGTTTTGTATGAGAAAATAAAGGACGGCGTGTATAAAATAGAAGAAATTTTTAAATTTAATGGTGGTCAAAATAATGAATAATATAAATATATTATTGGTATAATCATGCGAGAGGATGATGTGAAAAAAAAGGATATAAAAAGGATATTATTAGTAGAACCCAGCTTTCCGATACCCGGAAAAAGTAAGAATCATAAAAATTTTTTACCCATTGGTCTTCTAAAATTACATGACTATTATAAAGATCTTGGTCATAAAACGAAATTAATTCGTGGTAAAAAAAGTAAAAATAAGATTGGAACTAGATTTAAGCCAGATAAAATTCTAATTACTTCATTGTTTACTTATTGGTCAAATTATTTTTGGGATGCAGTAGAATTTTATAGAAATAATTATCCCGATGCTGAAATTATTGTTGGTGGGATTTATGTTTCTTTGATGGGTGATCATCAAGAGTTTAAAAATAATCTTAAAAAATATGATGTTAAGCCACATTTTGGTGTTCATAAAGGGGCTGAAAAATATACTAGTAAAAATCCTTTAAATTATTCTATTCTAAGTAATCCCCATCCTGTTGACTATCAGATCATTCATACTTCTAGAGGTTGTACTAGAAATTGTGAGTTTTGTGGAACATGGAAAATTGAACCAGATTTTATTACAAAAAAGACTATTCGAAATGAGATTCAAAAAAAGAATCTTGTTTTCTATGATAATAATCTCTTAAAAAATCCAAATATCGAGAGTATTCTTGGAGAACTTATCGAAATGAAAAAAAGTAGAACAATTTCATGGTGTGAATCTCAAAGTGGTTTTGATGGACGAATACTTGCAGAAAAACCAATATTAGCGAAATTGTTAAAGCAAGCAGGTTTTAGATATCCCAGAATAGCATGGGATTGGGGATTTTCACAATATCAAAATATCAAAAAACAACTGGATATATTAGTTAAAGGTGGGTATAGATATGATGATATTTTTGTTTTTATGATTTATAATTGGGATATCTCATTTGAAGAGATGGAAGAAAAACGTATCAAATGTTTGGAGTGGAATACCCAGATAGCAGACTGTAGATATCGACCACTCGATCAAACATATGATAATTACAATTTTAGAAAATCTCAGACGTCAATGGACTACTATATCCATGATAATTGGGCTGATTCAACTGTGAAGCAGTTTAGAATTAATGTTCGAAGACAGAACATATGTATTCGTCAAGAAATTAAATTCTATTCAAAAACATTCGAATACAAGAAGGTGGCTAAAGAAATATTTATAAAAACAAAGAAAATGAATCGAGAAGATGTTGAAAGATATTTGGGAAAATTAAAGATTGATTATTGGTTTCCTGAGGATATTACATATCCTGATAATACAGGTAAAATTGTTCTTTTATATTAAAAATCATATTAGCCGATGAAACAGACGGCTTTAAATTTAAATAATATTTCAATATCTTTTAGATATTCAATGGAATATTCTTATAATCAATAACATAAAAATTGTAGTCGTTACAGATCCCATTAGGATTATCTGTTTCTTCCGAGCTACAGATTTTAGAAACCATTTTTTCATCGAAAGCCAGAATTTAAATCTCCTTCATTAATCATTAACCTATGATTAGATTTAATAGTTTATATGGAGAAAAACGAGGCGAAAATGACAATTTATGATTAGATATTGAGACAACAAAGCACCTGGTTGAAAAATAATAATCTTTTGTTCCAATGGGATATTTACATGGAGATATATCTGATTATCGGTTAGTTAACATAACGATATTATGTTCTGTAGGGAGTGAAAAACCTTCAAAATTCCTAGTATATATACTTAACCCATTATTCGTGTTAATCATTGACAACATAGTTTCGACTTACACGAATTTTTATCTTTTCCAAACATTTAAATGAAATTACAAGATTACAACCCCTACCGATATTTATCAGGGAGGAATAAAAAATGCGAAATGGTATGTGGACGAAAGGATTAGTTTTTGGAATAATCATGCTGTTTGTTGGAGCGAGTGTTACACCAAGTATAAGCAGGGATATAGAAAAAAATCTTGTTTTAAATCAAAACAATGCAACATCTTCTGTGTCGACTACTGATTGGTGGCCGATGTTCCACCATGACCTAAGCCATAGTGGATATTCCACTTCTACTGCACCAGATACAAACAATACTTTATGGAACATTTCGACGGGTGGAGGGGTTTTTTATCCTGTAGTAGCCAACGGGAGGGTCTACGCTGGTTCATGGAATCATAACGTATATTGCTTAAATGCAGATAGTGGGGCGATAATCTGGACTTATGATGCAGGAAACCTAGTGCGTTCTCCCGTGGTTGCCAATGGAAAAGTATATGTGGGTTCAATGGACAGGAAAGTGTATTGTTTGAATGCAGAGAATGGAATGAAGATCTGGGATTACATGACAGGTAGTTATATCTACTCTTCTCCTACAGTTTCAGACGGAAAAGTCTACATTGGTTCAAATGATTATAAAGTGTACTGTTTAAATGCAGATACGGGAGAAAAAATTTGGGATTATTCAACCTATGGAAATGTTGAATCTTCTCCTGCTATTTATGATGGAAAGATCTACGTTGGCTCATGGGATTGTAAACTGTACTGCCTGAACGCTGAAACTGGAGAGAAAATTTGGAGCTATTCATCAGGTAGCGGTGCTGTAAGATCTTCTCCTGCTGTTGTTAATGGAAAAGTCTATTTCGGTTCGGGGAACAACAAGGTGTATTGCCTAAATGCATCGTCTGGAACAGTCATATGGAATTACACGACAAATGCACAGATATATTCTTCTCCTGCGGTTGCCTATGGAAAGATCTACATTGGCTCATGGGATGATAACTTATACTGTCTCAATGCCGAAACTGGAGAGAAAATTTGGAGCTATTTAACAAGTGGATCTATATGGTCCTCTCCTGCGGTTGCCAATGGAAAAGTCTACATTGGCTCGTTAGGAGGTGTTTCAGATTTTTATGGGAAGGTGTATTGTTTAAACGCTGAAACTGGGGCGGCAATCTGGGATTACACAACAGACGACTGGGTATGGTCTTCTCCTGCCATTGCTGAAGGAAAAGTGTATGTCGGATCATATAATGGTACGGTATATTGTTTTGGTGGTGGAAATCAACCACCAACATGTTCTATTGAACTACAAAAGAATGGAATTCAAATAAATGAAATCGCTGTTGGGGAATTATTTGATATTTATGTTGGAAACTCAATCGGAGACATAGAATCAGTCAGATTTCTCAGTGATGAAAATCAGAATGGTGTTATTGACCCAGGATTTATTTGGACAAAGAGTTATGGATGGGAGGTTTCAGAAGATGATTGGAATGCAGGGATAAAAACCATAGAATGGACTTTTTATTCTCCCGGTATCAAAGAAGTTTGGGCAGAAATAACCACCAATGATGGTAAAATTTATGATAGTGCGAATGTGCATGCTGGAATATTATCAATTGTTTTGAAAACTTATGGTTCATTTTTATATAATCCAGTTACATCAAATTGGTATAGAGATATTGGAGGTTATGCATATTTTTTTCCCTGTTCTAATGACGGAGCATTACCAATAGAAGTTACAGTAAAATATGATGGAGAACCATTAGAAAACGCATTTGTTACAATATTTGATTTGGATTTACGTTACACATTAGGTAAAACAAATTCAGAGGGAAAGGTCAATGGTTTATATCCAATTTTGAATCCTCTTAAGGAAATATGGGATAATAAGTTAGTTAATGTAAATAAAGAACAAATCGACCTGGATTTTGGTTTTTATCTTCTTTACAAGAGTGAATTGTATTCTCAATACTATAAAACATTATCTGCGGATGATGTTAGTTGGTTGCTATTAAATTCCCTGATTAATAATTTTTTAATGCCTGATATATCAGATTTATTAGGTACACCATTTGGGAAAACAGTTACTGCTCTAATTCAATTTATCTTTGATTCTATTGATTTTTCTATAGAACATCTTGAGTATAATCCAATGGCTGGAGATGTTATAGGATGGGATATATACGAATATACCGCTGAAAATGTCGAAACAGATTATGTTCTCCATGAGTATATTCAACGGAATGGTGTAGACATTATCAATAAAATAACATGGATAAATCAAGTTGGAATAGAACCTTACCTTTATGTTGGTATCGCATGTCCAGTAGAGTTAAGAATCTATGATTCTAATGGACAAATGACTGGAGTAAAAGACGGAATACAAAGTGTAGATATTGAAAATTCTACCTTTATTAATGAAAGTATTTTCATATTTCATCCACTTGGTTTATACAAGTATGATATAGCAGGTGTAGAAAATGGTTCTTATAATATAACTATTGTATATTCTGAACGAGGTAATATTACTGAATTTAATGGATATACAATCCCAATTCATAAAAACGAGATTCACACGTTCTCCATTAATTGGGCTGCTCTTTCTCAAGGTGAAAAAGGTGTCACTGTTCAAATCGATAACGATGGCGATGGTGTTTTTGAACAAAATATTACTACAGATGATACCTTTCAGTTCCCTAATGCATCGTTCATTTATCTTCCAGAAACTCCTTATACTAACCAACTGGTTTTCTTTAACGCTTCTAGCTCATTTGATTCCGATGGATATATAACAAATTGGACCTGGGATTTTGGTGATGGACGCACTTCAGCTTTGCAGAATCCTATGCATAAGTATGCTGATGATGGGACGTATCATGTGACGCTTACTGTTACTGATGATGATGGCGCAAGTGATTCTCTCTCAAAGGATGTTATTGTGAGTGCTGCTTTTGTTGCAGATGCTCATGGTCCTTATAGGGGTTCAAAGGACGTACCTATTAGTTTCACTGGTTCTGCATCTGGTGGAAAAACACCATATAATTGGTATTGGGATTTTGGTGATGGTAATACGTCAACCCAGCAGAACCCGAGTCACGCTTATGCATTAACCGATGTTTTTACTGTTTCTCTTAGGGTGACTGATGCTGATAGTGTCTCTGTTACTGATACGACATCTGCGACTGTTCTTACTGGGTTAGTTGCTATTACCGGTGGTCCGTATAGCGGATATACTAAGATGGATATTCGGTTTAATGGGTCAGCAGTTGGTGGTGTACCACCGTATTATTTTTCATGGGATCTAGATGATGATGGTGAGTATGATGATGCGTATGGTAATATGGTATACAACTCCTGGGAATATACTGGTGTTTATAATATAAATCTAGAGGTTAGGGATACTCAGTGGAATTATAATATTGATACTACTCAGGTCACTGTCAGAACGAATAATACAACACCAAAAAAGCCAAGTCAACCATTCGGACAAATAAAAGGTAAATCTGGAGTAGAATACAGCTATACAACCAGTACAATCGACCCTGAGGGAGACCAGGTGTACTATCTTTGGGATTGGGGTGATGGTATCAACAGCGGATGGCTCGGTCCCTACAATTCTGGTGTTGCTATCAGTACGAATCACAATTGGACCGTTAAAGGCTCATATAGCATCAAAGTAAAAGCAAAAGATATGCATGGTGCTGAAAGCCCATGGTCAGATCCTTTGCCTATCACAATGCCTTATTCATATGACAAGCCAATATTACAGTTCTTGGAGTGGTTGTTCCAACGATTCCCTAATACGTTTCCACGTCTACGACAGCTAATGGGATATTAAAAATTCCAACGTTCTCTTCTCTTTTTATTTTATTATGTTAATTACCCGGTCTTAAGTTCCGAGCCAGAGGTAAGGGAAAAAAACAAAGGAAATCAGTAAAAATCAGGCTAAAACAGGGCAAACTATAAATATAAGGAATGACAAATAATAACATGCCTAGTTGGATTAACAGAGGGTATTTAGTATCTAATGCTAATCCATTGGGGGAGCAGTTGGTAGTATTAGGTACTGCCAACAATCTCTCGCTAGGCGTTGTATTTTTTTTATTGATTTGCACAAAAACATGAAGTTCTTAATATAGGTTTTTATGAAAAAATGATAACAATTTAATGATTATCGGTTAGTTAACATAACGGTTATTACTAGGTATATGGGTAAACAACCTTTAAAATGATATCTTTATATACTATCATCGGTCAAGTATTAACACGGTATTGTTGTTTAGATTTTTGATAGGAAAGGATGATTATTAATATCCTCATTATAATAACGAGAGAGGAAAAATATATATTTACCCTACAAATCTAATATAATATAATGAGTGATTATTAATGCCAACAAATAGTCCAGTAGATAATTATGCTAATGGATACAGTGTTTTAAACGATTTTTCTAGTGAAATATATAGAGAAACAATGAGACTTTTTCGACCAATTACCTCTGGTGAAAATGTAATTAGACATACTAGAGCAGGGATAGCTAAACGATCTATCGATCAAATGATGAATTTATCCTATCAACAGCAAGATGCTTTTCTAGATTTTTTAACCGAATTAGTTATTGAAAAGAAAAGAGATGAAGAATGGGAAAAATTCATGAAATCCCTAATTGATAAGATTTATACTAAGTCACAATTTAAAATTCAATTTGAGGCATTAGAGAATCAATTCATGAAACTAACCGAGAACCAACAAAAACAAATTCTAATTTTATCCATTAATAAAATGAACGCTTCGATAGATGGTATTCGGAGAGAAATCAACACAAGATTATGGATAGAAAAAGCTAAAACCCTGGAACTTTTAGCAATTGACCAAGTTCTTTATTTTTTTCAAAATTTAATAAATAGTATTCCATTAACAAAAAAATTATCAGATCAACAGTGGAATAAAATTAATAGAAGAATTGGTTTTGGTGTGTATCTCGTTCTCAGACTTGAAGCATTTAGACGAAAAAAAATAAATTTAGACGATCTTAACGAAGATCTTTCTTTATCACGAATGTTTGAACCTACAGAAACAATCATCAAACCTTCAGAATATGAATTAGCCTTAGAGGTCTTTGGGGGCTAACGAATATTTATTCATTAGATACAAATCTAATAATTGCATTATTAAACGATAAAGACCGCTTACATGATAAAGCTTTAAAAATAGTACAAGCTCAAAAAGGTGAACAATGTCTTTTATGTAAATCTGCAATTAGAGAAACAGCGATTGTTTTAAGAAATAAACTTAATCAAGCAATCTCCGATGTCTTCCCAATACTTTGGAAAATTAAAGATACACCGGATACGATTGAGAGAAATACAATTATTTTAGAAGATATTAAAGCTTTAATAAAAAAACAATCTAATTTAGAAGGTTTTTATAGATTATTATATGAGAAAATATGTTTATATATAGAAAAAGTGGGTATAGATACACTACCTCGCTTTTTATCAAATTTTGCAGAACATGCTTCAAGAACCATTGAATTTAAAGAAAGAATTCCACCAGTCTATAGCGAACAAAGTGAGCGGTGACTGGTGGTCACAGAAACAACAATAAAACTTGTTTTTATTAGATAGCTTTTGGTGGTGCAACTGCTCTTGTTGATCCGAT
>Ga0315277_10003933_pt1 | contig 19958 bp, 8 predicted proteins | sample YL17G05_15_MG_FD_203695 | JGI IMG/M metagenome (GOLD analysis project Ga0315277, IMG submission 203695) | Sediment microbial communities from Yellowstone Lake, YNP, Wyoming, USA - YL17G05_15 | ecosystem: Environmental > Aquatic > Freshwater > Lake > Sediment | place: USA: Wyoming | collected... | reverse complement strand
CTTAGGGCTCGCGCAAGAATTACTTGGCATTTTGCTGCTGGCCCCCAGGCCCGCTGGCGAGACGCGAGCGACGAGCTATACCCGAGGTGGTATGTGAGGAGCGAGCAACAAAGCCTGCGGGCCGCAGCCTGAAAGGGCGCGGCGGCGGGTGGGCATCTGCTTCGTTGCCGCTCCTCGACGATGTACACCGACATCGCCTGCGTCGTGGACAGCCTCGCGCCATAAGAGTCACTCGTAGCGCAACGCCTCGATAGGATTCACTCTCGCAGCGCGACGCGCAGGAACATAGCATGCAAGAAAAGCCACAATAGTGAGCACAAGGATCACCCCGGAAAAGATAAGGGGGTCCCTGGCGCTGACACCATAGAGTTGGCTACTCATAGCGCGCGTCAGACCCAGCGCCGCCAGCAAACCAATGCAGATTCCAACCAGCGCCGTCTGCATGCCCTGCCGGACCATCAATCCAAGGACATCTGTCGTTCGTGCGCCCAGAGCCATGCGGATGCCGATTTCATGCGTTCTCGAGTTGACGGCATAGGCCATGACGCCGTAAACGCCCATCGCCGCAAGTATGAGGGCAAGCAATCCAAGAATGCTCAGCATTGTGGCTGCGATCCGCGGTGCCAGGAAGGCCGCTTCTATGTGATCAGTGAGCACGTCGGTCGACCAGGGAGTCACACCCATGTCAATAGCCTGAATTTCCCGTCGTAGGGCGGTGGCCATTGCGGCGGGCTCGCTTGCCGTGCGCACATGGACCGTCATATTCGCCTGGTAAAACTGTTCGTATGGGACATAGACAAATGGCTGGGGTTTTTCTCCGAGGCTGATGTATTTGCCATCCTTGACTACGCCAATGACAGTGACTTTTCTGTTATCTAGCACCTTCATGCCACGGCCGAGCGGGTCCTGTCCGGGCCAGAACCGTCGGGCCAAGGTTTCATTGACGATCGCGACGCCAGCTGCTTTCGCGTGGTCAAAGTCCGTAAAATAGCGGCCCTTCACCAACGGGATGCGCATGAGTTCGAAATACCGCGGTGTCACCATATTGCACAGAAAGTTCATGTTCTCGCCAGGACCCGGTACATAGCCGTCCACTTCGATTGTAGTATCGCGCGAACCCGCGAAACCAAGGGGTACCCAGGCAGCCATTGCCACTGACTGAATACCAGGTAAGGCGGAAAGCCGGCCATCCAATCGGCGAAAGAAATCCCTCCCTTCCTGCTCCGAATAGCCACGCGCGGTGAGATTCAGCGTCGACAGGAGAACATTCTTCGGTTCGAAACCAGGATGGATCAGACGGGCATTCCGCAGACTCCTCAAACAGAGTCCGGCGCCGATCAACAAAAGCAGCGATAATGCTACCTCGGAAACCACAAGCAGGCGCCGCATCCGGTGTTTCCTATACCCACCGCCGGCTCCGCGCTCTCCCTCCTTCAGCGTTTCATTCAAATCGACTCGGACGCTCTGCAACGCAGGGGCCATTCCGAAGACCACCCCGGTGGCCAGCGCCAGCAACAGGCTGAAGCTAAGCGTCATGCTGTCAAAGCTTAAGGTCACTACGAGAGGCAGATTATTCGGAGGTGTGAACTTGGCCAAAAGGCCTGCTGCCCACAGGGCAAATAGAATTCCCACGGCGCCCCCGAGCAAGGAGAGGAGAATGCTCTCGGTCAACAACTGGCGGATCAGCCGCCCCCGCCCGGCGCCGAGTGCGAGGCGTACCGCGATTTCCTTCTGCCGTCCAGCGGCGCGGGCGAGAAGAAGGTTTGCCACATTGGCCATGACGATGAGAAGCACGCCAACTGTGACAGCCATCAGAATACTGAGCAGCGGGCCGAAAACCCTCTGTCCACCGTAAGGGGAGTTCCAAAGCCGCAGCAAACTGATGCCGATGTTTTTGTTGGTATCCGGATAGGATTGAGCAAGTTGGCGGGCAACCGTCGTAGCAACAGCCTGCGCCTGCTTCAAGTCTACGCCCGACTTTATTCGTGCCATCGCAAGCAGCCAGCGTTGGTCACGCTTCTGGAGAGGGCCGGACCCAGGCCACAGTTGTTCGTGCATCATCAGCGGCACCCAGATGTCGAAGCGCAATCCCGTCATCGTGCCGCGAAATCCCGGCGGAGTTATGCCGACAATGGTATAGGTGTGCCGATTGAGGTCGACTGTCTTGCCGATGATGCCTGGATCCCCGCCGAAGCGTCTTTTCCAGAGTCCCTCGCTGATAACAATCACTCGATGTCCGCCCGGTTTCGACTCTTCGCTGGGAAGGAACGTACGCCCCAGCAACGGCTTCACTCCAAGAACATCGAAAAAGTTGGCGGTTACCAGCTGCCCGAAAACCCATTCCGTCGGCCCGCCAACGCCCAACGTTAGGATTACGTTTTGCGATGCAATCACTCCAGCGAGAACCTGCTTTTGAGCTGCGAGATCCTGCAGGTCGGAGTAAGAATTACCCCCACCCGGTCCGGAGGGATAGGTAGGTACTACGACAACCAGTTGATCGGATTGTGCAACCTCGGGCAGAGGACGCAGGAGCAGGCTCTGGATCCAATTGAACACAAAGGTATTTGAACCAATTCCCAAAGCCAGTGAAAGCACAGTCACTGCCGTGAAGCCCGGATTCTTGTAAAGAAAACGAATTCCGTATGAAATGTCTCCTAGCATGGCAGTAAGGCCTCCCTTTTTGAACCGCACCAGGCTGAAGGGTCTTCCAGAGGATCGAGGAAGTCAGCAATCAAAGACGATCTATCAATTTCCATGATTCTCATTGACATCCATTTGCATCCCAGAATACACAGCCCAGCCTGGCGGCCGCAACCAAAGAAATGTGCCGGTTGACAATTCACAGTGTCAGTCCGCAGTCGATGGAAAAAGTGGGCTGGTGTGGCGAGCTGACGCTGCGAACTGCGAACCTCGGGCCTGCTTCACTCTCTTCTCAATGGGGTAGGAATCGGAATGGGAATTGGGGGGAATCGGCGGGAAACGGTACATTTGCGATTGCCTGCCTTTGCTGAAGAGTTCTCTCAGTGCAAAAACAACGTTTCCGGTCTACCTCCAGAATGCCACTTGAGTTGATGTAGCGAAAATCACAGGGGAATTTTTGGCAAATCCGGGGAAAAGTGGGGGAAAGTCCGGGTGAGGCTGAAGACACGAAAACCCCCGTCAGCCGTGGGTCTCAGTGTGTTTTCAACAGGTTAGGAAATTGGTTCCGAAGTGATTATGAGTCAGCTGCTCTAACCAACTGAGCTATGGGCCCACACTGAATGACGATTTTAGATTGACGATTGACGATTTAAAAGCCCTAACTGCCGGGGCCAATCGTCAATCTTCAATCGTAAATCGTCATTCTCTTACGGCGGAGCCTTCAAGGAAAGCTTTTAGCATCCGGCTGCGCGAGGGATGGCGCAACTTGCGCAGCGCTTTGGCCTCGATCTGGCGAATACGCTCGCGAGTAACCGAGAAACGCTGGCCCACCTCCTCCAACGTGTGCTCGCTGCCGTCTCCCAAACCGAAGCGCATCTTGATCACCTGCTCTTCACGCGGCGTCAGCGTCTTCAGAACAGACTCGGTCTGTTCCTTCAGGTTGATGTTGATTACCGCCTCGGCCGGCGAGATCACGCCGCGGTCCTCGATAAAGTCGCCCAAATGACTGTCTTCCTCTTCTCCGATGGGCGTCTCGAGGCTGATGGGCTCCTGCGCGATCTTGAGGATCTTGCGCACCTTGCTGACGGGAAAGTCCATCTTCTTGGCGATCTCTTCGCTGGTGGGCTCGCGGCCATACTCTTGCACCAGGCTGCGTGAAGTGCGGATCAACTTGTTGATCGTCTCGATCATGTGCACTGGAATGCGGATGGTACGCGCCTGATCCGCGATGGCGCGCGTAATGGCCTGGCGGATCCACCACGTCGCATAGGTGGAAAACTTGTAGCCGCGGCGATACTCGAACTTGTCGACTGCCTTCATCAGGCCAATATTCCCCTCCTGAATCAGGTCGAGGAACTGGAGACCGCGGTTTGTGTATTTCTTTGCGATGGAAACAACCAGACGCAGGTTCGCTTCGACCAGCTCTTTCTTCGCGATGTCGGCCTCGAGTTCGCCGGACTTGATTGTCGCCAGGGTGCGCTTGAGGTCGCCGATAGTGGCTGAAGCCGATTCCTCGATCTCCTTCAGCTTGCTCTCGAGCTCCCGGATTCTCCTCTTGATGGTTTTCGCGTCGTCCAGGCGGCGGGGAGTCTCCAGACTCTTCTTCAGCTTGTGAATCTCATGCTCCGCTCCCAAGATCTTGTCGACGGTCTGCTTGATAACCGCGACCAAGCGATCGTGCTGCGTCCCGTTCAGCTCGAGAGCGCGCACCTTTTGGATGATGTGGACACGGTAGCGGGCGAGCTTCAGGGCCAACTTTTTGTGCTGCAGGGACCCCCTTCGGAAGGTGGACATCTTGTCCTGAATCCTGTCCGCGGCACGCTCATCCTTGCGAACGCTGTCGATGATCTCGAGCACCGCGACTTTTTTCTCCTCGAGCCGCTCGTCGGTCAGCTCGTCGTCATTGAAGGAGACGACGTCGCGAATGCTAATGACAGTCTTGCGCAGTTTGTCGCCGATGCCGAGGATTTCGCTCACCACCAGCGGTGAGCGTGAAAGCGCCTTCAGGACAATTTTCTGGCCGTGCTCGATGCGCTTGGCAATCTCCACTTCGCCTTCGCGGCTCAGCAGCGGAACGGTGCCCATCTCGCGCAGGTACATGCGAACCGGGTCGTTCGTCTTGTCCAGCGCGATGGTGCCGAAATCGAACTCCCCGTCCTCGCCGGCCTCGCTGCTCTTGTCGTCCTTCTTACTCTCGTCCTGGAACTTCTGCTCGGAATCGATCACCTCGATGCCGGCGGAGCCGAAAAGGGAGAAAATACTGTCGAGCTCATCAGAAGAGCAGATCCCCTCGGGGAGGAGGTCATTGACTTCGTCGTAGAGGAGATATCCCCTCTCCTTACCCATGTGGATCAGCTCTTTTACTTCGTCGTATTTTTCTTCAATGGACAATTGCGATGACTCCTTTCCTGCTATTTCTTGGACAGGCCGCCTAATTCTCGATCGACGAGAACGCTCTGCTCCATGAGCCGGTTCAGCAGTTCGTCATCTTTTCGCTGAGCTGCTTCAGCAATCTTCGATAGGATCTGTTGTTTGTATGATTCCAACCTTGTAACGCGAAGTGCGCTCAATAAACTCCGAGCGGTGTCCATCGAGTAACTTTCGGGAACCTCCTCCATTTGCAGCTGAGCGAGAAGCGCCTGCTCCTTCTCGCCCGCAAACTGCCGATGCAACCCTTCGAAAGTTGCAATCTCGTTATTCCGAAAGCGTTCCAGTATAGTGGCAAAAATCTTTTCCGCAGCCAAGCCTTCAAAGTCCTGCAACGAACAAGAGGGCAGGATGGCTGCCTGAAGATCCGTACTGTTCAACAGCAGTTGGAGGAGCCGCTTCTCGGAGTACTTCATCGATCCCAGATTCGCCAGGGGGGCGTCGGGAAGCCGCGTCTTTCTTTGCTGAGCAGCGCGCTTCAGCTCCGCGAGGAGCTGCTGATCCTCGAGATGCAGTTTTCGTGCGAACCGGAACACGTACTCGGAGCGTTCTACAGCGTTTGGCAGCTTCGCTAAATAGGGCAGAATAGTATTAAGCACCTGTATCTTGTTTCTTGGATTATCCCAGCTGCCCTGGCTCTGAATTGCCGTTTCGAGCACGAAGTCCAGGTAGGGAACAGACTCGCGCAAGCGATTACGGTACTCCTCGGGACCTACGCTCCGCATGAAAGCATCGGGATCTTGTCCATCAGGGAGCCGAAGTACCTTGACCCGGAAATCCTCCTCCAAAAATAAATCCAGCGATCTTTGGGCCGCTGCAATTCCAGCAGAATCTGGGTCGTAACTGACTATTACCTCACGGGTATAGCGCCCCAGCAGCTGGACCTGCTGAGGGGTTAAACTCGTTCCCAGCGAGGCAACCAGATTGTCGATTCCGCACTGGAAAGGGATAATGAAATCCATATACCCTTCCACCAGTACGGCACAATTCTGCTTTTTAATGCCCTCGCGGGAAAAGCTCAGCCCGAAGAGGTTGCGACTTTTATTATAGAGCTTGGTCTCGGGAGAATTCAAATACTTCGGTTGGCGGTCCCCCAGCGCCCGTCCGCCGAATGCAATGATCCGGCCGCGGATGTCGGTGATTGGAAACATGATCCGGGCGCGAAAGGTATCATAATGCCTGCTTCCCTCTTCGGATCGCTTCGCAAGCCCGCACTCCTCGAGCACCTGCAGGGTAAACCCCTTTTTCGTCAGCTTCTGGATCAGAACGTCGCCGCCCGCAGGCGAATATCCCAACTGGAAGCGACCGATTGTTTCCCGAGTTACCCCCCTCCCCTGAAGATACGCCAGTGGGGACTTCCCTTCCTCGGAACTGAGCAGCGCGTCATGGAAACAGACGGCTGCTTCCGCCATCGCCCGCCGCAGAACATCGCTGTCGATGTCGCCCTCGGCCCGCGCCGGTGCCGTGGCCTGCGGCAGCTTAATCCCATATCGTTCTGCAATGAATCGCACGGCTTCGGGGAACGAGAGGTGCTCGATCTGCATCACGAACTTGAATACGTCCCCGCCCAGCCCACAACCAAAGCACATGAAGATCTGCTTCTCTTCATTGACATTGAATGAAGGGGTCTTCTCGGTGTGGAAGGGGCATCGTGCCACAAAGTTCCTGCCGCGTTTTTTGAGCGCGACATACTCGGAGACCAGGGACACGATGTTGACAGCATTCCTCACTTCATCAAGGGTGCTGTCGGAGTACAGAGGCATATTCTCTGCTCGGATCGGACTGTTGCAGAATAATAGCAAATTCAGTGCAAAGCGTCACGGCACCAAATCTACGATTGACGATTTACGATTGACGATTGGAAAATAAGACAGGGATCTGGAACTTGAAGCGCCTCCCGTCTCGTCGTTGTTTATTCTGTACGCCAAAGGCGGACAGCCGGGCGTTGATCATTGCTGAAGAATGAGATGTGCATTCGCCCCAGCTTTTTATTCGTCAATCGTAAATCGTAAATCGTCGATCCCAACCGATCTCCCATCGCCTACGCCAGGGAACTCGCAGGAGAGGGCAGCTAGGCCCTTTTTCGGTTTATCAGGCTGGCAACGAAACCGGCGCCGAAGCCGTTGTCGATGTTCACCACCGTCACGTTCGACGCACAGCTGTTGAGCATCGCCAACAGCGCCGCAAGGCCGCCGAAGGAACTTCCGTAGCCGATGCTACTTGGGACCGCGATGACCGGAACGCCGACCATTCCGCCTACGACGCTAGGCAGCGCCCCTTCCATCCCAGCGACTGCGATAATCACGCGCGCGCGCGTCAGAGACTCTCGAACGCTGAGCAGGCGGTGAATCCCCGCGACTCCCGCATCAAATGTGGTTTCAACCACATTTCCCATGAGCCGGGCCGTCAGGGCCGCCTCTTCCGCCACGCGTATGTCCGATGTGCCGGCGCACACCACGTAAATAGTGCCTTCTCCGTAAATCGTCGAATCCTGCACGATGCTCAGCGCCTGCGCCGATTCGTGGTATTTCGCCTTGGCGGTCAAACGGCGGACGCGCCGATAGATTTCCCGGCTACAGCGGGTCACCAACACGTTGGCCCTATGAGGTAGCAGACGTTTGACGATGGCGGCCACGTGCTCCGGCCTCTTGCCCAAACCGAAGATCACCTCAGGGAATCCCTGGCGGAGAGTGCGATGGTGGTCCACTCGCGCAAAGCCCAGGTCTTCGAACGGGAGATGCTGCAACCGTTCGACGCCCTGGGCCGGGGTTACCTCTCCCTTCTGGATCTTTTCCAACAACTCGAGGATATTCTGACGGTTCATAAATAGTAGGCAGCAAGCAGAAGGCAGCAGGCAGTGAAAGATCGTCAATTCACTGCCAGCTGCCTACTGCCTGCTGCAGGCTGCTTTAGTAACGGCGGCCGCGCTCCTGACCCCCCGAACCTCGAGGGCGACTCCGGTCCCGATCACGATCCCCCCGCGGTCCGCCCCGACCACGATCACCGTACTCGCGGCGCTGCGGCGGCCGCGAAGGTTCAAGGGGCGGAAGGCCCGCCTGCTCGCGCAGCACAGCCTTCCGGCTCAAGCGAATCTTGTTGGGCGGTTCGATACTGATCACCTTGACGGGTATCTGGTCTCCCAAGTGAAGCTCGCTGTTGATGTCCTGGACGCGGAAATCGGCGACCTCCGAAATGTGGAGCAGCCCTTCGGTTCCCGGGAAGATCTCGACGAACGCGCCAAAGTCGACCAAGCGCGTGACGGTTCCCAGGTAGGTCTTGCCCACCTCGGCCTCCATCACGAGGTCCTCGATCATGCGGATTGCTTTCTGAGCGGAATCCGTATCGGTCGAGGCGATGTTGACCTTGCCGTCGTCCTCGATGTCGATCTTCACCCCGGTCTGCTCAATAATACCGCGGATGATCTTGCCGCCGGTGCCGATAACGCCGCCGATCTTATCCTTCGGGATCTGGATCGTGATGATGCGCGGCGCATACGGAGAGATCTCCGAACGTGGAGACTGCAGGCACTCCGCCATCCGTTTCAGGATGAAACGGCGTCCCTCCCTGGCTTGCGCCAAGGCTTCGGCCATGATCTCCTTTGTGATCCCGCCGATCTTGATGTCCATCTGGAGACCGGTGATCCCCTTTTCAGTCCCGGCCACCTTGAAATCCATGTCCCCGTAATGATCTTCAGCGCCTGCGATATCAGTCAGGATGGCGTACTTGTCGCCCTCTTTGACGAGCCCCATGGCGATCCCCGCAACAGGAGACTTGATGGGCACCCCGGCATCCATGAGCGCCAGGACACCACCGCAGACGGTAGCCATCGAAGAGGACCCATTGCTTTCGAGGATGTCGGAGACCACGCGGACCGTGTAAGGAAAAGCTTCCTCGCTCGGCATTATCGGCAGAATGCTTCTTTCCGCCAGCGCCCCGTGACCAACCTCGCGCCTTCCGGGACCGCGCAGCATTTTCACTTCGCCCACGCTGAAGGGGGGGAAATTGTAATGCAGCATGAAACGTTTAAACGACTCGCCCTCGAGGGTGTCCATGCGCTGCTCGTCGTCCGCTGTGCCCAGCGTTGCCGTCACTAAAGCCTGGGTTTCTCCCCGGGTAAAGAGGGCCGAGCCATGGGTCCGCGGCAGCAGGGATACTTCCGCTGTGATTTCACGGATCTCGTCGAACCGTCGCCCGTCGGGCCGGAGCCTGTCCTCCAGGATCTCCTTGCGGAAGATCTTCTCCATCACATGCTGGAAGGTTTTTTCGGCCTGGGCCCGACGCTCCTCTTCATCTTCGGGAATCGCAGCCAGATTTTCCTCATGGAGTTCATCCATGCGCGCGTAGCTCTCCATCTTCCCCTTGATATGGAGCGCTTCGGAAATCTTCTGAGCGTATGCCTGCTCGATGCGCTCGTACTCCGCGGGATCGAAAGCAGGCTTCACGAACTCCCGCTTTTGGGGCTGTATCTGCTCATAGAGCTCCTTTTGCAGCCCGATCAGCTTGCGGATGATGCCGTGGGCAAAGTCGAGCGCCTCGACCATCATCTCTTCCGGAATCTCGTTGGCCCCGGCTTGAACCATGACGAGGGCATCCTCAGTTCCAGCCACGGTCAAGTTCAGGGTGCTGTCCTTGAGCTTGCTGATCGGCGGATTAACGACAAAGTTGCCGTTCATAAGGCCGACACGCACAGCCGCGATCGGGTTGTGGAAGGGAATTGGAGAGCAGTAGGTGGCCGCCGAAGCCCCGGTAATGCTCATAATGTCCGGATCGTTTTCCTTGTCGGCAGAGAGTACCAGGGCCACAATCTGCGTTTCGTTGTTGAAGCCCTCGGGAAATAGGGGGCGCATCGGACGGTCGATGAGACGGGAAGTCAGGATTTCCTTTTCCGTGGGACGTCCCTCCCGCTTGAAGAAGCCGCCGGGAATCTTGCCGGCTGCATAGGTATTCTCGCGATAGTCCACCGTAAGAGGGAAAAAATCGGTTCCTTCTTTCGGCTCCTTCCCAGAGCAAGAGGCCACAAGCACAACGGTGTCCCCATAGGACACATAGGCCGCGCCATCGGCCTGCTTTGCCACCTTGCCCATTTCAATTGAAAACTCTAGTCCGCCGATCTCGGTGGAAACTCGGTAGGTCATATCCATCCTCCGTGGATTGGAATTGAGCATCGGGACTGAGGGCGGGACTTATGAACCAGGAATTATGATTATGAGTCCTGAGTTAAGGGCTCTCCGCCGCCTCTGCCGGAGCGGAGCAACCATTAACTCATAACTCATAATTCACAACCCTCCCGGATCCCGGTTGCTGGTATCCGGGCTCAGGCCCTCGCTCCCGGACGGACATCCGCCTGGGACACGAGCGCCCATACGCCCGGTATCCTTTGTGATTTTTAAAGCTTCTTGGTTTTATACCTCTGGATTTTAATAATGCTCGCTTGAAGGAAACTATCTTCGACTTCAACACAAGTCCTTTGGAGTTTTTGTCCTGGACCTTTGCAGCCTGAGGTCTGATTAGAGATCCCATGAGGCCGCGAGAGACAGGAAAGAGCGAGACCAGTCGGAGGAAAGCGGGCTGTCCGGCCATGCCGGGCGGTTCCTACCCTCACTTACGAATTCCCAGCTTTTCGATCACAACGCGATACCGATTGACATCCTTGGCCTTCAAATAGTCGAGAAGGCGACGACGCTTTCCGACCATCTTCAGCAGACCTCTGCGCGAATGATGGTCCTTGGCGTGGACTTTGAAGTGCTCGGTCAAATAGTTGATCCTCTCGCTAAGAAGCGCGATCTGCACTTCGGGCGAACCCGTATCCGTGTCATGAGTGCGGTAGGTATCTACGATTTCTACCTTTCTTGGTCGCGTAAGCGGCAATGCTACCTCCGTGCAAGTCCTAAAATGAACAAACACAAAAGTTACCACATAGTCGCAGTGTCTGCAAACAATTTCTGGCCATCGTCACCATAAGGCGTGCGACATCACGGACCTCTTTGCGATCTTCGGGGTCTTGGCGGTTTGCTTTTACCTGCAAACCGCGAAGACCCTGGAGACTACAAAGTAACCCTCGCAATTATTTCTCGGGGAAAGGTATCGGAGGAACGGCGGTGAGGAAGTGAAGACTCCTGTCATTGACCAATGAGAAGCCGTGAATGCCTTTGTCGGAACGTATGCGAATATTTCCCACAAGATGGGGCGCCAGGTTGGGGAAGAAGTCACTCAGGTACAAAGCTACCCGTGTTCCCGAGGGTAACGTAAAGGCTGTGGACCGGTCGAGGGTGCCGCCAGGTCCCCACAACTCCAGGGTCACGTTGGCGGAGATATCGTTGCTGTTGAGGAGCGCAAGAGCCGTCTGGTAGGTGCTGTCCTCTGCGGCCATCGAGAACACGAAGTGGGTGAGCGGCGTGCCCGACAGTTCCAAGCTTGCGAGAAACGTGTTGTTCGAGTTGGTAAAACTAACGGTGCCGACTACTTGATCAGCCGTGCTACGGATTTCAAGCCATCCTGTTGTGTTCTGGATGGAAGGATCTTGCTGAAAAATGTAACTCAGATCCTCCTTCAGTTGGCCGTTCTTGGGGATCGATTGTGTGGCCGGAGTCCCTAGAATCCGTCCGTCGGCTCCGTGCAGGGTAAGAGTAACCTCAGCATCGTTGTTCGGATTTGCATTGATCAGGTTGAGGAGAGTGCTAAATCCAGAAGTAATGGCGAACTGGGGAGCATAGAGTTTCGTGACCCCGATGTATTTCTGAACATCGATGCCGTTCAGCGCGGCGCTGTCTCTACTTCCTCCGAAGAATTCGGTGTACATGAGACCCTGTTTGCATTTAGCTCTGAGATACCCCTCCTCCGTGCCGCTTTGCAGCAATGTCGCCGTATGCCCGCTGCGGGCTGCCGTCATGGTGCCAGAAGTAGCCTGGAAAGTCAGCGCTGCCGGGTCGAACGTCTCCGCAGTGTTAAGATCGGTGGTTCCGTTGGTGCCCCCGGTGATCAGCACCTTACCGCTCGACGGTAACAATACTGCCGTGTGCCCGCTGCGCGGCGACGTCATCGCGCTGGCAACGGCAATAAATGCGTCAGTTGAAGGATCATATATTTCCGCAGAGCTAAGCGTGGTGTTGCCGTCCGTACCTCCGGCAAGAAATACTCTTCCGTCGTTTAATAACGTCGCCGTATGAGCATCCCGCCGTGAGACCATCGCACCTGCGGCCGCCTTGAAGGTTCCGGTAGCGGAGTCGTATATCTCCGCCGTGTTGAGGTAGCCGCCATTGTAACCACCGGCAATCAGGACCCGGCCTCTCGACAACAAAGTTGCTGTGTGAAAAACACGGCCGGTGGTCATAGATCCAGTGGGGGCGAATGGCCCGGTACTCGGATCGTATAATTCTGCGGTATTGCTGACGACATTGCCGTCGATGCCTCCAGCGATCAACACTTTCCCGCCCGGCAAGAGCGTGGCCGTGTGAGCATCACGCGGCACAGTCATTTTGCCTGCGGTCGCTGTAAAAGTGTTGCTTGCAGGGTCGTACGTCTCTGCTGTGTTGCTTACGGAGACGGAGTTCTGCCCACCGGCGATCAGCACCTTGCCGCCCTGCAGAAGGGTTGCGGTGTGACGGTAGCGATCGCTCGCCATACTGCCCGTCGCGGCGAACGTGCCGCTGGCATTGAAAGTTACCGTGCCTGTTCCAGAAGTTCCGCTTCCGGCATTGCCTGTGCTTTGGTTATACGTAATGGTTGTGTTGCCCGAAACGGAATCATATGAGATCGTCGAAATAGAATAGCTGCCATCAAAAGCATCGACACTGGAGCCCTGTTGAACACCAGCAATCACTATCTGAGATCCTGTAGTCCAGTTGGTTTGACCCGCGAAAACGAGTGTTACAATGTAGGTCGTGCCATCCCTCGTTATTGTAGATATGTTCTTGATTGTGACTAAACCAAAAGTTTCTGCACTGGCGAGAATGCTGGTGCCGTCTTTGCCCCCGGTGATTAATACACCCCCATTGAGCAAGAGTGTGGACGTGTGACCCTGCCGTGGAGTGGTCATCGAACCGGTTGTTGCGGTAAAGGTATCGGCTGTGTAATCATAAGTTTCTGCGCTGTTGTTTGTTGAGCCGGAGGTTTGGCCTCCGGTGATAAGTATCTCGCTTTTTGCTGTAGCGGTAAATACGTCAGTCAACAGCTGCTCCAGTCGATTCGTTGGCGGAGCGATATTGCCGGTCTTCTGGTCGATCTGCGTTCCATCCCTGGTGAAGCGCAGCAAATCATAGGTTTGCTGGGTGTAGTTAGGGTTCAGCAAGTTAAGCTGTACGGCATCCCCGGTATTCGTCCCGAGTTCCGGAATGACCCAATCGTAGAGGAGGTTCTGAAACAGAGGCACGCCACTCATTTTGCTCAGATAAAAGCTCAGCCACGTCGCGTTTATTTGACCTAGGGAAAGATAGCCGGCCACCTGAGGTTGATCAGCCACAACCGAGAGTCTGCCTGAGTGATCCTTCGTGGGGTCGAAAGTGAAGATATCCGACAGGACCATAGAAATCTGGGCGTTCGGGGCCAGATCCAATTCCACAGGGTTCGCGAGGCCTTCCTCGGCTATAACGGTACCGTAATTGTCCATGGCGGTGAGAGTGAACTTGGTTGTCAGGCTGTCCGACAAATTGATGAGGCTTATACCGGTGAATTGGTTGCCGGTGAGGGTGAATTTCGTCGCCTGCAGCGCCGTAACAGGCGTCAGAAGGTCGATATTGTTGCTGATGAATTCCAGCGCGGCGACGATTTTTCCGTCGGGAGTAATTGCGACGCTGGAAACCTGTTCCAGGGTCTTGGGAGCGTTGCTGTTCACGACAACCTGCCCAACAACTCCGCCGTGGAGTATGTCGTGCTGGAAAACCATGTCATTTGAAGAGGAAGCGTAGAAAGCGTACCTCGAGTCCAGTGAAAACACTATGTTGGCCGAACCTAACGGCCCTCCCTGCGCCGTGGTGAAGCTTTGGATCGCGTGTGGATCATACGTGGGAACCAACGACACACTTCCATCGTTGAGGATTAACCAATTCTGGCCGTTTGGCGTGAGCGTCGTGAATCCAGGATTTGTTCCGATCATCTCAAAGTCCAGTACCTCTCCTGTGGCAGTCTTGAAAACAATGGCGGTACCGTCGAACAGGCTCCCCCCCGTATCCTGGCAGGCGATAATTCCCGTGGTTCCGTCCGGCCCGAGCACCGCCTTGTTGAAAAGGCTGAGAGCTGCCGTTGAGACTATGTTCTTGGTTTTTAACGCATACTTTTGTGTCATGGACGAGGTATCCACAAAATCCACTTCTGCTGTGTCGGCGTCCACAACCATCAGGATCGCGCCGTCAAGCGAAGGCGTAACCTGGACAGGCGCTTGCAGGCCTTTAAGGCGACCCAATTCCTTCCCATCAGCGACACTGAACTTGATGACTTCTCCTGTTCCGGTGGAAGATATGTATCCCTGGCGGCCATCGGGAGATAAACTCAGAATGCTGCCGAACCCAAACTGTGTGTTGGCAAAGGTATAAGTATCCTGGAGCTTGAAGGCGACCATATCGATCAAGAAAAGCCTGTTGTCAAAAGCCGATACCACTGCCAGAGTTTTTCCATCAAGGAGTGGTGTGGCGAATGTCGGATTGCCGCCCGTTTTGATACGTGCCAGTATCTGCCCGGTCTGAGCGGAGAAAGCCACCACGACACCGGATCCCGTATACGCGACGTAACCGATTTTGGAATCGGAAGAGAAGATAATGTTGGGGGAAACCTGGTCGCTTTGATTATTGTTATAGTCGAACATCAGGAGGTCGGAGCTTTGCCCCCCTGCCAATAGCACTCTGCCGTCTGAGAGGACGGTCGCCGAGTGCTGCTGGCGCGCGACGGACATCGAATTTGCCTGTGGCTCGAATGTCCCTGTTGCGGGATCGTAGACTTCCATTGAGTTGAGATAGGCGCCGTTGTAGCCCCCAGAGATCAGCACCTTGCCACTTGACAGCAATGTCGCCGCATGACCACTGCGAGGGGCAGTCATGGTGCGTGAAGTCGCTGTAAATTTTCCTGTGGCGGGATCGTAAATCTCCGCCGTGTTGAGATAGTTGCTGCCGTCGTAGCCTCCGGCGATCAGCACCTTGCCGCCCGGAAGCAGGGCGGCAGTGTGGCCTGTGCGCGGACTCGCCATGGGGCCTGTCGTCGCCGTAAACTTGCCGGTGCTGGGATCGTATATCTCCGCCGTGTTGAGATAAGTAATTGAACTGGTTAGCGCAGGGCTGTTTTCTCCCCCCACGATTAACACTTTGCCGTCGGACAACAGGGTCGCCGTGTGACCCGTGCGCGCCGCAGCCATGCTGCCAGATGTCTCCTTGAATGTCCCGTCGGCAGGGTTAAACAATTCCGCCGTGAGGAGATAGCTGGCGCCGTCATAGCCCCCAACGAGCAACACTGTGCCGTCCGACAAGAGCGTTGCCGTATGCCCTCCGCGCACCGCAGTGAGGCTGTAAGTTGTTGCTGTGAAAGTTCCGGCCGATGCGTCAAACAGTTCAGCAGTATTGAGATACCCATTGCCGCTGTAGCCACCGGCGATGAAAACTCTGCCGTCCTGCAACAACGTGGCCGTGTGCTTGCTGCGCGCCGCGGTCATTTCGCCGGTTGTCGCCGCAAACGTTCCGATCCCGGCATCATAAGTCTCTGCAGAGCTGAGAGAGATCCCACTGTATCCTCCGGCTATGAGCACCCTTCCGTCTCGCAGCAATATAGCCGTGTGTGCCTGCCGCACCACCGTCATGCTCCCAGCCGCCGGCGTGAGGCTGTTGGTCACAGGATTATAGGTTTCTGCCGAGCTGTTTATTGCAGCCGCGTTCGGCTCAACCTTGGCAAAAATCCGTTGCTGTCCACGGACCTCAGGGAATAGCCCGGTGATCGCCAGGCAAATAATGCAGACTAGGAGGTTTTTTCGGCTGCCACTTTCTAAAAACATTCTAATCCTTTCCGAACAACGAGAGCCCGAACGTCGCTCGAATAAGAGTCCAGGCAACGTAATCATCTGCACGGCGCAAGGCACAGCAGCAATAACAATGCCACGCCGTTTTAACCGCCTCTGCTAACGCAATCGCAATCTCCAACCAAGCACAAGTTGTGCGAAGCGAGCTTCATATTATACGTAAAGGTGGGAATCCAGATCAAAAAAACCTGCTGATTGAGAACGGCTTAAGGTGACAAACAACAGCCGCTCCTGTAACATTGCGCATAAAATTCGTAGTGATTTTTTATGGTTTGTTCATGTTCGAATGAAAGGTGGAGGTGCGTAGTGATTCGTTTTTCATGGACTGCCATCCTGAGGCTAGCGGCCTGCTCGCTTTTTTTGTGTGCGTCAACCCGAGCCCAGATACCGGCAACACGATTGGAAGGAATCATTCAAAATGCTTCGGGAAACCCTGTCTCCGGTGCAGTAATTACGGCCACTGACGACAAGGCCGGCTGGCGGGCGGAGGTGCAGAGCGATCCCGCAGGACGATACGTGTTCCCTGCCCTGCCGCCGGGCAGTTACACGGTGTCGGTGGAAGCCAAGGGTTTCCGCCCAGCGGCGCACACTCACGTTCTGTTGGGCGTTTCCAGCAGCATCGAAGAACGTTTCATCCTGGAGCGCGCCGGCCCTACGGAAGCCGCGAAGGAAGAAGCGCTTAGGGAACGTGTGAGAAGCAGCGAATCCGAGATTTCGGGAGCCGTTCCGCGGCGTGCCCTCGAAAATCTCCCTCTGCTAGACCGCAATCCCATTGGGCTCGCTGCCTTTCAACCCGGCGTCCAGATACGGGGGGGAGATGCGGGCTTCTCGCGCGTCAATGGAACAGGCCAAGGGAGCAACAACTTGACATTGGACGGCGTGAACGTAAACGATTCGGTCAATCCGCGTCTGGGCCTCTCCATGACCGCGCTTAACGCCGACTCAATCGAACAGTTCCGTGTGATCGCAAACGGTGGAAGCGCTGAATATGGTCGAAACGCCGGCGCTCAGGTGATGCTGATCACAAGGTCTGGAGGGAATCGTTGGTCAGGGAGTGCCTTCGATTACTTTCGAAACAAGGCCCTCAACGCTAACGATTTTTTTAATAATGCCGCAAACCTCAGGAACCCGCCGTTCACGCAGAACTTCTACGGTGGTACGCTCGGCGGACCCGCAATCAGCGGCCGGACTTTCATATTCGGCAACTATCAGGGTCGGCGCACCTCCCAGGAGATCGTCCGAAATCGTCTCGTGCCGACGCCGGCGGCCAAATCGGGTCTGTTCCAATGGATCCAGCCAGGGAGTTCGACCATGAGGTCCTTCGATATAGCTCAGAACGATCCGCGAAAACTGGGAATTGATCCAAAGGTACGAGCAGTGCTGGCACAACTGCCGGATCCGAACAATTCTACTATCGGCGATGGCCTGAATACTGGGGGGTTCCAATTTAATAATCCCAACGATAGCAACGAGGACCAGCTCACGATCCGCGCGGATCACAAGCTGACAGACAATCACCGCTTGTTCGTCCGCTACAGCTGGGCGCGGAGCAGTGCGGTTGATTCAATGAGCGCGGCGGACACTACTTACCCCGGCCAACCCTCAGGGACAGATAGTGAACGGCACTGGGGGCTTTCAGCGGGATCGGACTGGAGCATCTCACCGAGGATGGCTAACCAAGCCCGTGTCGGCTATCAAAGTGCGAAAATAAACCTGGAGCGCCCCGCTCGCGTCGCAGGACCAATGCTCCTATCCAATTCATGGTCCAATCCCCTAGACCCATCATTTGCACAATGGCACAATTCGCCGGTCACCGAGGTTACGGATAACCTGACGCTGATTCGGGGAAATCATTCTTTCAAGGCAGGCTTCACTTACAACTACACGCTGCAGAAGAGCAACAATGAAGCCGGAATCTATCCTAACGTAACGTTCGGACGAGGATATGGCAACCTCCCCCTAAGCTCTGTCGGCCCTTCGGGAAGCGCGATTTCCCAGACCGATAGGAAGACCTTTGAAAACCTTTACAATGACCTGCTTGGGCGAATTGAGCAGGTAACCCAAACCTTCTATGGCAACCTGCAGACATTTCTGCCATCGGGCACACCTCGGACGCGAGATCTCCTATTTCACGAATATGGAGCATTCCTGCAGGACGATTGGAAGCTCCAACCCAATTTCACTGTAAACTTGGGAATACGCTACGAGCTCAGTAGCGCACCGTCTGAGAGAAACGGTATCATGGGGGCACTCGACAAAGCGGACGGAGTCAGCTCCACGGCTAACATTGCGAACTTTATCCTGCAGCCCGGCAGTGAATGGTACAAGAAAAATATCACTGACGTTGCGCCTCGGGTGGGCTTCGCCTGGGCTCCGTGGAACAGCACCAAGACGGTCATACGCGGAGGCTATGGTTTCTTCTTCGATCGCCTGGTCGGCGCAACCTCGAACTTTGTCGACACCAATACCCCGGTCTCTGCGCAGGTCGGTTCCCTATTTCCCAACGCCGGCGGTGCGGATCGCCGTTTGAGCGACGGGATCCCGCTTCCCCCACAGCCGGCTGCGCCGGTGCTGACCTTGCCCGATACTCGTTCCACCTCCGCCGCTATCTTCAAGTCTGACCTCCGTACCCCTTACGTGCGGCACTTCAACCTGACCATGCAACGGCAGATCCTCCGCAATACGATTGTCGAGGCAGGCTACGTGGGTGAGCGGGGCGTAAGGCTATTCACGAATTTGAATCTCAATCAGCTGAAGATTCAAGGGGACTTTCTGCAGGCCTTCAGTCAGATTCAAGCTTTTCGATCCAACGGCACGCCCGTTCCGCCGACGAATACCCTGGTCAAGATTCTTGGGTCGGTAAATGGCGCGATCAGCGCGATTGGAGGGAGTATCCTGGATCAGGGCCAGGCCGGCCTCGCGGCGGACACCATCGACCGAAATTACTTTGGCAGGTATGCGGCTGCAGGTGTTTCGGATTTCTACCTTAGAAACTTCCCCCAGTTTAACCAGTTTATCGTGGGGACAACCGACGGAAGGTCCTCTTACGACTCGCTCCAGGTCAGTGTGCGCCACGACTCGCGTCAACTCAAGGTGTCTGCGAACTACACCCGTAGCAAGTCCTTGGACAACCTCTCTGCAGGCTGTAGCGGCTGCACAATCCCGCTGGACAGCTTCAACCTGAACCTCAACAAAGCCCCTAGCGACGGGGATCGGCTTCAAGTGGTCAACTCCTGGCTCGTGTGGGAGCTGCCAATTGGAAAGAACCGGCAATTCCTGCCTGACGCCTCCTCATTCGTGAATGGCATCCTAGGCGGTTGGGACATGGGCGTGCTCACCGTATGGGAGACGGGGCCTCGCTTTTCCGTCAGTTCGGGTCTTCAGACAACAGGATCAGGGACCGCCAGCCTGGCCAATTACACAGGCAACCGCCAAATCGGAGCTATCCTTCGTGAAAGTAGTGGTGTGTATTGGTTCTCGGTGGACCAGACTAAGGCATTTACACTCCCGGTTGCTGGCGTAACCGGCACCTCAGGTAGGAACTCCTTTGTCGGACCGGGATATTTCAATCTGGACGTGTCGCTCGCGAAGAGCATCCGGGTGCGCGGCGAACGCCGTGTATCTTTGCGCATAGAGGTTTACAACGTTCTCAACCATACGCACTTCGGTTTACCGGACACAAATCTGAGCAATTCCACTTTCAGCCAAATCAGTTCGACGGTTGGCTATCCACGTCAGATTCAGGCAGCTCTGCGCTACGAATTCTAAAGGGATTCGGCGTGGATGCGACGGCTAAGGGCCTGTCAATGAATAACGTTTGCACTTTGGCGCGAGCGCCGGGCGGGCAGATGCGAGGCGCCGCGACGCAGGCGATGTCAGTGTGCATCGTCGAGGAGCG